>DSLMC04103__coassemble_693_pt1 | contig 20722 bp, 16 predicted proteins | sample DSLMC04103__metabat2_high_PE_001 | metagenome-assembled genome bin DSLMC04103
TGCCCTTGCCCTACGATCAACCTGCACGTAAAACTTTTATTGCAGTCGCGACCTTCCGCCGCCTGCCGCCTTCCCGCGCGGCAGGCGGCGTCTTGTTGTCTTCCTTTTGTTGCCGATCGTTTAAATATTCAGTATTTTCCAGCACCGCCGCATGGCGAGCTTTATACTAGAGCCTTCCGACGGCAAAGTGGCGCAACGAAAGGTAATCAATGGGCGGATTCTTTGGGGCGGCAGCGCATCACGACGTGGTGCTTGATGTGTTCTTCGGCGTAGACTACCACTCTCACCTGGGCACAAAGTGCGCAGGCATGGTGTTTCATGACGCGGAGTCGGGTTTCCAGCGCGAAATTCACTCCATCGAGAACACCCCGTTCCGCACGCGCTTTGAGGACGATCTGCCCGGCTTCCACGGCATGAGCGGCATCGGCTGCATCAGCGACACCGATCCGCAGCCTTTGCTCGTGCGCTCGCACCTTGGCACGTTCGGCATTACCACCGTTGGCGCCATCAACAACGCCGAAGCGCTGGTAGAAGAAAACTTTGCCAGTGGCGGCCGCCAATTCATGGCCATGAGCTCGGGGAAGGTGAACACTACCGAACTGGTGGCTGCGCTCATCAACCAGAAAGACGACTTCGTCTCGGGCATCAAGTACGCACAGGATGCCATTGAAGGCTCGCTCACGCTGCTCATCATCACCCAAGACGGCCAGATCATCGCCGCGCGCGACAAGGTGGGCCGCCTGCCGGTGCTCATCGGCAAGAGCGACGACGGATTCTGCATCTCGTTCGAATCGTTCGCGTACCACAAGCTGGGTTACCGCGACGAATACGAGTTGGGGCCGGGCGAAATTGTGCTGGTCAACCCTAACGAATACCGCACCATCTCCCCCGCCGGCGACAAGATGAAAATCTGCGCGTTTTTGTGGGTGTATTACGGGTACCCGAACTCGAACTATGAGGGCGTAAACGTCGAGGTCATGCGCTATCGCAACGGCGCCATTATGGCTCGCAACGAGGCGGCCGACGGCGGCGTGCCCGAGCTGGATTACGCGGCCGGCGTGCCCGATTCGGGCGTGCCGCACGCCATCGGCTACGCGACAGAGAGCAAAACGCCCTTCGCGCGCCCGTTCATCAAATACACCCCTACGTGGGCGCGCTCGTTCATGCCGAGCAACCAAGAAGTACGCAATCACGTGGCGAAGATGAAGCAAATTCACATTCCGGAACTCATCAAGGACAAGAAACTTTTGTTCGTGGACGATTCCATCGTGCGCGGCACGCAGCTGCGCGAGACGGTGGACTTCCTTTACAAGTGCGGCGCCGAGGAAGTGCACATGCGCTCGGCCTGCCCACCCATCATGTTTAGCTGTAAGTATCTGAGTTTCTCCAGCAGCCGCTCCGACATGGAGCTGATCGCGCGTCGCGTAGTGCAGGAACTGGAAGGCGACGAGGGCCAGAAGCATCTCGACGAGTACGCCAACGGCTCTACCGAGCGCGGAAAGTGCATGCTGCGCACCATTTGCGAGCAGATGGGCTTCGATTCGCTGGGCTATCAGTCGCTCGATGGCATGCTGGAAGCTATCGGCATCGACCCTGAGCAGGTGTGCACCTACTGCTGGACGGGGCGTGAGTAGTGCGCCTGTTGGCAGGTACTTCGCCTGTAGAATAGCTCGCTAACCGCCCGACGGCCCCCGCCGTCGGGCTTTTCTTTTGTCCCATTAGTGGGACAGTTGCGTCTTGCGATTTCGGTATGCTGTGCAGCATAACAAACCGACGCAAGGAGATACCCATGAGCAGCGCAGCCTACGCACCAAACCCTCCAGCCCCTCGCCAGCCGCAACAACCCCGCGGCACCCACGCCCGCCCGAGCACCACTATTGAGGTTCGCGTTATCCCAGGTGGCCTACTCACACAGGAAGAACGTCCCCGCCACGTCAAGATACGCGTCCACGGAACCCTCCAAGGATCCCCCTACCACCTCTCATCCCGCGAACGCGCCATAGCCACCGCAAGCGGCATAGCCTTCACCCTCATATCCCTAGCCGCCGTACTTGTGTAACGCAACTCGTTATATAAGTGAAATAATTATATAAAAGATAACCCTCGCTGGAGCGTTTCAGCAAGGGCTATCTTTTCGTACATATATTGTGGTTTTGCTTACAGCAGATGCGCGCGGAGGTCTTCGGCGCTTGCGGCGGATAGGTAGGCGGGCGGGATGTCGAAGAGGGTTTTGCAACCCTTCTGGCCTTCCTGGCTCAGGCGGTGCGCGGCGCGGGCGCAGGCTACCAGCACACTGCCAGTGAACTCGGGGTTTGAATCCAGCTTGAGTGAATACTCAATCACGTGAGTGTGTTCGCCGTTCGCGCCGGTGGCGCCGGAGCGGATAACCGAGCCGCCGTGCGGGATGCCAGCATGATCACGATCGAGTTCCTCCTGTGTGATGAACGTGACCGTGGTGTCGTAGTCGGCGAAGTAGTTGGGCATCTCCACGATGGCCTTCTCGATGGCGGCTTTGTCCGCCCCCTCCTTGGCCACAACAAAGCACTCGCGTGTGTGCTTTTGGCGCGTCGTCAGTTCGGGCATTTCGCCGGCACGCACAGCCTCAAGCGCTTCAGGCACCGGCACCGTGTACTGACGAGCGTCCGCCACACCCTCGATGCGGCGAATGGCATCGCTGTGACCTTGGGAAACGCCACGACCCCAGAACGTGTAATCCGCACCCTCGGGCAGGATGCTGGTCGCATACAGGCGCGCAAGCGAGAACATGCCCGGATCCCAGCCGGCGGAAATAACGGCTACCGTGCCCGCTTCCTGCGCCGCCGCGTCAACATTCGCGAAGTGCGTGGGGATGTTCGCGTGGGTATCGAAGGAATCCACGACGTTGAACAGGCGCGCGCAGGCCGGCGTCTGCTCGGGCAAGTCATTCGCACTGCCGCCGCAGATCACGAGCACGTCAATGTCATCCCGATGCGCAGCAAGGTCGTCGGCGGAGTACACAGCCACGCCTTCGGTGAGCGGCTTCACGCTCGCCGGATCGCGCCGCGTGAACAGCGCAACCAACTCCATGTCGTCGTTTTGACGACAGGACAGCTCCACGCCCCTTCCCAAGTTGCCATATCCCAAGATGCCGATGCGCGTTTTCGCCATGTCTCGCTCCTCACCGCTCGATCAGTTTCTGTCGCACCGATCATCCATGAACATCACCCGCCCCGTCAACGCAAGCCCCCCAACTCCAAGAAAGCCCCATCGGGCTGAAACGCGTTGGAAACGAAGTGCAGTGCTACCCTAGCCTTCCGCCTTCTCCACACGCACCGCGCAGACTTTGTATTCGGGGGCTTTCGATACGCGGTCGAGGGCGGGGTTGGTGAGCCAGTTGCTGTTGCCGTCTTGGAAGTGGAAGGGCATCCAGGTTTCGCCGGGGTTAGTCTTGTCGGACACACGCGCGGTGGACTCAATGGAGCCGCGGCGCGACGAGACGCGTACGCGGTCGCCGTCGGCAACGCCAAGCGCTTCCGCGTCATGCGCGTTGATCTCGATGAATGAACGGTTGGCTATTTCATCCAACCCCTCGGTGCGGCCAGTCATCGCACGCGCGTTGTACTGGTAGAGAATGCGGCCCGTGGTCAGCATGAGCGGATACTCCGCATCGGGCAGCTCCGCCGAAGGCTGATACTCGGGCGTCGAGAACGCGCCGAGGCCCAGGGCGAACTCTCCCATGTGCAAGATAGGCGTGCCAGGATGACTCTCGGTCGGGCACGGCCACTGCAGGCCGCGACCGGCAACCTCCGCGCCGTCGAGCCGCGCATGACTCACGCCGCCGTACGAAGGCGTGACCGCGGCAATCTCTTCCATAACCTCGACGGCGCTCAGCTGCGGCTGCGCATACCCCATGCGGTTCATGACCTCGGTGAACAGCTCCGTATCGAGGCGCGCGCCTGCCGGCCCATCCACGGCCTTGCGCACACGTTGCACGCGCCGCTCAGTGTTTGTGAACGTGCCCTCCTTCTCGGCATAGCTGCGCCCAGGCAACACCACATCGGCATACTTCGCCGTCTCAGTGAGGAAGAGGTCGTCCACCACCAGAAACTCAAGCGCCTCAAGCGCACGGATAACGTGTCCCGTGTCCGGGTCGGTACGCACCGGGTCTTCGCCGAACAGGAACAAGCCTTTGATACGACCCTCTTGCATGGCCGGGAAACACTCGGTCGCCTTAAGCCCGCGCTCCCGCGGCAACTCAGCACCCCATGCCTTCTCGAAGCGACGCAGCGTCTCGGGGTCGGCCACCTTCTGGTAGCCGGGAAGGTCATCCGGTCCCGCACCCATGTCACACGCGCCCTGCACGTTGTTCTGGCCGCGTAGCGGATTCACGCCGCCGCCAGGTTTACCCAAATTGCCGGTGATCATTGCAATGTTCGACAGCGCCATAACGCCATCGGTGCCGGTGGAGTGCTCGGTCACGCCGAGGCAGTACACAATGGCAGCCGCGTCGGCCGCGGCATACATCTTCGCCGCCTGCACGAGATCGCGCCGGTCGATGCCGCACACGTCCTCCACCCACGACGGCGTGCAGTCGCGCACCGTGGCGGCCAGAATCTCGAAACCCTCAGTGCGCTCGCGCACGAAGCCCTCATCGTACAGTTCGTTCTGAATGAGATAGTTCACCATGCCGTTCGCGAACGCAACGTTCGTGCCCGGGCGCAACTTCAAGTGGATATCAGCCTGCGCCGCCAGCCCAATGTCGCGCGGGTCAACCACAATAAGTCGGCAGCCGCGTTCGACCGCGGCACGCAGTTGCATGCCAATGACCGGGTGCGCTTCTTCGGGGTTCGACCCCACCAGCATAATGACGTCCGCGTGGCGGGTGACATCCTCGATGGAGTTCGTCATCGCGCCGGACCCAAGCATGGTCGCCAGACCGGCGACCGTGGGGGCGTGTCAAACACGCGCGCAACAGTCTACATTGTTCGTTTGAAGCGCCGTTCGGGCCATCTTCTGGAACAGGTAAATGTCCTCATTAGTAGCACGTGAACAGGCGAAGGCGGCAAGCGATTCTCCACCGTACTCGTCGCGCAGCTCCGTGAACCGGCGCGCCACCACATCGAGTGCCTCATCCCAACCAGCGGGCTCCAACTCACCTGTGGCAGCGTTGCGCACAAGGGGCGTCGTCAACCTATCAGGCGCATCGACGAAATCGAAGCTGGCCGAACGTCCCTTCACGCAGAGTAGGCCGTTGTTCGATGGGCCGTCGGCCGCTTCGGCATCTACAATGCGACCGTTTTTCACCACTAAGTCCAACTGACAGCCTACGCCGCAGTGCGGACACGTCGTACGCACGCGCTCCGTTTCCCACGAGCGATACGCTGTGCGACGCTTCTCGGTGAGCGCGCCGGTCGGGCACGCCTGCGCACAATTTCCGCAGCTCTCGCAGGTTGTTGCGCGCCAGTCCTCGCCGAACGGTGCCTCAATAGTGGTACGCACGCCGCGCTTCGCGGCAACAAGCGTGTGATTGCGCGCGGCCTCGTTGCAGGCACCCACGCAACGCTGACAGCGAATGCACAGGTTCGGGTCGTAGGTAAGGAAGGGGTTGCTGTCGCGCACCGGTTCGCGCTTGTGCGTCACCTCGAAGGGGGAGCCCGTCACACCGTATTCGCGGCAGAGGTCCTGCAACTCACAGGCACCATTCTTCACGCACGAGAAGCAGTAGCTTGTGGAATCAAGCCCGTGATCAGCCAAAATCAACTCAAGCGCCATCTTGCGGTACGCCACAACACGCGGCGTATCCGTGGTCACCACCATGCCCTCACGCACGCACGTCGCACACGCGGACACCGGCTGGTCGAGGCCTTCTACCTCCACCACGCACACGCGGCACGACGCCACCGCCTCGCGTCCCGCAAAATGACAAAGCGTCGGAATGCGGATGCCTTCCGCGCGCGCCGCTTCCAAAATGGTTGCGCCTTCGGCAGCCTCAAGCGCCGCCCCGTTTATCATAATGTTAGGCATACTGCTCCCTGCCTCCCTCAAGCACGCCGCAGCCGAAGTGGTCGCAGCGCAGGCAGCGCCCACACTCCTGTTCAACTTCCTCACGGCTCATGCCCACCTCAACGTCCTTGAAATCCCGCCTGCGCTCGCGTGCCGGGCGGTCTCCCAGTTCCACACGCCCCTTGGGTGTGCGATCATTCGGCTGCGCCTCGGGCACCTCTACCTCATAAGCCAGTTTGTGATGATAACCCAAGTACTCATCAATATTGCGCGCAGCCACTTTCCCCGCCGCGATAGCGCGAATGACCGTCGACGGCCCCGTCTGACAGTCACCACCCACGAACACATGCTCAAAGCCCTCGGCGCGCAAATGCTGGTCAGCGTCGAAACGGCCCCAGGTAGTCTTCATGCCGAATTCTTCGAATGGCCCGGCACCAACATCCTGCCCCACCGCGATCAGCACCGCATCCGCCGGAATACGTCGCTCAGGCTTGTCGGCAGCCACCGGTGCAGGCCGGCCACCACGAACAGCCCCTATCATCTGCGGCTGCGTGACCAGCGCCGCGCAGTGCCCTTCTTCGTCCACCTCAATGCGCACCGGCGCCTCAAGCGTAATCAACTCCACACCTTCGGCAACCGCGCTCTCCACTTCGGCAGGCAGGGCCGTCATATCCTCGCGGCGACGCCGATACGCCACCGACACTTCGTCAGCCCCGGCACGCACGGCAGTGCGCGCACAATCCATGGCCACGTTGCCGCCGCCCACCACAACCACACGTTTGCCCGTGAAGTCGGGATATGCGCCGTCGCCGATGGCACCCAAAAGCTCCACCGCCGACATAACCCCCGCGGCCTCCACGCCCGGGATACGCAGCGCCTTTCCCGCCTGCGCACCCACCGCCACGTACACAGCATGGAAGGTGTCAGCGATGTCGCGCAATTCGCGCGCGTCAATTTCCACCCCGCAGCGCACCGTGATGGTACCGGCCTCCATGATGCCGCGCACGTCTTCGTCAAGGCGCTCGCGCGGGAAGCGGTAAGCGGGAATGCCATAGCGCAACATGCCGCCCAGCTGCTCGCGCGCCTCAAACACCGTCACGCGATGCCCCATAAGTGCAAGGAAGTATGCGCAGGTGAGACCACTCGGCCCGCCGCCGATGATAGCCACCGTGCGCGCCGTATCCATATTACGCGGCGGCGGAGCCACCGTGTCGGCAGGAGCCTGATCAACGGCGTAGCGCTTGATACCACGAATGTTCACCGGCGCATCGATAAGCGTGCGGCGACAACGCGCCTCGCACGGGTGCTCACACACAAACGCACAGGCCGTGGGGAACGGGTTGTCCTTGCGCACCACGTTCACCGCGCCGGCATAATCACCCGCCGCTACGCACGCAATATAGCCAGGCACATCCACATGAGCAGGGCAAAGCGTCTCACAGGGCACGGTTTGGCCGACGCCTTCCTGGCAGCAGCCCTCAGTCACGTGGCTTGCATGTTCATCCGCGAACGTCTCTAAGCCGTCGAGAAGTGCGGTGGCAGCCTCATATCCAATTGCGCAGTCCGACGTGTCGCGCACCATTTCCGCAAGCGCACGCATACAGGCAACGTCCGTCTCATCGGCTTCGCAGGCCACCACGTGCTCAAGCAACGTCACCAACTGCGGCAATCCGTCGCGACACGGCACGCACTTGCCGCAGGTCTGCGCAGCCGCCACCTGCAAAAGCGCCAGTTCAAACGCGAGCGGGCACATACCCGGCGGCACCGCACGAACACGCCGCGCAAAGCGCTCCGCCATCACAGCCACCTTCGCATCATCCCGCGCTCGCCGCGCCATTGATAGCTCGCCCAACATCTCCTCCGCCCCAAACGACTTCTCTCCCCGCCATTCTAACGCAACCCTCAAGCCGTCAGCCGCAAACCGCTGTCACCGTCGGTGATCTTCTTAACGTGCTCACCCACCTCTACACCTTGAGCCGTTCCATACGTCGCAAGAAGCCGTTTCCCCAGCGCAAACAGCGCATCGTGAGACAGAACGCTCTTCTTCATGCGCGAGCGTTTCTCAAGGGCCTCTACCAGCGCTTGCTCACCCTGGGGCACACACCCAATGTACAGATTTCCCACAAAGCCTGCTCCTGTTGTCTCGAATGAACACGGGTCAACAAACACAAGCACCTCGTGTGTGGAGTTGACCGAATATGGCGTATCAACCAGGGTAAACTGCGCGGCATGGCGGGCAACAGCAACAAGCGGATACCCCAGCAACCGCACATCCGACAAACCCTTCCCTTCGCCACCATCTGCAAGCACCGTCCGTGTTAACGCATCAGCCAGAATGTTAGCCGGTCTCCGCATGACCTCAATGACGAAAGCGCAACTCGGCGTGAGCAGCACGCAGTCAACCTGCTCTCGCACGTTCGTACCGGGAAACCCCCGCTCTACTCGGGGAAGGTACAGATTCGGAAGCAACACGCTCCCCCGAAGCGGCGAGCCAGATGTAGCAAGTGCCTGACACAGAACCTCGAATACCCGAAACTCTGCCGCAATGCTTTCCGCCTGCACATCACCCCATTGATAGTCGAGGTGAAAGGTTCCTCGTTCCCCGTAGAAGGGGGTAATATGATACTTGTACTCATCTTCCGCTCGTTCCAGTGTAATACCCGTCCGAGCAAACCACGCACTACCGTAATAGCGAAGTTGAGCAAGCCTACGAAGGCCGCACTGAAGCTCAGCAGCGTTTGCGCGTGCATGCTGTTCCTCTTTCCGTAACTGCCGCACCTGCTCATGGCGCCTCAAAGCTTCCACATGCCGGCGCCAGGGAAGTGAGGGGAGGAGCGCCGACTCCTCTTTAGCCACTTTAGCCGCACACCCTTGAGCAATGTGATCAAGATGTTTGATCTCCTGGGTGATCTGACGGGCAAACCCATCGAGTGCAGCATCGTTCAATGGCGCGCCACAAATACAGGAAGCACCCGCCTCTTCCTCACCTTGCAAGTCATCCCATCCAAGCCGCGTTCCGCACTTTCGACAGATAAAGACAGGGCGAGCGCCTTCCCGCTCGCGTCGGGCGGTCAGCGCCATACGCGCGTCCCTCATTGAGCCGAGCTTAGTCTGCAAGCTATCGGCTAGCACGTTAACCTTTTCCGGTGAGAGACACTCATCATGCAATCTAAACTCCTGCTCCATTGCAGTGAGTGTTTTCTTCCAATCGCAAGGACAACTCCCGACAAATCGGCGATTTCTGAACGAGGAAGCATTTGTCGTGAATTTAGTTGGGTTAACGAACACTGCCATACGCAACACGTTCTCAGGAGGATACTCTTTACACCAAGCCGTGAGGGCTTCGGCGCTCTGGTCAGCCTGCCTTAATGCCGCCGAAACCACCTTCCCAACGACAGCATCTGCTCCATATGTTCTGGTCGTTTTTGGAAATGTACAGTTTACTTTTGTTCTTTTGTGTTTGACCTCAATCACAAACAAACACCGCGTAGTTACCACGATGATGTCCGCTTCGTGAAAACAATCATCTTGACCCATGTTGAGACACGGAACATAAAGGTTATGCAAAATTCGGGATCCGAACAGAAATGATTGTGGGGAGATCGCTTCGCGGCGAAACCGCTCAAACACCTCAAACTCGCCAATAACCCCTCTTTCGCACGTATTCTTCGCTGGCGGTCGAAGTTCATACCCCTTTTGCAAGGTGTAAAAGGGGGTAATACCTTGATTCTGTCCTCGTTGGAGTGGCACATTACCTTCCAAAAACCATTTCCCCGAGAAATAGCGCGAATAGGCGAGGGCCTGTATCTCTTTTTCAAGACGATCTACCTTCGCCAAAAGGGATGTGCGCCGATGCCGAGCGCGTGAAACCAAGTATGTCTCTAAAGAGTGTACTCGCGATAACGGCCCTTTGCTCACGAGTGGACTTATTGCTGCTTCGGCACAAAGCCCCCACAGCGATGCGCGAGCTTTGAGGTATTCTTTGTGAACCAACAGCTTGCGGGCCTGCTCATCAAAACCGTCTTCATCAAGTCGAGCACCACACTCGGCGCACCGATGCGGTCGCTTCTCTTTACGCAACTCGGACGGAGAAACGACAGCACCACAGCGATAACACTCCACATGAGCATTAAGCCCACATGACCGATCTTTCGCATCCATGTCTGCCCCTAACCAACCGTATAAGTACGTGCATTACCTACTAATACAATGAGTTGAACAGGACAGATTATCTTTTTACTCATATCTTTACCTTTCCCCAAGCTTTCAAGTGAGGAAAAGTCTACACGCGGAAAATCTTCCACACGTCCCACAGATGGGACAGGCGCAAAGAAACTTTTACGTATGATGCTCGCCACACCCACAAACCCAAGGGAGGCATCATGTATGAACCAGCGCGACAGTTTGTTACCTATTACTATTCTTATGTTGATCTGTATGTGAGGGATGCGCGATGACGTGGGGTGTTGATGCGGCTACGGCGTTTGCGCGGTTGTATCATCGGTGGTTCGACGACGCGGCCGAACTGATTGCGGAGAATGCGCGCGAGGCACGCACCCTCAAGGGGTCTTTCGTGGCCGACGTGCTCACGCTTTGGGACATGGATGCGAGAGCCTGGCTTCCCGGAGCGCCCACCATACTCAGGCTTGAAACGTGCGACCTCGCCGTGTTTACCATGCGTGCGCCACACCTTGCGCTCTTCTTCGGCAGCATAGACACCGACTCGCCTGCGGCCGCGTTCGGGCCGTCGCTGCGGTGGGAAAGTTTCCGTCCGTGTTCGTACGCCATCGGCCGCACGGTGAGCGATCTCGTGTTCACCATGGACGAGAACAGCCTGCTCACCGGCATAGAAGCCGTGCTTGACGATGGTGGCCGTCTCGCTTTGGGCAACCCTGCTACCTGGGAGCTACCATGTGCGGGCTAGGCACGCGGCTCCCCTTGATACGACGCAACAATGGCGGCCAGATAGTCGCGGTATTCCTCCGCAAGCGATTGCGGCTTTTCCACGCGTACGCGGTCGCCAAACTGCACAAGCCAACCGAAAAACGCCGGGCTCTTCATGACAGTGACATACACGTGCGCCTGCCCCTCGCCTGCCGGCGACGACTTCACGTCGCGGCCGAACCGGTCGATGACCGCGCCCATGGCTTCGTCGCTCACCAGCAGCGTTACCGCAACTTGTTCCCCGCGGTACATGCCAAACGCGCGCGCCTCCAACTCCTGCGCGTCAAACGTGGCAATGCGCTCGTTGCGCACCGCCGCCTCGTCAAGCACGCGAATGCGATCCATGCGATCGACGCGGTACGTGGCGAACCCGTCGTGCTTTTCGTTGAATGCCACCAGGTAGTAATACCCGTCGGCGTACACCAGCTGCACCGGCGTTTCGACGTAGCGCTTGCCGTCATGCTGGGGCACCTTGTTCTTCGCCGCGTCGTATTTGAAGTAAGTGAACGAGATTTTGCGCTTCCGCGCGAGCGCGTCCTGGATGCGGTCGACGCTGTAAAACACCGACTCGTTCTGCATCTTGATACGGCCTTCCACGTGCACGCGCTTGTCGAGCAGCGCGCGCTGGCGCGTCGACGCCAGCTGCTTCACGCCCGCCACCAGCGCGTCGCTCTTGCGCTGCGTCAAAAAGCGCGAGCTTTGCACCGCGTCAACCAAAAGCACCAACTCAGGGAAAGCAAAATCGCGGTTCTCGACGGCGTACTCTACCGGTGCGCGCTGATAGGTGCGCACGTCAAGACCGAATTCACGCAGCGCCTCAATGTCGCGATAGATGGATTTCCGCTCGGCAGAGATGCCCTGCTCCTCAAGCCGCTCAAGAATATCCCCCATCGTGAGCCCCTGCTCAGAGTCGGTTTCCTCCACAAGCATCTGCATGAGATACAACATCTTAAGCTTCTGCCGATTCACCGTCATAAGGTCCTCCTCGCACCGCACCCAACCGCCACCACCCCAGTATAAACACCTATCCCCCTTTTGGGACACCATAAGTATGACTCACAGCGGCAACGTAAAATCTTGACACCAGATAGGTAGGAACGCTTTGCGGAATTCGGTGGTTTGCTTAGAATGAAACTACCGGATGAAGGGTGTAGGTATGCCTAATTATGGTGTTATTGATTTGGGGTCGAATACTATTCGCCTGGTGGTGTATGAGGTGAAGGATGATCGGCGCGCTTGTTATACCGGGAAGGACTTCAAGAGCCTCATCAATGACAAGGTGATGGCGGGGCTCTCGGCGTTCGTAACGCCTGATGGAACGTTTACCGAAGTGGGCGTGCAGCGGGCGGCAAGCGTGCTGAAGGGCCACGCCAAGCGGGCGCGGTACTTTAACTGCGTGCGGGTGGATGTGTTCGCCACGGCGGTGGTGCGCAACGCGTCGAACTGCACCGACGTAGTAGCCGCCATCGAGGAAGCCTCGGGGCTGCCCCTCACCTTGCTCTCGGCGCGCGACGAGGCGCACCTGGGGTTTGTGGGCGCCTCGCTTGACCGCACGCTTAAAGACGGCACGCTCGTGGACATCGGCGGCGGCTCCACCGAACTCACGCGGGCGCTCAACGGCCACGAATCCCAGAACATAAGCCTTCCCTTGGGGTCGCTTTCGGCTTACGCCGCGCACGTGAGCGCCATCCTACCCACGCCGGACGAAATGGACGCCATCGCCACAGCCGCCTGCGACCTCCTAACCGCGCTACCCAACCCCGAAGCCTACCGCGCGCCCGTGCTCTACGGCATCGGCGGCAGCGTGCGCGCCGCCGCAAAGATGCGCGCACAGGCCGAAGGCATGCTCACCCGGCCTAAATCCATGACGGCGGCCGAAATTCGTGCGATACTGGAATGGTGCCGCACCGATCCCAACCCGTTCGCGCACTGCGCGCTGAAAGCGTCGGCCGAGCGCATCCACACGCTGGTGCCGGGGTGTCTCATCCTCGCCACCCTTATGGAGCACCTCGGTGCCGAACGGCTGGATATATGCAAGTACGGCGTGCGCGAAGGGTACCTGGTGGAACGCATGCTCGGCTAACAAAGCGTTCACGCCCTGGCCACCGCCCGCCGCCCGCCCGCACTACCACCGGCCAGCGGCGCACACTACAGGGCAGCACGCAGGCGTTAATCACACAACGCGCGAAAGAACCCGGACGAAGGGGGAGCTATGAACGCCCAGACAGAACCCATGGCCACCGAGACGACGCAGGCTGCACCAACACCTGCGGCGCAAGCGCCCACCAAAGCAGCCCCCTACCTGCAGAATCGCGAACTTTCGTGGCTCACGTTCAACGAGCGCGTGCTCGACCAAGGCGCCGACGAAACGGTGCCGCTGCTTGAGCGCCTGAACTTCATCTCCATCTTCTGGAGCAACTTACAGGAATTCTTCATGGTGCGCGTGGGCAGCCTGACCGACTTGTCCCTGGTGAAGAAGCACATCGTGGACTCGAAATCCGGCATGACGCCCTCCGAACAGCTCGACGCCATCTACGCGCGCTGCCGCGAGCTCTACCCCATCCAGGAGCGCACCTACGAGGAAGTGCGCCGCCTGCTGGGCGAGCGCGGCGTGCGCCACCTGCGCCCCGACGAACTGGACGACGAGCAGCGCGCCTTCCTGTCAACCTACGTGCACGACAACGTCATGCCGTTCCTCTCGCCGCAGATCATCAACTCGCGCCACCCCTTCCCCCACCTGGAAAACGGCGCTTTGTATGTGGTCGTGCGCCTAAACGAGGACCTCGGCCCCAAGAAAAAGGACGCGAAACCGGCGAAGGCGGACAAGGACGCGAAGGCCGAAAAGGCTGATAAGCCAGACAAAGCCGCCGTCAAGGAAGCGAAGAAGGCGAAGAACCTCGGCGCCGAAGGGGTGACGCTCGGCCTGGTGCCGATGCCCCGTCAGTGCGACCGCGTGATTGAGCTGCCAGGCACCGGCTTCCCGTTTATCCTGCTGGAACACGCCATTGAAATGGTGGCGGCCGAAATTTTCAGCATGTACGCCGTGAAGCATACGAACGTGGTGTGCGTCACGCGCAACGCCGACCTCGACGCCACCGAGGGCTCGGACGAAGCCGACGAGGACTACCGCGAGCACATGAAGCGCATCCTGAAGAAGCGCTCGCGCCTGGCTCCCGTGCGGCTGGAAAGCGAACGCCCGCTATCGGCCACGCTGGAGAAACTGCTGCTCGCGCGCCTTAGCCTGAAACCCCACCAGATGTACGCCACGGCGGTGCCGCTCGACTTGAGCTTCACATTTGGGCTGGCATCGCGCCTGCCGGAAAAGGACCGCGCGGCGCTCACGAACCCGCCGTTCTCGCCGCAGTGGCCAGCGTGCCTCGACCGCAACCGCTCCGTCATCGAGCAGGTCACGGAACGCGAAACGCTACTCTCCTACCCCTACGAAAGCATGGATCCGTTCGTGCAACTGCTGCGCGAAGCGGCGAACGACCCCAGCGTCATCTCCATCAAGATTACGCTGTATCGCCTGGCCAGCCAGTCACACCTTGCCGAGGCCCTCATCGCTGCAGCTGAAAACGGCAAGGAAGTCACGGCGCTGTTCGAGTTGCGAGCCCGCTTCGACGAAAGCAACAACATCGAGTGGTCGCAGCGTTTTGAACAGGCCGGATGCAAGGTAATTTACGGCTTCCGCGACTTCAAGGTACACTCGAAAATCTGCTGCATCACACGCCAAACCGAACACGGGCTGCAACACATCACGCAGCTGGGCACCGGCAACTACAACGAGAAGACGGCGAAACTCTACACCGACCTGTCGTTCATCACCACCGATGCCACCTTTGGGCGCGACGCCGTGGAATTCTTCCGCAACATGGGGTTGGAGAACACCTCGGACAACTACGACATCATGTGGGTGGCTCCGCTGCAGATCAAGCCCATGATTCTGGCGGGCATCGACACGCAGATTGCGCACGCACGCGCCGGCGAGCCGTGCGGGCTGTTCTTCAAAACGAACTCCGTCACCGACAAGGATGTCATCGAAAAGATTGTAGAAGCGTCGCAGGCCGGCGTGCCCGTGACGCTATTTGTGCGCGGCATCTCGTGCATTGTGCCAGGGCTGCCAGGCTGGACCGAAAACGTGCGCGTGGTGTCCATCGTCGGCCGGCTGCTGGAGCACAGCCGCATTTACGGGTTCGGGCCGCGCGACAGCATGAAGCTGTACCTGTCGAGCGCCGACCTCATGACGCGCAACATGGACAAGCGCATCGAGATAGCCTGGCCCGTTCTAAATGATGACCTGCGCGAACAGATTCTCGGTTACCTGGACGTGAGCCTGAGCGACACGGCAAAACTGCGTGAACTCTTGCCCGACAAGAGCTACACGCCACTTGGCATGTTTGCAGAAAAGGACGACGCGGGCGACACCATACTGTTCGACTCGCAGGAGTTCTTCATCCGGCGGGCCCAGGAGCGCCGTCTGGTGGCCGCCGAGGAAGAGGCGGCACGCTCAGCGAACCGTCGCCGCGAGGAACAGCTGCTGGCCACCAACGAGATGGATGCAAGCGAACGGGCTGCTCAGGAGATCAGGGCACAGGCTGCCGTGGCGGTAGCAGCGGCGAAGGCAAGCGAAACCGCTGCTCAGATGGCCGTTGCTACGGCGGAGGCGGCCGTGCCGAGCGCGGTGGCGGTGCCTACGACAACGGCGGCAGCCCCACAGGGTGCGAGCGTGGAGGGGACGCAGCCCGCACCGACTTCCACGCCCAGCCGCCCCTCCGCCCCGATGCGCCCGCAACCGACCACCACCTTGGCGCGCGCCACCGTGGCCACGCGGCCCCAGCCACACAAGCCCAGCCTGCTCGTGCGCGTACTGAGCAAGTTCGTCCGCTAGACAGCGCCCGCGCAGGACGGGATATATTCGCAAGCGAAAGCTGAGGAGTTGTAACAAAAGTCATAAAAACGACTTTCATTGGCTGGATTCACTATCTGCTCGCCCACGCCGCCGATCTCAACTGCATTCGCACCCGCGCCCGCCAGGGCCGCCGCGTTGTTCGCCACCTGGCCCCAGAAGTCGGCCGTAGACACGCCCATGTTGAACAACACTATCGCGAACAGGATGAACACCACAATGGGAACAACCTTGGCTATCATGACGATGTGGTGCGGCGGGAGCGCGGTCCGATGACAAGGCGGTCGACCGGCCGGGCCTTCGTGGCCGTGCTCCTCACCGCGAGAGACACGATCTCATTTCGGCAGCGCTCCCGCAATGAGCGTGGATACCTTGTTGCCACATGTCAGCCAAGATGTCACACAACCCGGCATAACGCCTTCGTGGACACCCGAAGAGCGCTATAATGGATATCGTCTAGTAGTGGCAAAGAACAACGGCTGTTAGCGGCACCTCCCCCACCGGAGAGCGCCGCCCGCAAACACAAGCGAGGGGACGCGAAGCATATGGATACCGAAATCATCCACATCATCAACAAGGCACTCGACGGCAACTTGCTGAACAAGCAGGAGATCATGACCCTTTTATCGGTGAAAAACCTCTCGCCCGAGGCCTTTGCCATTCAGCAGGCCGGACGCGCGTTTACCTCGCAGCTCTGCGGCGGCGAGGCTGAAATTCACGCGCACATTGGCCTTGATGCGGCGCCGTGCCCGAACGACTGCAAGTTCTGCTCGTTCGCAGCGTCGAACAAGATCTTCCGCACCCATGAAGTTATTCCGCTGGAAAAGGTTATCGAAGAGGCGCTCGCCATTGAGGCGGCTGGCGCGAACGCGCTTTACCTGGTAACCACCGTGCACTACGGCGAAGAAACGTTCCTCGAAACGGCGCAGGCCGTGCGCGCCGCGCTCAAGACGAACGTGCCGCTGATCGCAAACGTGCCCGACTTCGACGAAGATTACGCGCGTGAACTGGTGCGCATCGGTATCGCGGGCGTGTACCACGTGGTGCGCCTCGGCGAGGGCGTGCACACGCGCTGCAAGGTGGAAACCCGCCTCAAAACCATGGAAGCCGCCAAGAGCGCGGGCCTGGTACTGGGCAACTGCATTGACCCCATCGGCCCTGAACACACGCCCGAAGAGATCGCCGATCTCATCCTGTTGGCGCGCGACTTCGAGGTGGGCTTCAGCGGCGCCATGCGACGCAACACCGTACCCGGCACGCTGTTCGAAGAGTTCGGCAACATCAGCTACGGGCGCTTGGCCACCTATGCCGGAGCAACGGCACTTGCCACGGGCCCGAACATCCGGGGCAACTGCACGCACGAACCCAGCCAGCTGTGCGGCCAGGCCGGTGCCAACATCATGTGGGCCGAACGCGGCACGTCGCCCCGCGACACGGAAACCGAAACCACGCGAGGCCTGTCGGTTGACCAGGTACGCGAGATCTACTTTGACACCGACTGGAAGGTGCACGAGGGCCCGTCGCAGTTCTACCCGGCCTATTCCGCGCAGTAACCCGCAGGGTGCGAGCTCCCGCGCAGCAACCCGGAGCCTGCGCCCGCGTACCCACACCTCGCAACCCGCAGCCGAACGCTTCCCTACCGCCAGGTGGTGAAGCGGCGTTGTATCCAGGCCGTCAGCATGCTCAGGATGGTCACCACGATGCCGCACACAATGATGCCCGCGATCACCGCCGCGTAGTTGGCGTAAATGTTCGAGTTTGTAATATAGAAACCGATGCCCGCCGTCGCGCCTATCATCTCGGCAAACGTCAGCATGAGAAACGCCGTGGTCAGCGACACGCGCAGGCTTTGCAGCACGCCCGGCAGCACATACGGGAAGATAATGCGCGTGATCATGGTAAGGTTCCGCACGCCGAGCGCGCGGGCGTTGTCCAGCAACTGCGGGTCGAGCGACGACACGCGCAACACCATGTTGAGAAACTGCGGCCAGAACACGCCCAGCAAAATGATGCACACCGACGCCGCACGAAACGTGGGCATGAGCACCACCAAATACGGCGCGAACACCGTAGGCGGAATGGGCGCCATCACGTTCGCGATGGGGAAGAACATCTCGCGCAGCCGGGGAATCCAGCCGCACACAATACCCAACACCACACCCAGCGCCATGCCCGCGAAGTACCCCGCCAGCAACAACGTGGTGGAGGACACCACGTTCGCCAGCAGCGTATTGTAGCTGGTGGCGAAGACGTTAAACACCTCTTCGGGCGTGGGCACCAAAACGTTCGGCGTGAGCGCAAACTTCGTGGAGGCCAGCTCCCACGCCAACATGAGCGCCCATACCAGCATAATGATGTCAGTGGGCCCCTTCGTGCGAATGCCACGGCGGCGCTTGTTCAGCAACACCACCAAATACAGCACTTCCATCACGGCCAGGGCCACCAGCAGCGGGTAATAGGTGACGTCCACCATTTTCTGGTTGGGCAGGGCCACCACAACCAGCACCAGCACCGCAAGCAACGCGTGGGCGGCAACAAACTGCTTGTTCACGAGGCCCTTCATGGCAGCACCACTTCCCCGCGCGGCAGCGCATCCAGCTCGGCGGGCGGCTCTTCCTCGGGGCCATCCAGGTAGAAGAGTTCCGTCAGTTCCTCCTTGAGCGTGCGGGCCCGCTCATCGTTCACCAGTATGGCCGACGAGCGCGGACGCGCCACGTCCACCCTGCGGTCGGCCACCAGCTCGCCGCGCCGCATGAACACCACGCGGTCGGACAGCAGAATGGCCTCGTCAATGTCGTGGGTCACAAACACCACCGTTTTGCGGTGCTCGCCGGAGCGCCACAAGCGGTCGATAAGCTTTTGCAGCGAGCAGCGCGTCTTCACGTCCAGCGCGCCGAAGGGCTCGTCGAACAGCAAAATGTCGGCGTCGATGGCCAGCGCTCGGGCAATGGCCACGCGCTGGCGCATGCCGCCCGACAGCTGATACGGGTACTTTGTTGCGGCCTCCAGCATGTCCACCCGCTGAAGATACTCCGTAGCAAGCTCTTTCACCTGCGCTTTCGACAAACCGCGCCCGAACTCCTTGTTCGCCTGCTGAATGCCGAACTCCACGTTTCCGCGCGCGGTCATCCAGGGGAACAGCGCGTAGTTCTGAAACACCACCGCGCGATCGAGTCCCGGCCCCTTCACAGGCACACCATCGATGAGAATGCGCCCCTCGCGCGGCCGGTTCAGGCCCGCAAGCAGCCGCAACAGCGTGGTTTTGCCGCTGCCGGAATGCCCAATCAGGCACAAAAACTGCCCGTCGGGAATTTCCAAGCTGATATCGTCCAGAGTGAGCTCCGCCGTTTCCGCAGGTCGCGCCCCCAGGGCATCGTCGTACGAAAACGAGACGTACTCGATGCGTATCGCCCCCATGCCACCTCGCCCTCTCGCCAACTTGCAGGAATGCCCGCATCTGGCGGGCATTCCCTATGATACCTATTCGTCGTTCTGGCGGTAGAGTGCGTCGAGGTCTTTCCAAACCTGTTCGTTGGGTTCGCGCTCCATCAGCGTGTCGAGCGCCGCGCGGTACACGTCGGTGACCACGAAGTCGTCCACGGGCGGAGCGGCCGTGTCGATGGTGCCCACCGTTTTCAGCGACTCGTAGAAATCGATGACCGCGTTGCGGCACGGGTCGGGCGACAGGTTCATGACCGCCTCGTAGGTGTCGGAGCCGTACAGGGCGGCGCGCACGTAATCCTCGCTCTGTTCGGAGTATTCCACCATCAGGGGAATTGCCGTATCCGGATCGTTCTTGAACACCTGGTAACCGCGCAGAATAGCAATTTCGAAATCCACAAGCGAGCGGAACTTTTGCTTGTACGCCTTCTCGGAGGCATTCTGGCGGCAGCAGGGGTAATCGCCCGTGAAGTTGGGCACCGCGCCCACCACCTTGATGCCGCGCTCGCTGTTGATATAGCCGAACGCGTTGTTGACCAGGCACAAGTCAACCTCGCCCTTGAGCGTGGCCTCCACGTTTGCCTGCTCATTGTCAAGCGGAATGAACGTGACGTCGCCGCCTTCAATGTCGAGGCCCGCTTGCTTGAGCCACGCGCGGAAGTGGATCTGACCCGTTTCCGACCGCTGGAAACCAATGCGCAGGCCCTTGAAATCTTCGGGCGCGTTGAGCGGCGTGTCGAAAGCGTCCGTGGCAAGAATCTCCGTGCCGTTGAGCACCGTGCCGCCAAACATGTACATCGGCGTGCCCTTTGCGATGTACTCGCAGGTTTGCACCACGCCCATCAGCATGACATCCAGGTTGCCCGTAGCCAGCGAGGCGAACGCTTCCGCGAGTTCTACCTGCTGGAACTCGACATCGCACCCCTCTTCCGCGAAGTAGCCCAGCTTGTCGGCAATGACGGACGGTGCAATCTTGAACAGCTTGCCGCGACGGCCAACCACCAAGTGCTGGCCTTTGCCTTGCTCACGGAAGTCTGCGGCGATGGCATCTGGCGCAGTTTGGTTATCCTGGTTGGCTGGTTCAGCCTGAGGTGCCTTTCCGTCGCCGCACCCCACCAGCCCCAAACAAGCCGTGGCCGCCGCAACCCCAGAAAGTGCACAAAATGAACGACGCGATATGCTCATAAAGCCCTCCTTTTTCTCGTTCTGCGCCTCAGTATAATACTAGACATGATCATATACTAGACTAAAGCCACTGATAGGCGAGAAAAATTGATGAGAGGATTCAACCTGTCCGGCTGGGGGGTTTGGGAGGGTTCTTGGCGCGCCGCTCCGCTGCTCAAATGTCCTTTCACGCATCGCGCGGAAGGACATTTTCGTGCACTGCGCTCCTACATGCTTTAGCATGCGCCCTTCGGGCGCGAAGAAGACAGTGTTCAGAAGCGCCAA
>DSLMC04103__coassemble_697_pt1 | contig 20637 bp, 18 predicted proteins | sample DSLMC04103__metabat2_high_PE_001 | metagenome-assembled genome bin DSLMC04103
ACATAAAGAGTATATGAGGGGCGATTCACGAATCGCCCTCTCCGCCGAAGGCGGAAAATCCAACCCAGATCACCTTCCCAACTTCCCTATTTCCTCTTCCTTCCCGCACATCCCCATCCCCGTAGAAAAGCGTCACGGGTTCGTGTTCGGGCGGTCATCGCTTGGGGGTGGGGTGGTGCGTACAATGGGCGGCGACAAGCAGCAACGCGGGGCGCCCAGGCGCCCGCAGGCGAAAGGAGCCAGCTCATGGCAATCACCATCACTGAAGAAGGCACGCGTATCGGCGAGGCATCGCAGGCAGAACTCAACCGCGCGGCGGCCGAGGACCTGGAGCGCATCGAGGAAGAGGCCAAGCGCGAGGCCGAGGAATACGTCGCAGCCGTGGATGGCGACGGCAGCGACGAGGACAACGAAAAGAAATCCGTCGAAGCCGCCGGCACCGCATTCGACTTCGACCAGGCCGAAGAGGAAACCGAGCAAATCGAAAACGAGTCCCAGGAACGTGCCGAGCGCCCGCCGTACGGCCCGCAAGGCTGGTAGGCTCGCGCACCTTCGCCACCCCTGTGGCAAAACCGTTGCGGCGCCGTTGTCGCGCGGCAGCCGACGGCACGCACCGCGCACGTAGAATTGAGGGCGATTTCACATCCCCCCTGAAAGGAGCACGACCATGGTTGATCGAGCATTCAAAACGGGCGACGCGTCCGTCGACATGAAGAACGGCGCGAAGGACATGGCGCACGACGTGAAGAACAACGTGAAAGACGCCTTCCACGAGGCTAAAGCCGGCATGAACGAGCGCAAGGCCGAAGATGCCGCCGCCGACCGCGAGCACGAGATTGCGCAGCGCACGGGCAGCACGGATGCCGCCATGCGTGCTCAGCAGCACGAGGCGCGCAAGGATGAAAAGGGCGGCGACTTCATGGACTCCATCAAGGACTCGCTCGGCAAGGCTGGCGAGGCTATCAAAGAGGCCGCCGTCGACGCGAAGGATAACGTGAAGCAGGGTGTCGAGAACGTCCGCACCGGCCGCTAGGCGTATCGCTTTACCGTCGTTCTCCCGTGCAGGTTGACCGTAGGGCAAGGGCTCTGCCCCGTGCCACCACTACGGTCGACCTGCATTTGTTTTGTGCGTTGGCACCAGTTTTGTCTTGGAAAGGAAGGCGCGCATGACTTCTCAATCATCCGCGGCACCGCACACGGGCTCGGGCGCGGGCTCAGGCGCAGGCTCCGGCGGCCGCAAAGGCTTCGTGTTGGTGGCGGCCGTGTACCTGTTGGGCCTGTTCATCGGCGCGCTCGATACGGGCATCGTCACGCCCGCGCGTACCGTCATCCAAGGCGACCTCGGCATTTCCGAGCAGCTCAGCGTGTGGATTATCACCATCTACACGCTGGCGTACGCGGCGGCCATCCCCGTTATGGGCAAGCTGGCCGACCGCTCCGGGCGCAAGTACGTGTACCTGGCAAGCATCCTGCTGTTCGGCGTGGGCTCGCTTCTGTGCGGCCTCGCGCAGGACGTGGGCAGTTTCGGCATGCTGCTGGTGGCGCGCGCCATTCAGGCGGTGGGTGGCGGCGGCATTGTGCCCGTGGCCACGGCGGAGTTCGGTACGGCGTTCCCGCCGGAGAAGCGCGGCCTGGCGCTTGGCCTGGTGGGAGGCGTGTACGGCATCGCGAACATTTTCGGCGCGTCTGCGGGCAGCCTTATCCTGTCAATTTTCGGGCAAAGCAACTGGCAGTTCATCTTCTACGTGAACGTGCCTATCTGTGCGTTCATTGTGGTGGCCGGCTGGTTCGTATTGCCGAACACGAAGGCCGAGCACGTGAAACCCATCGACGGGCTGGGCATTGCCGTGCTCGTGGTGATGGTGCTCGCGCTACTCTACGGCCTGAAGAACCTCGACTTCTTCAACCTGGGCACGTCGCTGACCTCCACCGACGTATGGCCGTTCCTGCTGGGGTTCGTGGTGCTGTTGCCGCTGTTCGTGCTCATCGAGCGGCGCGCGGCCGACCCGGTGCTCAACCTGTCGTACTTCCGCAACCGCGACATTGTGGTGACGCTGGCCATCTCCGTCATCTCGGGCGTCATCCTCATGGGCATCATTTTCATCCCGCAGTTCGCGGAGAACGTGCTGAAAATCCCGGCCGGCAGCGGCGGCTACGTGGTCATTGTGCTGGCGGCGTTCGCGGGCGTGGGCGCGCCGGTGTCGGGTAAGCTCATCGACCGGTTTGGTGTGAAGGTGGTGCTGGGGTTCGGACTGGCGGCGTCGGCGGCGGGCGCGCTGTTTCTGGCGCTGGTGGCCACGCAGTTCCCGAACTTGTTTACGCTGGTGGTGAGCCTGGTGTTCATTGGCATTGGGATGGGCTTCACCATTGGCACGCCGCTCAACTACATGATGCTGGCGAAGACGCCGCTTGAGGAATCGAACTCGGCGCTGGCCACGCTTTCGCTTGTGCGCTCGGTGGGCACAGCCGTGGCGCCTGCTGTGCTGGTGGCGTTCATCGCGCACGCGGGCATGGCCGTGCCGGATCGCGTGATGAACGTGCTGCCCGACCCGCCAGCCGGGCCAACGATGGCGCAGCTGGCAAGCAGGGAAGGTCAGGACTCCGGCGGCGGGCTGCCGGCAGATTTGCAGCAGCTCATGGAGGGGTCGGACGTAACCACCATCGTGGGCAACGTGAAGAAGCTCGCGAAGACCGAGATCGAGCAAGCCGCCGCGTCATCCGGCATGCCCACCGAGGCGGTCGACGCCGCCGAGCAACAGTACCTGAGCGAAATCGACCAGCACGCCAGCGACATAGAGAACACCTTCCAAGGTACTCTCGACGAAGGCTTCCGCGGCGCCTTCCTCCTCGTAGGAACCTGCTCCCTCGTAGGCCTAGCACTCCTAGCGTTCTATCGCGAGGACAAGAAGAGCAAGAAGAAGCCGGAAAAGCAGCCTCGCAACCAAGCATGACGCGCGTCTGCGCCGCCCGGAAAATGCAACGAGACCTGCGCCGCCGATAAAAAAGTGGCGCTTCGCGCTACTGATTACGCCATAAATCTCCCAACACCCTATCTTTACAACGCGGGCTGACCGGCCAGAGGGTCGTATTGAAGAGACAGGTTGGCCGTAGTCCGGGCGGTTCGCGAACCGTCCCGTTCACACAAAGCGCGAAAACGCAGGTCATGTTCGCGTTCTCCACCTTCGGCGAAGAGGGTGCTTCACGAAGCACCACCACACCCATCCCGAAGTGCAGCCCCTCCTCAATTCCTGGCACAGTTTCCGCCAGATGCCCCAAACTGTTCCAAAAACGGCATTTCGCGTGCACGAGAGGGGATGCTAAAGGCGAAAAAGGCGACACGGGTTGTGTTCTCCGCTTGCGGCGGAGCGGATGCTCTGGAGAACTGGACTGCGGAGGCTACCTAACAGATAATATTTCCTTTCTTTGCGCGCCACCTTCGTCCCTCTAAAACAAGCAAGCCCCCTCGGGTGGGAGGGGCTTGGTTCGTCCTGTGGCTCTTGCTGTTAGTCTTCGACGCCTATGATGACGTCGGCGGCTTTTACTATGGCGTAGGCTTCTTTGCCCACTTCAAGAGCGAGATCCTTGAGCGCTCCCATGGAGATGGTGGACGTGATAATTTGGCCCCCGTCAAGCTCCATGATCACGATGGCATTCACCGCGCCCGGATGAATGGCCGTGATGGTCCCCTTTAGCGTGTTGCGTGCGGACAATTTCATAGTAACGATGCGCTCCCTTCCGTCTGCGTTCCCCTTTGCTCCCTCCATTGTAGCGTGCCTGCCGCCATCGCGCGACCACAACTGCGCGCTGCCGTGCCAAATATGCGCGCATGCGTCATTTTTGCGGGTATTCCCCGCGCGTTTCCCAGACTTTACTGAGATTTGATGGCCCGCAAACGTGGGCTTGATGCTTGATGCCCATCATGGTGAACGCAGCGCGGCGACGGGTGTGCGGCGCGGCGGTGAATCGAATAAAGGCGCCTCGGGCGCAGAACGAAAGGAAGAATATGAAGAAGCGTTTGGTTATGGCGGCGGCAGGTGTTGTGCTTGCGCTGGGCATCTTCGGTCTGGCGGGATGCGCGGGCGGACAGGATGCTTCCGGCGGATCCGCAGGTGAGGGGGCTGCTGCGGCCACGATGCCCTCCGGCGAGGTGTCCGTGTACTCGCGCGAGGACGGCTCCGGCACGCGCGGCGCGTTTGTGGAGCTGTTCGGCATTGAGGAAAAGGATGCCAGCGGCGAGAAGGTGGACCTAACCACGCCTGCGGCGGCTATCACGAACTCCACGTCGGTCATGATGACCTCGGTGGCGGGCGACGAGAACGGCATCGGCTACATCTCGCTGGGCTCGCTGGGCGACACGGTGAAGGCGCTCACCATTGACGGTGCCGAGCCCACGGCCGCCAACGTGAAGAGCGGTGAGTACAAGATTGCGCGTCCGTTTAACATTGTGACGAAGGACGGCCTGTCCGACGCGGCGCAGGATTTCGTGACGTTCATCATGAGCGCTGATGGCCAGAAGGTGGTTGAGGACAACGGCTACATTCCCGTGACCGAGGGCGAGGCGTACGCGCCGGCCGGGGCAACGGGCAAGGTGGTGCTGGCGGGTTCGTCGTCCATCGCTCCGGTTATGGAGAAGCTGGCTGAGGCCTATCAGGCGCTCAACCCGGACGTGTCCATCGAGGTCAACCAGTCCGACTCCACCACCGGCGTGCAGATGGCCACCGAGGGCACCTGCGACATTGGCATGGCTTCGCGCGAGCTGAAGGATTCCGAGAAGAGCGCCGTTGAAGCCACGGTTATCGCGCAGGATGGCATTGCCGTCATTGTGAACAAGGCCGCAACCGTGGACGCCCTGACGTCCGACCAGGTGAAAGGCATCTTCACCGGCGAACTGGCCACCTGGGAAGAAGTGTTGGCGTAGTTTCGCCGCCTAACCAAGGAGTTGTATGAGTTCTTCACATCTTAAAGAGCGCGCAGCTCAGGTGTTGTTTGGGATTGCCGCGGGGGCTTCGGTTCTTGCGGTGGTCCTCATCTGCGTGTTTCTGTTTGCGAATGGGCTGCCGGCCATGGCGCAGATTGGTCTGCCGGAGTTCCTCTTCGGCACCACGTGGCGGCCGGCGAACGACATCTACGGCATCTTCCCCATGATTGTAGGCAGCGTGTATGTGACGGCGGGCGCCATTCTGGTGGGTGTGCCTACGGGGCTGCTTACGGCGCTGTATCTGTCGCGGTTTGCCAGCGGGCGCGTGGCGGCGGTGCTGAAGCCGGGCGTGGAGCTGTTGGCGGGCATTCCGTCGGTGGTGTATGGCTTCTTCGGCCTGGTGGTGATGGTGCCGTTTATTCGCGACACCATGCCGGGACGAGGGCTCTCGCTTTTGGCGGCGGCCGTGCTTTTGGGCATCATGATTCTGCCCACGGTTATTACGGTGGCGCGCAGCGCGCTCGACGCCGTGCCGAAGAAGTACTACGAGGGCGCGCTCGCCTTGGGCGCCGACCACGAGCGCTCGGTGTTTCGCGTGGTGGTACCTGCCGCAACGTCCGGCATTGTGGCTGGTGTGGTGCTGGGCGTGGGGCGCGCCATCGGCGAGACCATGGCCGTCATCATGGTGGCCGGCAACCAGCCCATCATTCCCGATAGCATCTTCGACGGCGTGCGCACCATGACGGCGAACATCGTGCTGGAAATGGGCTACGCGGCCGACCTACACCGCGGCGCACTGGTGGCCACGGGCGTGGTGCTGTTCGTGTTCATCCTGCTTATCACGGCGCTGCTTAATGCGATAAAGAAGAGAGGGGAGGTGGCGTCATGAGTGCGAAGATGACGCGGGCTTGCGCGGGCGCAGGCGCGGGTGACGCGGCGGGCGGCGGAGCAGGTGGCGGCGCGGGCGCACCCGCGGGTGGTTCCGGCGCGCGCGACCGCTTCGATGTGCTGCTGGCCGAACACGGCGAGCGCCACCAGCAGAAGCGCCGCGTCGCAGCCGCCCTGCTGCGCCTGGTTGTGCGCGCGGGCGCTGTGCTGACGGCGGGCGTGTTGCTGCTGCTGATAGGCTTCATTTTGGTGAACGGTGTGCCGTATCTTACGCCCAGCCTGTTCGCGTGGGAATATACCTCCACAAATGTTTCGCTCATGCCGGCACTGATAAACACGCTGCTCATGGCGGGGCTTGCGCTGCTTATGGCCGTTCCGGTGGGCGTGGGGTCGGCCATTTATCTGGTGGAATACGCGCCGCGTGGCAGCCGCTTTGTGGCGCTTGTGCGCACCACAACCGAGACGCTGCAAGGCATTCCCTCCATCATATATGGCCTGTTCGGCATGCTGTTTTTCGTGACGGCGCTGGGGTGGGGGCTCTCGCTTCTGGCGGGCGCGTGCACGCTGGCCATCATGGTGCTGCCGGTGGTTATGCGCACCACCGAGGAAGCGCTGCACGCCGTGCCCGACTCCTACCGCGAAGGCGGCTTTGGCCTGGGAGCAGGGCGGCTGCGCACGGTGTTTTGCTGTGTGTTGCCCTCGGCCGTGCCGGGCATTTTGGGCGGCGTGGTGCTGGCGCTCGGGCGCTGCGTGGGCGAGGTGGCGGCCCTCATTTTCACGGCTGGTTCCATCGCGCAAATTCCGCAGTTCGCCGAAGGCGCTGCGGCGCTCTTCGATTCCACGCGCACGCTTGCCGTGCACATGTATGTGCTGGCCAGCGAGGGCCTGCACGTGAATGAAACGTACGCGACGGCCGTGGTGCTGCTGGTGATGGTGGTGGTGCTAAACCTTGCGGCTGCGGCCGTGGTGAAGAAGATGAGCAAAGGAGCACGTTCATGAACAACTCCCTGTTGGAGAAGAAACCGGCAACCTACCTGCCCAAACGGCAGGGCGGGGTGAAGGCGGGGCGCACGGTGAGCCCGCGCGTTTTGAAGCCAGCGACTGGCGGGTTTGCTGGGGGTGCGGTTAAGGAACACGTCGCGCCGGTGGTGACTGCTGAACCTGGCGTGACCGCCGCGCTTGCCACGGCTTCGGAACCGGCGGCTCCCGTCAAGATGAGCGTGCGCGACCTCAACCTGTACTACCGCGACTTCCAGGCGCTCAAGGGCATCAACCTGGAGTTTCCCCAAAATCAGGTGACGGCGCTTATTGGGCCGTCTGGCTGCGGCAAGTCTACGCTGCTCAAAAGCCTGAACCGCATGAATGACCTTGTTGCTGGCTGCCGCGTGGAGGGTGAGATCATTCTCGACGGGCAGGACGCCTACCGCGACGTGGACGTGAACAGCCTGCGCCGGCGCGTGGGCATGGTGTTCCAGCAGCCCAACCCCTTCCCCATGAGTGTGTACGACAACGTGGCGTTTGGTCCGCGCACGCACGGCGTGAAGAAGCGTGCCGACCTGGACGATATCGTGGAGCAAAGCCTGCGCGACGCCGCCATCTGGGACGAACTGAAAGACCGCCTGAAGAAAAACGCGCTGGGCCTGTCCGGCGGCCAGCAGCAGCGCCTGTGCATTGCGCGCGCTCTGGCCGTGCGCCCTGAGGTGCTGCTGATGGACGAGGCCACAAGCGCGCTCGACCCGCTGTCCACCGCCAAAATTGAAGACCTCGTGGGCGAACTCAAGCGGAAGTACACGGTGGTCATGGTGACGCACAACATGCTGCAAGCGCTGCGCGTGTCCGACCAAACGGCGTTCTTCCTGCTGGGCGAGATGGTGGAAGCCGGCAGCACCGACGATATCTTCACCAACCCGCGCGACTCGCGCACAGCGGACTACGTGGCGGGGCGGTTCGGCTAGGAGGTTGCGCCGGGGGCACGCCGGTAGGGCGCGCTGGGTGCGCGCCCGGGGAGTAGGCTTTACCAAAATTTGACGGAGCCGGCACACCCCTCTTCCCTGCGCTGCTTTACAATGGCCGAAAACAGAAAAGTGTGAAGAGAACGGCAGGTCGAAGCCACGCGCACCCTGTCGTTCGAAGAACGGCGGAACCGACATGATCTATTACGTAGAAGATGACACCAATATTCGTGACCTCACGGTGTATGCGCTCAAGCAGGCCGGGTTCGAGGCGCAGGGCTTTCCGGCGGCGGGGGAGTTCTTCGCCGCGTGCAAGGAGCGTTTGCCGGAGTTGGTGCTGCTTGATATCATGTTGCCCGAGATCGACGGGCTGGAAATTCTTCACATGCTGCGCGCGGAGTCGGCCACGAAGCACCTGCCCGTGATGATGCTTACCGCCAAAGGCACCGAGTTCGACACGGTGTGTGGCCTTGATGCGGGTGCGGACGATTACCTGGCGAAGCCCTTCGGCATGATGGAGCTGGTCAGCCGCGTGAACGCGCTGCTGCGTCGCGCTTCGGCGCCGGCTTCCGCACCCGACGATGAACTCACCTGCGGCCCCGTTTCCCTCACGGTTTCCGCCCATACCGTCAGCGTGAACGGCGAATCGGTGACGCTCACGCTCAAGGAATTCGACCTTTTGCGCACCCTCATGCAGAACGAGGGGCACGTGCTGTCGCGCAGCCAACTTCTCGAAGACGTGTGGGGCATGACGTATGTGGGCGAGACGCGCACGGTGGACGTGCACGTGCAGACGCTGCGGCAGAAGCTGGCGGCGGCAGGCGAGGGGGCGGATGCCCTGATCCAGACCGTGCGCGGCGTGGGTTACTGCGTCAAGCGGCCCTCGTGAGGACGCGCATGGCGCTTAAGCATCTCAAGGTAAAAAGCCTCGCCGGCAAGATTTTCACCAGCGTGCTGGCGTTCACGCTGGGCATTATTGTGGCGCTGGCTGCCGTCATGACTACTATTTATTATGTGTCGTACGAACACGACGCCGAGGCGGAGCTGGCTGCAAGCGCTCAAGATGCGGCGCGCTACTTGAACGCCACGCCGTCCGCCGACAATGAACCCATCCTGGAAGCCCAGTTCAGCGGCCTGACGCGCTACACGCTTATCGCGCCCGACGGTACCGTGCTCTACGACAGTGCGGCCGACACCACGGGCATGGATAACCACGCCGACCGCCCCGAGGTGCAGCAAGCCGCCGCTTCCGGTGAGGCCGTGACCATGCGTTATTCGGAAACGCTTGGTACCGACACGGTGTATGCGGCCGTGAAGCTGGACGACGGCAGCATTGTGCGCCTGTCCGAGACGCGCCACTCGCTGTTGTCATTCCTTGGCAATATGCTGGTGCCGGTGTTGGTGGCGCTGGTGGTGGCTGTAGTGCTGGTGTTCGTGCTATCGCGGGTGTTAACAAGCCGCATCATGAAACCCATTGATGCGCTGGATTTTGCGAACCCGCTCGACAACGAAATCTACGAGGAAATGGACCCGCTGCTCACGCGCATTGACGAGCAGCAGCGCCAGCTCAAACAGCAAAACGCCGAACTCGCGCAGGCCGAGAACCTGCGCCGCGACTTCTCCAGCAACGTGAGCCACGAGATGAAAACGCCGCTGCAGGTAATTTCGGGCTACGCCGAACTTATGAAGAATGACATGGTGCAGCCGGCCGACCGCCAGAAGTTCGCCGCGCTCATCTACGACGAAGCCCAGGCCATGCGCTCGCTGATCACCGACGTGCTGACGCTGTCACGCCTGGATGAGGCCGCGTTCGGCGACGAGGCCACGCCGGTTGACTTGGTGGCCACGGCCCACCGCGTTGCTGGGCGCTTGGAGAGTTTTGCCGCCGGCCAGGGCGTATCGGTGCAGGTGGAAGGCGCGTGCGCGCTCATTCGTGGCAGCGAGACGCTGGCCGAGGAAATGCTGTACAACCTCATAGAGAACGGCATCCGCTACAACCACCCGGGTGGCGAGGTGGTGGTGAGCCTGGGTATGGAGCCCGTTGGTGTGGTAGCCGCTGGCGAAGGCGCCGCGGCGTGGGTGGGTGCGCGCCGCCCCGAGGCGGGCGAGGTGGTGGTGCGCGTGAGCGACACCGGCTCCGGTATCCCCGCCGACCTGCGCGACAAGGTGTTCGAGCGCTTCTTCCGCGTAGACAAAAGCCGCTCAAAAGAAACCGGCGGCACCGGATTGGGTCTTGCCATCGTCAAACACGCCGTCATCTACCACGGCGGCACCATAGAAGTAGAAGAATCCCCTACCGGAGGCACCGTCTTCGTCCTGCGCCTACCCGCCGCGTAGCGGCCGAAACGCGTGCGGGGAGAGCCGCGCTAGTCTGCAAATGCCGTATGTGCGGGGGTATCCCAGAAACACCAAGGCGCCGCGTTTCCTGGGGAAGCGCGGCGCCTCTTTGTGTTGCGTGAAAAGCCCCACCCCCGGCCAGAAGGATGAACCCACCTTAAAAGGTGGGTGCTCGCAGCCCGCTTCCTGGCTTTCGTATCAACAGACACGAATCTCCATTTCACGCGCTATCTTGAGCTCCCTCATGTATTAGCATCGGTCCATCGCAAAGTATGGCTTCGAGGGCAGGACCTGATTTGAGTATATGTTTTGCCCGCCCAAAATAAAGTCTTGACATCTGTATTGTTTGACAGTTTCCATATTCGCCACCCTGTCGCCGGCTCAACCGGAATGCAACAACCTTTATAAGGGGTCTAGCCAGAACAAGCGTTCGTATGTTACCATGGATTCATGGATACCTTATTTACTGAAATAGAGAATGAGCGGAAGTCGGAAGTTGCGCCGTTGGCGGTGCGAATGCGGCCGCGATCGCTCGATGAATTGGTGGGGCAGGACGAGGCGGTGGGGCCGGGTAGTTGGCTGCGCAGTGCCATTGAGCAGGATCGGCTAAGTTCGGTCATTTTGTTCGGGCCGGCTGGCACGGGCAAGACGTCGCTGGCGCACGTGGTGGCGGAAACCACAAAGGCCGTGTTCGTGGAGGTGTCGGCCATCGGCGGCACGGTGTCTGACCTGCGACGCGAGATTGACGCGGCCGAAAAGCGCCTCACCATGAGCGGGCTGCGCACCATTCTGTTCGTCGACGAGATTCATCGCTTCAACCGCAGCCAGCAAGACGCGCTGTTGCACGCCGTGGAAGATCGCGTGCTTGTGCTGGTGGGGGCTACCACGGAGAATCCATTTTTCGAAGTGAACTCCGCGCTTATCAGTCGTTCGCGCATTGTGGAGCTGCACGCGCTGTCGGATGCGGACGTGGCCGAATTGGTCAACCGCGCGCTCGCCGACGAACGCGGCCTCGATGGGCGCTACCAGTTGGACGACAAAGCGCGTGATGCCATTGTGCTTTTGGCCGGGGGCGATGGTCGCGGCGCGCTCACCACGTTGGAGCTGGCCGCCGGCATGGTGGAACCCGGCACGCGTAAGAAGCCCGCGCGCATCACCGAGGACAACGTGCGTGCCGCCACGCCGCACCGTACGCTGCCCTACGACAAGAACAAGGATATGCACTACGACATCATATCCGCGTTCATCAAGTCGATGCGCGGCAGTGATCCGGACGCCGCGCTGTACTACCTCGCTCGCATGATTGACGGGGGAGAAGACCCGAAGTTTATTGCGCGGCGCATGTTTATTGCTGCGTCGGAAGATATTGGCAACGCCGACCCGCAGGCGCTGCTCGTGGCCGAGGCGGCCTTTAAGTCGGCCGAGGTCATCGGTTATCCCGAGTGCCGCATCAACCTGGCGCAGGCTGCCATCTATTTAGCGTTGGCTCCCAAGAGCAATGCGGCGGAAGCGGGCATTGACGCTGCACTCGCCGAGGTTCGTCACGGCCCCGCGCGCTCCGTACCTGACTATCTGCGCGATAGGCACCGTCCAGGTTCGGAGGATTACGGCACCTATAAGTATCCGCACAACTATCCGGGCGGCTGGGTGGAACAGCGCTACTTGCCCGAAGGCCTGGAACGCGGCGTATTCTACCGCCCGAGCGACCGCGGCTGGGAAGCCTACCGGGCCGATGCCGCCGCGCGCGATCGCTTCGACGCTGCAAGCACTCCGCCTCAGCGTCCGGCTAAAAGCCGCCCAGCGCCCTCGCGTGCGGACGATGCGGCCAAACCGACCCCCGCCCCGTCCGATGCGGGTTCTTCCGCGGACGCCGATAAGTCGTCCGCGGAAACCTCGTCGGCCGAGGGCAAGTAACCAATTGGTGTCGCCTATGGAAGCGGGATGAAAACGTGATCGGGGCTGTATAGAATCCGAGGTAGACATGATATAGTGAAGGCTTCGGTAGCTCAGGAGGCGTCCTTATGGATATCAGCGAAATCATAGGTATTGCGTTGCCCATCGTGTACGTGCTTGTCGGCGCGGCCCTCATTTGGCTCGTCGTTGAACTGGTCATGACCGTGCGCCGAACGCGCAAGACGGTGGAAGAGGTGCAAAAGCAAGTGGAGCCCACGTTGGCCCACGTTGAGCGCATTACCGCCTCGCTTGAGCCCGTTGCGGCTAAAGTTGACCCGCTCGTTGAGCGCGTGTCGCTCACGGTGGATGCTGCGAACCTGGAAATTATGCGTGTTGATCAAATTCTGGAAGATGTGAACGAGATCACCGATTCCGTGTCGTCGGCCGTCGATGCGGTAGACAACGTAGCCAGCGCCCCCATGGAGCTGGTGAACAACGTCACCTCTCGCGTGCGCCATGCGCTCAAGCCAAAGCGTGCGAGCGAGGAATCCGTGGCTCTTGGCCAGGAAAAGGCCGCTGCTGATGCACGGGTGTCCGAAGTGAGTGCCGCCGACACGCTTAAGAGTGTCGTGAAGGGCTCGGCCGCCGTGGCAAGCGCGGCCGTTGCCGACCAGCGGGAGCAGATGGCCGAACAGCGTGCCGAGCGCGAAGAACGCGCCGCTGCCAAGCGCGCCGCCGCCGAGCAGACCGCCGTGGCTGCCGCCAGCGTGGCTGACGCGGTGACCGCCGCCGCTGCCTCCGACGCCGATGCCGCGTCGCGCTACTTCACCTATGAAGGCGCACAAAACGCGGACACCACCGCAGGTGCCGCAACCTCCGGTTCGTCCACTCCCGCGCACGCTAAGAACTAGAGTCGCAGGGAGGGACCTCGGGCGTGGAGGGCTGTGAACAGGACGAGCGCGAATCGGCGAAGGCGCTGAAAGCCCGCCGTCGCTTCCTTTTGGTATGGACGGCCGTCGGTGGCATCCTGCTCACTGGCGTGTTCATTTACCTGTTGAACCTGCTGTCGGTGCCTGTAGGCATTATCGTGTGGTCCACCGTCATCGTGTTCTGCCTGCGCGGTCCCGTGAACAAGCTGGAAAAAATTGGCGTGAACCGCGCCGTGGGCACTACCGTGGCCTACGTGCTTATGTTTGTGGTGCTGGGTTTAGTGTGTCTGCTGTTATTCTCGCCGGCGTTTGGTCTGGGTGGGCAGTTCACCAGCCTCATCGAAAGCATTCCTGCCTACGTGCAAACCATCACCACGTGGGGCAACAACCTGTACTCCCAGTACGCCGACATCTTGAAGAATGATGTGGTGCAGCAGTGGATGAACGACGCGCTTGCCGCGCTGGGCAACTGGGCTTCCACATTTGCGCGCGAGGGCGCTAGTAGTGTGGTTGCCATCGGTACCACAGTGGTTAACAGCTTCGTTGCCATTGGCTTTGCGCTGGTCGTTGCGTTCTGGATTCTCATGGAGCTGCCCGCGCTCGGCCGTGAGTGCCGTCGTTTGTGCAGCCCTCGCCGCCAGGAAGACCTCGACATGCTGCACGTCACGTTCACGCGTGTCATGGGTGGCTACATCAAGGGAACACTGCTGCAGTGCGCGGTCATTGGCCTTGCGTGCGGCGTGCTGTTCGGCGTAACGGGTATCCCAAACTACGCGGCCCTCGGTGGCATTGCGGGTTTGCTCAACATCATCCCCATCATTGGCCCGTGGCTGGGAGGCGCGCTGGCGGCCATCGTCGGTGTGTTCGTGAACCCCATCGTAGGCCTTATCGCGCTGTTGGGTACCATTGCCATTCAGCAGATTGTCTACACGTTCATTTCGCCTAAAATTATGGCGAACTCGGTGGACGTGCACCCGGCGCTCACGCTCATTGCTCTCATGGCGGGTTCCGCCATTGGTGGTGCCATGAGTGGGCTTACCGGTTCGCTTGTGGGTATGTTGGCATCCATTCCGGCTGTGGCGGTTGCGAAGTCGGTGTTCGTGTATTATTTCGAGAAGCACACGGGGCGCCAACTCGTGGCGAAAGACGGGGTGTTCTTCAAGGGAACGCCCGCGTCCGACGAGGCAGTAGATCCCATCGCCGACGCCATCTCGCCGCATCCGGGCGTTTCGGCCGCCGCTGAGCGTACTGAGCAGCGCCGGGCCGAGGCGGAGGAGAAGAGGGCGCAGCGCCGCAAAGATCGCTAGGCGGTGCTCACACGCGTTTGAGACGGCGCGGGGCCCAAGGGGGCGCCCGCGCCGTTGTGACCAGAGGGAACGTTGTGGCCGCGGCCAGAACGTAGGAGAACGGACAGGAAGAAAAACGACATGGAGTATATGACCAGCGCGGAAATCCGCGAGAAGTACCTGAGCTTTTTCGAGGAAAAGGGCTGCAAGCGCTGGCCCTCGTCTTCGCTGATTCCCGACGACCCGTCGCTTCTGCTGACGAGCGCCGGCATGGTGCAGTTCAAGCCCTACTTCCTGCAGCAGAAGCACCTCGAGGCACCCTATGTGGGCACCACCACGGTGCAGAAGTGCGTGCGCACGAACGACATCGACATCATTGGCACCACGGGTCGCCACCAGAGCTTCTTCGAGATGCTGGGCAACTTTAGCTTCGGTGCGTACTTCAAGAAGGAAATGTGCGCCTGGGCCTATGAGTTCTCCACCGAGGTGTTGGGACTTCCGGCCGAGCGTCTGTACTTCACCGTGTACTTGGACGACGATGAGACTATTGAAATTTGGAAAAGCCTTGGCGTGCCGGACGACCACATTTCGCGCCTGGGCGAGGAAGACAACTTCTGGCGTGCCGGACCTACCGGCCCCTGCGGCCCCTGCTCGGAAATCTACTACGACCAGGGCGAAGAGTTTGGCTGCGGCAGCCCCGACTGCGCGCCGGGCTGCGACTGCGACCGCTACTTGGAGTACTGGAACCTTGTGTTCACGCAGTACGATGGCCAGGAGGACGGCACGTTTGTGCCGCTGCCAAAGAAGAACATCGACACTGGCATGGGCCTGGAGCGTATCGCGGCCATTCTGCAGGGTGTGCAGTCCAACTACGAGACCGACGTGCTGCGCTCGCTGGTGGCAGTGGGCGAGAAGCTGACCGGCACCACGTACGGCGAAGACCCGGCCGTCGACCTCAGCCTGCGCATCATGGCTGATCACAGCCGCGCTGTGGCATTCATGATTGCTGATGGCATCCTCCCTTCGAACGAGGGTCGCGGCTACGTGTTGCGCCGTCTGCTGCGCCGCGCCGTCATGAAGGGTCACCTGCTGGGCCTCGACAAGCCCTTCCTCAACGACTACGTTGACGAGATTGTGAACCTCATGGGCCACGTGTACCCCGAAATTGTGGAGAACCGCGAGCTCATGCGTCGCGTGATTCTGTCCGAGGAAGAACGTTTTGGCGCGAACCTGCGCCAGGGTCGCGCCTATCTGGATGAGGCGCTCGCCGAACTTGAGGGTGACGTGCTGCCGGGTGACCGCGCCTTCACGCTGCATGACACCTATGGCTTCCCGGTGGAGGTTACGTGTGAGCTGTGCGCCGAAGGCGGCATGCAGGTTGACATGGAGGGCTTCGAGCACTGCATGACTGAGCAGCGCGAACGCGCCCGTGCCGCCAACACGAAGGATGCCGAGGCTGCGTGGTCCACATATGGCGGTGTCATGAGCGAAATTCTGGAGGCGGCGGGCCCCACGGAGTTCTGCGGCTACACGAAAAACGACGCCGATGCGCGCGTGCTGGCGCTCGTAAAAGACGGTGCGCAGGTTGATGCCCTTGAGGCCGGCGACGAAGGTCGCGTGGTGCTGGACATCACGCCGTTCTACGCCGAGAAGGGCGGCCAGATTGGTGACACCGGCGTTTTGGCCAAAGATGATACCGTCGTGGCGGTTTTGGATACCAAAGAGCCCGAAAAGGGCCTGATCGCGCATACGGTGAAGGTGATGGAAGAGCCCGGCGGTCGCATTCAGGTGGGCGACACCGTGCGCGCAGCCATTGATATCCCGCGTCGCGAGCGCATTCGCCGCAACCACACGGCCACCCACATCCTGCACTGGGCGTTGCGCGAGGTGCTGGGCGACCACGTGAAGCAGGCCGGTAGCTACGTGGCCGACAACCGCTTGCGTTTCGACTTCACGCACTTTGAGGCCATGACGGCCGACCAAATTGCCGAGGTTGAGCGCCTGGCCAACCAGAAGATCATGGAGAACCATCCGGTGCGCGCCTATGAAACGTCGCTGGCATCGGCTCGCGAGGCGGGCGTCATGGCGCTCTTTGGCGAGAAGTACGGCGAGTTCGTGCGTGTGCTGGATATTGAAGGCTTCTCTCAGGAACTCTGTGGCGGCACGCACGTGTCCGCCACGAGCGAAATCGGGTTCGTGAAGATTGCCAACGAGACAAGCGTAGGTGCGAACCTGCGCCGCATTGAGGCTGTGACCAGCTTCGATGCGCTTGCGCTGATGAACCGCATGGAGGCTGAACTCAAGGAGGCCGCCGAGGCGCTGCGTGTGCCGTTGTTCGACGTGTCCGAGCGCTCCGCCGCCAACGTGAAGCAACTCAAGGAGTTGCAGACGAAGCTTAAGCGCGGTATTGAGACGGTATCCGAGGATGGTGTCTCCAAACTGGTGGAGACTGCCGTTGAGGGCAAGGGCGGCTATCCGGTTATCATCGGCCGCATGGGTGAGGCCGACGCTGGTCAGATGCGCAACGCGTGGGATGTTCTGCGTGCCCGCCTCGGCAAGCCGGGCGCTGCGGTGCTGGCAGCCGAGAAGGATGGCAAGCCCGTGCTGCTGGCTGCCGGTGCACCGGAAGCGGTGGAAGCGGGCTTTGACGCGGGTGCGGTGATCAAGGCCATCTCGGGGAACATCAAGGGCGGCGGCGGCGGAAAAGCGGCCATGGCGCAGGCCGGCGGCAAGGACGCCTCTGGTATTGATGCGGCGCTTGAGGCTGCCCGGGGGATGCTGCTGTAGGGTTTGTTGGGGCGCGGGCTGAGAGGTCTGAATGCTCAGACAGTCCTGAGCTCGCGCGAAGCGTCCAATGGACGCTTCGGCTCGTGCGGAACTGCGCTTCAGACCCCTCAGCCCGCGCCTGGCGACTCCGCCATGCTTCGGGCGCCTCAACCTGTGGCAGAGTTGTAGGTTGAGAGACCCTCGTAGGGGCGATTCATGAATCGCCCTTTCGCGCGGCAGCGCGAAAACGCTGGTTGCACCTGCCACTCGTGCGTCATCAAAAGTGCAGCTCCGCCCAAAGACGGCGCTCTCGTAAGGAGACATCATGCGCATTATGGCGCTTGACATTGGTGAGACGCGTATCGGCATCGCTATCAGCGATCCGGGGGAGCGCGTTGCTTCTCCCGTGTGCGTGTTGCCGGCCGCCGACGTGCTCTCGCACACAAAGCCCTTCAAGCGTGTGCTGGAAGATTGGGAGCCCGAACTTCTTCTCTGTGGTCTTCCGCGTACGCTCTCCGGGGAGGAAGGTCCCCAGGCGGCGCGTATTCGCGATACGGCAACTCGCATTGCGCGCGCGTGCGACCTGCCCCTTGAGTTCGCCGATGAGCGACTCAGTTCACAGGAAGCCAAACGGAGTTTGCGTGAAAAGGGGATGAGTGAGCGGGAGATGCGCGGCAAAATAGATATGATAGCCGCAAGTCTGTTCTTGCAGGCGTGGCTTGATGCGCGCCGTCGGCAAGGTGAAAGGTAGAGGATCGTCCATGCCCCCACGGAAGCAAGTCACCTACTCTCAGCGACCCAACCACGCAGCCCGCTCCGCGCATGCGCGCGGCGAGCGTGAGTTTCGCACGTATGACACCAGTTACATCCGCCCGAAGCAAAGTAAGGCGCCCATGATTTTCGCGGCCGTGCTGGCCGTGGTGGTTATCGGCGGCCTCGCGTGGGGTGTGCTCACCCTGTTCAACAGCTGTTCCGGCACGCAGCAAGTGGAGCTTTTGGCCGAGGGCCAGGAAGCTACCGTTACCGTGCCCGAGGGCACCGGGGCGCAGGCTATCGGCACGCTGCTCGTCGATGCCAAGCTGGTGGGAAGCGCGTCTGACTTCACGAAGCGCGTGAACGAACTCGGCGTAGATTCCCAGCTCAAGCCCGGAACCTACACGTTCACCGGTGGCACGTCGGTCGATGATCTTATTAAGCAACTCACGACTGGTCCCGGTCTCGGCAACGCGCTTACCATCCCCGAGGGCAGCACCCTCGCGCAAATTGCCGACCTCGTAGCCGCGGCCACCGACGGTCGCGTGACGGCTGAGGACTTCAAGGCCGCAGCCGCCGACGCCAGCGTGTACGCTTCCAGCTATGCGTTCTTGGCTGATGCTGGTACGAACAGCCTTGAGGGCTTCCTCTTCCCCAAGACGTATCCCGTTGATGCGTCCGTCACGGCGGACTCGCTCATTCGCACCATGTTGAACCAGTTCCAGACCGAGACGGCCTCGCTCGATTGGTCGTACCCGCAGTCGCAGGGCCTCACCATCTACGACGCCGTGAAGCTGGCGAGCATTGTGGAGAAGGAGTCCAGCGGCGAGGAACTTATCCGCGCTAAGGTGGCCGCCGTGTTCTACAACCGCCTGAGTACCGACGGCGAGCCCAGCTACGGACACCTGCAGAGCGACGCCACCACGGCTTACGAGGTGGGTCACAACCCCACTGCCGAAGAGGTGCACGCGGAGACGCCGTACAGCACGTACACAAACAAGGGCTTGCCGCCCACGCCCATTTGCTCGCCGGGCCTGGACTGCCTGACGGCCGTGTGCGCGCCTGACCAGGAGTCGCTTGGTAAGTATTACTTCTTCTACTTCGAGCCGGACGCGAACAACGTCATGCAGTACTACTTCTCCGAAACCTACGAAGAGCACCAGGCCACGTTCTCGTAGGCCGCCACCTACGCTAACCCGTCTCACGCTCACGTCGAAGAAACCTGCCATGACGTTCCTGGAACCCGACCGCTACTTTTCGCGCCTGTCGCACGTTGACATTCAGCGCGACCTCATAGACCGCGGCTTCACCTCGGTGCTGCTGGATGTGGACAACACCATCCTCAGTCGCGCTACGCACGACGTCCCGCGCGATGCGGGCGTGTGGCTGGCGCGGGCGCGCGACGCCGGCATCACGTTTTGCCTGGTGTCCAACAACTGGCACGAGGGTGTCTATCAGCTGGCGAACCGCCTGTCGCTGCCCATTGTGGCGAAGGCCGTGAAGCCCCTGCCGCCCGCGTTCCTCCGGGCGCTCGGCAAGATTCACGCGAAGCGCGAGTCCACGGTGGTCATCGGCGACCAGTTGGTCACCGACGTCATGGGTGCCCACCTCATCGGCATGAAAGCCTACCTGCTGGCTCCGCTGGTGGAGCAGGATTTGCCGCACACGTTGCTGCTGAGGAACTTCGAGCGCCTGGTAATAGGCGAGCGCCAGCCGGAAAATGTTCCGTCGACGTATCAGTCGGTGGAGTGTGTTGACGCTGCGGCTTCCCCCAGCACCCAATCTCGCCACGCTGACGAAGGCTCGCGTAACAAAGTACGCCACGCCTCCGCCAGCCCGTCGATCTCGGGTACTGGGGAAACCCTCGCTGACTTTGATGGACCGACGAGTTCGGAAAGTACTTCGTAATGCAGGGGCTGGCATGAGCGAGAAGCTGTATCTTTTGGGGCATCCCATTGCGCATTCGAAGTCGCCAGCGATGTATAACGCGGTGTACGAGCAGTTGGGTCTACCATGGCGCTACGAGTTGGCGGATCTGGCTACGGAAGAGGAAGCGCGCGCTTTTTTGGAGGCGCGCGGCTTTCTTTCAGTGAACATCACGACGCCCTACAAGCCGCACGCCTTTGAGGTGACGACGCATCGTGCGGCATCGGCGAAGCTTGCGCGTGGGGCAAACCTGCTGGTGAAGCACGGGGAAGCACTCATTGCGTACAACACCGATGGTCAGGGGTGTGTTGCGTATCTGGAGCGCACGGAATTCGTGTTCGCCGGCGCGACGGTGGTGGTGTGCGGTACGGGCCCCACGGCGCTTGCCATCTTGCACGCGTGCGCTGTTGCTGGTGCCGATGAGGTGGTGCTTGTGGGGCGCGACAAGGCGCGCGCGCAGAAGGTGCTGCAAGGGTATGTGGATGAGCTGGGTGATTTATCGTCGGCGGCTATCGACTTGCCCGCTGCGCAGGAGGGCCACCGGAGCCTGCGGCAAGCCCATGACGACACGATGTTCAAGTTTGGCTCCTACGCCACATCGACGCAGATCATCGGCCGTGCCGACCTCGTGATAAACGCCACGCCGCTCGGCATGAAAGAGGGCGACCCCGCGCCGTTCGATACGTCGCTTTTGCGCGAAGGCCAGCGGGTCTTCGATGTCGTGTACGGTCACGGCGAAACAGCGTTCGTTGCCGAAGCCCGCTCCGCCGGCTGCACCGTCTCAGACGGCGCCGGCATGCTGGTAGCCCAGGCCGTGGCAACGGTGCAGATAGTCACCGACCTCGCCGAAGCCAAGGTCAACCTGGACAACCTCGACCTCTTCGCTCTCATGTCCCAAGCCGCCGATTTCGGACTGAGCTAAAAGCGTGACGCAGTAAGCGCGTCACACGTTTCCGCGTCGCGCAGTGGCGCGCCACCCCCCCCCCCCC
>DSLMC04103__coassemble_706_pt1 | contig 20373 bp, 17 predicted proteins | sample DSLMC04103__metabat2_high_PE_001 | metagenome-assembled genome bin DSLMC04103
GGCGAATGTAGCACGACGGCAGGTTGTTCTTGCGGATGATTTCCACCGTGGCCTCGCACAACTCGTCCACCGTGTACGGCAGATCAATGAGCGCAATCTTGCAGCTGCGGTGCAGGCGCTCCATGTGGTCGCGCAGGCGGAAGACGTAACTTTTGCCGGTGTCGGGGTTCTGGTAGCAGCGGATGCCCTCGAACACGCCAGAGCCGTAGTGCAGCGAGTGCGACAAAATGTGCGTCGTGGCCTCGGCCCAGGGGATGACCTCCCCGTTCTTCCAGATGTAATCCACTTCGGTGATGTCGGCCATGAACGCGTCCTTTCTCGCAGTCTCGGACGCCGCCGCACGCGATCGTTCGCAGGGTGCCGCGCGGGGCGGCGATGCGGACGAACGAGCCCGTGCGGTCTGACGTGCGGGTTCATTCCCAATGTGCTCGCTCATTGTACTCTAACCGAGTAAAGTGCGGAAACGTTTCCGGCGAAGGGGCGCAATTTTGACGAAAGAGACAGAATCGAACGGCCCTATATAATTAGTAGGCACACCGCCAAAAGCACAATAAGGAGGGTGAAATTGAAGACGGTGAACTGCACAAAATAGCGGCCGGGGGTCACGCGTGCCAGGGCCTCGCGACGCGGGAAGCCGCGGCGCACGGCGCGGTACTCGTTGAAGGCGATGAGGCTGGCGAGTGAGGCCACCAGCGTGCCCGCGCCGCCCACGTTTACGCCGATGAGCAGGGCGGGATAGCTGTCCGTGAAGTGCGAGAGCAACACCGCAGCCGGCACGTTGCTGATGATTTGGCTGGCGCCGGCACTGACCAAAAGGGCGCTGTGCTCCATGGCCTGCGAGAAGAACGCCTCGACCGCCGGAATGCGCGCCATGTTGCCTGCGAACACGAAGAAGCACACGAACGTGAGCAAAAGCCCCAGGTCAACCGACTTGAGCGCCCTGCGATCGAGCACGGCCAGCGCGACAAGAACCACGCCGAACGCCACTGGATAGGGAACGGCGCGCAGCACCGAAGCAATGACCAGCACCAACAGCGCCCCATACGCAAGCGCCCGCACGCGACGTGAGAGTTGAGAGTCTTTTGGAGTTGCGGGAGTTGCGGCAGGGGCAGAAACGGAAGCTTCGGGACTAGCTGTTACCGAGTTGTCCGTTATTCCGAAGACATCTGGAGATGCGTGCTTAGCACCCGCCGCCTGTTCAGCTGGCGCTTCAGCCTGCATTTCCCCTTTCGATTTCCCCTTCCCCACCGCGGGCTGTAGCGGCTCGGGCTTCGTAAACGCAAAACAGCAAAGCGCAATGAGGGCCATCGACACCGCGAAAGGCAGCGCCATGGTGGCCATGAAGTCGCCCAGCGGGATGGCGTAACGCTCGGACAGGTAGAGGTTTTGCGGGTTGCCAAACGGCAGAATCATACCGCCGAGGTTCGCCGCCAGATTCTGCATGATGAAGGTGAACGGCAGCACACGCTCCCATCCCGCCCTCAGCAGCGTGGCTGCGGCTAGGGGCAACATCATGACCAGGGCCATGTCGTTGGTGGCGAACATCGACAGCACCAGTGTTGACCCCACCAGCGCCGCCACCGCAGCGCGGCACGTAGAGAACCGGGCCACCAACGCCTGCGCCGCCCGCTCAAACACCCCAACCCCGCGCAGCGCCCCCACCAGCGCCAAAATCCCAAACAAACACGCGAGCGTCTTCAGATCGAAATACCCCAGATACGTTGCATCCGGCGGCACCATTGCCATGGTAACCAGCGCCGCCACCGCCGACACCACCAGCACCACATGCCCCCGCACAAACCGCCCAACCCAGGCCCGCACACCCCGCACGCGAAAGTGCCCCCGACCCCCGGAGGCACTCGTCATAACCTTGTCACCCTTCCACACTCTCATGCCGCACAGTGTAGCACGCAGAGTAGCCAAGAATATCTACCCACAATGTCAAAAGATTCTTCGATAAGATCTAAGGTAAACATTCTTGGAGTTTATCAATAAACGATGATATATCTGAGTAGTAATTAGGATACGCTCTTTGAATATCTTCCATCGAAGACGCTTTAATCAGCACCGCATCTTCTGACTCCCGTTTTGTCCGCTCAAAGCGACCGTAAGCAGCAATCGCTTCTTTCTCTTTTCCAGGAGAAAAAGTTTCAAGCCTGATCTGTTGAACATCAAAATCAATCGTGAGCAGAACGTAGTCCGCATGAACTTGTTGCGCCACTTCGTTAACCACAGAGACAGACTCAGAATACGCTCTTAACTTGCTTGTCACCCGCAACTGCTCATTGAGGCGAACTAGCTCTTTCAGTACGTCTCGCGAATTACAAGGAACATTTGGTACGCAAGAGGTGCCCTCTTCGATAGCAAACAATTGCGAAACAAGCGCAAAGAAATATTCCTCATCTCGAGATCCAGCCCCGAACTTTAGGGATGCTTGTGTTACCACGTCATAAACCTCAACAGCCGTTGCCCACATATGCTGAAGATTCGTCCTGATTTGCGTTTCGACCCGAAGTCCTTGATATCCATATTCTGGCGAATCAAAACAGTGGATAAGGTGAACACAGCGATAACCAGACAATTTCGGATGCGCGATATAATCTTTGCTCGAGCGGTAGGTATCGAGATGCGAAAGATCGTTCACCACTTGATATACGCGTTCTAAGTCACTCGCCACAAAACGACAACCAGCTATGTCATACATGCTGTTAAGTTTATAGGTATGACTCTCGCGCGCAAGCTTCCCTTTAATAGAGTCGATACGCTTTAGACGACATGCTAAAAAGGATCCGTCGCCCTTTCGGATAAAGCGTTCTAGCACTTCAGACATTTGGTCAAGAGGGTGCTGATGAGCTGCTCGCCAATAGTCAACAACGTCCAATTCGTCCGAATTGACCTGGCCTGATTCGCACAACCTTTCGCCCGCCGACCGCACTCTATTCTTTGAATATTTTGGTTCAATTCTCACAGATACTCACCCCCCTCGTTAAGTTATATTCCTTTCTCATAGAGCACTTGTTTTAACGTGATATGCTATAGCTAAAAGAACTGAAAGATTGCGTTGTTGAAAAGAAGACGCAGGAATATCGAAAGGAGTGGACATGGCTAACGTGCTTGACGTAGCGGCGTATGTACTTGGCAAAACGGGAGACGTGTCCACCATGAAACTTCAGAAACTCGTTTACTACAGCCAAGCCTATCATTTCGTGAAAACAGGACGCCCTCTTTTTTCGGAAGCGGTCGAAGCATGGGCAAACGGCCCGGTAGTACCCGAGCTTTTTGCGCAGCATCGAGGAATTTACGTCATCAACCAGCAAGACTTGCCGAATGCTCGTGCCAATCACATTCAGGGTGAAGAAGCCCATACCATTGACCATGTTATTGAGGTTCTTGGATGTTTGACAGGAGCCCAGTTGAGCGACTTGACTCACAGCGAAAGTCCCTGGCGTGATGCACGATATGGATTGCCTGAGGGGGCTCGCTCTCGTTCACCTATCGAACTTACCGCTATGAGGAACTTCTATTCTTCGCCAGCGTGTTCGAACCCTGTTTTCGCATAATTGCTTTTACAAGGGGCAGCAATAAAAAGCCCTTTGCAGGTAGTCCGTAGGGAGCCGCACTCACCTGCCGCAAAAGTGTGACGCGCTTCGCGCTACCGATAACGCCAAAATGCAATGCGGCTCCCTATCATAATGACGAGGATATACTCTCATCTGGTTAACGTACTTGTTTGGTAATCCCCTACGGGGGGTTATGCCAATCGCTGGCTAACACCCACCAGCCAGTCAACCCGCGTCGTAAGGCAAGGGATGTGAGAAACCCGTGGCATAATAGCTAGCGCAATAGCGCGTCACACTTTTGTCTACGGTGAGACAGGTAAGGAACTTTGTTACAGCCCTATTCATTTTGCTCATAATATACAAAAGGCCTGTTGTTTTTCTTTACGCTGGCTAGTTGGCGAATGTGCTGCAGAAAAATAGGTTATGATCGTGGCCGAACTCCCCTTGGAAACGCAATCGCCTGAAAGGAATATGTGCTATGGCATCCAAGGATTCTTTACGCATTGCAGATTCACTTGCTCATATGAGTAAGGTATGTGGCTCTATTGCTCGTCTGCTTAAGGCTCTCTTAGTGGCATACTGCTTTTGTATACTTCTTTTTTATGGTGCAGTAGCAATAACCTATCTGGCACCTGGCGTCTTACCTTTCAATACACTACCAATCAATTTGTCTTTTTTGGCTCTCTTTCTTAGTATAATCACTGGAGCTATTGCGCTGTTTGTGCTTATCAGTGTTGCTGAAGATATAGCCAAAGGCAGTTCTCCCTTCACGCTTATTCAAGCTCGAAGAATAAAAGTCATTGGAATTCTTCTGCTTATATCCTTCGTATTAAAACTGTTTATACCAACAGGTTCCGTGGATTTTCTCGAAACTGATGCTGTCGAATTTGGCTTCGTGCCACACTCTTATGGAAACGGCACACCTATGACCACCATTGACATCTCGGCGTTTATTACGGCTATCATCTGCTTCTTTCTCTCGTACGTTTTCAAATATGGCGCGCTCCTCCAGCGGCTCTCCGACGATACTGTTTAGGTGGTTGATGCTGCTGTGATCATTTTCCGGTTAGATCGGTTGTTGGCCCAACACAAGATGCGCGGCGTGGAACTGGCGGAGAAACTTGGCTGCACCGTGCAAACCATATCGCGGATCAAAACCGGAAAAATTAAAGCGCTACGCATTGATACCCTTGATGAACTGTGTGAGATTTTTCACTGCCAACCTGGCGATATTATTGAATACATCCCCGACGACGAAGCGCGCCAGCGATACGGAGACGACTTTGTCGAAAAGTATCACCGCTATCTTGACGAATGAGATTCCGGCGAAAGCGCACCTCACCCGTGCCTCACCAATGGCACACCACAACATCCCCCGCTTGAATAAGGGAGTAAAGCGCAGCCGCCTGATACGGAGGAAGATTCACGCACCCGTGGCTTCCGAGGCCTTGGCGATACAGGTCACCGCCGAAACCGGAGGTTTGCCAGTCGGCATCGTGGAGCCCAATGACGTTGCCCACAAAGGGCATCCAATATTGAACTGTTGAGGTGTACTTCGTGCCATCCAGATTCGTACCCTTCAACTCGGAGGGACTTTGCTTCTGGTTGAGCCAATAGACGCCAGCGGGCGTATTGTGCACGCCGTTCGGTGTGCCCGTAATGCAAGCCGATTCCCACACAAGAGCCCCCGCGTCATCATAAAAGCGAACGTACTGCTCTGAGAGGTCGATATCGCAATAGCGCGCTCCCCAATCCTGCGCCCCTAGTCCGTTGAAGGCGGTACCGGTCGTTTTGCAGGGAATCTCGAACGGGCCGACCGAACCGTTCACCACCCCCTCTTTCACCAGGGCAAGGAGAAGTTCTTCGTCAATCGACCACCCGTAGGGCCCACCGGAAACACTTATCACCTTTCCGTCGGGTCTTGTGTAGGTGCGCTGCGCGCCCGTGGTGGTGCAGGCGGTGGTCAGGTCGTGCACCCATGAAGAAAGAGCACCTTCGTCGAGAGTTGCCGCGAGGTCACCACCGAAGCGAACCCATGAGGCAACAAGCGCAGGTGAGACCACACCGGCCTCCGCTCCGCCCAGCGTGAGTTGTATGTGTGCCTTAATGAGCGCGTTCGCTTCGTGGGCCGCGCTTTTCAGGTGGGCGTCCGTGGCAAGAAGTGCCGGCGTTTGCAAGTGCTCGTCGGTGAGCATGACCGTTGGCTGCAACGACGCAACCGCCTGGGCAACCGACTTGGTCACTTCGGAGGCATCAAGGGCGGTTCCCAATTTCTCAGGCTGCACAACGAACAACTCGGACGGCTCATCAAAAACGATGCATGCGTCAACCGGAAGATCAGCGGTTTCGTTGAAGGCATCCACTGCGCCGCGAACCACCGCATTAAGCGAACTTGCACTGTAGGAGGCCGCAAGTTCTCTGGCAACATCGCGCTCTTGCCAGATGTTCACAGGCCAGAGCCAGAAGCTGGTGGTCGCCAACATGTTTGCAGCCGTTCTTTCGGCGTCAAGCCTCACACCGGCACGTGCCGCTGATATCTTCGTCGAAAACCCGTGGCCCGACACCGTTACTTCATAGTTAGCAAGATCGGCCTCAATGAGATCACCCACCTCGCTTGGGGTCTTCAGCGAAATATCCCGCTGCGAAAGTGTTGTCCCAGGAAGAAAGTGGGTAGCGAAGAAGAAAGAACCGGCAAGATACACCATCAGCAGCAGCCCAATGAGCACCCCAAACACACAGGCGAACCTCCGTCTCCCGTTCGGCTTTTGACCAACATCGAACGATTCTGAGTTCTCCGCAAGCATGTCTTGAGGTTCGTTATTGGGTGAATCACTATCGAAAACGCCAATCATCTTCGCCTCGTTATATGCTCAGTAAATAACTAGTTATCTAGTAATCAATTAAGCGAACATGGTAATTAATTGATAGAATATGGTCAGCATGATACTATCATAAGAACTCATTTTGCAGGAAACACCTGCTGTACTTTATGAGTGGCGGAAGTTCTCCAAGCCGCACGCGTGTGCCACCGCATTCTAAGGAGAAGACATGAGCACAGCGACAGGTAATCGACGGATCCACGGCGCGATGGCAGGTCTTCTCTTCGGCATTGCGGTTGTACTGTTTGCGCTGATCACCGGTTGCGCCAGCGGTCAAACCGTGGAAGTAGGTCGCGTTTCCCTCAGTTTTCCCGACGGGTTTTCGGTTCACAATGAAAGGACGAATGCCAGTGCATCCTTGCCCGAAGACATGGACGCATGGGCAAAGACGGTTGCAAATGACGATGGAAGCATTGCTTTCGTTGTAGCCGAAGTCGATGATCCCAATCGGGTAGGACTTGAAGCAGCAAAGGCCGTGCTGGAGCCCGTTGCGAAAGACCCCAGCGAGATGAGCGAACTTGAACTTAAGGTTGCCGAAGGGACGAAGGATGCACAATTCTCCGATGCTGAAGTAGTCGAACTTAACGGCATGAGCGCACTCACACGCACCATGACGCTTAAGGGAGTTATAGTGCGCGACTACTACGTGGAAGCGGATGGGGCCATCGCAGCCGCTATCACGGGAATATATCCCGAGTCCGCCTACAATGCTGATCCCAGCTTTTACGACAGCATATTCGCAAGCATCAAGGTGAAGTAGCACGGCTCCCCACGTTTCAAGCCAAAGCAGATAAGCCCTCGACTAGTTCGCTAGTTTCCCACCCTTCATGTTGTAGCGCTTAACGAGATGCACTATGTAGGCGCTATTCAAAAAGTTCTCAATTGATTGAGAACTTTTGGGAAATTGGGGGAAAGTTTTCATTTGATTGAGAACTTTTTAAGACAAGTGCGAAGGGCGCAGCGCGAAACGTGTGCCCTTCGCGGGCAGGGTTACTCGAAGTGCTCTGCAGCTTCTTCCAGGTGTTGGATGATATTGATGCTTTGGGGGCACATGGCTTCGCAGGCACCGCAGGCTATGCATTTGGAGGCGGGGCCGGGGGCGGCTTGCCAGGAGTAGAGGCCCTTCACGAAGTCGCGGTTCTTGGTCATCAGCTCCAGGTTCATCAGCGCCAGAATCTCGGGGATAACCACGCCTTGCGGGCAGTCCTTCACGCAGTAGCGGCAGTTGGTGCACGGGATGTTCGCCAGGCCACGCAGCACTTCCACGGCCTCGTCCAACGCGCGCTGCTCGTCGGGCGAGAACGGGCGGCTTTCGCGCAGCAGCGCAGCGTTTTCGCGCGCTTGTTCCAGCGTGGACATGCCCGACAGCACCGTGAGCACGTTCGGCAAGTTCATGCAGAAACGATACGCCCAGGACACGAGCGGCGCGTCGGGGTCGGCGGCCACAAGCGGCGCAGCCACGCTTTCAGGCAGTTCAGCCAAACGCCCGCCGCGCGCGGGCTCCATAATAACCACCGGCACGCCATGGCGCGCAGCCACGTCCATGCACGCGCGAGCCTGCACCACCGGGTCGTCCCAGTCCAGGTAGTTCACCTGCAGCTGCACGAAGTCAGCATCGGGGTGCGCCGTCAGCAGCGCATCCAGCGTGTCAGCGTCGGCGTGCATCGAAAAGCCCCAATTCTTGATGAGGCCTTCCTCTTGCTTTTGCTTCACGAAATCCCACATACCGTACTCGTCGAACTTCGCCGTGCGCCCGCCGCCCACGTTGTGCAGCAGGTAGAAGTCCACGTAATCCAGGCCCATGCGCTCAAGCGAGGTAGTCAAGTTCGACTGCGCCTCTTCCTTACTGTCGATGGCCCACGCCAGGCACTTCGTGGCCACCGTGAACGCGTCGCGCGGGTAGCGCTGCACCAGCGCCTCCTTCAGCGCCTTCTCCGACGCGCCCTCGTGGTACACGAACGCCGTGTCGAAATAGGTGCCGCCGGCTTCCATGAACGCGTCCACCATCTGCTTAAACTGTTCCACATCGATGCTCGTCTGATCGGTGGCATCCAAAAGCGGCAGGCGCATGCAGCCAAAGCCCAGCTTAGGTATTGATTCAAACTCGGGTTTCAAAGGTTCTCCTCTCGTTGGGTAACCCCATCATAGAACCTGGAGCATACTTCAAGTCAAGAGGGGCATTTTCTGTGCAGCGGCGCGGAGAGATTGGTAGAACTCGTTAAAGTCTTCTTGAAAGACGGTGCCTTTGAGGCGAATGAGTGTGATGTCGTGTTCGATGGGGCGGCCGATGAGGGGAATGCGCACCAACGTGCCGGCGGCCAGCTCGCGAGCAACGGCCGCCTCGTAGAGAAACGAGATGCCATAGCCACTTTCCACCAGTGTTTTGATGATGTTGATGCTGCCCACCTCAGTTACACGAGCGAAGCTTTCCACCGTGAGGTTGCGCGCGACCAAAGCGTGCTCCAGCACGGCACGCGTGCCTGAACCTTTTTCGCGTATGAGAACGTGCTGATCCAGCAGGTCCGCGAGGTCGTACGCGACAGCCGCGCTCTCGCCCGCCTCATCCCCGGCCAACGGATGGCTCGGTGCGCACACACCCACCAGGCTCCCTGTGCCGAACACGCGCCAGTCATACGCACTCTTGTCGAAAAAGCCTTCTACCAGTGCACAGTCAATGGAGCCTTCGTGCAGTTGCGCCAGCAACCGCTCCGTGTCGTGCGACACGATGCGCACCTGCACATCTTCGTGCTCCGTCAGATACACGGCCAGGGGTTTCGCCAACACGTACTCGCCGGCCGTCAGCGTCATGCCCAGGCGCAACGTGCGGCGCTGCCCCGTCTGCGCGGCAATGGCATCCCGCAACACGGACTCGTCGTGCGCCATGGTGGCGGCCGCATCGCGCACCAACTCGCCCGCCGGCGTGAGCGCAAGTTTCTTCCCGCGATATGAGAACAGCTTCGCACCGTACGCCTTCTCCAGGTGGGCAATGTGCTGCGACACGGCGGGTTGCGTGATGTTGAGTTCTACCGCTGACCGGGTATAGTTCAACGTTCGGCACACGCTGAGAAACGTACTCATGCGGAAATCTTGCACGGGAACCCTTTCGTTTTTCGGTGCCAGATGCCCTACGCGCGTGGAAACGTCGCGGCAACAGCGCACGTCATACGTGCCGCGCAGCCTACAACCTAACTCGGCGCGCTCCGACACGTTCCATAACCATTACCTAATGTTATCACAGCATAACAATTTATCATTTTTCTTTCTGATAAAACACTGCCAGAATTCTTCAAAGCACACGACGAAAGCGAAAGAAAGGCACGTGTCCCATGCGCGACATCATCAAGAAAGTCCCCATTCCCACTGCGGGCGTCGCCCTCGCTCTTACGGCACTCGGCAACCTGTTGCAGCCCGCCTACGAAGGCATCCACATTCTCTGCGGCGTGCTGGCACTTGCGCTGGTGGCGCTGCTGACTGCAAAAGTAATCCTGTTTCCGCAGCTTATCCGCGACGACCTGCACAACTCCATCATGGCCAGCGTCAGCGGCACCGTGTTCATGACGTTCATGCAGTTCTCGGCCTACCTCGCACCGGTGGCGTACGTGCCCGCCTTCGCGCTGTGGATTGCGGCTGTGGTCGGCCACCTGGTGCTCATCGCCTGGTTCACCACACGCTTCTTCGGCGACTTCAAGCTGCACGAGGTGTTCCCCACCTACTTTATTTGTTACGTGGGCATTGGGGTGGCGTCGGCCACGTCGCCCACGTTCGGCATGCAGCAAACGGGTCACCTGCTGTTTTGGTTCGGCTTCATCTGCTACGTGGCGCTGCTTGGCCTGGTCACCTACCGCTACGCGAAGCACGAGGCGCCCGAGGCCGCGCGTCCGCTGTTTTGCATCTACACCGCTCCCATGAGCCTGTCCATCGTGGGCTACCTGGCTACGGCCGCCCGCCCGAGCGTCGTATTCGTGGGCGTGCTGCTGGTGCTGGCCCAACTGCTGTTCGCCGTGGTGTTGTGGCGCTTGCCGAAACTGCTGCGCCTCAAGTTCTACCCCAGCTACGCGGCCATGACGTTCCCCTTCGTCATTACGGCCACCGCGCTCGGGCAGGCCACCGCGTTTCTGCGCGCGAACGGCCTGGCGCTCCCCTTCGCCTTTGACGTGCTGTTTTACGTGGAAACGGGCCTGGCCACGCTCATGGTAGCCTACGTGCTCATCCACTACGTACGCTTCTTCGTCCGCCGCGTGGAGCAGCCGCAAAGCGCCGCTGTGCAAAAGGAGAACGCCCAGATCGCCCACTTCTCCGAGAACTTCGACAACTAGCGGGAACGAACGAGCTGGCAGCCTGGCGATTCACCCTCACCGGCAATCCAGCGAACCCGCCTACCCCTTCTCCGGCCGCCCTGCGCTCACTCCCACACCATGGTGGTGAGAGCGTGGGGCGGCACCTCTATGCGCACCACGCGTGGGCGTTCGGCCACGTCAAAGCGCGCTACCTCGTCGCGGCGGTTGAGCGCCACCAACACGCGCTGGCCATCCGGCCGCACAAAGCCCACGCACTCCACGTCATCGCAGTATCGCGACACCAACATGCGCCGCGACCCCGGCGAAACAAACCGCGACACCTGCCCCAGGTAGGCGAACGAGCGGTGCTCCATAAGCTCACCCGTCGCGCGGTCGTACATGAGCGGCGCCTCGCAGAAGTTGCCCACGTGGTTGGGACCGCCGCGTTCGTCCAGCAGCATGTTCCAGTCGATGAAGCCGTTCGCGCCCGCATTCAGCGCACCAATGAGCGCATGCCCGTACTGCTCGGCCTTGCGTTCCTCCGTGGAAGCGCAGGAGCCGCCGTGCGAATATTCCACACATCCCTCCGTGAACAGCAGTTCCTTGTCGGGATGCTCGTCAACCACGGCGCGCAGCTGCTCGAAGTGGTCGCCCGCATACCAGTGGTAGGCCACGCCGTCGAACGCTTGCGCCGCGCCGGACACGGTAAACGTGTCGTCCACCCGTTCAAGAATGCGATCGGTGTTGTGATCCCACGCCAGCAGCCGCACGTGCGAAAAGCCCGCCGCATCCAGCGCCGGCCGCAGATAGTGCACGGCAAACTCCGCCTCTTCCTGGGCTGTGAACAGGCACGAATCCCAGGTCTGCACCGCACACGGCTCGTTTTGCACCGTCATGCGCGTAATGTTCACGCCTTCCTCGGCGTACGCTTCCACGTAGCGCGCCAGCAGCCGCGCCCACGGCTCGTAACATGACCGGCGCAAACGCCCGCCGCCATTCATGCGGCCGTTCGTCTTCATGAAGGCCGGCGGACTCCACGGTGCCGCAATCAACTGAAGCGCCGGGTTCACGGCCAGCCCGCAGCTAATGAACGGCAGCAGCAGCTTCCGGTCGCGCTCAAGGGAAAAGGTGCGCAGCGTGCGGTCGAACGGACGCACATAGGCGTGGTTGCCCAGCGCGAAGTCGCAACTTTGCACGTGCGTGCGACAGAGCGTGTACGCATTGCCGCCGCGCCCTTCGTCGCCCTCCACCGCGCCGCCGAAGCACCGCAGCAGAAAGTCATCCTGCACCGCAGGCGGCATCTGCGCAAACACGTAGGCAGAGGCCTCGGTGAACGCCGCGCCGAACCCCACGATGCGCTGGTAGGTGCGGTCGGGCCGGCACACCACCAACTCCATTTCCGCCCTCTCGTTGCGATGAAACTCCACGTCGGAGCGTTGAAATGTGCCGTGAGCATCGGTTGTATACGTGCGCATGGGCGTGACTCCTTTCAAGGCCTGCCTCCGCCTCAGTTCGCGTCCGCCGCGCCTCAGGCCCGTGCCGCGTCAGTCCTCAATTTCCAACGCACGGGCAAGAATTTGCATGCGAGATTCCACGTCTTCGATGATGCGGCTGCAATCTTTCAGTTCATCATACGAGTCAATACCGTGAACCTCGCTCACCGATTTGTACTTCAAATCGTGTTCAAGGCTGGCCCAAAAGTCCATGGCGATGGTGCGCAGCTGCACCTCCACGGGAATGAGTTCCTTGTTGTCCAAAAAGTACACAGGAATGCGCACAATCACGTGCAGGCTGCGGTAGCCGTTGGGCTTCGGGTCTTTGATGTAGTCTTTCACCGTGACAATGACGAGATCGTCCTGCTTGCGCAACAGCTCCAGCAAGTTGTACACGTCGTGAATATAAGAGCAGATCACACGCACGCCTGCAATGTCCATGATGTAGCGTTCCATGTTTTCCAACGTGGCTTCTTTGCCGTAGCGGCCCAGCTTTTCGAAAATGCTCGCAGGCTTTTTAATGCGCGACTCCACGTGGTGGATGGGGTTGCGGTGCTTCTTGAGGTTGAGGTCCTGGTCAAGAATTTCGAAGCGCACTTCCATTTCGCGCATGGCGGCCTGGTACTTCTGGATGATCTCGCGGGTTTTCGCCTCGGCATCTTTGAGGCGCGTGATATCGTCGATGGGCTCGCGCAAATCGTCGGTCACGTCGAACGCGGAGCGGGTGCCCGGTTCTTCGGGGCTCGCCTGGGCTTCCATGCGGTGATCGAAATCTGGCTGCGCTACTTCTGGCATGTGGTGCTCCTCGGCGACGGTTTATCAACGGTTCCATGATACCCCGTCAACGGACACCCGCGTAGCCGCCGCGCCTCATTCTGGCAAAACACCAAATGCCGTGGTGGGGAACATGCCGCACCCGGTCACCGCCGCCCACCAGCGCGGCCCGGTGCGTCAGCCGACACGCACCCCTACCCCTCCTGATACATCTGAATGCGATCCTTGCCCGCACGCTTCGCCTGGTAGAGCGCCTCGTCAGCCTTTACAAACACATCGCGATAGGAACGATCATCGTCGCAGGTGAGGTACACGCCAGCGCTAATAGAAGCCCCCGTGCTTCTGCCTACCACCGGCACGGCAGCTATCTGCGTCCGCACCCGCTGAAGCTTCCGGAGCGCCACCTCGGGGTCGATGTTTTTCAGCAGCAGCACGAACTCATCGCCGCCGACACGGCCCACCACATCACCTTCGCGGAAATTCGTACGCAGCACCATACCCACCGCGTGCAACAGCGCATCACCCTCTATGTGACCGCACGTGTCATTCACCAGCTTGAAGTCATCAATGTCCAACACCACGCACACACTGTTTGCCCGCACGTCAGGGTTGGCCAGTGCCGCAGACACCAGCTCCTGCGTGGCCGCATGATTCGTGAGCCCCGTAACGGCGTCGAATTCTGCGCGGAACCGCAGCGCACGTTCGTCTTCAATATCTTCAATAATACCCACTAAGTGCCAGGCGCCATTTTGGTCGTGTACCACATACAGCTTCGTGCGATACCACGCATACCCTCCCCCATAGTAGTCGGCGCGATATTCGGTGCCCACCTCTTGGGCTCCGGCACGCGCCCGCTCGAACATGGCGCGAACATCCGCCACGCTGTCTGGGTGCAGCACGCTTTTGCGCGTCGATTCCAACGTTTCCAAGTAGTGGGAAATGACCTGCGCTTCCATGCCCTTGCCCGTACGGTCGATGTAGAGCAGCACCGTATCGGACTCGGAATCATAGTCAAAGCTGATGGTGTTGGTCATTTCACTGAGCAGGCGATAGCGCTCGTTTTGCCATGCGCTCTCGGCGCGGTCGAGGCGCTGCTGAGTCACTTCCATAAAGGCACTCTGCACGAGTGGGCAACCCTCCTCGTTCACCTCAAACGCGGACGTGCCCTCAATCCAGCCAACGAAACCATCGCGACGCTGATACCGGAGCGCGAAATCGCACGGCGGCTCACCCTCGCGCAAGGTTTCGAAATATGACTGTTGGACAGTGAGGTCATCGGGCAGAATGGGCGCGAACGCGTCACCGCCCGTCACCTCGCGATACTCCACCAAATCGCGATAGCCCAGAATCTGGCACGCCTTCCGATTCATAAACAACATGCGCGGTATATCGTCGGCGGTGTAGCGCACGATGCCACACGGAATAGCATCGTAGAGTCGCTGCTGAATGGCGTCCTCACGCGCATCTTCTGAAATTGGTGGCTCTTCACCAGCTGAAGGCTGTTCTGTTAAGAGGCGCTCAAACGATGCGCGGTCAAGCGGCTTTGAGAACAAGTAGCCTTGCATGTACTCACAGCCAATGCTCGCCAGGTAAACGGCCTGCTCCTGCGTTTCCACACCCTCAGCCGTGGCGGGCAAATCCAAGAGGCGCGCCATGCGTACGACCGAAGCCAAAATGATGCCGCCACGCGTACGGTCCCGTGCGTCCAAAAAGCCCATGTCAATCTTGAGCGCATCAACGGGCACATCTTTCAGCGTGTTGAGCGACGAATAACCGCTACCGAAATCGTCCATTTCCACCACGAAACCGGCGGCACGAAGCTTCGTCACCGCATCCACCAGCTGTTCGGGCGCCTCCATGTAGGCGGTCTCGGTAATTTCCAAATGCAGTAAATCAGTGGGCAGATTGTAACGACGCAGCAGGTCATTCAAGTAGGAACACAAATCGGCGCGATAGATATCCGCGCGCGACAGGTTCACCGACAGCCGCGGCACCCGGTCGGCGCCCAAGCGGTCAATCCAGTCGCGCAAGCAGCTACACGCCTGCTCCCATAAATAGTAGTCGAGCCGCGCAATCAGCCCATTGCGCTCAAGCACCGGAATGAACTCGGCGGGCGACACCAGCCCACGCTCCGGATGATTCCAACGCGCCAGTACCTCAGCGCCCGTCATGCGGCCAGCAGCGTAGCGGTACTGCGGCTGGAAATAGGGCACGAACTGGCCCTCCTCCAGCGCCTTTACCATTTCTCCCGCCAGCTGCTGCTCCTTGAGCACCGAGGCGCGCAGCGTCTCGTCATACAGGGCATACTTGCTGCCCGCATGCCCGTCCTTCGCGGCCTTCAGCGCCAACAGCGCGCGGTCGCACATGAGGCTGACGTCAAGCTCAGGCTCGTCAATGACGTAGATACCCAGGCGCACGAAGAAGGTAAAGTCTTCTCGATAGTTCGCGAACCAGTCGTCGAGCAGGGATAGCAAACGATCAGGATAAAGCAGGGAATGAGGACAGCAGCACACGAAGTGGTCGGCGCGCAGGCGAGCGACAGCCGTGTTCGGAGGAAGCAGGTCGCGCAGCATGGCACCGATTGCGGCCAGCAACTGGTCGCCCGCGTGGGTGCCGAAGAGGTCGTTGTAGACCTTGAAACGGTCGATATCGCCGTACACAATGACGAACGACTCGCCGGGATTTTCGCTGATAAGCGCTCTAACTCGAGAGTTAAATCCGCTGCGGCTCAGCAGCCCTGTAAGGGAGTCTTGCCCAAAAGAGTGACGTGAGCGCCCCCCCCCCGTCTGCCTTTTTCGACGTCGAGCCTTCTGCGCCTCCAGTTTGCCATACAGGACGCATCGCCCCCCTCGCCTCCGTTTGATCGTGTGGTTATCTGCATCGCCTGTCCACCATACTTCATGTATAGGGTTCTAGTTTACCCTTTAGCAGGGGGATAGTGCCATCGGAAGGAGCTACAACTTGTGATTAAAACAGAGGGAAGGGTTCGCCGCGTAAGACCTTTGTCCTACGAGCAACCTTGCGCTTCCTGAGTTTTTGCCTGGACCCACAACTCTTCCAATTCGTCGGACGACAGATCCTCAATGCGGCGGCCTTGCACCCATGCGGCGCCTTCCATAAACGACCAGCGGCGGCGGAACTTCGCGCAGGTGGCGCGCAGCGCGCCCTCGGCGTCCAAGCCCATGCGGCGCGCGACGTTCACCAGCGAGAACAGCACGTCGCCCAGCTCTAGTTCCACGGCCGCTGCATCCGCACCTTCCACTTTGCCGTTGGGTTCCTTCGCAGCGGCGGCGTAGGCATGCTTGAGTTCGGCCTCTTCCTCGCGCACCTTGTCCCATACGTCATCAACCGTGTCCCACTCGAAGCCTACCGCTGCGGCTTTGCGCGACACCTTCTGCGCTTGCATGAGCGCGGGAAAGCTGGTGGGTACGCCATTAAGCAGGCCTTCGGGCGCGTCGGCGGCCGCGGTGGTGGCGGCGTCGGCCTCCCCCTTCTCGGCCAGCTTCACCTGGTCCCACAGATCCAGCACCTCGCCAGCACTTGCGGCCTTAGCCTCGCCAAACACGTGCGGATGGCGGCGGATCATCTTCGCGTTCACGTCGGCGCACACGTCATCAATGGTGAACTCGCCCGCGTCGGCGGCAATCTGACTTTGCAGCACCACCTGCAAAAGCACATCGCCCAACTCCTCGCGCAGATGTGCCACGTCACCAGCCTCGATAGCATCCACCGCTTCGTACGCTTCCTCAATCATGTTGTGCGCAATGCTTGCGTGCGTCTGCTCGCGATCCCACGGGCACCCGTCCGGCGCGCGCAACGCCGCAATGGTGGCCACAAAGTCGTCGAAGGCGGGATGCGCCGAGGCCGCCGAGGCGGGCGCGGTACGTTCGGATTCGTTCATCGCGGATTCCTTTCAAGCTAATAGTCTGCAAGCAGTATACCCCTCGTTAACCCGGGGCGTGCCGAATGCGCTATGATCGGCGAAAGCGCCAAGCGAAAGGATTGACACCATGAACGAGCGCACGGAAACACGAGGTCAGAAGGCCGCCGCGTTCGCCGCGCGTGTGGCCGTAGCGCTGGTGTTCGTCATCAACGTGCAGTGCGCCGTACTGTACGTAGTGCACCCCGAGGCGTACGTCGCCGGCTTCGAGCTGCCCGGAGAAGAAGGCGTCATCGCCGTGCGCGGCCTGGGCGTGGCCTTTCTCATGTGGAACGCCACCTACCCCGCCGTCATCGCGAACCCGCAGCGCTTTCGTGCGCTCTACGTGGTGGTGCTGGTGCAGCAAGTTATCGGTGTTGTCGGCGAGTCGTGGATCCGCCTCACGCTACCCGCGAACCACGCAGCTCTCGCCGCCACCATCAACCGCTTCATCACCTTCGACGCCGCCGGCCTCATTCTCATGACCGCCACGTTTATAATTTTGAAAAGGATGTCGCGCAGTAAAAAGGAAGACCGGTAGCGGCAACTACCGGTCCAACTATCTAAGCGTCGCCCGATCACTTTAACCACTCGGGCACCGCCAGCAAGGCGAGTATATCACATTTCTCCCTTGCCTTAAAACCCGCTTCTGCCGAGCGTATACAAAATCGGCTATACTGGGCAGTTGTTCAAAAACGACCCACGACAAGGAGTTTTCTCATGGCAGCAGACACGGACGCGCGCGGAAAGAACCTGTCGCCCGCGGTGCTCGCGCAAATTCGCGCCTTCCAGCAAAACGAGGTTACCGAAGCCGAAGTGTATCGACGCATCGCAGCGCGCACGAAGGACGAAGGCAACCGGCAAACGCTGCTGCGCATTTCCGAGGAAGAAGCAAAGCACGCCGCCATCTGGCAGCGCTACACGGGCGAGGAACTGCGACCGCAAGGCGGCAGAGTGCGCCGGTACGCGCTGCTTGCGCTCATATTCGGCTTCACCTTCGCCGTTAAGCTGATGGAGAAAGGCGAGGCCAAAGCCCAAATTTCCTACGAAGAACTGGCGAAGGAAGCGCCCGAAGCCCTGAGCATTCGCGATGACGAAGAAGCGCACGAAGCAGCGCTCTTGGACATGCTGGACGAGGAACGCCTGTCGTATGTGGGCAGCATGGTGCTGGGCATGAACGACGCCATGGTGGAGATGACCGGCACGCTAGCGGGCCTCACGCTAGCCATGCAGAACACGCGCCTCATTGCGCTATCGGGCCTGATCACCGGCATTGCCGCCACGCTGTCGATGGCGTCGAGCGAATACCTGTCGGCCAAAAGCGAGGACCGCGAGGACGCCTTCAAGTCCGCCACCTACACAGGCATCGCGTACCTTATTACGGTGGCGCTGCTCATTTTGCCGTACCTCTTGTTCGACGCGGAGCACTACCTGTGGGCCATGGGCACCATGATTGTGATTGTGCTGCTCATCCTTGTGGTGTTCAATTACTACATCTCCGTGGCGCAAGACCTGCCGTTCAAAAAACGCTTCGGTCAAATGGCCGGCATCAGCCTGGGTGTGGCCGCCCTCTCCTTCGTCATAGGCATCCTGGTCAAACAATTCCTGGGCGTAGATATTTAGAAAGCAGGTCCTGAACAGGCAAGCGTCTCATCAGGTAATTCGGGAAAATACACCCTTTTCATTTCGGATTTTACACCCTAACCGTTACGGCTTTTACACCCTGGTGTGACGTGCTTCGCGCTGGCGTACTAGTTAGCGCTGTAGCGCGTCACACTTTTACGCGCCCAGGGCGGTAAGTGGGATTACGTAGACGTCTGATGCGGCATCGTAGCGGGCGAATTCCCCTGCTCCTACGATCACCGCCATGAACTCGGGCTGGGGGTTGCGGGCAGCGGGATTCGCGGCCACCTTCGCGCGCAAGCGGTTGAGCGCTGCGGCACCCTCTTCCACCTTGCTGTCGCCTAGCTTTATCTCGAAGCCGGCCCATCTTCCGTCGCGCAACTCGATGATGGCATCCACTTCCAGCCCGTCGGAGTCGCGATAATAGTGGAGGGGATCTGCGGGAGCGTGCGGCAAGGCAGAAGCGTACACTGCCAAGTCGTGCATGCAAAGCGATTCGAACAGCATACCGAAAAGCTGCCCGTCCAGCACCAACCTCTGCGGATCTACTTGCAGCAGATTAGCCGCCAACGATGCATCGGCGAAGTAGCGCTTTGGCTTGGTACGCAGCCGGCTCTTTGACCGGACAGGCGCATCCCACCCTGCAACGTTTTCAATTACGTACAACGCTTCAAGCGCAGCAATATGCTCTGCCGTTTTTTTCTCGATGGTATCCGCAGATAATTTGTCAGAAAAAGCATCGGCCCCAATGGTTGCCAGCTTCGCAGAAGTTCCCAGATTACGCGCGAGCGACCGAGCAACCCTTCGCGAATCGCCACCATCAAGGCCTCGACGCGGAATGCTGGTTTCAAAAATGGCGTCGAAGTACGAATCGAGATAACGGGAAGCTTTGTTGGAATCCGCGTTGCGCAAGGCAGGCCAGCCACCTCGACAGATGGTTTCCGCAAGCGGGGCAAGTCGCTGTTGCACAAGCGCTGGCTTGAACTGCCCATCGAACAGTCCCGCAAGAGAAACCGCTGCGGAAGATTCTCCCGTTTCAGCAAGCGACATCGTGCGCATGCGAAGCTTCGCAATGCGCCCCGCACCACTGTGGCTCACCAGGTGCTTGTTGGGCGATGAAGATCCCGTGAGAATGAAACTCCCGGTCTCGCCCTCCGAGCTATCAACAGCATCACGCACGGCATCCCAGATGGGAGGCACGTTCTGCCACTCATCAATGACGTGAAGCTTGGCACCAATAAGCGCAACCGCAGGGTCGGTCTCAACCGCCTGCCTAACGTTAGCGCGCCCCACCCGGGTCACGCTTTCCCCAAACGAGAGGGATGTCCACGTCTTCCCGCACCACATGGTACCCGCCACTTCAACAGCCGCGAACGTTTCCAGCAGTTCGGACAACACGCTGTCGCACACCCTGGGCAGATATCCTTCTGGCTTAAGCGATCCCTGCTGCATGACCAGCCCTTTCGTATAGCGATCCGCTTTTAGAGGCATTTGGAATCCGGTTTTAGAGTATAAATGAATCCGCTTTTAGAGGCAAATTGTATCCGGTTTTAGAGGATAGATGGTTACCTTCGAAGGTGGAGTGTGCTGTTGCGAGTCAAAAGAAGGTATCATGACTTCCAGGAAATTTGCCATCCTGAGCACTGCGAGGTTGTCATCCTGAGCGGAGGCGCAGAGCGCCGAAGTCGAAGGATCCCGTGCGGCAATAGCCGGGAGACTTCCAGCTAACGCCACACGGGATCCTTCGACTTCGCGCCTTACGGCGCTCCGCTCAGGATGACAAACCTTATAGTTTTGCTAATGTGCGATAAAGAAGTAATAGAAGTGTAAAAAATTTTGCCGTTCCTA
>DSLMC04103__coassemble_708_pt1 | contig 20229 bp, 17 predicted proteins | sample DSLMC04103__metabat2_high_PE_001 | metagenome-assembled genome bin DSLMC04103
CTGTACCTGCGCATCACGTGCAGCGTGAACGGCCTGTTCTACGCCGCCATGTTCAGCTTCGACTCGTTCGCGCTCAGCGCGGGCTCGCCCCGGCTTGTGTTGGTGAACTCGCTCATCGACGCCTTCGCCGTGCGTTTCGGCCTGGCGTTCGTGTTGAGCGGCGTGCTGGGCTTCGGCTACGTAGGTATCTTCGTCGCGCAAGCCGCTTCGCCAGTCATCCCCGCCATCATCGGCGGCCTCTACGTCCGCCTCTGGTCGCGCACATACTCCTGTCATTTCGAACAGGGGGAAGTGCCTGATCGGGGAATGGGTGTGTGAGAAATCTTGTTACAACGTGGGCCCTCTTTCTTGCTTGGTCGGACAATCCTTGATCTGCGTGAAAGAGGGCTTTTGCTGCACGGAGATCTCTCATAAGCGCGTGCCCCGAAACCTACGCGGTTGTCAATTCGAGATGACAGTAGAATGCTGTATCAATCTTCTTGCTGCCTTCGCCGCGATGACGGCATCTTCAACACCGCAAGCAAAGTCAAGCGGCGGGGCGGTGCTTTCGGTATGATCGTTGCAACCGGTTGAAAGAGGCGCGTCCAATGTATGAATGGCAACGGCAGATACAAGCGATCGTCGACAAGATTGACGAGTGCATCAAAACCTGCGATGACGAGGCGCTCACGCTGCGCGCGCTGGCGCGTGAGCTGGGGTATTCCGAGTTTCACACCACGCGGAAGTTCAAGGAAATTGCGGGCATGCCGCTGCGCGACTACCTGCGCAGCCGCAAGCTCGCGTTCGCACTCAAGGAGGTGCGCGACACCGACAAGAGCCTGCTGGACATTGCGCTCGCGCACGGCTTTTCGTCGCATGAAGCGTTCACCAGGGCTTTTAAGGCCGCGTACGGCGTGACGCCCCGCGAGTTCCGCGAGCGGCCGCGGCCGGTGGTGCTGCGCACGAAGATCAACCCCTTCGATCGCTACCTGCTGGGATTAGGAGAAATTGGCATGACGAAATCGAACGACGGCGTGGAGATCTACTTCGTGACCATCCCCGCGCACAAGTTTCTGCACGTCAAGAACTACGAGAGCAACGGCTACTGGGACTTCTGGCAGAAGCAGAACGCCATTCCCGGGCAGGATTACGATACCATTTGCGGGCTGCTGGACAGCATCAAGGGCAAGCTTGACGATGATGGTGGCAGCGAGGTGAACAGTGGAAGTGGCCAGCTCATGGCCTACATGTGGGACCCGGAGGGCCGCCTGTGTGACTGGGGCATTCCGCGCATCGAGTGCTACGGCGTGCGTCTGCCTGCCGACTGGCAGGGCGAGGTGCCGCCAAACCTGCAGCTGATTGATGTACCCGAAGCCGAATACCTCGTGTTCGAGCACGGCCCGTTCGACTACGAGCAGGAGAACCGCACGGTGGAGGAAAAGATCGAGCGCGCTATGGCCGAGTTCGACTTCGAGGGTACCGGCTACTGCTATGACGAAACCCCTGGTCGCGTACTGTACTTCTACTTCAACCCTGCCCGCTGCTGGAAGTACGTCCGCCCCGTCAGTCGCATCGAAGGGTAGGGCGGACTTATCTGTTGCGACTTTGTATCAGAGCCCGTTTACCTTGGTCGTGCGAAGGTGAACGGGCTTTTTGTATTTACACATCTCTCCTTCGATAGACGGTCGCTCTTGCAGCGCCCACTTTTTCGATAACGTCTTCAGCCTGCAATTTTTGCAAAATGCGTTCGATGGTGCGTTGGCTCATTGAAGGGTTGGCCTCCATGATCTCCCGTTTGGTGACCGCGCCGAGTACGCCTTCGAAATAAGAACGAAGCGTGTCTTCGTTATTGCTGGTCGAAGTCAAGAAAGCGAAACGATCGTCGAGCTCCTTGTAGCAAGCAGTGATGATGCCGAGTAGGTACGTCACAAATGGGAGATAATCATTAGTGCCCTCTTGCCAGCCGACCGAACTTGCCGCCAGCGTCTCGTAATAGGTTGATTTAGTCCGTTCAATTTCCTTTTCCAAGGAAATGTATTTCCCCACGGTATAGCCGTTTTGGTACAGAAGCAGCAAGGTGAGCAACCTGCTCATGCGGCCGTTTCCGTCATTGAAAGGATGAATGCTCACGAAGTCGAAAGCGAAGAGCAGGGAAACAAGGAGGGAATCGTGAATACCATTATCAATCTGATCATGGTATCCGGCGCATAAACGCTCTATTGCGGATGGCGTACCAATGGCGCTTGTCGGTCGGAAGCGGGCGACCATCTCACCGGTGGCGCTTCGTTCTGCGATAACATTATCGGTGTCTTTCCACTTGCCAGCGTAAGCAGTATCGCTGAATCGGTAGAGGTCACGATGCAGCTGAAGAATAGTTCCTGGTTTCACGGGAATCGCTTCGTAGTTTTCGTGGATCAGGTCAAGCACGTAACGGTATCCAGCAATCTCTCGCTCGTCGCGGTTTCGTGGTTCAACCTTGTCAATCATTAACTCCCGTAACCGTTTGTCCGAGGTTGAAATGTTCTCTATCCTGTTGGATGAACCGGTGCTTTGGATTTTTGCGGTTTCCACTAAGCTGTTGAGGATGTCTGGCCTGATGGCAGCATAGAGAGCCTGTTTTCCGCGGTGCTCGCGTATGGTTCCAAGCGCCGAAACAACTTCGGGAACCATAAGGGTGGGAATGATTTTGTTGTAGTCAAACTGCTCCACGTATCTTCGCCACCTTGAAAGTATCTTAGCCAAATAACCTCTAATGGCTAAGATACCACAATGGTGGCGAGGATACTCGGAAAAAAGTAACGATTTAGCTATACTGGCCGCTGAGAGTGGGAATCGGCGGTGCAGGAGGTGCGGGTGGATCAAACGAGCGTACTCATTGTGGAGGATGATGCGGACATCAGTGGCATTGTGACGGAGCATCTGGGGCGTGCGGGGTATGCGTGTACGCAGGCGTTTTCGGGTACGGAGGCTCGGCTTGTGCTGGAGGGCGCGGTCGCGCGTGGCGAACGTTTCGACGTGGTGGTGTGCGACCTTATGCTGCCGGGGCTGCCCGGAGAGGATATCGTGCGGCTTATCCGCGCGACCGATGCGGCCACGCCCATTATTGTCACCTCGGCACGTACGGCGGCCTCAGTCAAGATCGACCTTCTGAAGCTGGGTGCTGATGACTACCTGGCCAAACCCTTTGACCTGGACGAACTGCTCGCTCGCATCGAGGTTCAGCTTCGCCACCGCGGCCGTCCGCTTGCGCCTCAACCCGGCAACGACGTGCTGCGCGTGGGCGCCTGGACGCTTGACCGCGCCGCCCGCACGTTGGTCGCAAACGGCGCCGAAATTTCTCTCACGCGCACCGAGTTCAACATCGTGGAACTGCTGGCCGCGCACCCGCGCAAGGTGTACACGAAGCAGGAGCTGTTCGAGCTGGCCTGGGGTGAGCCCTCCGCCGTCGACGACAGCACCGTGAGCGTTCACGTGTCCAACATCCGCGCGAAGCTCAAGCCCACCGGCACTGACGGCTACATCCAAACCGTATGGGGCCTCGGCTTCAAACTAGCCGCTGATGTGGTTCAATGAAGTATCCGCCCACCCGCGCCGCGCGCCCTGCCGTCCCTTCTTCAAACTTTCTTAAAGGTTGGTTTAACCTTCCTGAAATTCGGCCCCGTATCGTGGATACCGTGAAGGACACATCCATGAGAAAGGGGCATTCATGAACGTCGTTGAGACGCGGGGGCTGGCGAAGGCGTTCCGCGGCAAACGTGCGGTCGATCGGTTCGACATGCACGTGGCGCAGGGCGACATTTACGGGTTCGTCGGGAAGAACGGTGCGGGCAAATCCACCGTTATGAAAATGATATGCGGGCTGGTCGCGCCCACCGAGGGTGAGATTGCGCTGTTCGGTGGCACGCGCCCGGACGGCGAGGATAGTCTGCGCATCGGTGCGCTCATCGAGGACCCAGGGCTGCTGCCCAACCTTACTGCCTACGAGAACCTCATGGCGAAAGCGCTGGCCTCGGGCATCGTGAACGCCCCTGACCGCTGCGTCGAGACGCTCGCTCTGGTGGGCTTGGGCGAGGTGGGGAAGAAGAAGGTGCGCGGTTTCTCTCTTGGCATGAAGCAACGGCTGGGTCTGGCGCTCGCGCTCATAGGCTCGCCCGACCTGTTGCTGCTCGACGAGCCACTGAACGGCCTCGACCCCGAGGGCACGCGCGCCATGCGTAACCTGATTGTGCGGCTGAACCAATCGTTGGGTGTAACTGTCATCATAAGTTCGCACGTACTTGACCAGCTCGACCGCATGGCAACGCGCTTCGGCGTCATCGCGAACGGCCATATGGTGCGCGAAATGACCGCCGACGAGGTGCAAGCTGAATGCGGCGACAGCCTGCGCGTGCGCACTGCCGACCCTGCCCGCACGCTTGCGTTGCTGGAAGAGGCGCTGCCGGACGCCACCTTCCGCGCGGAACCGGACGGCGCACTTGTACTTGTGGGTACGTGTGACCACGGGGCGGTGTCGCGGCTTCTGCGCGACACCGACCAAACGGTGTTGGAGTTGAGCGTGCTCAAGCGCGACATTGAAGACTACTTTGTCGAACTCATGGAGGGCGGTGTTCACCATGTTTAATCTGCTGAAATCCGATATCTACCGCCTGGTACATGGCAAGTTTTTATGGGTAGGTCTCGCAATCCTGGTGGTGTACGTGGCGCTGGCGGTGGGCCTGGTGTGGTTCGGCACCACGCCAACGTTCGCGCAGATGGTGAATGAGCAAACCGAGACTGGTCAGGCAGCCGAGGTTGGGCCGAACGCGACTTTCCGCATCACCGATGGCAGCGGCGCAAATCTTTCTTCCGAAGAAGTCACATCGCTCAACGAGAAGGTTATACCATCGCGCACGTATTCGTATGCGCAGATACTGATATCGGTGGGCGCGCTCACGCTGCTGATTTGCCTGATCATAGGGGAACTTCTGCTTACCGATTTCGAAGCAGGGTTTGCGAAAAACATCTTCGCCGGGCGAGGGCGTCGCTGGGTGTATTACGCCGAGAAGCTGGTTTTATGTGCTGTAGTAAGCGCGGTGTTTCTCCTGATAGGAATGGCGCTGACCGACGTTGGCTTTGCGCTAGCCGGGTTTGAGCATCGCCAGACGGAAACGCTCGGCGAATTTTGGGGCTGGGTGGTGCTGGCATGGTTGGCGGTTATGATGTATGCAACCGCAACGGCGATAGCGGTGGGCCTTACGCGCAGCAAGGCGGTTAGCATTTCATTCGTGATTCTAGTTTCGACGGGAATACTGGCAAGCGTGGTCATGACGCCCGTCGCTGCGCTTGCTCCAGCGCTGCCGATTCTGACCGACCTGATGCAGTGGCTTCCTACGTCGAGCGTAAAGCTGCTTGGTTCCGGAGGAATTGGCCTGCTTTCCTCCGTTGAAGGTACCGCAGTGGAAGGGCTTACCGTTCCGGCGCAGATAGCCCTGGTGGCGGGCGTGGTTATTGCGGCATGCACCGCGCTTGCGGTAGCCGTCTGCCCGCGAAAGGACGTGTAGGGAATATGATGGTCGCGCTCGTGGGATTGGCGTGCGGTGTGGTGGGTGCGGGGCTTGCGGTGCTCGTGTACGAGCGGCAGCTTCGCCGCATGGCGCGCAACTTGCGCGAGCGCGATGCGCATAGCAACACGCGCCTCACGGTGGAGGCGCCGGGTTGTGGGTTCGCCGAGCTTGCGGCTGCGGTAAATAGACAGTTGGATGCCGCGCAGGAGGAACGGCTGGAAGCGCGGCGCCGCCAGCAGGAGTTTCAGCGCGATCTGGCCAGTCTTTCGCACGATATTCGCACGCCGCTCATGGGTGCCAAAGGCTATCTGCGCCTCGCGCAAGACGCGCGTGAACAGGAGAAAGATGAGGAAGCGCGTGCCCGTCGCCTGCGTGCTGCCGAGGCGCGGCTCGACGACATGGGTGCCCTGCTTGACCAGCTGTTCGCGTATGCGCAGGCGAGCGACCCGGATCTCGCGCTTGATCTGCGCCCTGTACGCGCGATGCCCCTGTTGGCGGACGTGCTAGTGGGGCAGTACCCCGCCTTCGAGCGTCAGGGGTGGGAACCGCAGGTGGACTTCGCGGACGAGGACCTACTGGTTGAGGCCGACCCCGAGGCTCTTACGCGCATCTTCGAGAACCTTGTGGGTAACGCGCTGCGCCACGGGGCCTCCGCACCTACCATCACGCAGCGCGGCAACGTGGTAACGTTCGCGAATGAGGTAGCCGACCCCGGGGCGCTCGATGTTGAGCGTCTCTTCGAGCGTTTCTACCGCGCCGATGCCTCCCGCACGCGCCCCGGCAGCGGCCTTGGCCTTGCTGTAGCCGCCAACCTCGCCAACACCATGGGAATGCACCTATCAGCCCACCTCGAAGGCCACACCCTCAGCATCAACCTGGAACTGCCGAATTCTCTCTAGCGTTCGCGTCGATTAAACGCCGGTAGCGTTACGGGGAGGCCGGCTTCGGTGAAGAGTTTGGGTTCGCCTTCGATGAGGGGGCGGAAGTAGGCGAGGGCTTCTTCGGTGATGCCTTGGTAGTTCGGCAGGATCCACTCGGCGGGGAAGTGCTTGACGAAGTTGGCGAACTCGCTGGCGGGGCCGGCGAAGAATTCGGCGTTGTAGCGGCCCTCGGCGGCCGCTGCTTCGTCGCGGCGGATGCCCACTACCTGGCCGGTGAAGGCGGGGTCGGCGCTGCGCATGTGGGCGCTCATCCCCAGCTCATAGGCCTCATTCACGTCCACGAGGCTCTGTGCGAAGTTGCTCGAGCGTGCCGCGCGCGACAAATCCTGCACCACGCCACGCGGCACGATGCCTGCGTCGATGATCATCTGCTTAAGCGTCTGAGCCGCGCCGCCCAGCACCGCGTGGGCAAATCCGTCGTTGGCCGCCTCCGTAGCGGCGAGGTACGTGCCGTCGGCGTAGTGTGCCCCTTCGGACACAACAATGTAGCATTCGCCCTGCTCAGTGAACTTCCGCTGCACTTCGGCCAGAAATGCGTCGCGATCGAAATCCACCTCGGGCAGAACAAGCAAGTCCACGTCGCCCGTCACGCAGCAGCTGGCCGCCAGCCAGCCCGCGTCGCGGCCCATCACTTCCAGCACGAACACCTCGGGGCGCGTGTACGCGTCGTAGTCGAGGCGCGTGGCGTGCGTGATCTGGCAGGCCACCTTCGCCGCGCTCGGGAAGCCGGGGCAGTGGTCCACAGGCACCAGGTCGTTGTCCACCGTCTTCGGAATGCCCACGAAGCGCTTGCCCGGCGCGTGCTCCTGCGCCCATTCGGCCAGTGCATCCACGGTGTCCATGGAGTCGTTGCCGCCGATGTAGAACAGCGTGTCAATGTCGTGCGCGTCCATCACGTCCACGAGGCGGCGGAAGTCGGCGTCGTTGCCGCGCTTCAGCTTGTAGCGGCACGTGCCCAGCGCCGACGAGGGTGTTTGGCGCAGAATCTCCAGGTCATGGCCCGACAGGTGGGTGAGGTCGTACAGCTTGTCGTCGAGCGTCCCCTCAATGCCGTGTAGGCCGCCGAACACGCGATCGTACACCGGGTTCAGCTGGTTGGCGCGAATGACTCCGGCCAGGCTGGCGTTGATGACGGCGGTCGGGCCGCCGGATTGCGCGACGAGGCAGTTGCCCATGTGATGCATCCTGTTCTCTTCGTTGTGCGCGGCATCGCCGCCGCGAAATGTGTCAAGCGCCGAGTATCTCGCGCTGAAGCTTCTTCGTCAACTTGTTGAACACGAGATTGTAGGAATGGTCGCACAATTCGCGCAACAGGTCCTCGGGCACGGTGCCATCGAGGTCGATGGAAATCCAATGTCGCTTGTCGGCGTAGAACCCCGGCAGAATGTCGGGGTGCGCGGCCCGCAGCTGCTCGGACCACACGGGGTCGCACTTGAGCGACACCAGGTTGCGGCCAGCGTATTCGCCGTACTGCGCGCCCGGACGCATGGTGGCTGCAAACATCTTGCCACCCACCTGATAGCGCCACCATTCCCACTCTATCTTGTAATCCTTGGTTGCGCCGGGCTTTGCTTGAAGATAGGTGTCCAACCACTCATGCGCCGTCATAGGAGGCCTCCTTCAAAAGATTGGTATCGGTTTCGCCCACTTTGTTGTTCACTGGCTTCTGTCGAGCGGCGGCAGTTTCGTCCACTCGCGCCATGAGTTCGCGCTCGCTTGCGAGGTCGGCGGAGTAGGGGTAGTTCGCTGCCACGCGGTCGAATTTCTCGCGCAGGACGCGGGCCTCGTCGGGATTGTGGTCAACAAGAAGCGCAGTTGCGTAGCGCGCCCGAAGAAGTGAGGGATTCGTGTGCATAGCCTTTGCGATGCGCAATGTTTCCTTGTCGAAGGGTTCGGGGCTTTCAGGGCGCGTGCCTTCCATCATCTCGCAAAACGCGAGGTCGATGTTGAGAAGCGCCCGATGAATACCGAGCGTTCCTGTGCTAGTGTTCAAATGCGTGCGGATGGACTGAGCTGCTTCGGGGATGTTGCCTTCATCGAGAAGTCGCTGGCAGCTCAGTACCGCGACCGAAGCGATGAGCGGGTTGGTGAGCGCCTCCGGCGACGAGGGCGGAGCGAACCAGGCTGCTGGCATATCCTTCAAGCGGCTGCCGCGGGCCAACTCTTCGCCGCTTTTCATGATAATCCAGAAGGCACGCAGCGCTTCAGGGCTCTTGCTGGCTGACACGATATTGCGACCGTCGTTATCTACTCCGCTCAGCGAGAGCGGAATGCCATTCATCAGTGCCAACGCCAGGCCCACAATAGCGGAGAACGTGCAGAACAGCGCAACGGCGCCGGAAGGAGTGGTCCACAGTGGTGCGCTCTCGCCTACTTGGCTCACCGCAATGAAACGCGCTACTACGGCAATGATGCCGCAGAGGATAGCTAGCGTGAGATTCGCCAACACGCCACCCAGGTTGTAAAGCACGTAGGGGACGCGCCCGTCCACCAGATCAGGCGGGCTGAGCAGGCATTGGCCGCCCGTACCCGCGAGCGAGAAACGACGCAGACGCAGGCGGCCTTGCTCCTTTATCACCATGATGCTGCCGATGCGAAATGAGATGAATTGATAGCCCGTTGCCAAGCCCATCACGAGGTGGCCCGCCTCATGCACGATGATGTGTAGCAGGTAGGCAAGCGCTAACACAACAATGAAAAGCCCGGCGATCAGTATGGTTTCAAGTGCCCCTGTTGTGGTGGTCTCATCTATCATGCGAGCTAGCTGGTATCCGCCAAAAGCGCCGATCAGGGTGAATAAAAGTATCGCAGACGCCTTCGCAAGCTTGTGCGATTTGTTGGTATTTGCCTTGGTCACTAGTGGTCCTTTGAAACGGGGGAATGTGTCCGCTTCCATTATTCCATAGTGACCTCTTGTCAGGGGCGGGGAGGCGCGCTAAGATACATACCGTTGGTATGTTAATGGCTCGCGTGCGGTGGGCCGAATGTTTCACGTGAAATATCAGTTCGTTTTTTGAATGCACGTTTGAAGCGCGATGAAATAATGAAAGGGGCGCTGCCCATGGCGCGTAATAAGCATCCTGAGGAAACGGTGAACCGCATTCTCGATGTGGCGCTCAAGCTTTTCTACGAGAAGGGCTACGACAATACAAGCATTCAGGATATCATCGACGGCCTGGGCGGACTCACGAAGGGTGCGGTGTATCACCACTTCAAGTCAAAGGAAGACATTCTCTCGGCCGCGCTCGACCGCGAGAACGCGGGGCTGTACCAAGAGATGGCCCGCATTCGTGACGACGGCCGCATGAACGGCGCACAAAAGCTACAAGCGCTGTTCGAAGCGTCGGTGTCGGGACCGCAGATGGAAATGTGGGCCGACATTGCTCCCGACGTCGACCCGGTAAAAAATTCGCGCTTGCTTGGCCTGCAATACCAATCGATATTTGAGGAAGCTGTGCCGCTGTTCGTGCTGCCCATCGTGGAGGAAGGCGTGCGCGACGGCAGCATTTGCACCGACCACCCCAAGGAGTTTAGCGAGGTCATCGTGCTGGTGGCGAACCTCTGGGCCAGTCCGATGTTCCGCTCCTGCACTGCCGAGGAGCTGCGGACGCGCGTGGATTTCTACCTGGATATGGTGAAGGCGCTGGGCCTGTCGCTGGAGGAAAACGGCCTCGGCGAAGTGTTGGAAGCCTATCGCCGCCGGTTCCACGCCCGCTTCAAGGAGGTGAGGAACGTGGACGCCGCGAAGGGGTAGGGGCGTGGCGTGGCTTCGTCGCCCGGTTACCCGCCCGGAATGTTTCACGTGAAACATTTGTACGTTCGCTGTTGCCGTTGTCCGCGCGTGCTTTCGTAGACTCACGGGCATGGAGTGTCGCTCGCCCTCGCGGGCATCTTTTTTAACCTAAATACATACCAACCAAAGGTATGATAAAAGAAAGGAAAGCATCATGGCATCACTGCTCAATCGTTCGTTCATCTCGGTAGTCATCGTGCAGATTGCGTCGCTGTTCGGCGACGCGGTGCTGCGGTTTGCGCTGCCGCTTTATGTGCTGAACCTTACGGGGTCGGCGGCGCTCATGGGGGCGGTGGCGGCTGCGGCGTGGATTCCCTACATTGTGCTGACGCCTATCGGCAGGGTGGCGGCCGACCGCGTGAACAAGAAACGCATCATGGCCTCGCTTGACGTGCTGCTGGCCCTGACCTGCGCCGCGTATCTCGCGTTCGAAGGGGTCATCGACATCATCGCTCTGTCCGTCTGTGCGCTCATCATCCTGTACACCGCACAAAGTGTGTACCAGCCGACGGTGCAGGCGGCGGTGCCGTTCATCGTGCCGCGCGAGAGCATCGTGCGCGCCACGGCCATCGTGAGTCAGATCAGCGCGCTGTCGGGACTCGTTGGGCCGGTGATTGGCGGCATGGTGTTCGGCCTCTTCGGCATCGAACCGGTGGTGGTTGTGTCGGGCGCGGCGTTCGCGCTGTCGGCCACACTCATCGTGCTGTTCGTGCGCATCCCGCGCGACGCTATCGAACGCAGCGACGTGGGTGTGATCCGCACGGTGGTGCGCGACATCGCCGAAAGTTTCGCCTTCCTGCGCCACGACCGGCCCGTCATCCTCAAAGTCATCCTGCTGGTGGCAGGAATCAACGTCACGCTGACCGCGTTTATCCTCATCGGCGCGCCCGTTACGGTCACCCAGATTCTAGGGCTGCCGAACCAGTACATGGGTTTTGCCGAAGGTGTGCTGGCGCTTGGCGGACTAGCTGGTGGCATCACAGTGGGCGTGCTGGCGAAGCGTCTCAAGCTTGAACGCGCAGGGCTGCTGTTGCTGCTGGCGGCCGCGGCACTGCTGCCGATGGCGGTGGTGCTGGGCGTGCCGATGGATCCGCTGCTCGCGTACGGCATCTTCGTGACCAGCCTGTTCGTGTGCATGGCGTGCGCCACCATGTTCAGCATCCAGTCCATCTCGTTCGTGCAGCTGGAAACACCGGGTCACCTGGTGGGGAAGGTGATCGCGCTGGCAATGTCGCTCGCGAACTGCGCGCAGCCCGTGGGGCAACTCGTCTACGGCGGCCTGTTCGATGCCCTACGCGGCAATGTGGTGCCCGTGGCGCTGGGCACTGCGGTGGTGTCGTTTGTGATTGGCCTGGCGACATGGCGCGTACTCAGCCGCGGTTTGCGTGAGATTGCGGCGGAGCAGGATGGGCACGCTGCATTGGACGCTCAGGCTGCGCAGGTTACACCAACTACACCGGTCAAACTTGTCGATTAAACATCGTTCATTGACGTTCGTTCAATAAAGATGTACGATGACCGCATCGACGAAAAGAGGCAGGGGAAAAGGAGGCACGCGTGGTGCGTATTGTGAAGGCGCCGGACGATCGCAAGCGCGAAATTCTGGATACCGCTATGCAGCTATTCGCGGAGCGCGGCTTCCACGCTACGTCGCTGCGGGATATTGCCAAGCATATGGGCATCACGCCGGGGCTGGTGTACCACTACTTCGACTCGAAGCAGAAGCTGTTCGACGAGGCTATGGCAACCTATGTGGAAGACCTTACGGCGGAATTTGTGCGTACACTTCGCTCAACCGACCTGGACTTTCGCCAAAAAATCGAGGCTCTGTACGAGGGGGTGGCGAACGAGGAGCCACTGCGCTACCGCGACTTCTTCCATCGGCAGGGCAACGAGGGGTTCCATCGCCAGTTGGCGTTGCAGCTGTGCGCACACGTGCAGCCGCACCTGGTGGCTGCGCTGGAGCAAGCGCGTCGCCGCGAGGGGCTTGCGGTGCGCGACCCGGAGACGCTTGCGAGTTTTCTGCTGTACGGGCACGTGGGCATCATGTCGGCTCACGAAGACATCGACGAGAAGAAACTCGCCCGCCTGCGCGAGTACGTGGAAACGCTGCTGAAATCCCAGGTGGAAGCTTCACCACCGCAGTAAACCGTACGAATGTTTCACGTGAAACATTCGGGCCCTTCGCCTCGCGCGGCATTCATGTTTTGAATGCTTTCGAAAAGGGAACGCCAAATTTTGAGTGCGATTGTTTTGTTGAACTCAATTTTTTAATCGCTTCACTTGTTTCACTTGTTGCAGTTGTTACGGTTGCTGCAGTTGTTTCGACTGTTGTATTTGCTTGTTGTTGGACTTGTTTCACGTGTTGTCATTTTTGGTTGGACAGCCCGGTTGTTGTGGCCGGGCTTATTTTGGACTTACGATTGAACAGTGTTTAATGAAAGGAATCACCCGATGAACGAATACAAAGAGAAGTCACGCGCTACCTTTAATGCGCAGGCGACCACCTATGACACCACCATGCAGGGGGCGCATGCGCGGCGGCTTTATCCGCAGGTGGTAGCGGCGCTCGCGGATGTGCCGGAGGCGGGCGAGTTGCTTGATGTGGGGTGCGGCACGGGTGCGCTCGCGCGGCTCGTGTTGGAGCAGCGGCCGCTGAGCCGCGTGACCGGCCTCGATCTTGCGCCGAACATGGTGGCGCAGGCGCGCATCAACCTGCAGAGCTTCGGCGAACGAGCGCAGGTGGTGGAAGGTGACAGCGACCGTCTGCCGTTTCGCGACGAATCGTTCGACGCCGCCTACTGCAACGACTCCTTCCACCACTATCCCGACCCGGAGAAGGCATCGTTCGAAATGTGGCGCGTGCTGCGCCCCGGCGGTCTTTTGGTGGTGGGCGATGCCGCGCTCCCCGCGCCGGCCCGCGCTCTCATGAACGCCTTCATCCCGTATTCGAGCGAAGGAGACGTGCGCATGTATTCCCGCCGCGAATTCGAGCGCATTCTCGGTCGCTGGTTCTCAACCGTGGCCTGGGAAAATGCTGGCAATCATGCCTGTATCGTGCGCGCGCGGAAGTAGCCTATTCGGCCGTGAGTAGGTGTGCTCGCCCACGTGAGGGCGTGGGTAACTTGAGGTATCGGGCCGGACTAATCTCGCATGTGTCAAACTAGAAATTCCAGCTTTGCCTTCACAATGCGCGTGAGTGATTCGTCGATGCGGGATTCGGGAATGTCGCCGGTGCGCACGGCGGTGAGCAGGCCCTCGTAGGCAGCAAGGAAGTCGGCGGGCATGAGCACGAGGTCGGCGCCAGAGCGCACGGCGGTGACGCCCGCCTGGTCGGGCGTGCAGACGCCGTCGACGGCTCCCATGCCTAGGGAGTCGGTGATGACGAGCCCCTGATAACCCAGTTCATCGCGCAGGATGCCGTTGATGATGGCGGGGTTCAGCGAGGCGGGCACGTTGTCGCCGGTGATGGCGGGCAGCGTGAGGTGGCCCACCATGATTAGGGGCACGCCTGCGTCGATGGCTGCTTTGAACGGCACCAGTTCGTGTGTGCGCAGGTCATCAAGTGATTTGTTGTTTACGATAGCGCACTCGTGGCTGTCGACGGAAAGCCCGCCAATGCCGGGGAAGTGTTTCGCGGAGCACAGCATGCCCGCGCTCGTGAAGCCTTCCACCTGGGCTGCTACCATGCGTCCCACCAGGTTGGGGTCGGTGCCGAACGAGCGCAGCGCCATCACGTCAGTGGCGGGGTCGCCGCATATGTCGGCGTCGGGCGCGAAGTCCAGGTTGAAGCCGAGGTCGCTCAAGTAGCTGCCGATGTTTGCCGCCACGGTGCGCGCCTGGTCGGTGTCGCCCGTTGCGCCCACGTCGGCCATGTTACCCGGGTTCTCCACCGCGAAGCCGGGGTTGCCGCCGACGCGCGCCACCGTGCCGCCTTCCTCGTCCACGCCTATGAACAGCGGCAACCCGCACGCCTCCTGCGCGTAGCGCTGCGAGTTGGCGGTGAGCTCCTTCGTTTGAGCGGGGTCGAGCAGGTTTTTCTGGAAGTACACGAGGCCGCCTACCGGGTATTGTGCGAGCGCGGCTTCGGTGGCGGGCCCGGCCTGCGTGGCGGTGCCAACGCCGGTGATGGCCTCGGGCGGCACTACGAAGAGTTGTGCCACCTTTTGTTCCAGCGTGAGCCCGGCCACCTTTTCGGCGACCTGTTTGTCGAGGTTTGAGGCGGGGTCGGTGGGCTGTGTGGCGTCGGGGGCGTCTGGCTTTTCGGGAGTTGTGTCCTCGTACGTGTCATCTACCTGGTTGAATTCGCTTTCCGGCTGTTCCGGCGCGCTGGGGCTGGGCGATGCGCTGCATCCCGACGCAAGCGGCAGCGTCAGCAAAACGGCTGTCAGCACAAGGCCGAACAGCGCTGTGCCACCGGGTAACGTGCGGCACACGCGCGACCGCGAAAAGCGAAGTGCGAACATGGGTCGTTCTCCTTGAATACGAGCCGGTCAGCAAAGCGCGTACCAGTATAGAAACACCCCCACGCCAGCGTTCAGGCATTTCATGATTCGATAAAAAGTTGATCCAGGGGTTTTACTTTGACGCAAGGGTGTGACGCGCTTCGCGCTAGCGAATACGCCACAAGGTGACCGCCCTCTTTACCACTATGACGAGGGCTCATCCATGTACGATAAACCTAACTAAAAAGGTAATCCACGTAGGGGTTCAGTTCACGAAGCGCCCTCTCCGCCAAAGGCGGAGAACACAACCATGATCTGCGCTTCGCGCTCCGCGCGAACAGGCTGTAAAAAGTGTGACGCACCAACTATATAAATAGGTAGAATATATTACTCATACCGTTTCGCGTAGTGAGCACGTAAAGGGGAAGCGGCCTTGCGGCGGAGTCCAAGCAGAAATCAGTACACCGAACGCAGCGCCTTCGCGATAGTAACCAGCACTTCTTGCCCTTCGGGTTTAAGCGCGCGGAAGTTGTTGATAAGTTTCCGCTCAAGTGAGATTTGCGTCGGACGTCCAGCCAGTTCGTCAAGCGAAATGCCCAGCGCATCAGCAATGGCAATGGCCTTCGGAAGAGAAGGCTCTTTCCTCCCTGAAACATAGTCCGATATCGTGCTTGAAGTGACGCCCGACATCCGGCACAGGTCAGCCTGAGTCAAGTCGCGCTCATAAAATATTTTGTTCAGCGAGTCGGATATACTCATAGGTAGGTACCTCGCTTCTTATCGAAAAGCACTAAAAATGTTTCAAGTCGTGCGCCTGAATTAATCCTAAAAACGGTAAATGGAGTTGACAGCACTCCTCATTACGGCGAAAATATCCGCTATAGCGGACAAAAACAGTTGTTTTGTTCACTATTGCGGACAAAACCGAACAAAGCACGGCGTAAAAGGAGCGATTATGAAAGCGAATACTCAACGTTGCATCTCCGGTGGACGTGTGGTGTCGTTGTTCGTTGCTCTTGCCTTTGTGGTTGCTTTCTACGGTGGAGGAAGCGTCGCTGCTGCGTCTGTGAAGTCCGGCGAAAGTGCAGCCCAAACACAGGCAGTGGCAAGTGTTCCGCTGTCGCAGAATCCTCGACCTGCTGTCGGTGAACTGTATGTCGATGGCTTGGTCTTCCGCATTATGCCAGGTGGTACGTCGGTTGCTCTCGTTGGCTGGTATGGCGAAGCGCCCACAGGTGACGTGGTGGTACCCGCGCGCGTGACAAGCGGCGCCGATTCCTACTCCGTAATGCGCATCGGCGCCCCCAATGCAAACGGCTCGGCCGACGAAAAGGCTGCCGACTTGTTTGCCAACACACACGTTACCTCAATTTCCCTTCCCGCATCCATCGAGGAAATTGCCGACGAAGCGCTGTCGGATTGTTCAACCCTCACGCGCATTCTCGTTTCCCCTGATAACAAGCACCTCGCCTCTTTCGATGGCATGCTGTTTACCCATGACTACTCCCAGCTCCTGCTCATTCCGCCGAGCAAGGAGGGCGCTGCCCTCATACCCGACCAGACGGCCCTTGTCCCTGCTTCCGTATTTTCCCGGTGCGGAAGCCTGCTCACCGTCGAAGTTGGAGAGGGCAGCGCCGCACTCTCTTCGCATGAAGGACTTTTGTGTACGAAAAACGGAAAGTCCCTGATTGCGTGTCTGCCGGCCGCTGGTAAGAACGTGGTGCTTCCCGTAAGCGTGGAATCTATCGCCCCTCAGGCGTTTGCCGGCTGTGCGGTTGAGTCCGTAAACGTGCTCGGCCGCGTGTCCGAAATAGCGGACGACGCATTCGAAAAAGCGGCGAAGACAGCTGTGATAACGGTGACCGAAACAGAAGACGCCGCAGCGCACAAGGCCGTATGGGAAGCCGCGGGCTTTTCGCGTTTCGTCACGCCCGGCGAACCAGCTGAGCCAAGCGCCGCGGTGGCGAAACAGCCAAGCGCAACTCCAGCGAACTCCGATAACGCAACACCACTCGCCACCTCCCAAATTCGCGAAACAGCGAAACTGCTCCCTGGAGTCTACCTCGCGAATGCGCGCAGTACTTTCGCTCCTATCAGTGTGACGGCACCTCTCGCTGTCACCTTCGGCGATGGCAACGGCTACGACATAGCAAATCCTGCTAAAAGCATTGTCTCGACGGGTTATTTTGAAAACACAGGGCGCAATGCGGTGAGACTCGCAAGTGTCACCAGCACTAATAAAGGTATTGATCAGGTGCTGCAAGCAAAGGCGTCAGCGCCTACGCTTGACACTCAGAAATTGTTCAGCGTCTATCCCAGCAGTGACATCTCGAAAGTGGTGGACTTTGGCTATAACGATCAGGTAGAAGTGGCGGCTTCCGATCGTAGTGCCTTTGCCATGGAGGCAAACAATAAATTAGCTTGCACCTACCGCCTGAACCTCGACAATGCCGAGGTGAAAGAGGGGATTGCCGACAACGGCATGAGCGTGCTGCCGCTTGCTACTGTTTCTTGCTTGTTCGAACTTGTTCCTGGTCAGGGTAAGGAAGACGACAACTTCTATCTCAAGGACAACAAAAGTGGCATGGTGTACAGCCTGGCCGAGGTCAAAACTCACGCAAATGACCTGTCGGCGAAGGGTGAGCAGTCTATCTATCGCGCTCTATACGACGGCTATGTTGCTGACGAAACCGCGTATACCTGTCGGACGAAATGGGGCGAAACGTACTACGACGTGCGCGTGATTGGCGTTAACCACGACAAGAAAGCAAGCGGTACAGGAACCGCAGGTCTCACATTCCAGTTCACGAATCTGTTGAATAGTGAGTACCGAATGAAGGCTGAAAACGTGAGTGAAGGCGGCTGGGGAACGGCCGAATTGAGAATAAGTATGAACGAAGGGGAGATTTGGGCGATGGTTCCGTCCGATTTGCAAGAGGTGATTGAGCCTGTCGTCAAAGAATATGGATTTGAAAGAAACATGACCACCGATGGTTTGCGCACCTCGAACGATAAGCTTTTCCTTGCGAGTTATTTTGAGCTGACGGGTTCGGTAGACAGTCGCTGGCTGCTGAAGGAATGGCTGGCTGGTGAAGGAAAGCAGTACGAATACTGGGTGGGCAAAGTTGAGAACAACTATGGACCAAATCCGAACCTGATAAAAGGATATCAGTCCGATCCAAAGACACCGGTTCTCTGGTGGGAGCGTTCCATTTTCCCTGATACTGATACCCATTTCTTCCGTGTGATCCATGATGGTAACCCCAGCAATAACGGAAGCGCGAGCGCTCCGGGTGGCATCTGTCCCTGCTTCTGCCTGTGATCTGGGAAGGACGGCTGCCTTATGCCACGCTGGTTACACATATATAACGTACGCGCCCGCGCGCTCATTCTAACGGCAAGTGCGCTGGTGGTTGCGCTTGTGCTGCCGGCGTCCGCCCTGGCTGCGAATGATACGCAGCTGGGCCTGCGCGTCACCGACTCGTCCCAGTTCCAGGGCGCGACCGACCCCTCCACGGGTCAGCCCGGCGGCATCCAGCTGGGCATTCGCGTGACGGACTCGGCGCATCCGGTGCCGCTCACGGTGCAGGTGACGTACGACGCAAACGGCGGTTCGGACGTTCCTTCCGAAACCGTTCGCTACAACCAGCAGGCAACAGAACCGGCCAACCCTGAGCGCGATGGCTACCGGTTTGTCGGATGGTTCACGCAGCCTTCCGGTGGCGTTCGCTACGATTTTTCAACGCCGGTAAAGCAGGACCTGGAGCTATACGCCCAATGGACAATGACTATCGCGTTCGCCGTGCCCACCGCAGCCACCGTTACGGTTGATGCCACCGGCACCGTCACGGGCGACAATGTATCTTTCGTCTCCTCCACGGTGGCGCCGCTGAAGGTGAGCGCCGTCATGAGTGAACAGTTGGAAGGTGCCGCAGCGTTGTTCCCCGAACAAGCAGTGCGTGTCGGCGTGAAAACGGTGCTCACGCCTTTGGCGGGCGCAGGTGCCGAAGTGCAGGTGCCGCTGACATCCGCCGACGGGGTGGCGGCAAACTTCCTCATTCCCCAGCGGCAGGGTGTGCGGCAGGGTGAATTCGCGGTGAAGTTCGCCTTGTTGCTGCCGCCGGACGCACACCTTGCCTACCTTCCCTCTGAGGTTGAGGTTGCAAAGCTTACCTACACGATAGGTCTTGCTTCTTCGTAAGTATTCGCGTCCCCTTTACGCCACCCACCCCTGATAAAAAGCCAGTTTAACAACCCAACCGCTTGTCGAAATCCATCAGAAATGGATAGTCGCAGGTGGGGTGAATTCGCTTGTGTCTGGGTTGCTTGTTATTCGCCTGTCATAGGTTTGTTCTATTGTCGCAGGTCGCTTTTCATAGGACGCGCGCCGGCCGCTCGCAAAACCCCTGGTGGCGTAAATCTACCATATATTGTTGTTCACCATTTTTTGAACTTCAACATATAGATAACGGGCATTGACGACCCTCGGCCGTGCTGGTAGGGTGAAAGCCAACCGAAATCCCCGACCGATTGCCCTGTTCGTCGCATCCTCAGATGCCTGGTTCAGTGCGGTCGGCGAGCGGGACACGAAACGCAACACGGTAAAGGAGCAAGCATGTACGAGGTTCAGAAGCGCGACGGCACAATCGCCGATTTCGACATCGCGAAGATCTCGGCCGCCATCGCGAAAGCGTTCGACGCACTGGAAAAGCAGTACCATCCGTCTACGATCGACCTTCTGGCCCTCAATGTGACCGCCCACTTCGAGCCGAAAATCAAAAACGGCATTATCAGCGTGGAGGACGTGCAAGACAGCGTGGAAGAGGTGCTGTCCACCGCCGGATACGCCGACGTGGCGAAGTCCTACATCCTGTACCGCCGCCAGCGCGAAAAGGTGCGCAACGCCAAAGCCACGCTGCTCGACTACAAGGACCTTGTGGATCAGTACGTCAAGGTGGAGGACTGGCGCGTGAAGGAGAACTCCACGGTCACGTACTCCGTCGGTGGCCTCATTCTGTCGAACTCGGGCGCCATCACGGCAAACTACTGGCTCTCCGAAATCTACGACGACGAGGTGGCGAAAGCCCACCGCGACGCCGACATTCACCTGCACGATCTGTCCATGCTGACGGGCTACTGTGCGGGGTGGTCGCTCAAGCAGCTCATTCAGGAGGGCCTCGGCGGCGTGCCCGGCAAAATCACGTCCAAGCCGGCCAGCCACCTGTCCAGCCTCTGCAACCAGATGGTGAACTTCCTCGGCATCATGCAGAACGAATGGGCCGGTGCTCAGGCGTTTTCCAGCTTCGACACGTACCTCGCGCCGTTCGTGAAAGTGGACAACCTCACCTATGAAGAGACGAAGCAGTGCGTAGAGTCGTTCGTGTTCGGCGTGAACACGCCCTCGCGTTGGGGCACGCAGGCGCCGTTTAGCAACATCACGCTTGACTGGGTGTGCCCGCCTGACCTGCGCGAACAGCCGGCCATCGTGGGCGGCCGCGAAATGGACTTCACCTACGGCGACTGCAAGC
>DSLMC04103__coassemble_726_pt1 | contig 19881 bp, 13 predicted proteins | sample DSLMC04103__metabat2_high_PE_001 | metagenome-assembled genome bin DSLMC04103
CTGTAGGGATGCTCTCTAGAGCATCCGTTCGCGCGAAGCGCGAAAACGCAGGTCAAAGAGGGTTTTCGCTGACGCCGAAACGGGCACCAAGTGACTGCATGGGGGTGGCGTATATGATTATTGAAAAGGTAAGTATTTTAAGCACTCAGACGTACCGCGAAGTACAATAATCACGGTGCTTCGTCACCCGGGCAGCTTGAGTAGTAAGGAGTTGTCCTTTGGATATTCAAACTGTTATCGCGGTATGTGCGATCTTTTCCGTTGTGCTAGGAATCGTACGTTTGGACTCTAGAAAAAAGTGACGAACAGCGTTAGGTAAGTAACAAGAAAATAGGCCGGGTTTCCGCCTAAAGTCTCCCGGCCTTACCACAAAACGCTGCCCGGCTTGGCGGGGCACCGATTGCCTCATTTTAGCACGTCCACACCCCTCGTGCATCTCTGCAATTCATTCAGAAGTTATGGAGAAATGGTGAATATATGCAACTTGTAGGTGCGCCTACCTACGACTTATGATGGGTATGTTCTACCTGCGGTTATCTCCCTTCGCACCCAGCGTTCCTCCCGCACTCGGCAAGCACGGCCACCCTTCACATTCCCGTATCGCGTGCTACTATGCCGAGCATATCCCGCACTATGCGGGGTACGTGCATCGGGAAATGCACGTTTGTGAGGATGTAAAGGGACAAGGGACATGAATCGTTTAGACCGAACTTCGCGGTTCGGCAGGACGGCGTGCGCAGCTATGCTCACGTTCGCTCTGGCGACCAATCCGCTGCTTGCATTTGCAGGCGAACCACCAACCACTGAAAACCTCCGGGGGGGGGGGGCATTCTGAGCCTCTAGGCGTTTGGTATGAACCCCACTCCACCATGAGCGATGGCGAAAATGCCGACGCAGACAAAAATGGCGAAGGTGCGGAAAGCGCCGCGCCGTCAACTCCGGGCGAGACTGCCCAGATCATCCAGCAGGTTGCACTCGACCAGCAATCCTCATCCAATAACCATGGCGAACAGCCCGACGTATCGGGCTCTGCAATAACGCCTAACCAGACGGGCACCACAGGTGTACCCTCAACCGACCAGGTAGCAGGCACCGTCCCGCTGCCCTCAGGCTCTGCCGAGGGCATCACCTCCATCGTAAGCGACAGCCTCGTCTTCGAAATCAACGCTGAAGCCAATACGGCAACACTCGTTGGTTCAGCCACCACGGCACCCAAGAGTGACCTCTCCATTCCGGCCTCCGTAACCAGCGGTGCCACTACCTACGAGGTAACCGCCATCGCCAAGAACGCCTTCGCGAACTGCCGGGAGCTTACCTCACTCTCACTTCCCGCAACCCTGCGCGAGGTAGACCCCGACGCTCTCGCTGGCTGCCCCTCGCTCAAATTCATCTCCGTCAGCTTCAAGAATGACACCTTCGCCTCATCTGACGGCATGCTTTTCACCAATGACTATTCGACACTCCTGCTCATTCCCGAGGGCAAGGAGGGCGCCGCCACAATCCCCGGGGAAACATCTTCTGTCCCCGCCCAGGCATTTTCCCGATGCTTGGGTATAGCATCACTCAGAACCGGGGATGGCGGCGCCGAACTCAAAGCTTACAACGGGATGCTGTTTAGCAAGGACTTAAAGACGCTGCTTGTGTGCCCCGCAGGAGCGGGCAGTGCTGCGGTGCTTCCTGCTGAGACGGAAGCTATCGGCGAGTACGCACTCGCTGGTTGCAAGAACCTCGCGTCGATCACTGCACTGGGGAACGTGCAAACCATCGAATCCACTGCATTTGCTGATGAAGCCAAGACTTCCGCTGTAGTCGCACTCCCAGCAGGGGAGAACTACGACGCTCGCAAGTCCGTCTGGGAGAAAGTCGGCTTCCAACACTTTGCCGAGCCGGCCCAACCTGGAGCAACTACGCATCCGGAATCCAATGACGCTGAAGCCGCAAGTGGCCTGACATTCACGCTGCAGGACGATTACACTCTCTCAGTCGCCTGGGAAGGAATAGCCGATCCGGACGCCACTCTCGAAATCCCCGCATCCGCCGAGATCAACGGCGTGACCTACCAGGTGAGCACCATCGCTCCCAACGCCTTCACCAACCGAGCCTCACTTACAACCGTAAAGCTCCCATCAAGCGTGACCTCCATCGGCGAAGCTGCCTTCGCAGGATGTGCCAACCTGACCACCATTGAACTCCCCGACACCCTGCAAGCCATCGGCGGTCGAGCCTTCGAAGCTACCGCCCTCACCGACGTTTGGCTTCCCGCCAATATCGCAACCATAGGTCCTCGTGCCTTCGCCGCCTGTGAGTCCTTGACGCGTATCGTCGCCCTCAACACCCCCGAGGTAGCCGACGATGCCCTCGCCGCCTGCGCCAACCTCTCCATCTACTGCCCCTACAACGTGGAGGGCACCTACCCCTGGAACCTAGGCCTTCTCGCCAACAACAACCACCTGATGCCCTACGGCCTGTCACTCCCCGAAGAGCCCCTCATCCTCGAAGTAGGCCAACAAGCCAACCTCTTCGAGAATGCCCTCTACGAAGTCCCCGAAGGCTGCACCCTCAACTACTCCTACGCCGCCAAACCCCTCTCAGTAGAAAACGGCATAGTAACCGCTAAATCAAAAGGCACCTCCGAAGTAACGGCAACCCTTACGCTTAATGGACAAGAGTTAGCTAGTGCAACTCGCTCGCTTGAGGTAATTTCTACCCAAAACGTTATTCCCGGTGCATCATTCCGCACCCTGCATGAAGGTATTGACAAAGATATCTCTCTCTTGGCTACAGGCTGGTCAGATGGCTCGTTTAAAATCGGAAATCTTACCTATAGTGTTCTTTCCGAAGATCTTAAGACCGTTGAGATTGCTAAATGCGACAGTACTGTAACTGGATCTGAAGTTATTCCCGCGAGTGTGAACGGGTATTCTGTAACAACCATCGGGATTAGAGCTTTTTCCTATTGCAATAAACTTACGTCAATAGAAATACCCTCCTCTGTAATAAGTATCAGAACCGAAGCTTTCGGTGGGTGCTCTTCACTCGTTTCCGTTGTTATTCCGGACTCTGTAACGGATTTTGGGGTTTCTGCTTTTCGCGGTTGTACTTCTCTTTCCTCAGTTACTCTCGGAACTGGCATTAGTGAAATATCTGCATACGCTTTTGAGGGGGATGCAAATCTCGGGGCTATCTACGCAAGAGGGAACATTACCTATATAGATGGTAGTGATGCTTTTTACGATGTGAACAAAACTCAAGTGAAGATCCATTTGTTGGCAGACGCAGATAAGACTGTTTGGACAAAAAAAGGATTCTCTGTCTCAAATCTCATCACTGCATACAAGCTATCTTTCGACGCTCAAGGTATATACACAGTGCCTTCTTCCTGGCAGCTTGTGGACGGAGGTGTAAAGATTGTAGAGCCTGCGGGCAAGCCTAGTAAGACGGGGTACTCTCTGAATTGGTATCAAAACGCTGCAGGAACGGGGGCGGCGTGGAATTTCTCGACTGATGTTATGCCATCGAAGGATCTCAATCTTTGCGCTAAGTGGTCACCTAATACCTATACCCTTACGTTTAACCAGGTCAATGGTTCAGGTGGTAGCACGTTCGCAACGGCCACTTTCGACGCTGCTCTGCCCGGCATTACTATCCCCTTCAAGTCTGGCTATACATTTCTGGGTTACTACGATCAGCAAAGTGGTGGTAACCAGTATTACAATGCGAGCGGTGCGGGGACGCGCACGTGGGACAAAGCGTTGAATACTACCCTGTATGCCCAATGGAAAACAAACACTCACACGGTTACCTTCGATGCTAATGGCGGTTCGGGTGGAACTGCTCAGAAGGTAAACCACGATGCAGTGGCTATCGAACCCAACCCAAGCCCCACGAAAGACGGCTACACCTTTGCAGGCTGGTACACTGACGCAACCGGTGGTAACGTGTGGAACTTCTCAACAAAGATCACAAGCGACAAAACCATCTACGCCCACTGGACGGCGAAGCCCTACACTATTAACTATACCCTTGCCGGTGGCTCAGTGAGTAAGCCCAACCCGACTACCTACACTATAGAAACCGCCGACTTCACGCTGACAAACCCCACCAAGTCTGGCTACACCTTCGCAGGCTGGACAGGCACAGGCCTCACGGGTGCTCAAAAAAGCGTTACGATTGCTCAGGGTTCAACGGGCGACAGGTCATACACTGCAACCTGGACTGTCAACAAGTATCAAATCACCTTTGACAAAGACGGCGGTACTGGTGGTAGCGGTAACGTGGAAGCTACCTTCGGCGCTGCCATGCCACAGATTCAACTTCCCTCCAAGGACGGTTACACCTTCCAAGGCTACTATGATGGCACGACCCAATACTACAACGCCGACGGCTCCAGCGCTAAGAACTGGGACAAGGATGGTGTTGTCACCCTGAAAGCTCACTGGAAGGCAAATACCTACACCGTGAAGTTTAATCAGGATGGCGGCGAAGGAGGCGACGCCTTTGTCACGGTCACGTTCGGCGCTGCGATGCCACAAACCAAAGTCCCCACTAAAGATGGTTACACCTTCGCTGGCTACTTCGATGATAACAACAAGCAGTACTACGACGAGAAGGGCATAAGTAAAGCTGACTGGGACAAAGACACCGACAACGTGATCCTCAAAGCTCACTGGACGTTGCAACTTAACTTCACTTTTCCTACCGCTGCTCTTATTCAGGTGGATGCCTCGGGTAACGTCACAGGCCAAGACCTTGAGTTTGAGTCCACCTCAGCTGAGGCTATTAAGGTGACCTCGGTTATCAGCACACAAGCACAGGGTGCTCCTTCGCTTTTTGCTAATGATGCAACCTTAAAAGGTGTTCGTGTTTTGCTTACTCCTCTCACGGGTTTGGGAGCGCAAGTGAAGGTTCCTCTTTCCACGTCAGCACAAGGTGAACCCATTACTGATGGCTGGACAATCGCAGCCAACTCCCAGCTCTCTGTTGCTTTCAGTCTGTTTCTTCCCGAAGGTGCTCAGTTCAACTATCTCGCAAACGATGGCCAGGCTCATATTGCTAACTTTTCCTACGAGGTGAAGGCGGCGAAAGCGTCTTAACCTCACCATCCCAGCTTGCGGCGGAGACCACCCGCTCCGCCGCAAGTTCTCGGGCGCGTCTTATATGGTGATAACAGGATATCCGCTCCGCGCGGGAAGTGTGACGCGCTTCGCGCTGGCGATTACGCCGTGTGACACGTAAAGTGCTTCAAGATGGCACAGATCGCCGTTTAAGTACGGATTTTGCGCCTCTTAGAATCGCTATCTTTTTGCTATCATTAAAGAAACGCCTGTTCGCTATTTTGTATGCCTGGTTTTGGGGCTTCCAACCCGTACACAAACGCGATTTTGTGCCGATTTTGGGCATGGCTCTTGCACAGCGGGGAGGAAAGCTGATTGATTTGGTCTTCAATAATGAAAATGGCCGGGGGGGGGGGTAGCTCTGGGTGAAACCTCCCTACACTTCTCCCAACTCGCGTTGCCAGTCGAAGTCGGGTGGGGGTGTGGTGGGGAGGTTATCGGTGTCCGGACCAGTCGCGTCGTGGCCGTCCCATTGGCAGGACTCCATGTCGACATGCTCGTTATCGGCGAAGGTCACGCCCTCGGCTTCCAGCATTTCGCGCTGGATGTCGGGGCCGCCGAAGGCGTAGCCGCGGCAGAGGCCGCCGTCTTTGAACACCACGCGGTGGCAGGGGATGTGGTTCACCTCGGCACCCGGGTCGGGGTTCGCGTGTAGCGCGTACCCCACGTAGCGAGCGGATCGCGGCGCACCCACCAGCCTCGCCACCTGGCCATACGACGCCACCGTGCCGCGCGGAATGCGCCGCACCACCGCAAACACCTTGTCCGAAAACTCTCCCACAAGCCTTCCTTTTCCCGCTCATATCTCGCTATCTTATCGTTCCTTAGTATAAAGTAAGGCGCTTCCCCCGTCGGCCAGTAAAGTAGTGCCGGGGGCTTCCCTTTTCCCTCCGCGGCCTTTATGCTGGTTCGAGAGAGCACGCTTCGTGGGGTATGGGTAACGAGCAGGGGGTTTACATGAGGACACATGGTAACCGTCAACCAGCTAGTTCCGGGGGTACGGCACCGCTTGCCCTTCCTGTCATTGGAGCAGCGGTCGAATCCGGCGCGCCCGACCTGATAGATGCCGAGGCATTGGCCGACATGCAGGCGTTCAACGACCTCAAAGCGAAGCGCAAAAAGCAGCGGAAGAAGAAAATCATCGTGGCGGCCGTCTCCGTTGTGGTGGTGGCTGTCATCGGGGTGGGCGCGTTCATGTGGTACTCCGCCGACCAGGCGGCGCGCGCCCTAGAAGAAAGCGGGCTGCAAACCGGCATGGTCGAGCGCGGCACGTTCGAGGAAACGGTGTCCGCGTCGGGCAACCTGCAGCCGGTGGCCTCGGTCACGGCCACGCCCGAGGTGGATGGCATCGTGGGCGAAGTGCTGGTGGCGGTGGGTGACCGCGTCGAGGCTGGTCAAACGCTGTTCACGGTGGTGAACGCTGACTTGGACAAGGCCGTCGCCCAGGCAGCCCAAGGCATCGAACAGGCGCGCAACGGCGTGGCCCAGGCGCAAGCTTCGCTTGACGACGCCTATCGCGCGAAGGAAGCCGGTCGCGTCGCAGCGGCGCAAGCGCAAGCGCAGGCCCAGGCCCAGGCCGCAGCAGCCGCAGCAGCCGCCGCCGACCCCAACCTCGCGTCCTCGCCCGACTCCCAACCCGCCTCCTTCGAGGCTGCCCCCTTCGACGAAGGCAGCTACGACTCAGCCATTCGTCAGGCAGAGCTCGGCGTTAGCAACGCGAACCTGGCCCTGCAAAGCGCCCAAGAGGCCCATGCCGAGGCAGTGGCTCGCGCGGACAAGCGCATCGTGAAGGCGGCCATCGCCGGCAGCGTGGTGGCCGTGAACATCGAGCCGGGCAAGGCGCTTGGCGGCGCGCAGGGCTCGCCCGTCACCGCCCCCGTGCAAATTGCCGACTTATCCCAGATGACGGTCTCAATCGGCGTGAACGAAATCGACATCCTTAAAATTTCCGCCGACCAAGAGGCCTCGGTCACGTTTACCGCCGCGCCCGACCTCACGCTGCCGGCGAAGGTGGTCAATATCGCCACCACTTCGACGGGCTTCACCGACGGCTCAGCCGGCATGTACGGCGGCCCCGGCGGCCCGGTCACCTACACCGTGAAGCTGCTCATCGCCCAGCCGGACCCGCGCCTCAAGCCCGGCATGACGGCGAAAGCCACCATCGTCACCAAGAAGGTGGAAGACACACTGCTTGTGCCCATTTCCGCCGTGCAGTTCGACGGATCGGACAAAGGCTTCGTCCTCGTGCTCACCGATCCCGAAACGCAACAGGTGGAACAGCGCTCCATTGAAGTGGTGGCGTCGGACGGCCTGACCTCGGCCGTGAAGGGTATGCTGAAAGAAGGCGAGCAGGTGGTGGTATCTGGCATGCCGGCCGACTTCGCGCCGGGCGGCTCCACTCCCGCGGGTGCCGTGGCCGACGTTGCTGCTGGTGGCGGCGCCGTTGTGGTAGGCTAGCGTTATGCCGAAGGTGGTCGAAGCATACGATCTGCACCGCATCTACGAGAGCGCCTCGGGCTTCACGCATGCCTTGCGCGGTGTCTCACTCGCCGTTGAGCAGGGGGAATTCCTCGCTATCATGGGGCCTTCTGGTTCGGGTAAGTCCACGCTCATGAACCTGCTGGGTTGCTTGGACACGCCTACGCGCGGCCGCTACCTGCTGGAAGGGGTGGACGTGGCCGCGTACCGCGAAGACGAACTCGCCGAAGTGCGCGCCACGCGCCTCGGGTTTGTGTTCCAGTCGTTCAACCTGCTGCCGCGCGCCACCGTGCTGCGCAACGTCATGTTGCCACTGGTGTACACGGCCTGCCCGCGCAAGGAACGCGAACTGCGCGCCCGCGCGGCGCTGCGCAGTGTGTCGCTGGACGAGCGGCTGTACGACCACCGCAGCAACGAGCTATCCGGCGGCCAAATGCAACGCGTGGCCATCGCTCGCGCGCTCGTGAACAACCCGGCGCTCATCCTGGCCGACGAACCCACGGGAAATTTGGACACCGCCACGGGCGAGATGGTGCTCGAAACGTTCAGCCGCTTGCGCGACCAGGGGAAAACCATCATCCTCATCACGCACGAACCCGATGTGGCGGCCCACGCCGACCGCGTCATCCACATTCGCGACGGCCGCCAGTGGAACGCGAACGGCACGGCCCCCGTGGTCGTCCCTGCCGCCCCCGCCGCGCCGGCCCCCGCACCCATCGCTCAACCAGGAGGTTCCCAATGAAACTCGGCGACCTCTTCTACGAAACCTGGCACGCGCTGGCCGCCAACAAGGGCCGCTCGTTCCTTACCATCCTCGGCATCGTCATAGGCATTACGGCCGTCATCGCCATGACCTCGCTCATCGCCGGCGTGCAGAACATGCTCATGGGCGAACTCGGCCTGTCGCAGGCGCGCCAGGTGTCCATCAGCGCCTACACTTCCACAGGCATGACGTTCGAAGACCTCGACAAGCTGAAAGCCGGCATGCCTGACTACGAGATACTCACCGGCTCCGCGTACGCGTCGGCCGAAATCACCCTGGCCGACGGCCAGAAAAGTTACTTCAGCCTCATCGGCGTGCGTCCGGACTACTTCGCGGCGAATGGCTCGCGGCTGAAAGAGGGCCGCTTCTTCACCGACAGCGAAGAGCGCAATGGCGCGCGCCTCATCGTGGTGAACGGCGACTTCGGCCTGCAGCTGTTCGGCAGTGCCGACGTGGACATGCTGGGCAAATCCGTGCGGCTAGGCAACGACGACTACACCATTGTGGGCGTGCTGGAAACGTCGTCGTTCATGGGCGGCGCGCCGCTGTTCGTGCCCTTCACCACGGCGCAAACGCGCCTCGACGGCGAGCGCAGCATCTCGCAAATTGTTGGCTTCGCGCGCGAAGACACCGATATGGAACAGCTCGTGGAGTCCACGCGCGATTACGTCGCCCGCTACCTCAATGTGGAGCCGGAGAACGTGGGCGTGTACTCGCTCGACTCCGCCATCAAGCAACTGGAAACCACCATTGCGTCGTTTTCCCTGCTCATGGGCGCGGTGGCCTCCATCTCGCTGTTCGTGGGTGGCATTGGCATTATGAATATGATGCTGACGAACGTGACCGAGCGCATTCGCGAAATTGGCCTGCGCAAGTCGCTCGGCGCGCGGCGGCGCGACATCACGAAGCAATTTTTGCTGGAAGCCATCATGCTGTGCGTGACGGGCGGCGTGTTTGGCATCGTGTTCGGGTTCGCGGCCGCCTGGGGCCTCAGTGGCGTGGTGGGCGCGGTGCAGCCCGGCATGTCCCTCACGCCCGTGCTTGCGCCCGAGGTGGTGGCCGGGGCGGTAGGCGTGTGCGTGGCCATCGGCATTGTGTTCGGGTATTATCCCGCGCGCCGCGCCGCGAAGCTGGATCCGGTGGAGTCGCTCAGGTACCAGTAGGCCGCATCGCGCGCGAGACGCATGGGTGAAGTGGGGAAGAGACGCGAAGGTGTGTGAAGGCGCGAAGGTGCCTGCCGCACGGCGTTTTCCGCTTGCTCCCTGGTGGGTATTCCCAACCTGCGTGCGGCGAAACGATGGTAAAATGCCTCAGACATGTTGATTGGCTACGACAGGAGCGCCGGGCGCGGCGCCGGGATGCCCACAAGGCAGCCCGAGGGGAATGCGGGTGCGAATCCCGCGCTATACCAGTAACCGTAAACGCTGATGAGCGGACAAAGACAGCGCGCGGCAGCGCTGCCCCGTCTCAGATGACGCAAAGTCGGAACACCTTCCCGTCATACCTCGAGGCCCTGGAAAGAGAGGTTCCGATGACCATCGGTTCTTCGCTCGCGCGCTCGGCTGCGGCCGCCGCGAGCACTCCCCGAAAACTGTTTCACCTGCTGCTTGCCTGCGTGCTGGCGGTGTCGCTCGCGCCGAGTGCGGCGTGGGGCGCGCCGGATGCGGAAGCGCCCGCGGATGCGCTGAGTGCTGAGGCCCAGTCCGGATCCCAGCCCGGATTAGAACAGTCGGATGGCGAAAAGCCCGCCGACGAGCCGCCCGCGGAGGAAGTGCTGCCTCCGGTTGGGGAAGATGCCGCTGGTGAGAGCGTGGGCGATGACGCTGCTTCGCCGGAAGAGGTGCCTGCTTTGGGCGACGCACCCACGGAGGGTGAGCAGCCGACGCTTTCGCCAGCCGAACCCACTGAGCCCACGGAGGAAGGCGCCCCGGCGGAAGGCGGGGCCGAAACGCCCGCGCAGAAGTCGGCCGAGGGTGAACCCACCGACCTGTTAGAAGCTTCTCCCATTGCGGTCACTGGCTCCGTGGTAGGAGTGGACGCAAACGGCGCGCCGCAAACCTGGGCCGCGCCAACGTCCCTCACGCTAAATGAAGGCGCCACGGCGGCTGACCTTTCCGAAGCGCTGTTTACCCAGGCAGGTCTCACGGCCGACACGGGCGAGGGCGCGTACGGCTGGTATCTCAATTCCATCACTCCGCCGCAGGGCGGCGACCCGCTGGGCTCCCGCGAGACAACGCCCGGCTCCGGCATCTGGGAGTACTGGCAGCTGTTCGTGAACGGCGAGTACGCTCTCACGGGTGCGGGTGGCATCGTGCTGCAAGCGGGCGACCAGGTAACCTGGTGCTACGGCTCGGACGGCACCCTGCCTGGCCAAGTGGCGGCATCGTGCCAAGTCATCGGACTGGATGCCAACGGTACCTCGCAGGTGTGGGCACCCGCCTCCACGCTGACCATGATTGAGGGCGAAACGGCCGCGGATCTCACGGAGCGCGCCTTCGCCGCTGCGGGCCTCACGGCTGACACGGGCGTGGGCGAGTGGGGCTGGTATCTCACGTCCATCACCTCGCCCTTTGATGCGAGTCTCACGCTGGGGTGGGATCAGGCCACCGGGCGTTACTGGCAGCTGTTCGTGAATGGCGAATACTCCCTGACCAGCGCGGGCGACTACGTGCTGCAAGCGGGCGACGAAATTGCGTGGTGCTACGCGGCCGATGGCGAGGGGCTTCCCACCCCCGGCGAGGTGGTTCCCAACCCCGACGCGCCGCGCCCCAACTTCGACTCCGCGTGGCCAGGTTTTGCGGGCGGTGTGGTGGAGAACCGCCCGACTCCCTCTGAGTCGGCCGATCTTGCCTGGTCATACGGCTACACAGAAGGCGCAGGTACGGTGGGCGCGTCCGAGCCGCTTGTGGTGAATGGCGACGTGTATCTGGTGGTGGCCAACGAGTTGCGCAAGATTAGCGGCGCCACGGGCGAGGTGCTGGCGCGCACGCCGCTCGGCGGTTCTATCTCGTACTGCTGCCGCCCGGTGTATGCCGGCGGCATGGTGGTGGTGCCCGTCGACGACGGCAGTCTGGCAGCGTTCACCGCGGACGCGCTTGTGTGCGTATGGAAGACGCCGGCGCTTCCCACCGACGGGTTCAACAACTCCTATCAGGCGCTTTCGTCGCTCACGGTGAGTGAAGGCTGCGTGTATGCCGCGTTCACCATGGTGGGCGCGGGCGGCGTGGGCACGGTGGGCACGCTCGTGTGCACGCGCCTGGCGGACGGCGCGGTGCTGTGGACGCGTACGACGGGTGGCGCGGACGAGGGTCCGGGTGGCTACTACTGGGCGGGCGCAGCGGCATCGGGCGACGACGTGCTTATTGGTGGCGAAGCGGGCGCAGTACAGCTGCTGGATGGCACCACGGGCGAGGTGCGCGCGTCGGTTGACCTGGGAGCACCGTGTCGCGCGGGCATTGTTTCGGCTGGCGATGGGGCGTATCTTGCCGTCACGACGGACGGACGTCTGCATCGCATCGTGCGCGCGGGCGATGCGCTTATGCTCACGGGTTCGGTCGCCTTTGCCACGTCGTCGAAGTCGACGCCCGCGGTGGCGGCCGACAAGGCGTTCGTGTGTGGTGTGGATAGCGAATGGTATGGCACGCTTTCGGTCATTGACCTGGCCACACTCACCGTGGAGCGCACCGTGCGCGGCACGCTGGGTGAGGCGCTGAGCTCTCCCTTGGTGTCGGTGGGCGCGAACGGCACGTACGCCTACTTCACCTGCAACGGAACGCCGGGCGGCGTGTTCAGCTACCGTGTGGGCGATGCTGCGGCCCACGAGCTGTTCGTGCCGCAGCAGGACAAGCAGAACTACTGCATGGCGTCGGTCGCGTCCGACGAGTTCGGCAACCTGTATTACACGAACGACTCCGGTACGCTGTTCAAGCTGGTGGCCTCCCAAGGCGGCGCGGGTCAAGAGGGTGAAGGTGGCGAAGGCTGGGAAGGCGGCGCTCCCGGTACGGGTGACGGCGACGGCAACACCGGTGGCAACGGTACGCCCACGCAACCTGGGTCGGTCACGCCTGGTGCGCGCAAGCCCCTCGGTGGCACTATTTCGGCAACCCACGCGCCGCTGTCACAGAAAACGGACAAGGCGGACGCTTCCAAGAAGGAACGCATTGCGTCAACGTCGGTTGATTCTGCACCCGCGAAGTCCGAAAGTGGCACGGCAACCAGTACGTCTGCCGCCGGTTCCGAAGACACGGGCGCAGCCAACGACGCGCCGTGGACGGCAACGGTCGTGAACCCCTGGGCTGTCGCCGGTATTGCCCTTGGCGTGGTAGGCCTTGCGGGCGCGGTTGTCGCGTTCGTGCGCATGCGTCGCAAGGAAGGGGGCCGCGCCTAATGGAACGCGACGAACGCAAACAGGAAGCATCGCAGGCCGACGAGGCACTGCGCCAGGCAACCACGGCGGCGGCCAGCGACCCCGCTCCCGCTGTAACCAGCGACAAAGCTCCCCAGCCAAAGCGGCCCGCATCGCGCGTGCTCATCGCGGCAGTGGCGGCTCTCTCGGTGGTGCTCATTGGCGCGTCCTCGCTGTTCCTGTTTGCTCCGGCAGATCAGTCGAACGCAGGGTCGGCCCCGCCGACACCCAGTCAGTCTGCCCCCGATACTGCCGACCACAAGGCGCGCACGGAAGTTCCCGCCGCGTCACAAGACGAAGCGTCCTCAGACGGCGGCGCGGACAAAAACGCTGGGTCATCCACGGGAGCAGCTGATTCAGCAACCGATGGTGCGCCTTCTTCCGCATCTGATGCCGCGCAGAATCACGCCTCCAACCCAAGTACCCCTTCCACTACACCGCCTCCCGCGCCTGACCCAGCCCCAGCTCCGCCGCAGGCTGCCACGGTCACCGTCACGGTGTCGGTGGAATCTTCCGCGGCGGGCGGCCCGGTGTCCGGTGGCACCACGGTCACGTTTAACCAGGGCGCAACCGTCTACGACGCGCTTATGGCCTGCGGTCTTTCGGTGAACGCAAGCAACTCTGCGTTCGGCGTGTACGTGAACGCCATCGGCGGCCTCGCGGAAAAGGAGCACGGCAGCGCAAGTGGCTGGGTGTATACCGTCAACGGGGCCGACCCTGGCGTGTCCTGTAGCAGCTGTGTACTGAATGACGGGGATGACGTGCGATGGTTCTACGTCGTGTAAGCGCCGAACGGGTGATGCCGTGAAGCCCACCGCGTTCGACCTTTTCCATCCCGCCGTGGCGCTGGCCTACTTCGGCGTGCTGCTCATTCTAGGGATGGCGGCGCTGCAGCCGGTGTATGTGCTGGTCACGTTCGTGGCCGCGCTCGCGTATGCGGTGGTGCTGCGCGGCGCGCGGGCGACGGCACGCACGCTGGCGTGGCAGCTGCCGCTCGTTGTGGTGGTGGCGCTCGCAAACCCGCTCTTCTCCGCGTCGGGGTCAACGGAACTCTTCCGCATCGGCCTGCGCGCGTTCTACCTGGAGAGTTTCGTGTTCGGCGCGTGCATGGGCCTGATGCTGGCCTCCATGCTGCTGGTGTTGTCGAACGCCTCGCACGTGCTCACATCCGACAAGGTGCTCGCGCTCTTCGGCAACGTCGCGCCCACGGTGGGCCTTATGCTGTCGATGACGGCGCGCCTCGTGCCGCAGTTCGTGCGCCGCGGGACCGATATCGCCGCGACGCAGCGGGCTTGCACGGCGGCCCAGGGCTCCGGTGGGGAAGGGAACGTGAGCGCACAGGGTGAGCGCGGGGGACGCGGGAAGCTCGAGAAGCGCGCGCTCGTGCGCGACAACCTGCGTCTGACCTCGGTGCTTATGGGGTGGAGCATGGAAGACTCGCTTGAAACTGCCAGCGCCATGAAGGCGCGCGGTTGGGGGGCGGGTGCGCGGCGCACCACGTACACGCGCTACCGCTTCCGCACGCGCGACGCGGCGGCGCTTGCGGTGGGCGGCGCGCTGGCGCTCGCGGCTGCGGTTGCCGCGTGGGTTGCGTGCGCGCAGTTTCGCTTCTACCCGACTATTGAAGGTCTTGCTCCCTGGTGGAACTACCTCCCGTTTGTCCTGTTCGCCGCCCTGCCGCTGATTATGGAAGCAGTGGAGAAGGTAAGGTGGCGTTTATGAGCGCGCAGGATGCCCCGTTCGCCCTCGAGGCATGCAACTTCTCTTTTCAGTATCCGGACGCCGCCGCCGGCATCGGGCCGCTTGAGTGGCGGGTGGAACAAGGTGCGTTTCAGCTGCTGGTAGGCGCAACGGGCAGCGGCAAAACCACGCTTCTGCGCTACTGCAAGCCCGCCATCGCACCGGCGGGGGAGCAGGGGGGCACGCTCACCTTCTTTGGCTGCCCCGTGGGTGACCTCAGCGAACGCGAATCTGCGGAAGCCGTGGGTTACGTGTCGCAGAGCCCCGAGAACCAAATCGTCTGCGACACCGTGTGGCATGAATTGGCCTTCGGCCTGGAAAACCTGGGGCTTCCGCCCCACGAGATGCGTCGACGGGTGGCGGAAGTGGCGCACTTCTTCGGCATTGAGCCGTGGTTTCGCCGCGCCGTGTCTGACCTCTCGGGCGGACAAAAGCAGATGGTGACGCTGGCAAGCGTGCTGGCTCTGCAACCGCGCGTACTCCTGCTCGACGAGCCCACCGCCCAGCTTGACCCTGTGGCCGAGAAAAACTTTCTCCACGCCCTCTTCCGCGTGAACCGCGAACTCGGCATCACGGTAGTGGTGGCCACTCACGCCCCCGAATCCATGGCCCCCTACGCCACCAACGCCGTCGAACTGCGCGCCGGGAAGATTGCGCCGGTGCCCCTAGAGCGTTTCGCATCTCAATCTTTAGCCATTCCGCCCATGCGGAAAATGAGTGCCGAAAATGAGGAATCATCCGCTTCCACCCCCGCCATCTCCCTTCATGACGTGCGGTTCCGTTATCGACGGGAGGAAGACTGGGTGCTGCGCGGCCTCGATCTGGACGTGCTCCCCGGCTCCCTTCACGCGCTTGTGGGCGGCAACGGCTGCGGCAAGTCAACGCTTCTGCGTGTGGTGGCTGGCGTGCTCAAGCAAGAGCGCGGCCGCGTGATAAACACCCTGGCCGCCAGCCAGGCGTTCCTCCCGCAAGACCCTAAAGCCCTCTTTGTCTGCGATACCGTGGCCGATGAACTGCGCGAATGGCAACGCGCGTGCGGCTACGCCGACACCGACCTACAAGAAACGCTCACCCGCTTCAACCTCGCCGACCGCACCACCAACCATCCCTACGACCTCTCCGGCGGCCAGCAACAACTGCTCGCCCTTGCGAAGCTGCTGCTCACCAATCCCCGCTTGCTCCTGCTCGACGAGCCCATCAAAGGCCTCGACGCTCCGTCAAAACTCCTGGTAGCACGCGAGCTTACCACCCGCGCGGCCGCCGGTACCACCGTGCTTATGGCCACGCACGACCTCGCCTTCGCAGCGCTCGTCGCCCACACCGCCACCATGCTCTTCGACGGTGAGGCTGTCTCCACCGAGCCCGCCCCCGCGTTCTTCGCTCACAACCTGTTCTACCGCCCCACGGAGGACGCCTTCACACGCCTCTGGCGGAAACACTCCGAAGGTGCGCGCCCATGAACGCTCGCACTCCCGCTCCCCGCGCCGCCCGCCTCCTTGCTGCCCTCGAAGTGCCCGCGCTCATCGCCGTCCCCCTCGCGCTCATCACCTGCGCTTACTTCCAGGTGGGGCAGGGAGCGCTCCTTACCGTCGTGGTGGCGCTTGCAGCGGTGGGCGTGTTCTTCGCCAGTTTCGAGGCTTCGCGTCCGGCGCTTCGCCAGATCATGCCCACGGTGGTACTGGCCGCCCTCGCCGCTGCGGGGCGCTTGCTGTTCGCGCCCATCCCGGATTTCAAGCCCGTGTCGGCCATCTGTATTCTTGCCGGCGCGGTGTTCGGCCGCCGCAGCGGCTTTCTCGTGGGCGCCCTCGCCGCCCTCGTGTCGAACTTCTTCCTGGGCCAAGGCCCGTGGACGCCGTGGCAAATGTACGCGTGGGGCCTCGTTGGCTATCTCGCCGGCGTGCTGGCCGACCGCGGCTGGCTCGACCGCGCGCCGGTGCTCTTCACCTACGGCTTCACCTCGGCGCTCCTGTTCGGCCTGCTCATGAACACGTGGCACGTTATCGGCTTCGTCCAACCCTTTACCTGGCCAGCCGCCGCCCTCGCGTTCGCCGCCGCGCTTCCGTTCGACGCCGTCCATGGCATAGCCACGGTCATCTTCCTTGCCGCCCTCTACGTCCCCTGGCGCAAAAAACTCGAACGTATCAAAAAGAAATACGCCCTCCTGTAACCCACCGCCCGCAGACAAGCGTCCAACAAAAGTGTGGCGCGCTTCGCGCTATCTATTTCGCCACGAGTTTTCTCCCATCCCTTACCTTACGACGCGGGCTAATTGTTCAGAAAGCCGCGTCGATAGACAGGCCAACCGTAGGGGCGCGAAGCACCCTCTCCGCCGAAGGCGGAGAACCCAAGCATGACCTGCCCTTTCGTGCTTTACGCGTAGGGACGCTTCAAGCACCCCTACGAAGATCGTGTACAATACTCTCATCCGTCACGGAAGGAGCAACCATGTCCACCAGCGCAACCCTGTCCGATGCCGCCCGCGCACTCAAGCGTGGCGAAGCGGTCATTTTCCCTACGGACACGGTGTATGGCCTGGGGGTTTCCGTGCGCGATGCCGCCGGCCCCGATGTGCTCTACCACGTGAAGGAGCGCGACCGCGGCAAGCCCATCGCCTGGCTTGTTGCCTCCCTAGCTGACCTCGACCGCTACGGCGTGGACGTGCCCGATCTAGCGCGCTGCCTGGCCGCGCGCTACTGGCCGGGCCCGCTGACGCTTATCGTGCGCGCAAGCGATGCCGTGCCCGAGTCCTTCCGCTCCGCCGCTGGCACCATCGGCCTGCGCATGCCCGACAACGCGTGCGCCCGCGCGCTCATCGACGAAGTGGGCTGCCCGCTGGCGACGACGTCCGCGAACCTATCCGGCCACGCTTCGCCCTGCTCCTTCGCCGCCATCGACCCCGAGCTGGCCGCCCGCGTAAGCCTCGCCCTTCCCGATCCCGCCGGCGACCAAACCAAAAGCGGTCTCGCCTCCACCGTCCTCACCTGCACCCCCACCCCCCACATCATCCGCGAAGGCACCATAACCAAAGCCGACATAGCCGCCCTTGAGAAATAGCGCTACGCCGCGCCGCAAAAGAGTGACGTGCTTACGCGCTGGCAAAATGTGACGCGCTTCGCGCTACTAATTACGCCATGATATGGTGCGTCTCCCCATCACTATGACGAGGGCTCTTTCAAGTATCATAAATCTAACTAAAAAGGTAACCTTCGTAGGGGCGCTTCACGAAGCGCCTTCTCCGCCGCAGGCGGAGAACCCAGGCGGAGAATATACCCACCCTCGCGCAAAAGCGCGCCAACCTCTGACATCAAACCGCAAAAGAGGCTATAGTAGTAAGTAGCACGACTGTTGAATATAAACAGCACGTACGCCCTGCACGGGTAAGGACAGGAGCGACTCATGAAAACCGCCATCCCTGTACGCCGCCAATCACATTCCCACATGCCCGCCTCTGCTTGCGCGCTTCTCATAAGCGGTGCGCTCGCATTCGCGCTGCTAGGCCTTGCAGGTTGCGCAAGCGCCCAAGCAGAAGAAGACCCCGCGTCCGCAACAGGCGAACCGCCGCAAGCCGAAACCACCACGCAAGGGGCCAACGAAAAGGACACTCAGTCACCAGAATTGGTGCAACACACCTCCGGCCTCGTGCCCGGTTTCTCCCTCTCTGAACTTCTCGAAAAATCGGAATTGATCGTTGATGGTGTTGTGGAAGGCACCTCAGATGCCTTTTTGGTTGAACCCGTGGATGGCGCAATGCCTCAGTTCTTCAGGGATGTTTACTTCAAAGCAGAAACAACATACGCCGGCACGCCAAAGTATGTCAGCGAGAGCAATGCGCAGCAATCTCTTCTCACGCTGAGAATAGAAGGTGGGGCTGGCGCTATGATTGCGACAAACGTTGAGCCCGTTCCGGCCTTTGAGAAGGGCGAGCGCTACCTGCTCTTTTTGTATCAGGCTGACGATGGATCAAACTACAACACCGAAGGAAATCACTACTACGTGATAGGCGTGTGCACCGGCGCTTGGCTGTGGTCTGAAGAAAAGGCCGCATTCGAAAACCCCGTTATGCGAACTGATGAAAAAGAGTACATCAATGGGGACACTCTTCGCCAAAAGATTGCAGAAGCTCCCTTCCCAGTCGGCGTTGAAAGGGCAGATCTGGGAGTAAATGCCAGGATGTCCGAGATCGAAGAAAGCTATCGAGAGGGATCGCTGCCCCAAGAGCTGTACGATCACTATGTGCAACTAGCCGAAAAAGAATCCTCAACCTTCTCTCGCATCATGACCCCAGAAGAACAGCAAGCCTATGAGCAGGAGGAAGTGGCGAGGATGAAGGCTTTGGAAACCACCAGTTCGTCGAAGTGATGAGCTGTACGAAAACTAGCCGGCAACCAGCCGCGCACGAGAGAGGATATTTCATGAAACTACTCGGTAAACCAAAGCGCATGACAGCTTGCTTGGTCACGGTAGCTCTTGCTGCGGGATTGGCGCCTTCTGTTGCCCTTGCGGCGGATGATTTGGGAGATGACGTTGTAGGTGTTCCGGTCTTCCAGTTCAGCGACGTGGAAGATGGCGCATGGTACAAAGACGTGGTGTATTACGCCTATGAGAACGGCATCATGAAGGGGTATGCGGGCACCTATCTCTTTGGGCCGGATGATACGTTCGCACGACAGGACGTTGCGTGCATGCTGTTTAAGTGGCTGGCGCCAGAAGAATCTGCAGATTGGGACTGGGATACCATTCCCGCAATCAACAACGACACCACGTATTCAGATGCTTCCGATTTCCGCTACTACACGGCACCGCTCAATTGGGTGCAAAAGAACGAGTTGATTGCTGGCTACAGCGATGGCAGCAATCGGTTTGGCGTGGGGGATGGCATGACGCGTGAGCAGTTCGCGGTCATACTCAAGCGCATCGACGAAAAGTTCTTCACCGATTCCGTCGCAATTGCGTCTCTTGCCTCTTCCGCTTCGACTTTCCAGGATTACGACGAAGTGAGCCCCTGGGCGCAGGACGCTGTGAACTGGGCTTGTTCAAAAGGATTGTTTACCGGTGATGGGGGCAACCTCTATCCCCAGCGAACCATCACCCGTGCAGAAGCAGCCAAGATAACGTCGGTATATCATCAAGCGGTTTCCGCGAAGTAACTCGTTCTGATATAAGCTTCACGCAAACGCCGCCCTGCGAACTGGCCAAAAGCCACGTTCGCAGGGCGTTCTTTTATTGTGGGTGAAGTGATGAGCCTTTGAACGGCTTTGGAGGGAATTGCTAGGAAGGTAACTTTCGTAAGGTCGCTCCGTTTTTTGACAGCGACTTCCCGAGAAAATGGCAGAGATCGCCCCTTAGGGCGTGCGGCAGGATTCTTGGACTTACTCAGGCTA
>DSLMC04103__coassemble_740_pt1 | contig 19494 bp, 24 predicted proteins | sample DSLMC04103__metabat2_high_PE_001 | metagenome-assembled genome bin DSLMC04103
GTTGCTGGAAATATCCAGCGTCTCGCCGAAATTTGCCGCCACGTGGCTGGTGGTGATGCTGCCCGCCTTGATCTTCGACGCGTCCACGCTCTCCGCCGCCAGTTCCGCCGTGGTGATCGCGCCCGCGGCGATCTCGTTGGCCGTGATGCTCTTGGCGGCGATCTTGTCCGCCGTCACTGAGCGCGCCACCAGCACCGAGCCAGAGATGGCGCTCTGGTATTCATCCTGCGAAAGCTGCTCCGACGTCAGCCCCTCGTCCGTCGCGTTGATGGCCACGAACAGGCCGTCCGGCCCCTTGAGCAGCAGCCTGTCCACCGAGAGCGTCCCCGCGTTGATCACGTCCGCGTTGAGCGATACGATCTTGGCGTCCGTGATCGAGCCGTCCGCGATCTGCGCCGTGCCCACCGCGCCCGTGGCGATCAGCGCCGTGGTGATCGCGCCCAGCGCGATCTTGGCCGTGTCGATGGCCGCGTTCTCGATTTTAGCATTGGTGATTGTGCCATCCGTGATCTGCGCGCCGTCGATCACCGCCTCCCCGATCTCCACCTGGGCGATCTCCGCCACCGCCGCCGTCAGGTTGGCGATGTTCGCCCAGTCGATGTCCGCGTCCGTGAGGTGCGCCTTGGCGATGGTGGCGATGTCCGCCGACAGCGTGCCGATCTGCGCCCAGTCGATATTCGCGTTTTCGATGTTCGCCGTGGTGATCTGCGCCAGCGCAATAGCCGCAAGGTCGGCGTACAGCTGGTCGGTGGTGATGCTCCCCGCCACCAGTTCATGGATATACGCCTTCAGCGCCGTGATGCTGTTGGCCGAAAGCTGCTCCACCGCCGCGGTGTTGATATGCGCGTACTGCACGGCCAACTCCCGCAACTGCGCCGAGTTCACCGCGCCGGGCGCGATCTTGATCGTCTTGACGCTGCCGCGCTGCAATTCGTAGCCGTACACCGTGGTCTTGAGGTCAGCGATCTCGCCCAGCGTCACCGCCTCATATTTGCGGCCCAGCGCGTCCCACTTGTAGCCCGTCACGCGCACTGCCGCGTCGATACCCGCGCTTTTGGCGATCACCCGCACCGTGTCGTAAAGGTGCACCGCCTCGAGGTCAGCGTACTGCCTGTATTCCTCCGTCTCCCCCAGCGCCACGAAGTCCACGTCCAGCCCCACCGTGGGCAGGTCGACGCCGTTGTCGGAAAAGTCCGCCTCCGCCAATTCCGTGAGCTTCGTCCGCGCCTGAGAGTCGTTGTTTATGCCGTCCTGGCCGACCTTTACGTCGTATTCCACCGCCTGCGCGCGGATGACGGGATAGTCGTCGATGCGCGGGCTGTCCACGTAGATGGTCCCAGTGAGCAGCAGCGGCTTGCCGTCGCTGTTCTGGCCCACGGGGATGATGCGCGTCGTGAGATCCTCCCAGTCCGTGGTCAGCGTCGCCCCCAGCAGGTTCTTGCCGTGGCGGATGGTCACGCCCGTCTCGCGCGTTGCGTCCGGCAAAATCCAGACGTCGAAATTGTCGCGCACCAGCCGCGCCCCCGTCTGCGGCAATACGCCGTCGTCCGGGTCGAGCAGGCATTCCACAAGCCCTCGCCGCGTGTACTCGCCCGTCACGCTCCGCGCCGTCTGGCAGTGCACGCTGAAGTCGTGCGGGTTCAGCGCCCGTTCAAACAGTTCTTCCACCACCACGTCCGCCGCCTCGCCCTCGGGCGCGTATTCGTTTTTGATCACGTTGCCCAACAGGTCGTAGAAGATGTGCCGCGCCGTGACGCGCACCTCGCGCTCCGCCGCGTCTCGCTCCACCTTAAAAATGCGGAACAGCTGCATGCGCGACTGCACGGGATAGACCACGCGCTCCGGCCCCGGCGCATCGCCCTCGATGGTTTCCGTTTCGTCGCGGACGTAGACAAGATACTGCATGCTCATGTAGCCCGTCGCCCCCGACGAACAGACGATGACCTGTCCCCAGCCGTTCGCCTGACTGAGTGCGACCACCTCCGTGCCCGGGCGATACTTGGAGAGGATGGCCGTGGACGTGCTCGGCCCCTGCCGCAGGTGCAAATTCGCCCCGGTGTTGGTCTGCACTTTGTAGATCTTGCGTGTCACCGTCACCGGCTCCGCGACCTCGCCCTCGCCCACGATCTCCGATTCCACCAGCGGCGTCTCCCGCACCGGCGCGGGCGCCTTGACGATGCATCCCACGCCGATGTTCAACCACTTCCCCGCCTCGTCCATGGGGTGGGTCATCGTCAGTTCGTACATGCCGCCCGCCTGCTCCTCAATCTCGCATTCATAAGGCGCGAGCGCCCCAAGGCCGAGCGTCGAAAAGTCAGTCGCGTCCGGCGCGTAGATTGTGATCATAACGTCCCTCCATCATTCACATTCCGCAATCTCGTCAAATAACTCCTGCGTTCTCTCGCCGCTGTCAAAGCGGCGCTTGAGCGGCAGCAATATCAGGTTAAGTCCCAAACTGCCCGCCCATCCAAGCTCCGCATATCCGGTAATTACCCTGTTGAGGTAGGCTTCCGCCTGTGCCCAGTCCAGCATCACAAATCCCTCCACCTCGGCGTGATCGTGATCCCCGTCACGCCCGTTCCCGTCCACGAAATGATGTTCGCCCCCGGCGCCAGCGTGGGAAAATTCTCATCCATCAGCGTCACTCCGCTGTTTTTGAGCTGCGTCTCAGTCAGGTCGAAGCACTCGCACAGCTCGCTGTCGATGATGATGCCCCCGCCCAGATCGTCCACCTCCACGATCTGCGTGCCGATGGTCAGCACCGCATCCCCCGTGCCCTCGATGGTCAGGCGCGGGGCGCTTTTGTGCGTGCCGGGATTGGTCACTGTGGAAGGCGAGGATGTCATGGGGATGTCCTCCACCTCCCGGTGATAGAGGAACGGCTGACAGTCGAACGTCACCGTAAACGTCTGGTTGACAAAGCGGTTCACGGCTGCCGAGCGGGAGAACTCTTTCGTCACCCGCGCGCGGTAGAAGCGCTCCGGGTCGTCGGAAAAGCGCAGCTCTCCCGCGCCACACAACCACGCGGAGACGGTAGCCATATCGGCATCGTCCGTGGTCTGGCACTGGACACGGGTGAGTACGTTGTCAAACGAGCCGTCCGCCGCCCACAAATAGCCATCCCGTCCCGGCACCTGTACGAGTTCCCCGCGCTCTGCGGGATGATAACGCACTGGCAACGAGAGCAGGCGCACGCCCCTGTCGGTATTGCGCGCGCCCGCGAACTCAAACCATGCAGAAGTCAGTTTTTTCATCGTGTATGCCCCCATCCTGCCGCCAGACGTCTGGCGCGGGCGTTGGAAACGCGCGCGCTCGCGTCCGCCGTGGCCTCGGCGATCTTGCGGTCGCTGATGTACAATCCAACGTTGAGCCGCGAAAGCTCGTCGCCATCCGCACCTACCGTCTGCGCATTCTGCGCGACGGCCACCACGCCCCGCGCCGGGAAGTTCGCCGCGCTGATCAGGCCGCCGGTCAAGCCGCGCACCGTGCGCTGCGCCTCGCGGATGCTTTTTTCGTAACCTACCAAAAAGCCCTCGCCGGTAAACAGGCCCAATTCCTCGAACACCTTCGACGGCGAACTTATACGCAGCGTGATGCGCGCGCCGCTTTCGGCTGCCTGCGCGAGCCTGCGCGCGGCGGCATATACCGCGCTGTATTTGCTGTTCAGGCCGTTGACTAGGCCCTGCCCGGCCCACTGGCCTATCTGGTAGAATTTCTTTGACGGGGAGCCGGTTTGAAGCGTACTCTGCGCGCCGCTCAAAGCGCCCTGCGCCATCGTGGAGGCCCCCGAATCAGCCGCAGCAGCGCCGTTTTCGAGCGAAGAAGAAAACCCTTCCACGCCAGCGTCGCCAACCGCTCCAAGGAGGGCCGCAAGCTGCTCTTCCTGATTGGCCGTGTCAAAGCTCGTGCCGGTCAGAAACCCGCCTTCCAGCGCAGCAGCGTATGCTTCGCCCAACTTTCCGCCCAGCGCCGTAGACATGGCGTCTGAAGATGCGCCTTCGATGGCCGCAGCCATATTGTCGAGCATATTAGTGATCCCTTCCTGATCGCCCCTCTCGACAAGATTCATAAAATTTTCCGCATCGAAAGCATCGCCAAGAACGCCGGAGAGGGCCTCGCTCACACGTGCGGCTGCTTCCGTGTCGATCTCGCCTGTATCAGTAAACATGTTGGTGATAAAGTCCGATACGAGGCCTTTCGCATTGACCGCTTCCATCGCAGCTTGCAATGCCGCTTCGTTGCCCTCCGATTCGGCGATACCCTGCAGAATCTCCGCAAAAGCCTGCTCAAACTCCGCTTTCGCCTGCGCGACGGCAGCGTCGCGTGTGGCTTCCGCCGAAAGCCTCTGTTCGTCATATTCGGCCTCTGTGATCTCGTTGTTCGCAAGCTGCGCGTTCAGTTCCTCTACGGCTGCGTCATACGCATCCTGCGCCGATTGTTCGTCGAGCTTGAACTCTGTAGCCTTAACGTTGATGGCAAGACCTATTGTTTCCCTATCGGCGTTCGCGCCGCTGCGCACCACCTTGAAGGCGTTCTCGGCTGCCGTGTTTGCCTCGGCATTCGCGGCATCCAATTCACCGCGCACCGCTGCCGTGCGGCGTTCCAGCTCTTCAAGATCGGCAAACGCCGCTTCGACTTCTGCCGTAGACTTTCCAGCCATGCCGGTGATGAAGTTGATCGTCTCCGCGCGCAGGTTCTCCGTCTCCTTCTTGGCTGCATCCGCACCTGCGGTGAGTTCTGCGACTTTTTCGGCATAGTCCGGCGAGTTGGGGTCGAGCGCGGCAATGGACGCCTCCAGATCGGCGTCGATCTGGTCAATCATGCCGTCGTAGTAGGCGTTTGCCTCTTCTACAAAAGCGTCCGTCTGCCCGGGCGTATCCGGCAGGCCGTCCGTCAGCGCATCGTAAACGCGCGTAAACAAGTCTGGAGCGCCGTTGCCGAGCTGGCTGGCAGTCGCGTCGAACTGTCCGAGAATGGCGGTGATGTCATCCTGGCTCAAGCCTGCGTTTTCCAAAGCCGCCCGCAACGCCAACCGGCTACCCTCTGACTGGATGACCCATTTGGCGATGGTCGCTCCATCCGCGCCCACCGCGACGCCGTCCCACGCAGCGGCTATGTCCTCGCCCACGCCGCTTATCGCCTCTGCGATAGGCTCCGCTTCTTCTTCGGTCAGCCCAAACGACAACAATGCGGCCTTGATCGTATCGTAGTCCTGCCCGATCATGTCCACGATCTGCTGTCGCTGGTCATCTGTGAGCAGGTCAGTCTGCAGCGCTGCGCGCACGGTTGCATAGGCGGATGCGATGCCGTCTTCGGCGTCTCCAACGTCTATATCCGCCTCCAGCCCGACATTGATCGCCTCGATGCCCTCGTTGTCCACCCACACGCCCGCGATCTTGGTCATGCCCTGATGGAACGCCTGCTCTATGCCGTCGAACAGGCCCGCAAGCACATCTCCGATACCGTTGAGGATAGCGGGTATGAGGTTACCGATGCCCTCGACGATCATCGGCACCAGCTCCGGCAGCATCGACACCAGGTCGCGCACCAGTCCTGCAACAACGTCAAACAGCGCGGAAACGAGCTGCGGTCCCATGTCCAGCACAGAGCGGAGGGCGTTCGGCAGCACAGTAGCGATCTGCTGCATCGCGCCCGGCAGCCACTTGGCAAGGCCGGAGATGACTTTATTGCCCATATCCACCGCCGCGTTGAGCAAATCAGGCACTTTGCCCGTGATCGCGTCCAGCAGGCCGTCGAAACCACCCTGCTCGAACGCCGTCGCAAACTCGCCCAGCAGTTCGTTCGCCATGGGCAGCAGGTTGTCGCGCAGCGAATCCGTCAGCGGCATCATCACGTCGCCCAGCAGGCTCATGGCGTTGTCTTTCAGCGTGGAGAGCTGGCCGTTCAGCGTTTGCGACTGCTTTTCCATGCTTTGGAAATATTTGCCGCCCTCGCTGGTCGCGCGCACCATGCTTGCCGTGATCTCGTCCACCGCCAGCGTGCCATTGCTGATGCGGTCGTACAGGCTGGCCATGCTTTCGCCGGTGGTTTCACTGATCTCGGCGAGGGGATTGAATCCCGCCTCGATCATCTGCTTCACGTCCTCCAGCGTGACCTTTCCGGCGCTGGACATCTGCCCATAGGCCATGGCGATGCGCGAGAGCTTGTCTTGGTTGCCCTGCGATATATCGCCCAGCATCTCCATGCTGCTGATAGCCTCATCCGCGGTCAGGTTGTAGTTCATGAGCAGCTGCACCGTCGAAGCGAGGCCCTCCGTTTCAAACGGCGTTGCCGCCGCGATCTGACGGATGCGCTCCAAGACCTCCGCGCCCTTTTCTGCGCTGCCGGTCATGACCTCGAAACTGGTCTGTAGCTGCTCGATCTGCGCGTTGTAGCGCACGCCGACCACGCCGACCGCGCTCCATGCCGCGCTGACCGCCGCGGCTGCGACCGCAAGGCCCTTGACTGCCGTCCGAGCCGCAGAGCCAAGTCCGTTTAGCGTTTTTCGATACGCGCTATCGTCGCCCGTGATGCGTATTTTGACGCTATTGGCCATTTGCCCACCCCCCCTAAACACGACAAGCGCCCGGTCACTTCGCCGGGCGTTTTATTGCGGGCAGCTTTCCGGGCGCGTTGCGCATCAGCGCCATCATCTCTGCCAGCGGCTTCAACGTCTCCGCGATAGCGCGGAACTCATCGGCCATGGCGTCCGTGCGCGCCTCCCGGCGCTCGCGGCTGGACGTATCGAATGCCTCCAGCACGCCGTAATAGATCGCGTCCACGCGGTCGACGTTCTCATTTTTTCCCGCCTTGAACAGCTCGCGCACGGCCTGACGGCCCAGCAAAAGTTCAAGCTGCTCCATCTCCATTTCGTGGCGCATTTTGCCGGCCTTGACCGCCGCGTCCTCCACGCCGCGCAGCTTTTCCAGCAATTCAACCGTTTTTGGGGCAACATCGTACTCCTTGCCGTCGATCTCCACGATCACCGGCCTGATCTCCGTGTCGATGCGCATGTTCGTTCTCCTTTCAGTCGCCAAAAGCGGCGTGCAATTCGTTGATCTGCCGCTGTTCCTCTGCCGTGGGCTTGTGCGGCAGGCGCAAGCGACGCTTGGCCCTGCGCACATCCTTGTCCTTGCTGTCGCTGGCGCGCGTCTCCATCACGCGCAGTATGTAGTGGTCGCCGCACAGGGCGCGCACCTGCAACAAAAACTCCCACCAGTGGAACGGCTCCGCCCGCCGGTAGGATAGGTCTATACCGCTCTGGTTCTTTATCGCCAGCACCAGATAGTTGATGTCGTAGTCAAAGCTCAGTATTTCATCGTCGTTTTCATCGCCGCCCGCGCTGTCCGCGCCTCCGCCAACCATGCTCGGATAGCCGCGGGTGAACTCCATGACGGCGCGCAGCACGTCCTCCGGGCGCTCATCCTCCAACACGCCGCCGAAGACCGCCATCTGGATGCGCTGCAAAACCTCCGCGTTGTGCCGCGCATTCTCCACAGTCTCGACGCGCGTAAACAGTTCCCGCGTCATGTCGATGACGTCTATCCACACGCGGAAATCCACATTCACGGCATACGACGCGCCGCCGACCTCTATGTGGTCAGGCGGCGCGTCCTGCGCGTAGTTGGGCCGGAACATCAGGCCTCGCTATCCGAGGTGAACGTCGGCACGCCGGCGGAGACGGCCACCGAGCCGTAGTCGATGTCGCCCGCGAAGGCAAGGCTGAAAGACAGCTTGCGGTCGACGGTGTTGTAGTTCGAGAAGGTAATCGTGCAATCGACTTTCCATGCCACGAACGACGTCGCTGGCGAGGTTGCCTTTTTGGGGAACACGAATAACGCCGGCTTGATGGCGCTCGTGCCCGTGGGCAGCGACTGCATCAGTTCAAACATTGCCTCGAACAGTTCGTCGCCCTCTTCCAGCATGGTTTCCTGATCCATGCTGGGCTTGTAGCTTTTGAGGATGTCGGTGGGGAATCGCTGGTCGATGTAGTCCTGCGTCTCCGTCTCGGGGTTGAAGGCGAGGTCAAAGACGGTGGACTTGCGCACGCGCTTCCATTCCGGCGTGGAGGGCGTGTCGCTGAAGTCGATGAACAGCATGGATTGGTCTTTTTCCCAAGTGGCCATTTTCCGTCACTCCTTTTCGTATCGGATTCTGATTTGCAGCATGTATTTCGCGCCGCTCTCGTCCCACGCGCTGACATAGCCGCCGTTGGACGGCAGCACTTCGATGCCCAGCACATGGCAACCGTCTGGGAACGCCGGATAGTTACCCGCCGCGTCCTGCTGCGTCACCCAGTCGGCAATGCGCTCCACGTTGGCCAGAACGTCGATGTTCTGCCGGTCGTTGGGTGCGGTCGAATACACGCTGAAGTGGACGATGTTGAAGTCGTACACGCGGATGGAAGAGCCGTCCACGAACTCCTGCTCCGCCGTGTCGTTAAAGGCGGTCAGCGGCACGAGCACCGTGCCGCCGTCCGCCGCCGTCGAGAAGTTGAAAAACATGTCCTTGATGTGCGGACAGGTGAGCAGCCAGTCCCACACCGCCTCATGCCGCGTGTCATTTGCCAAGGTTCAGCCCTCCCCTGTCTACGAATGCCTGCAGTTCGCGGATGAGTTTCGGCCTTTGCTGCGACTCTGCCGCTTTATCCCATTCGGCAGAAGCCTTCGGGTGCAGGCTGCGGTTGTACTGCATTTTCCGCCCTGTAGGATACTTGGGCTTGCCGCGCGGCGAGTACCAGCCCACGATCTGCCCCGCCTGAAAGATGGGGTAGTTCGGGCCGTAGATTTCGCCGTAGTAAACGTAGCGCGCATACGGAACGGTATGCTCGATCTGGCCCCAGCTTTGCCCCGCTGTGATGGCGGTCTGCTGCGAGAGCGTGCCGGTGGCCATAGGCACGTAGGGCGTGTAGAGTCGTTGCCAAGACTGCGCCGCATACGTCCAAAACCGCTTGCTGCGCACCTTGTCGAGGTGGCCTTCGACGTCGATGTTGATCTCCGAAACCGATAATCTCACGCTCACACCCCCCGTGCGACGTAGTGCGGCAGCACGCCGTTGCGCGAGTTGTTCTTCGCGCTCTGCACGACGATGGCCCCGCGCCGCTTGTAGCGCTCCACAATCTTGGCGATGGGCAGTTCCGCGCTTACTTCTTCGCCTGCTTCGCCGTGGATGAGCACATCGCCAGCCGCGAGCGTGAATTTGCCCGACGGATCGCTGAGTGCATCCCACTGGTCAGGCGGCAGGTAGTCCCCGCTGACAGGGATGCGGCAGGTAACGCTCGAAGTGTAGCCCACCTCCGTATCGCTGCGCACGCGCTCGTGCGTTCGTACCCACGAACATCCCGTCAGCACGCGCCGCGCCCACGTCTCAGCCGTTTTGCCGTCCGTCCCGGCTGACTTGCGGCGGTTGTAGAGCGTCACCGTTTCGCCCGCGAATGGTATCACGAAACCACCCCCGCGTAGATGAGCGGCACGCCGTCCTCGGTCACTTCGCCGAAGAGGAACGCCTTGAGCACGTTGTTGTAGCGCGCGTTTTGCGCCCGTGCGGCGTCACCGCCCGCGGCAGCCGCGGAAAACGTCACGCTCACGCCGTCGTTGCTCATGGACTGCACGTCGCGGCCCCCGTAGGCGCTCGCGTTCTCATCGTCCATCTGCATGGTGCCGATGAGCGCGTATACCGCCTGTTTGACAGCCGTGCGCACGGGTTGCTCGTTCATCACGCGGCCATGCGTCAGCGTGTCCACGGCCTTGCTGGCGCGGAATTCGAGCGTGGAAAAGGCGGCCTCGGAAAGCTGGCCGCCCATCTGCTTATATTCGTCATATGTCAGATACGCCATGAGGCCGCCCCCCTCCCTTAGCCGTTGGAAACCAGCTTCGCCATGGCGATGGTTTTCGGGTCGGCGATGATCGACCAGTTCGCGGCGGCGGAGAGCTGCGCGTCGGTCGGCGAGGCCGTGTAGCCGCTCCCGGGCTTCTTGAAGGAAAATCCATTGGGGTGCATGGTCTCGCGAATACGGGTAATGAGGTAGTTCGTGCCGCCGTCGGTCATGGCGTCGCGCGAAGTCTCAACCGGCAGCGTCACGGGTGCGTCCGCGCGCTGGATTGCTCCCGTGCCAAGCAGATATGTGGTGTATTCCATCGCGCCGGTGCTGTCCGTGGACTCCTCGACCGGAACGCCATCGTCCACAATTACCGTAAGACCATTCCAGTCGGCAATGCGAAGCTGGCGCTGCATGCCGTTGGCGTCGGTCTGCGTGCGGAAAGTAAGCTGCTCAATCTTTGCAAGGTTTAGCGCGACAGCAGAATGCATCACTGCTACGCTAAAAATTCCGGAGTTGTCACCAACTGCCTGCTGGATAAGCTCTGCCGCAGTGGACGCACCTACCTTGTTGGCGTCGGTCACGCTGGCAGAACCCGCGCCACCGGTGGTGCAGATGTCCAATGTGTGCTTCGTCCAACCCGCGTTGCCGGTGACGCCGAACACGCCCGCGAGGATAGACAGCAGAATCTTCTGGCGCTCCTTGGCCCAGAACTTCGCCGTCTGCGAGGTGATCTGGAGCATGGGGTCAGCACCAGAGTTGTAGTCGCGCACGAACTGGTTCTCCGCCCATGCCGCCGCGCGGCCATAGACGATGCCGTTCTGCGATTTGCCCGTAGGCGAGACCGCAGTGATGTCCGTCGCGCCGTCATAGTTCAGCACCGTGCCGGTCAGCACAGAGTAATACGGGATGGTGTAAAAATCGCCACCGTTGGCGATGAGGCCCTGAATGGTTGCGTTCGCCTGCACCGCGCCGGAATCGTACAGCGCGGTCAAGGTGGGATCAGGCTCGTTCTGCCAGTTCAGCAGAAAGAGTTCCGGGTCAAATGGGTAGTTCAGATAGGTTGCCACGAAAAATCACCCTTTCGTTTAATTCGTCGGTCGCGGCGGCTGCCGGAACATCTGTTCAAACTGCGCCGCATTTTCCTTTTTGAATCGCATCTGGTCTGCAAAGGACAGCTTGAAAAACGCCGCTTTGTCCGCGACCTTCAGCGGGCTTGGGTCGCCCATTTTGGGGAACGGGTTCCCCGCGGGATTCTGGCTGGCGAAGTAGTCCTTGTCCTTGGTCAGGGCCGCGAAAATCTCCGCGTCGCCCTTGCCGAGGTACTGCTTGTCCTTGAGCGCCGCGCCAAAGTCGCGCTTCACACCCTCGCGCACCATGTCGTGAATAAACGTTTTGTCGCCCACCACGGCGCTGAAGCGCGCTTCCAGCTCCGCTTCCTCGCGGGCATGCTTCTCCGCCTCGGCGCGTTCGGCCTCGGCCTGTCTGTAAGCGTCGATCTGCTGTTGCAGCGCCGCTGCGTCTGCCTTGTTCGCCTCGAGTCCGGCGATGGTTTCCTGCGCCTTTTTCAGCGCATCGTTCGCCGCGTCGAGGTCGGCTTGCAATTTCTCGCTGCCGCGCTTGGCCTTTCCGATGTCCTGACTGTTGATGTCGAGCAGCGCCGAAATTTGTTCGTCGGTCGCGCCCTCGAACAGTTTTGCGATGTCCTCACGTTTCATGTGTTTTCCTCCCTCTCGGCCTTCAGTTTTTTCTCGCGGTGCCTTTCCGCATGGCCTTGATAGTTTCTCGTCATCCCGGACAAATTGGGTATGCAAAAGCCGCGCCCGCGAAAGGCGCGGCCTAATGCCGAGTTATAATTTTTACAGTCGAAAATTGCAACTTGACGCAAAAATCAAGCGAAAATGGGCTGCCTTAAGATCAAGACATAAAAAACCGCCTCGCTTGCGCTGGGGCGGTGTTAAACGTATCGAATCAAAATCTCGCCCCGGATTTCAACGGTTTTACGCTGCTAAACCCGCTCACCCGCATGCGGCTCTTATCCGGCGTCAGCATCGCCTTGTCGGTGATGCGGTCATAGGCGGCCTGATAGCGCTCGATGTTGTACTGCGCCTCCCGGCGAAGCACATCATCGCCCGCGGCTTTGGCGGTATTGGCGATGTCTTTCTGCCGCCGCACCGCCGTTTCCAGCTTACGCTGCTGCTGTATCCACTCATAGCGGGTTTTCGTCACGCCGTCGATGGTAATCCTCTCCCGGCTCGTGCGCCGGTAGTTCTCCAGCAGTTCCGGCGAATTTGCCGGCTCAGAGACGCCCAGAATGATGGGGAACGCAAAATGCCGGCAGTTCCACATGCCGATTGGCCGTTCAAGCTGTGCCTGCAAGCGCTCAAATTCCTTGAATGAGAACTGCTCACCCTGATACGGCAGGTGGTCTTCGGCGCAGAGCGCGTGCGCGGAGAGTTCCACGCCGTCCGCACCGTACTCCTTGCCCGTCTGCATGGCGATGTCCTGATTGAGCTGCCGCACGCCGTCGAGTACGTTCATGCGCACGGCGCTGTCGAGCCTGCGCGTCGCCCCGCTCGCGTACTGCACGCGCAGCCCGCCCGCGGCAGCCTCCCTGAGCGCCTGCCGCACTGCCGAGGCGTAGTCCGTCACGCCGCTCTGCGCGGCCTGCACGGCTCTGTCCACGGCCTCGCGATAGGCGGAGGATACGACCGTCGTGTTGCTCAAATTCGAGAGCGCCTCCGCCGTCTGGCGCGTGTAGGCCTTCAGCGTGCGCACAAGCGCGACGTTTTTCGCAAGCGGCACGTCGCGCGCCTCTTCGTACAGCGCCCGTTCGGCCCGGTAGTCCGTCTCCGCTGTCTCGCGGAATACGCGCTCCACATCGCGTTCGGCTTCTTCCAGCGCGGCGGCGATCTCTCGCTTGATGGCGTCCACGTTTACGCCCATACGCTTCATCTCGACCAACTTTTGCACGTCAGAGGGCAACAGCTTGCCGATGTCTCGGATATGCTCGCCCATGGCCCGCAAATACTGCTGGACGATCTTCTCCATGCGCTTGCCGAACGTATCGGCGATCTTTTCAAGCTGTCTCTGTGTCAGCATCGCCGTTCACCCCGCGCTGGCGGTCGGGCGGGCCGTCCTCTTCGTTTTCGTTCTGGGCGAATATGCCGGAGAGCGTGTCGTGTTCGGCGGCGATCTCATCCACCGCCGCCTGCGCTTCCTCCAGTGTGCCGCCGCGCACCCACTGGCGAAGCTCCGCTTTGCTCACCATGCCGCGGCTCTGCAACTCGGATAGCTGTTGGAAGGTTTCCTGTGCGCTCTCGAACAGGCTCATGTCCCAATCCACGCCCACGGCGTACTCGCCGCGCGCACCGGCGGGCGTGAGGCCGAAATGCTCCGCCAGCACGTCCACGGCATAGGCCATATCGTCCAAACCCTGTTCCCACATGCGGCGGACGGCGTTCACCAATGTGAATGTATCGTGGTTGGCGGCGCGTATCTCCGTGGCCGTGGCCGCTGCCGTCTCGCGCGCCGTGAGGATGCCGCGGCTTGTGCCTACGGCCTTTTCCAGCAGTTCAAAGAGCCGGTCGAGGCGGTCGTACATGGCCTCGTTGCGGATGGCGGGCGCGTAGACCTGCCACGGCGTGTGACTGTCGTCATATGCGCCTTCGATGGGGATGAACGGATCGTCGCTGTCCTGCACCGTGCGGCGCAGACGGTCGATGCCCTTGTCCCTTTTGCCGTCGAACGGGTCGCGCCACATCTCGACGCTGAGGCCGAGCATGGGCCGCGTCAGGCGGTATTCGCGCGCGATCAGGCGCAAATGCTCGCGTATCTCGCCGATCAACGCCTCACAGCCGTAGGTCACTGGCACGCCGTAGACGTCTTTCTCCCGGCGGTTGTCCACCGGGCAGCGCAGGAACGCCAGCGGCAGACGCTCCACGGCGGCGATGCTGTATTCCTCGGGGATGTCCGCCCACGCCGGGAACTGCGTCAGCGGGAACGCTGCTCCCGCCTCGTCCGTCGCCCGGTTGAGCACGATGAGGTCATCGCCCTCCAAGGTGTAGCACGCCCAGCGAAAATAGCGCTTGTCGTTCTGCTCAACGCTGTCCGCGAGCACCGCAGCGGCGGTGATGCGCTCGCCTTCCGTGTCGATGATGTATAGCCGTTCCTGCGCCACGGCGTCGAATCGCACCTCGCCGCCCGACACATACGGAACCAGCACGCGCCCGCCGGAGCCGAGCACCTGCGCCGTGATTTTGTGCGCCTTGTCGAACACCTGTTCAAGCGCCTGCGCGATCACTCCCGCGCGCGGGCCAGTCTCCGCGCCGTCCGGGCCGGTGACGTTGAGCGTGGCGTCTGAAACGGCGATGTTCGCCAGTTTGTTGGCGAAGATGTAGGCGAAGTTGATTTCGTCCACGCGCCGGTAGTCCGCCTCCGCGCGCGCGGCCATCACCGCGCCCCGCTCTGCCTGCGGTTTGCGGCCGAAAAGCCGCCGCACCCAGTCGAAAAATCCGTTAAACATGTTCTCCCTCCGAGACCAGCCGCCTGAGGTCGCGGCGGTAGTGCATCAAACCGTAGCGCAGCGCGTCCACGGCATGGTCGTCCTGTTTGATAGGCCTGTCCTCGCCGCGCTCCTGCGCTTTGCTGTCCCACAAATAACCCTCCATCTCGCCGATGAGCCGCTCGCAGCGCGGGTGTACCGTCAGCCGCCCCGCGTCCAGCAGCGCGGCCACAAGCTGGATGCCGTCCAGCACGGCGTTGTCTGCCTTTTTCAGCCGCAGACCGGGACAATCCTCGTGTACCTGCAGCAAAAACCCCTCCGCAGATGGGTCGATGACCACGCACTCGCTGCCGCGCGCGAAGCGGATGAGGTCGGCGGCGTACTGGCGCGGCGACCTTGCCCCCGTCTCGCCGGATGCGTGATAGTATTCGTCCAGCGCCCACACGCGCCCGTCCTCGCCGAAGCCCAGACGGATGAACGCCGTGGGGTTGGTGTGGCCGTAGTCCACGCCCACCCATGTAAAGCGCATCTGCGGCGCGTTTACGGAAACATGCCGCCCGCGCTCGAACATCGGGTACACCGCGCCCTCTGCCGCCACCCACTGGCCGAGGATATAGCGCTGGTAAAACACGCCCGTGTACTCGCGCTTGAGCGCCGCGCGCACGCTCTCCGGCAAAAATGGATTGTCGTCGATGCCGTACTGCTGGGAAAAGACGTCAGCACCGGAATCGAGGAACTTCTTGAACCAATGCCCCGGCCCTCCGGGGTTACAGGTGCCGTCGAAGCAGGAATACTCCTTGTCCAGGCGGCTTTTGAGCATCTCGAAAACTTCCTCGTTCCAGGTCACCACTTCGTCGCCGTAGCAATACTTGATGGACGAACCGCGCAGGCGGTCGACGTGCTTCTTGTTGTCCGCGCCCAAGCAGTGCACGCGCTCGCCGAAAAGCGTGGCCGTGTTGTCGGCGCGGATGGAGGAAACCAGCGCCGCGCCGTAGAGCGCCTGCATCGGCTCGATGACGTTGCGCTGAAGCGTGCCCTTGGTGTTGCCCAACAGCACCACCAGCCCGTCCTTGCCGATGCGCTCGCGGATGCGACGGGGGATGATGAAATAATCCAGATACGTCTTGCCCGAGCGCGTTGCCCCGTGCTTGACGTTCCAGCGATGCCCCGCCTCGCGCCAGTACTGTTTCTGTTTAGGACTGAGCCGCATGGTCGATCTCTCCGATGAGCCTGTCCAGCCGTTCGAGCGCGTCCTTGTTCTCCGCCTGCGCGCGGTCGCGCCAGACGTCCGGCTTGCGGTTTTTCAGCCAGTAAATTATCGCCGTCGTGTCCGGCGGCATGTGCTTTGTCACAGTGCGCCGCTTGACAAGCCCATCTGCTTCTTCAACGACGGTTTCCTCGTAGTCATAGCCCAGCGCACGACGCAAAAGCGCGTTCTCGACCTGTATGTCGACGACTTCCTTGCCCTTTTTTAGGGCCTCGGAAATTTCGCAGAAACGCTTTTTCCAGTCGTACAGTGTTGATGTATTGATTCCGCACTTCGCTGCGATCTGCACGTCCGTCAGCCCGTCCCGCGCCCACGCGGTCAGCAGCAGCAGGCCGTCAGGCTCGAGCCAACGCGCGTACTTCCCAACGGCCACTGCCGCCCCCTCCTTTCCCGCGTTGTCGCGCAAAAAAGACCGCCCGTTTGGGCGATCTCTCGATGCTGCTATGCTACCACAAAAAAACGGACATTTACGGACATGTTTGCGCTCCCAACGCTACACTACACATGCGCCATCCCCGGCAGCCGATCACACGCCACGCGATGGAAAAAGGCCAGATCCTAAACACTTATCAATAGATCCATCATATATCATCGACGTCCAGTGTAGCACAGTGCTTTCATGCAGCCTGCACGCATCCTCACATGTATTGGCATGCACACAATCGAGTTCATCACCATCGTCAAACATAACGATAGTCTCAAATAGGCCTTCAGCCAGTTTCACGGTGGAAATTATCACCTGACTATTGAAAGCATGAAGCACATGGCGAGCGATCTTCTCAAACATATCAGTTATCCTTTCTGCCCTCGTGACCTCCGGGGCGGGTAGTCTTATGCGATGCTATAGTCCTTGTCATAAAGGATGAAGTGTACTCGCTGCTTCCTAGCTTTGGTCTGGGAGATTTGGCAAACCTCATACCCAGTCCAGTCATTGCAAAGCATCCACAATTGCCCTGCCTCATACTCCATTTCAAATTGGCCTCGGTCGAATGACACTGTATAGCCATCTTTGGCTCTGATGCTTTTCACAAAATCGAAGAAGCTCTTTGTATCTACCACAATGCGCACTGTTGTCATTTCCATTTCCTCCTGTGTTCGCTTCACTTTATGTATATATTATAGTACATGTACATGTACTTGTAAATCGGCAATCCTTCCAAAGATACATGTACATTGTTGTGAGTATAGTACATGTACATATATGCGCAAAAATGATATAATTTCCTTGAGGTGAAAATATGGCAAAAAGCCGATCTGAAATCAATAACGCTTACGCCAAAAAGGCGTATGATAGTCTGCGTATAATCGTCCCAAAGGGCCGGAAGGCAGACATACAGAATCACGCAGAGATCAACGGGAAATCTCTGAACGCCTATATAAACGATCTCGTGTGCACTGAGATGAAAATCTCCCCCGATGAATGGAAGCATAAACAGCAAGATGAAGCGCCCGTGGAGTGATCCAGCTGGGCGCTTCATCCTTTCCGCATCACTGCAAGCTCCTCACCTCAACTCGTTCGCTGATCCGATCCACTGCCTGCGCCTCCAGCCTGCGCACCTGCCGTTCGTCGTAGTTCATCCGCATGGCGATGTACTGCCAGCCGTGGCCGTCGATGTAACGATACTCCAGCACCTTCCTCTGCGCCATCTCCAGTTCGGCCACAACGTCGTCAATGGCGCTCTTGATGCGCAGTATCTTCGACCGTTCTTCATCTGTCTTGCGCTCCATGGCGTCGAACTCTTCCGCCCGCGCCTCATAGCGCGCGATCACGTCCGACAGGTCGCTCTTCCGCCCGCCACCCGGCACGCCGGTCATCACATATGCCCGCAGCGTTATCCGCGCGTCGTCCGCCCAGGCGCGAAACGCCTCGCGCTCCTTTTCCAGCCGGTTGAGCAGATACAACGTGTTCCCCCAGATGCGCAGAACGCTCCGCGTCACCCGCCTGCGCTCCATGCGCTCCTCGATGATTTTTCCGTCGCGCATTGCAATCGCCTCCCCGTTTTGGTATAATATCGCAGACCTCCTTTCCCTTACTTCCGGGGCAGTCGTTGCAGCGGCTGCCCCTTGTGTTTGCTCACACATCGTGTCCGTTGTAAACGCGATAGTGCTTGGTCGTCCTCGCCGCCCCGCCTCCGTCCGTGGCGACAAGCCGCTTTGGGTATGCGGCTGCATAGCGCACCGGCCTTGCCCTACGCAGCTCCATGAGGTCTTCGGTCGTGTATGCGCTTTTCCTGTTTTCGCGTATGTACTCAGCCACATCCGACTTTTTGCCCCATCCGCAGCTCACGGCCACGTCCGCAAATTCCTCGCGCGTATAGCTGCGCACTTCGCGCGGCTCCCAGGCTTCGTGTCCGCCTTCGCCGCACTCGCGTTCAAGGTTCATTCGGCAAAGCCCCGCGCCGATGTGGTGTTTACATCCTGTGCAATCCTGCATATCCATGTGTTCATCACCTACCATTTCGTCTGCTCCGCCCAAATGGTCAGAACGGCAGTTCATCGTCGCAGTCCTCGAAGCCGTCTGCATTTGCCGCGCTTTGTTCTGTTTCTTCCATCCGCTCCCCACGCGCCTGAGCGGATGGCAAAAACTCCACCTGCTCGGCGATTACCTCCGTTACATGCCGCTTGCTGCCGTCCTGCGCGTTGTACGAGCGCGTTTCCAGCCTGCCGTCGATGGCGACCTTGCGCCCCCTGGACAGGAAGCGCACGCACAGCTCCGCCGTCTTGCCCCAGGCGACGACCGGGAAGAAGTCCGCCTCGCGTTTGCCATCCTTGTTTGACCGAATCCTCTGCACCGCGAGCCGGAACAGCGCGCATGTTTTGCCGCTGTTCGTCGTACGCGTTTCTACATCGCTGGCGAGGTTTCCAACAAAAATCACCCTGTTCATGTCAATACCCCCTTAGCATTTCTTTCCGCCGTGCCGGTACGGGCGCGTTTTGTTGTACTCGTGCTTTTCGAGCATGATTTTTTCCGGGTCGAGCCATTGCGCACGGATATAGCGGAACGCCTCGTAAACAGCGGCCCCCAGCCATACGGAGATATAACTAGGCGCTATTATCTTTCCACTTTTTTCGATTGCGTTTAATGCGAATGATGTGTAATAGTGCAAGTCGGCGATGAGTATCGGCAACGTTGGCTGCAGGGGCTCTATTTCCCTAAATTCGAGCGATACTTTTTCGTGCGCTGCAAAATCCAGTATGCGGATGCAGCCGTCTATCAGCTCTACGGCAATGCCCTCCGGTTTGTGTCCTGCGTCGCAGTTGTTTGTTTCGCAGATTTCGCTGTATATGACAGGCCGGTCCCCACACATCTGGCAATCTGCATTTACCGCATACCACACCATCGGCCTGCATGCGCGGTATTCCTCCAGCGCTTCGCTCCACTCTGAGTGTATGAGTGCGATGATCTCCGCCGGATCGCGTTCCGTTTCCCACCAGCCATGTGCCACAGCGTTGGCGTGCACTTCTTTGGCAAATTCGTTCAAATCCATTTGTCAGCCCTCCTTTTATCCGATAACGCCCCGCTCCGGCCAGTACCCGTATTTGATCATTGCGTCGATGAGATGTTTGGCCGTCTCAATGCTGGCGATGTTCCCGCGCCGCACCCTGCTGCCATCCACCACGTCCCATGTAGTGCGCTGCGGGTCGAACGGCGTCGGGTGTTTGGCGCTGACGATCTCGTAGCCTCGGTATGTGTAGTTTCGCATAAATCAAACTCCTTTCTGCCAAATCTGCATTTTTGTAGGCAAAAATTCAAACTGTACTTTGCATTTCACCCCTATGTATTTGAGTTCGTGTCATTTTGCATCATATCGAAAATTGATAACTGCCCCGTCTCGTTGTTTTCCCGGCGGCGTTTTTCTCGCGTCTTCTCGATGATGCGCATAGCCTCCGCCTCTACCGCCGCGG
>DSLMC04103__coassemble_755_pt1 | contig 19196 bp, 14 predicted proteins | sample DSLMC04103__metabat2_high_PE_001 | metagenome-assembled genome bin DSLMC04103
CGACTCCATCACGCGCCTCGCCCGCGCCTACAACCTGGCGCAGCCCGCGTCGGGACGCATCCTGTCCGGCGGCGTGGACTCCACGGCGCTCTATCCGCCCAAGCGCTTCCTCGGCGCCGCCCGCAACATTGAAGGCGGCGGCAGCCTTACCATCCTCGCGTCGGCGCTCGTTGACACGGGTTCGAAGATGGACGAGGTCATCTTCGAAGAGTTCAAGGGCACGGGCAACATGGAACTCAAGCTCGACCGCAACCTGGCCGATCGCCGTATCTTCCCGGCCATCGATCCGGTGGCGTCGGGTACGCGCAAGGAAGAGCTGCTGCTTGACCCGCAGGAGTCGCCGCTCATCTGGGCCGTTCGCCGCATTCTGTCGAACATGAATAGTACCGAGCGCGCCATGGATATGCTCATCAAGTCGCTCAAGCAAACCGACACCAACCAGGAATTCCTGCTGCGCACGGCCAAAAAAGCCCAGCACAGCAAGGGAGATTCCATCGAGATCTAGCTTCGTAAGCAGCCCCGCCTTCGCCAGAGCGAGCCGGCAGGACCCCGAAGCCTTCATGGAGCCATCGTGGGAACCGCGTCTGAACGGGCGCGGTTCCTTGGCTCATGAGGTAGTATGATCCCAACCTACTCAAGGAGGGAACATGTCCCAAGACACCAACTGGCAACAGCAGGCATGGCAGCAACCCGCCACGCCTCCGTCGCAGCCGCCCGTCTATTACTACGGTGCACCTCAGCCGCAACCGCCGAAAAAGAGCCGTGGTTGGATTGTCGGCCTCGCGGTGGTGCTGTGTCTGTTCGGACTCATCGCTTTGAGCATGTGGTCGTGCACGTCGGTCGTGTCCTCGTCATTCGACTCGATCACGCCTGGGAGTACCTCCGTCGATCTTGGTTCTCTCTCTTCGGATGCGATTGCTGTCATTGACATTGACGGCACCATTCAATACGACGGTACCACCGCCAGCCCCGAGGGCCTGAAAGCCCAGCTCGACCGCGCGGAGAAGAGCTTCTATGTGAAGGCGGTCGTGCTGCGCATCAACTCCGGTGGCGGCACGGCAACGGCGGGCGAGGAAATGGCCGCCTACGTGCGCGAATTCTCCGAGAACTCCGGCAAGCCGGTTGTTGTGTCGAGCGCGTCTATCAACGCGAGTGCCGCCTACGAAATCTCGAGCCAGGCCGACTACATCTTCACGGCGAAAACCACCGCCATCGGCTCCATTGGCACGGCCATGCAGGTCACCGACCTGTCAGGCCTCATGGAAAAGCTGGGCATTTCCGTTGAGAACATCACGTCATCGGACAGCAAAGATTCCAGCTATGGCACGCGTGCGCTCACCGAAGAGGAGCGCGCCTACTACCAGAAGATGGTCGACCAGATTAACGAGACGTTCATCCAGACCGTGGCCGAGGGCCGCGACATGAGCGTCGAAGACGTGCGTAAGCTGGCCACGGGCCTCACCTTCACCGGCATGGAGGCCGTTGAGAACGGCTTAGCCGACGAGATTGGCACGAAGGAAGATGCCGTGGCGAAGGCCGCGGAACTTGCCGGCACCTCCACCACCAAGACGGTTGACCTGCGCCCCTCAACGTCCAACCTGTCCGAACTGTTGAACCTGATGTCGTCGAGCCGCGTGTCCGTCGACGATGTGACCAAAGCCTTAAAGGAGCTGGATAACGATGGCAGCCTCGCTCGATAACGCCCCCACCTTGAGTGCCGCACCCGAGGACGAGCGCGTCGTGTGGCCGAAACGCGTTGTGGTCACAGCCGGCATGCCCTACGGCAACAAGCCGCTGCACTTCGGCCACATCGCCGGCGTGTTTGTGCCCGCCGACGCCTTTGCCCGCTTCTTGCGTGACCGCATCGGTGCGGAAAATGTGCGCTTCATCAGCGGCACCGACTGCTACGGCTCACCCATCGACGAGGGGTATCGCAAGCTCGTGGAAGCCGGCGAGTTTGAGGGCACTATCGAAGAATACGTGCTGAAGAACCACGACGCACAGAAGCGCACGCTGGATGCCTATGACATTAGCCTCAGTATTTACGAGGGTTCGGGTATCGGGCGCTGCGGCGACGTGCACCAACTCGTCACCGAGAAGTTCATCGAGAAGCTGCACGAGAACGGCCACCTTCAGCGCCGCGCCACCTTGCAGTTCTACGACACCGAGGCCGACATGTTCCTGAACGGCCGCCAGGTGGTGGGCCGCTGCCCCGTGCAGGGCTGCAAGTCTGAACACGCCTACGCCGACGAGTGTGACCTCGGCCACAGCTATGCCCCTGAAGACCTCATCGCTCCGAAGTCTTCCGTGACAGGCACCGTGCCCGAGATGCGCCCGGTGGAAAACTGGTACTTTGACCTGCCCGCTTTCGCCGGCTTTTTGCGCGAGCGCGTGGCGGAGCAAGAGGCAGACCCCGACGTGCGCGCAATCGTGCCGCAAACGGTGAAGGAATTCCTCGGCGCCCCGGTTGTCTACATCAAGAACGACGAGCGCGAGGCCTACGAGGCCATCGCCGCCGATCTTCCGCCCCATGAACTGCGCGAACCCGAGAAGGGCAAGCAGAGTTTCGAAATTGAGTTCGCCGACATCGACGCGCGCGATGCCGCCCGCTCGGTGCTGGGCGGGGCGGGCATCCGCTTCCGCACGGGCAAGGCGCTCGTGCCGTTCCGCATTACGGGCAACATCGAGTGGGGGGTGAAAGCCCCGGTCATCGACGGGCTGGAAGGTCTCACGGTGTGGTGCTGGCCCGAAAGTTTGTGGGCGCCCCTGTCGTTCACTATGGCAGCGAACGACAAGATGGGCCTGCCGCGCGGCAGCTGGCGCGACTGGTGGTGCTCGCCGGATGCTGAGGTATACCAGTTCATCGGCCAGGACAACCTGTACTTCTATGGCGTGGCCCAGCCCGCGCTCATCGAGGCTCTGCGCCCGGGCGACATCCTTCTGCCCGGCGAGACGGACACGCCGCTGCGCCAAACGCGTCTGGTGGCAAACCACCACATCCTCTTCGGCAACAAGAAGGCATCCTCGTCGGGCACGGTGAAGCCGCCTACGGCTGACGAGCTGCTGAACCACTACACGGTAGAGCAACTGCGCGCACACTTCCTGGCGCTGGGCCTCAGCCAAAAGTCGGTGGGCTTCAAGCCGAAGCCGTTTTTGGCAACGCCGGAAGAACTCGCAGACACGCGCGTGGCCGACCCGGTACTGAAAGAGGGCACGCTGCTCACCAACGTGTTCAACCGCCTGGCCCGCAGCTGCTTCTATGAGGCGCAGAAGAACTTCGAAGGCTACCTGCCGCTTGGCAAACCCACGGCGGCGGCCGTCGATCGCGCCAACGAGACGCTGGCCGCGTACGACCGCCTCATGAAGAAGGTGGAACTACACTCGGTGATGTCGCTCATGGACGACTTCATCCGCTTCGCCAACAAGCACTGGACCGAGGGCATTCGCGAAGCTGAACTGGCCGAAGATGACGCGCTACGCCGCCAGGTGCTCGTGGACTCGTTCTACCTCTTGCGCGTGGCTACGCTGCTTATGCATCCCATCGTGCCGGCTGGCTGCGAGCGCATTTGCGACTACCTCAGCTTCGAGTTCGACGACTTCTTCAGCTGGAACTACGACTTGGAAGATGTCGACGAACTGTGCAGCGCCGGCGAAATCGACGAAGGCCGGCACCGCATCCGCGAACTGCCACCCCGCTTCGACTTCTTCGAAAAGCACCCGTCTCAGCTGCAAAAATGACGCAGGTAGAAATTTTTACCGACGGAGCGGCCCGGGGCAATCCCGGGCCGGGCGGCTTTGGTACGGTCATGCGCTTCACGGATTCTGCGGGGCGCGTGCACGAAAAGGAACTCTCCCAGGGCTACGAGCGTACCACGAACAACCGCATGGAGCTGATGGCGGTTATCGCCGGCCTTGAGGCGCTCAAGCGCCCGTGCGAAATCACGCTCTACTCGGACTCGCAGTACGTCGTGAACGCATTCAACCAGCACTGGGTGGAGGGCTGGCTCAAGCGCGGCTGGAAAAACGCCAGCAAGCAACCCGTCAAAAACGTTGACTTGTGGAAGCGGCTTCTGGCGGCGAAGGCGCCTCACCAGGTGGAGTTCGTCTGGGTGAAGGGCCACGCGGGCCATGCCGAAAACGAGCGCTGTGACGAGTTGGCCACCGCAGCCGCCGATGGGGAAGGCCGCATCGAAGACGCGGGCTTTGAGGGGTAAGGTGGGCGTTTCTGCCCCGTTACCTGGACATTCTGTGCTGTTCGTGTAGTCAACCAGCCGTGAAGGGGTGTCCCGCGTGCCGCCTTCTGCTACACTGTTGATCAAATGGGCACGAACCAACGAGTGTCAGTGGAAGGTCACCGTATGCAGCACAGCGCACAGCTCGGGCGCGCCAAGAGCGCGCTGGTAGGTCTTTTGGCGGCGGTACTCGCCGCAACTCTGATGGCTCCTTCGCTCGCGTTTGCCGACCCTGCCTCTGCCAGCAAGCAGGCGGAAGCCCAGGCGGCGCTCGCTTCCCTCAACGCGTTGCAGGAAAAACTCGACCGCGCTTCGGCCGACGAGTTCACGGCCGAGCAAGACCAGCAGGCGGCCGAGCAGGCCTGCGACGATGCTGAGGCGCGTATCGCTGAAGCCACCGACCAGATCACCGACTTGCAGGAGCGCTTGAGCATACGAGCGCGCAGCATGTATCGCACCGGCAACTCCACCATGCTTGACCTGCTGTTTGGCGCGACGACGTTCCAGGCGTTCGCCACCAGCTGGGATCTGCTGAACTCCCTCAACGAAAGCGACGCCGACCTCGTGCGCCAGACGAAGGAACTGCGCGCCGAGGTGGAGGAACAGAAAGCCGTGCTCGACGAGCAGCAGCGCATCGCCACCGAGAAGGCGGCCGAGGCAAAACGCATTCGCGAGGAAGCCGAGACAACGGTGGCTTCCATGCAGGCAACCTATTCCAGCCTGAGCGCCGAGGCAGCCGCCCTGCTTGAGCAGGAGCGTGCGGCCCAGGTGGCAGCCCAAGCGGCCGTGGCGAAGGACGTCGTGGCCAACTCGATCAAGCAGGCGGGCGCCAACAACAACACCAACACGGGCAACACGAGTGACAACGGCAACGGCAACGCGACAAGCGGCGACGAAGGTTACACCTCGGGCGGCGGCGAAGACGTATACACGCCTGCGCCCGGCCCCTCGTATAACGCGGTAACTGGCAACGCCATTGTTGACCGCGCGCTTGGTTGCTTGGGTCTCGATTACGATTATGGCTCCTGCGGCCCGAGCTCCTTCGACTGCTCCGGCCTGGTGAGCTACGCCGTGACCGGCAGCTTCTCGCGTTTGGGAAGCACCTATACGTTCATGGGTTACCCGCAGGTGAGCGACCCACAGCCTGGCGACATCTGCGTGAACGAGGGCCACTGCGGCATCTACTACGGCAACAACCAGATGATCCACGCAGCCACCTACGGCGTCGGCGTCGTCATCGGCCCCGTCCAAGGCGGCATGATCATCGTCCGCCCGTAAGACGGGCGCTTCACCCTCAAGCCCTGCTTCCAAAAAAATTACCCGCGGTTTACTTTTTCCCAAAAGTTCGCTATAGTGCGCTATAAGTTAGCAATAGGAAACTATTGCTCAAAGCCACGCGGACAGGAGAAAACGGATGAAGGAAATCGAAGCGGAAGCACCACGTGACGGCAACCGGGTGGCACGCGCGTTGTGGGCTGTGGGCGGGTTTGCCACGTTTGGATTGGGGGCGCTTGGTGCCATGCTGCCCATTGTGCCAACCACGCCGTTTCTCCTGGTAGCAGCCTTTTGCTTCGCGCGTAGTTCCGAGCGCGCACGCGCGTGGTTCCGCGGCACGCGACTGTACCGCACCGTGCTTGAAGGCTATATGTCCAAGCGAGCCATGACGGTGCGCGCAAAGCTTTCCCTGCTGGTGCCCATCACCGCCGTGCTGGCGGTGTCGTTTGCGCTCATGGGATCCGTGCCGGTAGGCCGCGTGGTGGTGGCACTCGTGTGGGTTGCGCATCTCGTGTACTTCGGTTTCGTGGTGAAAACCGTCCAGCCGGAAGCGGCGGCCGAGGTTCGTAGCACGACGCAAGGGATGCCCGAGTCCGCACGCCGCGCTGGCACGCCGCTGGTCACCGATGGGGAAGGGGCGTAAGCGCGCCATGTTCGACAAGCGATTGTTTGCCCTTGTGCCGTCTGCGGCCAAGTTCATTGCGGCCGATGTCGCGCTTCAGTGGGTTGGCCTTCTGGCTCACATACTGCTTTTCCTGCTTATTGGTTCGTTCGTTCAGGATCTCGTTATGGGTGCGGCCAATGCGAGCGCGATAGCACAGCTGGCGGGCGCAGCCGTGCTCGCCACTGCGGTGCGCATGGCGTGTCAGGCGCTCGCGCAGCGCATGGGTCTGGCGGCAAGCGAAGCCGCAAAACGCGCCGTGCGCCGGCAGGTGTACGACAAGCTGGTGCGCCTGGGGCCGTCGTATCGCGAGCGGGTGGCAACGGCCGAGGCGGTGCAGATCAGCGTGGAGGGAGCCGAGCAGTTGGAGAGCTACTTCGGCTCTTACCTGCCGCAACTCTTCTACGCACTCTTGGCTCCCCTGACGCTGTTCGTGTGCATTGCGCCGCTGTCGCTGCCGCCAGCTGCGGCACTGCTCGCCTGCGTTCCTCTCATCCCCGCTTCCATCATGGCTGTTCAGAAGATCGCGAAGCGCACCATGCAGCGCTATTGGGGGTCCTACACCGATTTAGGGAGCCTCTTTCTTGAAGACATCCAGGGACTTTCCACCCTCAAGGTATACCGGGCCGACGAGCACGCTCACGAGCGCATGAACGAACAGGCCGAGGGCTTCCGCCGGGCTACCATGCGCCTATTGCGCATGCAGCTTAACTCCATCACCGTGATGGATATCTGTGCCTTCGGCGGCGCGGCGGTGGGCATTGTGGTAACGCTTGGGCAGTATGCGGAAGGTGCCGTGGCGCTGGGCGCGGCTTTCGCCATCGTGTTTCTCTCGGCCGAGTTTTTCCTGCCTTTGCGCACCCTGGGCTCCTACTTTCACACGGCCATGAGCGGCATGGCGGCAGCCGACAAGATGTTCGCCATTCTTGATACGCCGGAGGACTCCGACGGGACGCGCTGCGTCGACCCCTCCCGTGCCGACATCGTGTGCCGCCAGGTGAGCTACTCGTTTGACGGTGAGCGGAAGGTGCTCGATGAGGTTGATTTCGAAGCTCCGGCCGGCAGTTTTGTGGGTGTGACGGGCGAAAGTGGCTCGGGTAAATCCACCCTGGCGGGCATCATTGCGGGAACAAACGCTGCCTTTGAGGGTACGGTGCGCGTGGGCGGTATCGATCTGCGCGAGGTCTCGCACGCGTCGCTGCGCGAAACGGTGACGGTGGTGTCGTTTGACAGCTACCTCTTTAAGGGCACCGTGCGTTCGAACCTGCTGTTGGCGAAACCCACAGCCACGGATGACGAACTATGGGATGCGCTTTCCCGCTGCCGGCTGGATGCGTTTGTGCGCGAGGCTGGCGGCCTGGAGGCGCCCGTCACCGAGGCGGGGCGGAATCTGTCAGGCGGCCAGCGTCAGCGCCTTGCCATGGCGCGCGCCCTTCTGCACGATGCGCCCGTGTACGTGCTGGATGAAGCCACGTCGAATATCGATGCCGAAAGTGAGAATGCGCTCATCAACCTGGCGCACGAACTGGCGCACACCAAAACGGTCATCATGATTTCGCATCGCCTGTCCGCTCTGCGCGAGGCCGACCGTATTTACGTGTTGGAAGAGGGTCGCGTGGCTGAAAGCGGTGCCCATGACGAACTGGTTGTTGCGGGTGGTCCCTATGCGTGCCTGTGGGCTCAGCAGGTCGAACTGGAGGCTTTTGCGCACGTAACCGCCGATGAATCGTCCGCGGCTGCAAACACCACCGTGGTTGTCTCGTCTGAAGATGCTCGCGCGCCGCATATCCGCGCGGCGGATTCGGGTGAGTCGGATACGCCGGCGAGCGCTACCCCAAGTGCCGGCCCGCGTGTCTCCCCGAGCGCCGCCCCGCGTCGCTCTCACCTGTCGGTCATGGTGCGCCTTGTGGGACTTACACGTCCGCTTCTGCCGGTGATGGCACTTGCCGTGCTGCTGGGTGTTGCGGGTTTCGCGGCGGCCATTTTCCTCACGGTGCTTGGTGCCCTTGCCCTGCTTGACGTAGCGGGACTTGGCTCAGCCGTGCCGTACGCCGTGGTTGTGGCGGGCATTGGCCTGTGCGGGTTCGCGCGCGGCCCGTTGCGCTATGGCGAACAGCTGTGCAACCACTACCTGGCCTTTCGGGTGCTGGCGCTCGTGCGTGACCGCGTGTTTGCGGCGCTGCGCCGGTTGGCGCCTGCGAAGTTGGAGGGCCGTGACAAGGGCGATCTCGTGTCGTTGGTTACCTCTGACGTGGAGCTTCTTGAAGTGTTTTACGCGCATACCCTCTCGCCAGCAGTCATCGCGCTTGTAGTGTCGGTGGGTATGACGGTGTTCATCGGCTTTCAGTCGCCTGTACTGGGGGCGTTGGCGTTGGCCTCATACGTGCTGGTAGGCGTGGTGGTGCCCCTTGTAGCCTCGAAGGCCAGCGGAGATTTGGGACGCGCCGTGCGCGACCGCATTGGCGACATGAATGCGTTTGTGCTGGATAGCCTGCGCGGCTTGGCTGAGACTTTGCAGTACGGCCGTGCCGCCGACCGTGTGCGCGAACTGGATGAGCGCATGGGGCAGCTGGTCGCCGTAGAGCGGCGCCTCAAGGGCCGCACGGCGTTCTTTATGGCGCTGACCGGCACGGTGGTGATGGCGTGTGATGTGGTTATGCTGGTGGTGTCCGCGGCGCTGGTGGGGCAGGGCACTCTTGACGCGGGTGCTGCTGTGGTGGCTACTTCGGCGCTCATGTCGTCATTTGGCCCGGTCATCGCCGTGGCGAACCTGGGCTCTACGCTGCAGCAGACCCTGGCCTCAGGTGAGCGCGTGCTCGATCTGTTGGACGAACGTCCACAGACCGATGAAGTGACCGACGGCGAAGACCTTGCTCAGTTTGAAGGAGCAACCGCGCAGGAGGTGGACTTCTCCTACGGCGGCGTGCGCGTGCTTGAACAGGTGAACGTTGACATTCAGCCGGGAGAAGTTGTGCGCGTAGCGGGTCGCAGCGGCGCGGGTAAATCAACCTTACTGAAGTTGCTCATGCGCTACTGGGATACCGAGCGAGGGGTGGTGAAAATGTCGGGCCGCGACGTGCGAGACGTGAATACGGAGAGTCTGCGCGAACATCAGGGCTTCATGGCCCAGGAAACGCATCTGTTCGAGGGCACTATTCGCGACAATATCATGCTTGCGCGCCCGAATGCCACCGACGCTCAATTAACGGAGGCCTGCGCGAAGGCATCACTTACGAGTTTGGTGGAGCGTCTGCCGCAGGGTCTTGATACGCCGGTGGGCGAGTTGGGTGATTTGCTGTCGGGAGGTGAGCGCCAGCGCATCGGCCTGGCTCGGGTGTTTCTGCACGACGCACCGTTTGTGTTGCTCGATGAGCCCACCAGTAACCTCGACAGCTTGAACGAGGCGGCGGTGCTGCGTGCGCTGGCGAACAATCGCGCCGACAAGACGGTGGTACTCGTGAGCCATCGCGCGTCCGCTGCTGCTATCGCCGACCGCACGTTTTCCGTGGAGTACGGCCGCGTGTCGTAGGGGTGCGAGGCCGTGGTGTTTTACGCCACGGCCTCTTTGATGATGCTGCGCAGTTCATCCATGCCGTCGCCCTTGGCTGATGAGGTGACTACCAACGGGGTGTCTGCGCCCAGTTCCAGTTGGCGTTTAAGGGCTGCCTTCTGCTTGTTCTGCTGCTGGCGCGAAAGCTTGTCAGCCTTGGTGAGCACCACCACAAAGGGTAGGTCGGTCTCGCGCAGGAAGTTCACCATGTTTACGTCCAAGTCCGACGCGGCATGGCGGATGTCGATCAGGGATACTACCAGGGCAAAGGCGCGATCCTGGTTGAAGTAGCCCTCGATGAGTTCGCTCCAGCGCTCCTTTTCGGACTTCGACACCTTGGCGTAGCCGTATCCCGGCAAATCGACGAAGCGCACGCCGTCGCCGTCGAAGAAGTTGATGGTGGCCGTTTTGCCGGGCGTCTGCGACACCTTCGCCAGGCCTTTACGGTTGAAAAGCTTATTCAAGAGCGACGACTTGCCCACGTTCGAGCGCCCTGCAAACGCCACTTCGGGCGCCGTGGAGGGCGGCAGCTGGGCCGACGTGCCAAACGAGCGTTCAAAGCGCACGTTATTGAAGTTCATGCGATAGGTCCTTCCTTAGTATTGTGAGGGTTGTAACAAAGTTCCCTTTGTAGGTTGACCGTAGGGCAAGGGTTCTACCCTTGCCCTACATTGGTAAACTTCCAGGTCAAACGTAGTTGACGGCAAGGGCAGAGCCCTTGCCCTTCGGCAATCTGGCAGTTACAGCCCGTCGTCGCTCCATGGTAGCCGAAGCGGGCTGCCGCAGCGTCCGAAAACCTCCGCCGTCAGCGATTTTCCACGCTGCCAAGCGCCCGGCAACACCCTGCGAAAACAACAAAGGGGGGAGGCGCGTGCCTCCCCCCTGAGCGTCGTGGTGCAAATAAGCGAACGAAAGAATAGAACCTAGTACGCCGTAAACGAGCTCTTCGGTGCCAGGCAGATGGGGCAGGCGGTGAAGTTCTCGCCCTTGTGAATGTAGCCGCAGATGGGGCAGAGGTAGTACTTGTCGTCGCTCGGCTCATCAATGGTGTTGTACGCATCGAGGTAGCGCTCGGCGTGCACGGATTCGGCCAGCTTCGCCCGCGTGAACACCTGGACGGCTTCCTGGTTGCCCTCGTCTTGGGCCACCTTGATGAACGAGGGATACATGTCGGAGGTCTCGTAAATCTCGCCGTTCGCACCCATAATAAGGTTGATGTCGGAGGTGTATTCGCTCACCTGCGGCGGCTCGGGCTTCTCGGTGCTGGGGTCCATCTTGCGGGCCAGGTTGTACTCCAGTTCAATGTGGATTTTTTCGGCGTCAGCCGTGCAGGCAAACAGGCGCGCGATCTGGCTAAAGCCCTCACGCTCTGCCACCTTCGAAAACGCCTCATACTTGGTGGTAGCGCCAGTCTCGCCCGCCAGTGCGGACAGAAGGTTTTCGTACGTGGTGCCCACCTTGGTGGTGCTCTCCGGCATGATGTCCAAGCTGCTGACCGGCTCGTTCATACGTGCCTTGGTGGGCGACAGCACGTCGGCGGCGGGAGCGGCTTGGTCGGCGCCCTTCGCGCCCGCATCCTCAGCGGCTGGCTCCTTGGGTGCTTCCTGCTGCGGTGCACATGCGGCAAGCAGCCCTGCCGTGGTCAGCGTGGCGGCGCCGAGTGCGGCACCCTTGACGAAGTTTCTCCTGGATACCTGTGTCGACATGATACTTCCTCCTCCCCGTGAACCTCCGGTTCACAAACGCCCGAGCCTCTTATCTCCGGCGTATTTGATAGTAGAATCATATACTATTCTTATTAGGAATGGAACCTATTTAGGATAGAATTTCGAAAAAGAAAGAAGATATATTCACACTTGTTTCAGCAGGGAATGCGCGCAGGGCACAGCACTGCGTGTTCCTCCGCACGCGTTTCGTATTTCATCTCTCGCAGAACGTTGAACGTAGAACGTTGTTGCCAAGAAATGTTATTCATAAACCAAAATATAAGTTGAACTTAATTACATTCTTCTTTAAAGTATGCTTATATTCCCCACGAGATCGTTAGTAAGATACAATATCTGCTGCAGTACTCGAAATGCTTGAGGAGGCGGAACTGTGTGGCATCAAATACTTGCGGCTATCGGTTCCAATGCCTTACGCATGCCTGAACAGAGCTGCGCCGCTGCTCTTTCGATAATGCGAAAAACTAGCAGGGGGGGGGGGCACTTTTATGCGCCTTCCTGTGCACGCATCATAGCGCGTTCGTAGCACCATCCTCACAAGGCTTACAGCCTGCTCAAACACCTCCCTTTCAACCTAAAACCCAGCAGACAAACCCCTTACACACACTGTGGAATGTGGTGTCCACGGTTGTGATTGCGTGCCTGGTAGCCCTTGCAATCGCCCTTGTGGGCGTGCGCGTGGCGGGCTTTACCCCCTTTGCGGTGCTCTCCGGTTCCATGGAGCCAGCCTACATGAGGGGCGACTTGGTGTATGTCGCACACAGCGACCCTCAGACCATCCAGGTGGGCGACACTATCGCTTTCGTATCTGATTCAGCCTTACAAACCATCACCCATCGCGTGGCTGAAGTGCGCTCCGGTGGCAGCAGCTTTATCACAAAAGGCGACGCTAACGACAGTGTGGATGGAGCACCGGTGGCCGCCGAAAACGTGCTGGGTAAAGTGGTGTTTTCTCTGCCCAAGCTGGGCTCTGTTTCAGCCTTTCTTACCAGCGAGGCGGGGCGTTGGGTGGGTGTAGCGGTGGTGCTTGCCCTGGTGCTCGTGCTGTTTGTGGTGCCTGAACTTGTACGCACCAACACACAAGAGCGTGCAGAAAAACGCTCACCGCATTGCCACACAGCAAGCAACACTCACAGGAGAAATTCGTCGGGAGCGGTCAGAGACACAGGCAGCGGTTCATTCCACCCGACTAACCATAGAGAAAACGTAAGGGCACAAGAGAAAAGGGGGATGCAATCATGCAGACCACAACAAGAAAAAAGACCCTAGTAGGCATCATCGCCATCCTGCTGATATGTTCCATTGCAGTAGCAGGCGTGCTGGCGTACTTGCAACAAAGCACCATGGCAGTAACCAACACCTTTACTGCCTCGGCGACAGGTATCATTGCAACGGATGGTACCCATACACTTTGGGAACATGAAGTGACTTCAAACGGCGACGGAACGTATACCGTTGGAGGAAATGATGCAAAGGTAGAAGCCGGTAAAACTGATGTTACACAGACCTACGAAGTATTCCCGGGTTACAACATCCCGAAAGACCCCACCATTACCTTGCAAAAGGTGACGCAGCCTGCGTATTTGTTCGTTGAAGTGAACGCAGGAAGCTTTAAGCAGGACGGCACTGAGGCAGATGCGTCTGTTTGGGGCGATACGCTGAAATATACGCTTGATGATACGAAATGGGAACAGCTTAAGGAGGTAACGGGACCAAACGGCGGTGTTGTGTACGCGTACAAGGAAACGATTACGCCTGCAGACACGAAGGACAAGGCGCAAGACTATCCTATCTTGAAAAAGATCAGTGTCACCGACCCTAAATCTGGCGCTATCACGGTCACTGAAAACACCATCGAAGTTGCCGCAACGTATACGCCAGTTGAGGGCAATCATGACGACCTCGTCTTCCACAGTTATCTCTGTCAGGCGGGGGGCTTTGCTGATAAAGCGGCTGCCTACAAGGCCTGCTTCTCAACACCGGTTACTCCTGCCCCGACTGCGTAAGCCGAGTTCACCGGTAGAAACACTCAGGGAACCCACGCATGTTTGGACGAAACAACAAAGTAGTGCAGTTGGCGTGCAGCGACGATACCAGCGCGCCACGCTCCACGCCGCGGCGAAGCAGTATCGCACTTGCTGCCCTCATCGTGTGCATAAGTGCGCTTGTCGGCACGGGTTCCCTGGCTTACTTCACGACGTCCGATGCCTCCAGCCAGCACTTCATGGTGGCTTCGGCCGACGCGGATAACCCCGAAAGCCCGGGAGACTTGTTCTCCATCAGCCTCAATCAAAGCGACGGCAGTGGCAACGCATCGCAGCAGGGTGTCCATTACACCAACATGGTTCCCGGCTTGCGTATGACCATTGACCCGAGCGTTACCAACACCGGCAAGCACGCAGCATGGTTGCGCATGAACGCCACACTCACCAAAGCCTCTGCTTGGAAGGAAGCACTTGCCAAGCACGGCCTCATGAGCAGCAATGCCAGTGCGGCAGAGGTGGCCTCAGTGCTGGAAACCTACGTGTTTGCGGGGATGGATAAAAACACGTGGCAGCGAGGCGAGGTGAGTGAAGCCCGTGCCCAAGACGGCACACTCAGAGTGACGTATTACTTCATGCCAGCGTTAACGTTGGATACAAAAGCGCAGTTGATGGAGGCAGTGTGCGTACCTGATTCTTTTGACGCAGAAGACGTGGAGTCGTTCAGCGGCTTCAACTTGGTGTTTTCCGCTGATGCTATCCAGTACGCAAACACCGGAACAAGTGCTCGTGAAGCGTTTGCTAACTGCTGGGAATAACGAGAAGGAAGGTGGTGAACATGCAGTACGTTGACTCGGCGAACCCCTCTGTCGTACCTAAGCGTACGGACCGTACGCACGACACAACAACAAAGCGTCGCATACTGCTGGTAAGTGTCGTCGCCCTACTCATGGCACTTTTGGCAGCCATGACGCTGGCGTACTTCACCACCACCATCAAAACTGAAAACGTTATTACGGCCGCGAACGTGCGCCTCACCCTCAACTATTCTGGCAACGCAGGCCAAACCATCCAAATCATGCCGGGCGACACAGTGGAAAAAACGGTGAGCGTCAAAAACTCGGGTGACATGCCGTTTTATGTGCGCGTACGCCTGGAGGTAAGCGTTTCAAACGTCAGCCTTCCCGCTGCCGACTGTCTTTCTATGAACATCAACACCGCCGATTGGACGTACAAGGACGGTTATTACTACTACAAGCAGGCAGTGCAACCCGGCACACAAACGATACCGCTGTTCACGAAAGTGTCCGTTGATGGCGGCAAAGTGGACAACCGCTATCTGGCGGAAACGTTCACCCTCGCCACACACGCCTACGGCGTGCAGAGCGCGCACAACACCGACAGTCCGCTGACGGCTGCCGGTTGGCCGAGCGAAAAGGCATAAAGGAAGAGACGCACCGATGAGCGATTCGGAAACCTATCCATCTTCTTTCGAGAAGACAAAAGATGCGAGCCGGACAGCCGCAGTAGGGGTGTCCTCATCGGTCGCTGCACCCACTCGTAAGCGCCGCTTCGCCAGGCGCGTTCGTATTCTTGCGGCAACCACTCTGCTGCTTATCTCTCTTGTGGCGGCAGGCACGTTGTCGTTTTTGAAAACTGCTACCGATCCTCTTACTAACGCATTTGTATTCGGCGCCGGCATCTATCAGATGAGCTTTGACGCAAACGGCGGCGACGCATCAAGTGTGCCCCCAGCGCAAAAGAGGATTGTCAAAAGCGAAACCACCACCTTTACTATTCCGGACACTTACGCAGATCCGCGTACCCTTCCGCAAAAAGAGAACAGTGTTTTCTTGGGCTGGGCAGAAACGGCGCAGGCAACCCAAGCTGCATACAGGCCGGGCGACTCGGTAACACTTGCCCTCGCCAATCCGAAAAAGACACTCTACGCGGTGTGGGGGACAGAGGCCACCCTTATTCAGGGCGAAAAACTGAACAGCGCCATAAAGGGTATCGCAGCCGATAGTAGCAAGACTTTTGGTATTGGGCCGAGCATCCTGAGAGCTGAACGCGCCAAGGCGGAAAGCACGGGTGACCACTATAAGGTGACAACGGTCATTTTTGACACCTACAAGAACCGTAAAGAGGATGTCAAAGACGTTCCAACCGATGACATCGTTGACGTGAGCGCAGACCAAAACCACTCGGTAAATCTGTATCATAAGAACAATGGCGACGACACTTTTACCGCCTACATTCTTTCCACTGGTACTATTTTTACCAATGCAGATTCCACTTCGCTGTTTGCTTATCTTGAGAATCTTACCAGTGTCACGTTATCCAACTTTACGACGTCACGGACTACTACGCTCAAAAAGATGTTTTATCAATGCTCTGCTTTGAAGAGTCTCACTCTGACAAAAACCGCCGTACCAGGTCTTGATACCTCTCAGGTGGTTGACATGTCTAACATGTTCGCCCACTGCTTCAAGCTTGCTACCGTTAACCTCTCGGGCTTTGACACCTCGAACGTCACCGACATGCACGGCATGTTCGATAGCTGCTCGCCGCTTGCTAACCTGGACCTTTCCGGCTTCGACACCTCAAGCGTCAAAAACATGAGTATGATGTTCAATTTTTGCGTCTCCTTGTCGACCCTTGATGTAACGCATTTTGATACCTCAAGTGTCACCAACATGAGTTATATGTTCCAAGGCTGCAAGTTTACCGCCCTTAACCTTTCCAACTTCAACACGTCAAACGTCACCAACATGAGCTACCTGTTCAATAGCTGCTCCAATCTGGCCACCATATATGCGGGGGCAGGATGGAATACGGATGGCGTCTCTTCCTCGTCCTCAATGTTTGGAACCTGCAGAGTTCTTAAAGGTGTCGCAGGAACAACGTGGTCGAGCGATAAACCCACTGATAAAACGTATGCTCGCATCGACGGCAAAGGTGGCCAGCCCGGCTACCTCACTGGCGGACTTTTGGTGACGGGCGAGGCGCTCAACGTTGCAATAAAGGGCGGGGCTTCTTCGTCTGAATCAACTGACACTTCTGTTACCTCGGTTACCTTTGGAACAAGTGCAAAATACGGAGATACCGTCAAGGGTCTCAATTCTGTGGATGTAAGTGAGGCGCACGACGGCTCTGTGCTTTTGTATCGCAAGCTAGAGGGCGCTAACTATAAGGTTTACATTCTCTCAACTGACAAGATATATGCAAACCCGAATTGTGCTAAAGCATTTTACAATCTGAATTCTGTCACGAGGTTCGACTTCTCGAATTTCGATACTTCAAACGTGACCACTATGGAAGCTCTGTTTACGAGCTGCTTCACGCTGAGCACTCTTGATCTTTCCAGCTTCAACACCTCAAATGTCACCAACATGAACTCCATGTTTTCGAGTTGCAACGTTCTTACTACCCTGAACCTTTCCAGCTTCAACACCTCAAGTGTCACCAACATGCAAGCCATGTTCAATAACTGCAACGCCCTTACCACCCTCAACCTCTCCAATTTTGATACTTCGAACGTCACTACTATGTTCAAAATGTTCCATATCTGCTCCGCGCTTACCGCTCTCAACCTCTCAAATTTTGATACCTCGAACGTCATTGACATGAGGTCTATGTTCGAGAGTTGTGGTGCCCTTACAGAACTTAAAATTTCCAACTTCAAAACCCCAAAAGTCGCTTCAATGGATCACATGTTTGCCAATTGCAAACAACTTCGGACACTTGACCTCTCCCAGTTTGCCAACTCAAGCGTCACCAACATGAGTTATATGTTCTACAATTGCAACGCGCTTACCGCTCTCAACCTTTCTGGCTTCAATACCCCAAGCGTCACTAGTATGGAGGCTATGTTTAATAGTTGCGGATCTCTTACCACCCTTAATCTTTCCAGCTTCAACACTTCAAGCGTCTTAAACATGAGTTCCATGTTTGGTGGCTGCAGTGCGCTTACCACCCTTAACGTTTCTAGCTTCAACACTTCAAACGTCACTACTATGCAAGCCATGTTCAGTAAATGCTCTGCCCTTACCGGCCTCGACGTGTCCAAATTCGACACTTCAAACGTCACTACCATGTATTACATGTTTAATGCCTGCGAAGCCCTCACTACCCTTAACGTGTCCAACTTCAACACTTCAAAAGTCAGTGACATGAGGTTCATGTTTTCTGGCTGCAAAAAACTTACCACCCTCGACCTTTCCCATTTCAATACGTCAAGCGTGAAGAGAATGGATTACATGTTCTTTATCTGCCCTGTTCTTAAAACCCTTAACCTATCCGGCTTCAACACTTCAAACGTTGTCGACATGAGTTTCATGTTCTATAGATGCCCCGCCCTTACCACCCTTGATCTTTCAAGCTTCAATACTTCAAACGTTACTAGCATGAGCAGCATGTTTCTTGACTGCTCCAAGCTTGTCACCATATACGCTGGTGCAGAATGGAGCACGAAGGGGGTTACCTCCACTACCTCGGCTTCTATGTTCGGGAACTGCCAGGCTCTTGTGGGTGGCAAAAAAACAGCCTTTGCCACCGCTGGTGTGACGGACGCGACCTACGCCCGCATCGACAACCCTCCGAGCGCGCCAGGTTACTTGACCGGCATCGCTAAGGAGTTTGTGGCCGAAGCAGAGGTGGCGGAGGAGGGTGTTGCTGATGAGGGCGAAGAGGAGAACGCTCTTGCCACGGACGCCAGTGAACCTATTGATCTGCAGGATACGGGCAAGCCTTTTGTTCAGAAGAGTGCCTTGGTGCCGATCGCGTTCTTTCAGGGGGTGAGCGCTCATGGTGCTTGACAAGGAGCAATGCGTTTCGCGCGCGTTTTCTGTTCAACAAGAATTCATGAGCGCAATGCATACTATGCGAGTGGGCTTGCTTATAGCAGTGGTGTTTGCGTTTGCGTGTGTCGCATTGCCTGCTGGCACTGCGCATGCTGATGTCACCTATCAGGGCGACGCGCATGTGCTTGCGGTGCGAGACGCAGATGGCCGACCCGTCGATGACCTCTTCTCCAACTTCAAAAACGTTATGCCGGGAGATACCCCCACACAGCAAGTCACCATCACGAATAATAGTGTGAGCGCTGCTCCTGCGAAACTCTACCTGCGATCAACCGGTGTCTTGGCGGGCTCAGCCGATTTTCTGTCCTTACTGAACCTGTCTGTGACACTGGTTGATGCCGGGAAAGGTTCGAAGCTTTTCGACGCGCCGCCAAGCCAAACGGCAAGCCTTGCCGATTGGGTGTGTCTGGGCACCTTTGCGCCCGGTGCGCACGTGACGCTTACCCTTGTGCTGGAGGTTCCCCTCACCATGGGCAACGAGTTTCAAGATGCCAGTGGCACCATCGGCTGGGAGTTCATGGCCGAGGAGCTGGGTGAGGGCGGCGGCGGAAGCGGTGGGGGAGACAGCGGCGAAGGTGGCGGTGACAAGAATGAGGGACCTGGTGACAACGATGAGCGTCCTGGCGACAACAATGAGGGCACTGACACCAACAAGGGCCCCGCACCAGGCTCCCCGGCCCATCCCTTCGCCAAGACCGGCGATCCGCTGAATAGCGCGCCGCTTGTACTGGTTGCGCTTATTGCCCTGGCGGTAGTTGCTGCTTCTCGGTCATCAAGGCGCTGAGATTAAGTATCTGCCTCGGACGATCAAAACGCACCCTTGCGCTCATCGGTTTGGTCGGTTATACTTCTACAGTTTCTAATTACGCATGCTTGCGCGACCCGCTCCGCCAGTGGCCAACCGAAAAAG
>DSLMC04103__coassemble_777_pt1 | contig 18710 bp, 14 predicted proteins | sample DSLMC04103__metabat2_high_PE_001 | metagenome-assembled genome bin DSLMC04103
TTTCCCGATGCACATACCCCACAAATGCGGGATATGTTCGGCATAGTAGCACGCGACGAGGGATTGTGAAGGGCGGCGGCGCTCCCCCATCACGAGAAAGAGCGCGAGTGCCCAAGGTCATAACCGCAGGTAGAACATATTCCCCAGCCATGCTGTAGCTAATCAGCCACAAGTCCTACGAATTCACAACTTCTTCACAACTTACCCCTCTTGTCATCCTGAGTGAGCGAAGTGAGTCGAAGGATCCCGAGCGGCGATAAGCAGGAAGTCTTACGGTTGGCACCGCTCGGGATCCTTCGAATACGGCGGCTTCGCCGCCTCCGCCCAGGATGACAGGGGGGGGGATGCCTGCGGTGCTTCGCAGCAAAAAAAAGGGGGGGGGTAGCGCCTGCGGCGCTTCGCGCCTCTGCTAGGATGACAAGGGGGTTGCTTTAAGTTTTATGCCTAGGATTTCTTGACGATGACCAGGTCGTCTACGCTGATGCGAAGTTGGTCTTCGTAGGATTCGCGGTCCAGTTTGTTGGCGGAGACGTCGAGCGTGGCGCGGACGGTGGAGCCGTCAACCGCACCTTCGCGATAGGCGGCGCCGAAGTCGCGCTGCATGTCGGCGAAGAAGGTTTCGGCGGCAGCGGCGTCGGGGAAGCCCACTTCCAGCGACGACGTCTCACACAGGCCATCGCGGCCAAACGTCACCGTTTCGGTGGTGGTGCGCTGCTCATCAGCGGCGCTCGTGGTGGTATAGCGATACACCACAGTGCCGGAGAGGTCGCGCTTGTCATCGGACGTGGTTGCCCCCTTCGGGTTGGATGACCCTGAATTACCCTTGTCGTCCGAGGTGCCCTTGTTCGTTGTTGAGCCGTCTTTGGTGACGGGAACCTCCTTGTTAACCGGGTCGCCATCAGGCGTTTCCGTTTCATGCGACGCCTGGTTGTCGTCACCGGAGTTCTGCTCTGTGATCGCAGACACCCCCGGACCGGACGACAGCATGTCGAACAACCAGCTCGACTGGGACACCACAAACACTGTGCCGGCAAGGGCCACAGCACCCAGTACGCATCCCGCCGCCACCTTCAGCTTGAAGCCGCGACGATGAAGCGTCTCAGCTTCCCGCATGCTTTCCTTGATGCTGGCCGGGGGCTCGTCGAAGAGAGCACTCGACTCCGCGTCGGCGGGCGCTCCCGCCTCGCCTTCCTCAGGCGTGGGCTGGGTGATCTCGGAGGACCCGCGCGGGTGCGCATCTACGTCAGGCGACGAAGCGCTAGCGGTGGCGTTTTCCGGCGTGGCGGCGGAACCAGCAGCGGCCTCATCCTTCAAGTCTACGCCGAGCGCAGCCCCCAGGCTCTCAACGCTGAGCGCGCCATCAAACGCGGTCCCAGTTTGCGGCGCAGTGGATGCAGGTGTGGGCGACGCTTGCGTAGCCGCCGATGTCCCCGGCGCTGCGGCGGTACCGTCCGCACCCTCTTCCAGCCGCTGACGCGTAATCTCATCCAGCCGACTTTCAACCGACGCCCGCAACTCCTCCAACGAGCGGCGCCCATCGGGAAAGAGAATCTGTGCTGGAGCAGCCAGCGAGCGCTCCACCAACTCGGGCTCGACCGCATGCTTGCCACGCACGGCAGCATGGGCCGGAACGCTAGAACTTTTCGCCGGCACCACCATACCAGCACACGGCGATTCCGCCGCCTGAGCAGGCACTACTGCCTGCGCACTTGGATTTTCCACCGGTGTGGGTGCCGCCACGGACACCTCTGCCGTCGGCACACCGCGCACAGATTCGGGAAGCACAATCGGCTGCGTCGACTCAGGCGAAGATGCGACCGGAGCTGGCTCGGCAGGTTCCACCAGATCAACGGTTTCTGCAAGGCGCGCCAGCACCTCTCCCGGCGGCGACACTGCCAACGCGGGCCACTCCACCAAATCAGCCAGGTTCGCAGAAGGAGCCGCTGACGACGCGACAAACGCCTCAGAAGGCACCGCAGACAACGCCTCAGCAGGCGCTCCAGAAGCCGGCACCGGCTTAGCCGGCACAACAACTTCCTCATGCCACACGGGCTGTTCGGCATAAACCGCCTCTGGCACTTCAGCAACCGGAGCAGGCGCCGCCACTTCATCCGCAGCGCTCGACGGTGCCACAACGGGCCAGCCTGCCTCGAGCGGAAGCTCAAACACATGCTCAACCAGGGCTTCCTTGCTCACATACGGATGCGGCGCGAACTCTTCCACCGGCGCATTTGGGTATGCTTGCGCGAGGGGTGGCGTTTCGACCCCCTCTTCAGCAGAGATGCCCTGCGGCTCCCCCGAGCGCGTTTCAACGGCGCTCTGCTCGACTTCGCCACCACCGTCGGAAAGCCCATCCACAAACGCGAACAGGCTCTCCAACGATAGCGATCCGTCGCCGGTGCTCGACATACGCTCACTTTCTCCGAACTCGCAGCCGTGCCAGCCCTGTGTATCCCGTTTTCTGGCGCACGACAATCTTCGTCAAGCATAGCAAAGAAACTCGTGCTCGTACTTAAAATGGCGAATATATCCACCATTTAAGGGCGGCAGTGTACGTAAGCACCCCTCTCTTAGACTGCTCTGTTCAGCCAGCAGCGACGCACCACCCAGTACCCCTCGGCCGAACGCGCCACGCGGTATCCCAAAAGTTCAAGCACTTGGCACACCGCATCGATGCGTGCCATGCTGCTGTCCCAAAGCAGCCAGTCCTCTTCGGAGAATTCCGCGAAACGTCGGCGTGTCTGATCTTCGCCGTAGCCATAGCGGCGCGCCATGTCATCGAGCACCGCCTGGTAATCGTCCAAAAGCTGAGCTACGGCCGCCTCTGCCCCCTTTCTTCCCATGCGGGACCTTCCCCCTAAGCCTCGCTCCGCCGAAGGCCGGCCCCCCGAAGCACGGCACGTATTCGGCTTTTGCCGCTCGTCTGATCCCATGTCGTTTCCTTTCTCCTCAGAGGTAAATACCCATCCCCTCGATGGGACATCACCGATTGTCACACGTGAAACGTTATCGCTGTTGACAGTTCGATAGGAAGCATGACCAAGCTCCTTTTCGGACGTTTATGCTGATCAAACCCCTCATCAACCCACCCTTGACACCGTACGCGCGTTCTTATATAGTGGGCGAACAAACATTCTCGCGAACATTTGATCTGGCGAACGGGCGTGCGCATGGAACTTATCGAAAAACTTGAGGTTCTCGCTGATGCAGCAAAGTATGACGTAGCGTGTACTTCATCCGGCATCGACCGCGACGCGAGTCGCGGCAAACTCGGCAGCGCGGTGGCGGCCGGCTGCTGCCACAGTTTCTCGGCCGACGGGCGCTGCATAACGCTGCTCAAGGTGCTCATGACCAACGTATGTGTCTACGACTGCGCCTATTGCGTGAACCGCTCGTCAAACGAAGTGAAACGCGCGGCCTTCTCGCCGCGCGAGCTGGCCGACCTCACCATCGCGTTTTACCGTCGCAACTACATTGAGGGCCTCTTCCTCAGTTCCGGCGTTATTAAGAACCCCGACTATACCACCGAGCTGATGATACAAACGCTTTCTCTTCTGCGCGAAGAACACGGTTTTCGCGGCTACATCCACGCGAAGGCCGTACCCGGCACCTCACCTGAATTAGTTGAGCGCCTGGGGCATCTGGCCGATCGTTTGAGCGTGAATATGGAACTACCCTCGCAGGCTAGCCTGCGCTTACTTGCGCCCGAAAAGGACAAACAACATATTCTGGCGCCTATGCGGCAAATCCGCGACAGCATTGCGGTGGACAAAGACACACGCGCGCTCATGCGTAAGGAAACTACCTACATGAAACAGGTGCGGCCCAAGAGAAAGGAGCGCGCGTTCGCACCCGCCGGGCAGTCCACCCAAATGATTGTGGGAGCAACACCTGAAAGCGACTTCCACATATTGAATTTGTCGGCGGCGCTCTACCGCACGCTGTCTCTCAAACGCGTGTTTTTTAGCGCCTATACGCCGGTGAATGATGATGCGCGCCTGCCGGGTACCGATGCTATTCAGCTAAACCGTGAACACCGTCTCTACCAGGCGGACTGGCTGCTACGTTTCTACCGTTTTGATGTGACCGAAATCATCGACGAAGAGCATCCATTCTTGGACACCGAGGTGGACCCAAAAGCAAACTGGGCGCTGAACAATCTGGACTTTTTTCCGGTGGAGGTGAACAAGGCACCGCTTGAGGCACTTCTGCGCGTGCCTGGCATTGGCGTGCGCGGCGCACATTCCATTATCCGAGCGCGACGCGCCACCACGCTTGGCGAGCGCGAACTGCGCAAGTTGGGCATTGCATACAAACGCGCCCGTTTCTTCATCACCTGCAATGGCACCTATGCGGGGCAAGGCGTTGACTTCTCGCGCGAAGGCTTACGCGCGCAGCTGGCCGCGCCGCCGAAGGGCGGCAATCATGGTCGACGCGCCGACAAAGCCTGCCCCGGCCAGATGAGCCTCTTCGAAAGTGTGGAGACCCCCGAGAAAGCGCGCATTGCGGGCGGGGTAAGCAGCGCGGAGGGTGGGCGTTTGCTCGGCGGCGCGGGGGCGGACAGGAGTGTGCAACGCGGCGAGAAATGCGGGAGTGTGAGCACGCACGGAGAGAAGCTGTCGGGGCCGCAGAGCTTACTCGCGCCCGCTGCTCCCTCTGATGGCACGTTCGGCTGGCAGAGGGCCTTAGAGGAACCCCAGGCGGCTTGTGCATGAGCGAGAGTGGGAGCAGTTCGGTGAAAGGAGTGCGCGAAAGGAAGAAAGGCGTGCCGGAAGCTGTGCGGGAGGAAAAGAAGGGTGCAACCGCCGTTGCACACGAAGAGCCGCTTGTTGACGTGGCTTATGTGCATGATGGTTCGCTTGAGGGTTTGCTTTCAGCCGTGTTCGAGGCATATGCCCGCCACGAGGATCCGCAGGATATTGTGCGCGACGGCCAGCTACAGCCGCGCCTCGGACAGACAGTGCGTTTCATTGAGACCGACATGGAGCGCGCTCTGCGGGTACAGCGCGGCGTCAAGCGGGCGGGCGGACACGGTGCCTATGATGCTGTGGTGCGGGCATCGCTTTCCGACGACCCGGAGGCGGGCACCATTGTGTACCGGTTCATTCGCTATGCGATGGCGGCCAATCGTCCACACGACTGCACAGGATGTCGCAAGCGCCGCTCGTGCGCTGGCCCGGTGGACAGCGGCGGGCCAGCCTCCGTTGGCTGCACGGGTAAGGCTTCCGGAAGCGTACTGGGTGACCTGGCGCACCCTGCTGTGGCTCCCTTGCACCGCCTCGTGCGCGCCGTCGGCAACGAGCGCCACCGCATGATTCAGTTTTTGCGTTTCGAGCACTTGGAGAACGGGGTGTGGCTCGCGCGCTGCAACCCCTCTGCGTCGGTGGTGCCCCTGCTCATGGACTACTTTAGCGCGCGGTTCAACATTCAGCCGTTCATCATCTACGATGAGGTGCATAACCTCGCAGGCGTGTACGAAGGTCGCGAGTGGTATCTCGTGCGCACTGATCAGCTGAACGTGCCCGACCGCGCCGCCGACGAACAACTCATGCAAGCAGCCTGGAAACGGTTTTATCGCACCGTAGCCGTTGAAGCACGCTACAACCCCGAACTCCGCCGCCAGTTCATGCCCAAGCGCCTGTGGAAAAACATCGTCGAGATGCACGAAGACCTCCCCGACACCGACCTCGCCCCACCAACCACCACCCCCGAACGCCTCTGGCGAGGGTAGATGTGACGCGCCGGAACTCTTAAACACCCGTAAGATCAAAGGGTGGGATGAAGCTTTCTTCGGCGGCACCGCCTTCTTGCCAAAAGTAGTCTTCCACGCCCAGTTCATCGGCGAAATCGAGCAAACGCTCGTAGTCTTCATCAGGTACACGATGAGCCAACTCGGGGTTCTCGACCAGCGCGATCTGCGCACGCTTGTTGCCCGCAGCGGCCGCATCAACCAACACGGGCGTGTACTGATTCATCAGCGAAAGCAACACCTGCCGCCCGTAGCGTTCATGCACCAGACGCACGATGCGCTTGGAGTCCTCCAGCGCCCCCGGCAGCATCAAGTGACGCACCACCGTACCGCGTACGAGACGCGGCAGGCCGTCCACCTCGTCAAACACCGGTTCGCCCGTCTGCGCCACCATCTCATCAAGCGCCGCGAGCGCCACTTCAGGGTAGTCGGGTGCCTGCGAATAACGCGCAGCCAAGCACGCGTCAGCATACTTGAAGTCAGTCAGATAGACGTCCACCGTACTCGCATTCGCCCGCACGGCTTCCACGGTTTCGTAGCCCGACGTGTTCCACACCACCGGAACCGTCAACCCGCGCTCGCGCGCCTGCGCCACTGCCACCCGCGCTTCACATGCGTAATGGGTGGGCGTCACAAAGTTCACGTTGAGCGCGCCCTGTGCTTCCAGCTCCAGACACATCTCCGCAAGTCGCTCTACCGTGACCGCACGGCCCGCTTCACCAGCGGCGATAACCGCATTCTGACAATACACACACCGCAGCGGACAGTGCGCAAAGAAGATCGTTCCACTGCCGCGTTCCCCGCTGATTGGCGGTTCTTCCCAAAAATGCAGGGCCGCGCGCGCCACCACCAGGGTGTCGCCAGCCCCACAAACCCCTCGCTCCCCCGCCGCGCGATTAACCCCGCACCCTCGCGGACACACGTCACAAGAAGTAAGTTGATTACTTTGCATACAGCCACCGACCCCCAAAACAAGCCACACATATCGCCCTATCTGGCGAAACACCCCTTTTGTCATCCTGAGCGGAGCGCCGTAGGCGCGTAGTCGAAGGATCCCGTGAGGCGCCAGCAGGAAGATTCCCAGTTGACACCACACGGGATCCTTCGACTCCGGCACTACGCGCCTCCGCTCAGGATGACAAGAAGGGGGCGTCTTCCAGTGCTCTACTTGGAATGCCTCAGTTGGCTGAATAGGCGCCGAAGCCTCCCGGGAAGTCGTCGGGGTTTACGTCGTAGTCGTAGTCGTCATCCTCGTCGGCTTCGCCGCCGTAGGCTTGTTCGGCGCGGGTCCAGTCGAGGCCGTTTTCGGCGCAGGCTGCTTCCTCGCCGTACACCAGCGCAAGCGCAGCCGGGGCCTTATCGGCACCGCCGATCACGGCCAGAAGCTCCAGCAGATGCAAGCACGCCTCGGCCTGCGGCAGAATAAGATCCACGTCATCGGCAGCCATGAGTGCGGCAGACAGCTCCGCCATCAGCATCTCCACCGTGTACGTGCCGGTAAAACGCCCTTCGCTCACTGCGGAAAGCACCTGTTCAGCCTCGGGCGAGGTCGCACCCGCGCGTCCCACCGGCCCTTCAACCGATGACGCCGAACGCTGCACCGCATGATAGAGCGCATCTGCCTCAATGGCAGACATAATCTGCGCCGACGCCTGCAGCGTGTACGCCGCACGCGCCAGCTGCGCCGAACCCGAGCCACCCGTCTCCTGCACGTCTCCCGCCAACTCTTCCAGCAACGGACGGGCGGCAGCAACGTCCTTTTCCTCGCCTGCCACCAGGCACATGAGGTTCGCCTTGTCGGCAAAGGCATCGGGCAGCGCCACGTTCGCCACCACCAGCGGGGCCTCGACGGCCGCCAACTCGCTCACCACAGCCACCGCGTTCAGTTCGCGCGCGAAACTGGGTGTGGCGGCAGACAAATCCACCAGCAAGGTGCCTGGCCGCGCAGCCTGCACGATGCCATCCTCGTCGAAGTACGCATCTTCCAATGCCGTCTGCGACGTGCAGTACGTCAGCACCACATCCGCGCTTGCCACGTCGGTCGTGCGCGTGTACCCCGCGGCGGACAGGCCAGTCTGCACCAGAGCGCCCACCGTATCGTTTCCGCTATATGCATAACGCTTATCCATGCGTCTGTCCCTTTCCCAGGCGCACCACCGCACGCCTTCCCCGCGTCTGCGGATGTTAACTTTGCTTCACTTTCTTGGCAATGCGATCGGCCACCGACAGCTCTTCGCGCTTGTCGTTGCCCCAAAATACCACGGCCACCATGCCGGGCCCCACGTGCGAGCCAATAACGGGCCCGATGTTGCACTCCAAAATGAGCACGGTGTCGTCCACCTTGACCAGCGCCTCTTTCAGGCGCTCGGCATCTTTCGCGCAATCAGCGTGAGCCACCACAACCACCTGACCCGGCCCCTTTTCTGCCCGCCGACGCTCGAAGTACTCGGCAAGTTGCTTGAGGCCCTTCTTGCGTCCGCGTGCCACGCCGGAAAGCGACAACTTCCCGTCGAGCGCAATATTGAGCAGGGGCTTCACGTCCAGCTTTGAGCCAGCGTAGGCCACCGAACCCGGAATGCGTCCACCGCGACGCAGCGCCTCCAAGTCTTCCACCATAAACTCGGCGTCCACGAAGTTGCGCGCCTCTTCGGCCCACTGCGCCAGCTCACGCGCTGTGAGACCCCGCTCGCGCTGCCTCAGCGCCTCATGCACCAACAGCCCCTCGGCGACCGACGCCAACCGGGTGTCCACCAGGTGCAACTCAGCCTCCGGATGTTCGGCCAACACCTGATCACGCACGAGCGCTGCCGCATCAAAGCTGCCGGAAAGCCCGCTCGAAAAACTCAGGTACACCGTGGGTACGCCGCTTTTCGCCGCGCGCTCAAAGGCATCGCGAAACACCGGCACGGGCACCTGCGCTGTGGTGGGTTCTTCCCCCTTGCGCATGCCCTCGTAAAAATCGTGGGCCGACGAGGTACGATACAAGTCGTCGGCATGCTGTCCATCACTCAAAATATAGGGAAACTCTATGAGTTCCACTCCGTCGCGATCCACCAGTTCAAAAGGCAGATCGCAGCACGAATCAATAATGAGATTGCAAGCGCATTCCATCGAGGAGTCCCTCTCCTTCAGCGTTTGATTGTTGGTGCGTGTAGGCTGCGCGTCCGTCACGATGTGCACAGCCGCGCCTGTACCGGCCTGGTCAGCTTACCCGCCAGCGCGTGCGCGCATTCGTAAGCAATGCCCACGGCCGGCCCCACGTGCAATCCGATGACCGGGCTCACGGGCAGTACGTCCACACTGCGCCCCAACAGCGGTTCTATCACTTCGCGCGCCCACACCACGGCGGGCGTCTTGTCGCCAATATAGTGCACGACCACATTCTTCAAGCCGTGCGCCTCCACGTCGTCTTTGAACGTTTGCACAATTTTCTCGAGCGCCTTTTTGCGCGTGCGCACTTTTGCCAGCGTGGTAGCTGAGCCGTCGGTTACGGTGAGCACAGGCGACAGCTGAATAAGGTTACCCAGAAGCGCCGCCGCGTTGCCGATGCGCCCGCCCTTCTGTAAAAACGTGAGCGTCTCCGGCGTGAACAGAAAGCGCGTGGATTCGATGCCGCGCAGCACCGCCCGCGCGCATCCGGCCAAGTCTTCGCCCGCCTCGCGCGCCGCCACGGCGTCGAACACCGGCCACGCCTCGTCATAGCCGCACGACGAGGAATCAATGAGCGCGTAAGAGAAGTCGATGCAGCGCGCCTTCACCGCACGCGCCGCGCGCACGGCACCCTCGTACGTGCCCGAAAGCCCCGTGGAAATGAAGATACCCAGCACCTCGTCTCCCGCTCGCGCCGCGTCCTCGAACAGGCCTTCCAGCGTGTGCTGCGAAGGCTGGCTCGACGTGGGAATGTCGTTCACCATGTCGTAGATGTCAGCGTAGAAGGCATCGAGGTCGATATCCGAGTCGGCGAGTTCCTGCCCGTCGCGGTTCACGTACAGCGTGACCACTTCAATGCCCACCTTCCGCGCGTCTTCTGCGGGAATGGAGGCAACCGAGTCCGTGAGTATTCTAATCATGTCACCGACCTTACCTTGAGGGATCGTGCGCGCGAGGCGCGGGCTTACAGTGCACTCATTAAACTACGCAATACCACGCATGCGGGCAACCAATTCGCGACGGCGCTCAAAAAGACCATATTCAAGGCCCACCGGATAGGTGTGGGGGTTGAGCATGCGCTTCTGACTTTCGTCGAGCATGGCCAGCTGAGCGGCCGCACGCTCACGTGCCACCATGGCATCGCGACCTGCGGCGGGAAGCACCGTGCGGCCTTCGCGCGCCAGCGGGGCCAGCAGCGTTTCGAATCGCTTGCCAGAAAGCCGTTTTTGGCGCAGGTCATCGGAGGGGTCCACGATAATCTCGCGCTCCCCCACGCCCGTGTTCACGTCGAACACCATGTCGCCGGCAATGCGCCCGTCGTCATGATAGTAGCGGCGTACGTCCAGCACGCCCGGCGTGGTCAGCTTCGCGGCCGATTCGGAAATTTTCAACCGGTCGCGCCACGTGGCCTCGCCCGGCTCGCGCGTGGCGGAAAGTTTGTACACGCCGCCAAGCGTAGGCTGGTCGAACGCGCAGGCCAGCTTCGTGCCCACGCCCCACGACATCACCTGAGCACCCTCGTCGTGAATGGATTGAATGGTGTATTCGTCCAGGTCATTGGAGAGTACAATGCCGCAGTCGGTGAGTCCCGCCTCGTCCAGCATGCGCCGCGCCATCTTCGCGAGCCACGCAAGGTCGCCCGAGTCGATGCGGATACCAGCCAGTCGCTCGCCGCGCTCGCGCATTTCCAGGCCCACCGTGATGGCATTCTTCACGCCCTGCTCCACGTCGTAGGTGTCCACCAGCAGGATGCAGTTTTTGGGGAATGCCTCGGCGTACGCGCGAAACGCCGTGAGTTCATCAGGAAACGACATGACCCACGAGTGCGCGTGCGTGCCCGACACCGGCACGCCGAACAGCTTGCCGGCCAGCACGTTTGACGTGGAGGCACAGCCGCCCACCACCGCCGCGCGGCTCGCCCACACGCCCCCTGCTGCACCCTGTGCGCGCCTGAGGCCGAACTCCGCCACGGGCGAGCCCGCCGCCAAGCACACGCGCGCCGCCTTCGTAGCGATAAGCGTTTCGAAGTTTACGCAGTTCAGAAGCGCGGTTTCGATAAGCTGACAGTCGGTGATGGGACCAGTCACACGCACCAGTGGCTCATGCGGGAACACCACGGTGCCCTCGGGCACGGCGTCAATGTCCACCGACAGGTGGTAGTCCGCCAGCTGCTCCAAGAACGCAGGGTCGAACAGCTTACCGCCGCCCGGCGCGTCAAGCGAAGCCAGATATGCGCGGTCTTCCTCCGAGAACGCGAAGGTGTCTACGAGTTCTGCCAGCTGAGCCATGCCGCACGCCACCGCGAACCCGCCCTTGAACGGGTAGTCGCGGAAGTACATGTGGAAGCAAGCCTCAGTGGCGTTCTTGCCGCTTTGCCAGTAGCCCTGCGCCATGGTGATTTGATACAGGTCGGTGAGCAGCGCGTAATCAATATTCATTACGACTCGCCGCCCTGACCTGCACTTGGCGCGTCATTGTTGGGGCGATGGTTGCGCCGGCGCGCGCGGCGATGACCACCTTCGCCCCCGTTGTTGTTGGCACCGCCGCCGTTGCCACCCGCGCCCTTTACCTGCGCCGCCGCCTGTCCCTGGCGCAAGCCCGACGAGCGCTGACCGGGACGCGGACCCTGCTTGGCCTGACCCTGCGTTCCCTTCACGCCCTGCTTCTTGGCAGTTCCAGACGCTTGCGCGGCCCCGGGGCCAGAACCGGCCGCACCACCGCGCGGTGCGTTCTTCTTGGAGCCCTGACCAGGTCGTTTCGCGCCCTGCTTCTTCGGAGCGGCGCCATTTGCACCCGCGGCCGCGCTACCCTGCTTCTTGCGCTTTTCGGCACTCTCGCCCACGTCTACCTGGCGCGTGGTGCCATCGGCCGCCACCTTTGTGGAGCGACGCCGCGGCTTGCGCGCCTCGGTGGGCGCGGGTGCGCTCTTGCTGGCGGAGGACCCGCCATTCTTGCTTGCACCGTTGCGCGGCTTCTGCCCGCTTTTGCTGTTCGTTCCCGTGCGCCGCACGTTTGAGGGGTCGGCCAGCTTGTCCTGGCCCGTGAACTGGGAGGTGAGGAACGTCGATTCGCCTGCAATGCCCAGCACGGCCTGCGTGGTGGCGACTTCCCACGCCTCTTTACCCACACGGTTGGGGCGCGTCATGCCTTCCTCGGGCGGCTCGAAGTCGGCGAGCGGCACCTTCACGGGCTTCTCGCCGTCCACCTTGAGCGATATCACCTCGCGCGGCACGTCCAAGTCGACCACTTTCGCCGTGCCAACGGGCGTTTCCACGCTGGCGTTTTGCTTTGGCGCACGGCTCTTGAAGTCCTTGTATGCGTCGAATTCGTAGCGCAAGCAGCACATGAGGCGGCCACACACGCCGGAAATCTTTTGCGGGTTGAGCGAGAGGTCCTGCTCCTTGGCCATGCGGATGGACACGGGGCAGAACTCGCCGCCCAGGCGCTTGCAGCACAGTTCCTGGCCGCAGTGGCCCAGGCCGCCCACCATGCGCGCCTCGTCGCGCACGCCAATCTGGCGCATGTCAATGCGCACGTGGAACCGCGAGGCCAGTTTGCGCACTAGGTCACGGAAGTCCACACGCTCTTCGGCTTCGAAGTAGAACACGGCCTTGTCGCCATCCAACAGAAATTCCACCGACACCGGGTGCATGTCTTCGCTCGCCTCGGCGGCCAGCTCTTTGAATATCGGCAGCGCCTCTTCCGAGCGGCGACGCATTTCCTCGGCGCGCTGGGCGTCCTCGTCATCAGCCAGACGTTTCACGGGCTTGAGCGGGCTCTTTAGCTTCTTCACCTGTTCTTCGTCCACTTCGAATACGTCCTCAGCCAACGAGCCGAACTCCAGGCCGCGCGCCGTCGACACCACCACGGCGTCGTTCTTGTTCAGTTCCAGCTCGCCTGCGTCGAACCAGAGCGTTTTCGGGTTGTAGGCCAGTCTTACCGGCGCTATCCGAACCATGTTGAAACCTCTCTATCTCACGACGCCCGACGGCCCCCCGCAGGGGTGGCCGGACGATACAGTGCTTCTTTCACCTCGAATAACAGCGCGTCAACGCACGTTTCCGGTGACACATTATACGCGATAGCCTCGTCACAGCGGCGCACGGCAGCAAGCGCGGCGGCCACGCGCGCCTCGTCGGTGGCGCGGGCGGCTTCCTCAATCGCGCCGCGCACGTCGGCGTTGATTATGAGCTCCGGCGTTTCGGCGCACACGGTTAACACGTCACGCAGCCACGAGCGCACAATGGCCGTAAGCTGGCGCAGCGCCTCCTGGCTTTTCGCCGTGAGCGCCCGCTTGTTGCGCGCCTCAATTTGGCGAATGGCCGACTTCGCAAGGAAGTCCGCGTTTTCGGCGAGCTCTTCCTCCTGTGAGGCGCGTACCGTATCGAGCGGCGCTTTGGAAAGAACTACCAGGTCACTGGCCATTCCGAGCGCGTCCCAGTCGTCGGCGTTGCGCAGAAGCGCCAGCACTTCCAGCACGCGTGCGCGGAAGGCCAGCCGCTCGTTGGACTTCAAAAACTCTACGGCGCGCGTGATGGAGCCGTCGCACGCCTCAAGCCCCACCTTCGCCTTCTCCAGCGAGGCGCCCGTGTTTTGCGCGACGATGCCCGCCGCTTCGCTGGCCGGAATGTGGCGAAACGGCACCACCTGACAGCGCGACACAATAGTGGGCAACACGCTTTCGCGCGTACGACCCAGCAGGATAAGCACCACGTCAGAGGGTGGTTCTTCGAGCGTTTTGAGGAACGCGTTGGCCGACGAGGCGCCCAGCAAGTCCACACGATCGAGAATGTACACCTTGCGTTTGGCCTGAATAGGCGCAAGCGAAGTGTCCGCCACGATATCGCGAATTTGCTCCACCAGGTAACCATTCGCACCCTCGGGAGCGAAATAGCGCACGTCAGGGTGCTTTTTGCGCATGATACGCCCGCAGGCATCACACGCCCCACACGCACCGCCGCGCGGACCGTGGGGTCCTTTCGGGCACAGCACTGCCTGCGCGAGTGCGAAGGCCGCGAGCGTCTTGTTCGATCCGGCCGGGCCCGTGAAGAGGTAGGCGTGCGTCACACGGTCGCTCTGCACGCTGGCGCGTAGAAACTCACGCACCTGCGGCTGACCGAGGATGTTCTCAAAGGCATCGGCCACAGCTACGCCCTCCCTCACTGCCGCGCGTGTTTTTGGGGGCGCCGTGCGCATCATTGCCGCGTGCGCCGCCGTGTGTGCCCTGCGAGCCATTGCCCTGCGCGGCCTTACCTGGAGTTCCGCCGCCCTTCGCACCACCCTTCGTGTGATGTGCTTTCTGCGCACCCTTGCCCGAAGGCTGACCTTTGCGACCGGAGTTGCTGTGTCCGCTCGGACGGCGGCGATTCAGCTGCTGAAAGAACGCCGGATCGTCCACCACGTCGTTCATCCACGGGAACAAATCCGCCAGTTCGCGGAACACGCGCTCAGCCGTCTTCGCCTTCTGCTCGGCGGAGCGCACCACACGAATGCGCTCCGGGTGGGCTTCGGCCAGTTCAAGGAAGGCCTCATTCACGCGCGTGTGGAATTCCTCGCCCGCCTGTTCCAGCCTATCGGCACCCAAACGGTGCGTCGCTCGCGCAAGCCCCTTGCGCGCCGAGCCGCCCGTGACCAGAAGAATGGTGCGATCGGGCGTGATGCCCTGACAGGCAAACGCATTCGCCTGTTCCACAAACGCGCGCGGCAGCCCGCGCCCGCACACCTGGTAAGCAATGGTGGAATCGGCGAAGCGGTCGCACAGCACCACGGCTCCCCGCGCGAGCGCAGGGCGAATGACCTCCGCCACAATTTGCGCGCGCGCCGCCTCGTACACCAGAAGTTCCGTTTCATCAGCCATGACCTTGTTCGCGGGGTCAAGCACGATGGCGCGCAGCTTCTCACCAATGTCCGTGCCGCCCGGCTCGCGCAAACACACCACTTCACGGCCGCGCGCGCGCAGCTTCTCGGCAAGAAAGCGAATGTGCGTCGTTTTGCCGGCGCCCTCGCCGCCCTCAAACGTGATGAAGACGCCTTCGGAAGTGTTTGTGTCGCAGTGCTTCTGATTCACAGGTTGCCCTTCGATCCCTTCTATCGGGTGGTTGCTTGTGCGTTCGCGCTATTCAGGCGGCTGGTGCAGCATTTAGACAAGGTTGTACACGTCGTTGCCGTGTGTGTCCACGCCCACAAACACGGGGAAGTCCACCACGTCGATGCGGCGCAGCGCCTCGGTCCCCAAATCGTCGTAGGCCACGGTTTCGGATGATGCCACGCATTTCGCGAGGTACGCCGCCGCCCCGCCGCACGCCACGAAATAAACGGAACCCGTCTCGCGACACGCCTCGCGCACCTCAGCCGAGCGCCGCCCCTTGCCCACCGTGGCGACGACGCCCGCGCGATGAAGTTCCGGCGCGGCGAAGTCCATGCGGCTGGCCGTGGTGGGACCCACCGCCCCAAACGGCCGTCCCGCCGCCGCAGGCGTCGGGCCCGCGTAGAAAATCGCCTGACCAGCGAGGCCATATGGCAGCGCGCCACCGCTCTGAGCAAGCTCATCCATCAGCCGCACATGCCCCGCATCACGCAGCGTATAGAGCGGCCCCGAGAGCAAACACGCATCCCCCGCCTTTAGCCCCGCCAGCTGCGAACGATCAAGCGGCAAGGTAAGGCGGATGGCATGTTCCGCCATTCCTCTGTCATCCTGAGCGGAGGCGGCGCAGCCGCCGGATCGCGACGCGAAGATAGTCCCGCAGGGAAAGGATCCCGTGTGGGCCGTCAGGCCTGTATCACCTTCCGCTAACGCCGCACGGGATCCTTCGACTTCGCGCTGCGCGCTCCGCTCAGGATGACAACCGGCCAAGTCAACCGCCCGCTCAGGATGACAAGCTGTCAAGTCAACTGTCGTCCTGCGCATGGCCGAACATCCCATGTTGATGGCCAGCGGCAACGCCGCAATGTGGCATGGTGCCGTGGCCACGCGCACGGCGAGCGCCGTCGTGCGACCACCAAGGCCACCTGGCCCCACGCCCGAGGCGTTCACAGCCGCCAGCAGTTCTTCCTCAAGCGCCGCAACGTGCGGGTCAGCTGCCGGTTCATCCACCGGCCGCATGAGCGCACGCTTCGCCAAGCCTGCCACCTTGTCAAACGTGCCACCAATGCCAACGCCTATCACGAGCGGCGGGCAGGCGTTCGCGCCCTTCTCACGCACGCAGCGCACCAGTTCATCCACGATGCCCTGCTTGCCCGCACCCGGCACCAGCATGACCACGCGACTCGCGTTATCCGAGCCGCCGCCCTTCAACATAATATGAAGGCGCGCAACCCCCGGCTTATCCACCGGATGAATGTCGCAGAAGGCAGGCGTGTTGTTGCCGGTGTTCGCGCGGTCGAGCACCGCGTCGCACACCACCGACTTGCGCAGCCGCGCCTCGTCATACGCGCGCGCCACCGCGTTATTTACCTCGGCGAACACATCGCCCGGCACCAGCATATCGGGCCCCACTTCCAAGCTGACCCACACGGTACCGGTATCCTGGCAGATGGGCACGCAGTCGGCGGCGGCGATGCGCGCGTTTTCCACCAGCTGGTCAAGCACCGCCCGACCACGCAGAGAATCCTCAGTCGCGCGGGCAGCCTCAAGCCCGGAGGCAATGTCGGCAGGGAGCACGCAGGCAAGCTGCGGAATGGCCGCGTAAACAGCGTCCGCGACCTGTGATTTTGTAATGATGGTTTCCATAGCGAAGATTATAGCGCATACCCCGCAACGCGACGCAGCGCCCCCTACTTCACCACGAAGTCACCGGGCTTGCGCGGCGCCGTACGCGGATATGACACCGCCGGATACCCCAGCAGCATACAGATTTGCAGCGGCCTGTCGCTCACTTCGAGAAACTCCTTCACCGCAGGCAGCTCATCCGACGCGCGACACAGGTAGCCGTTATAGAGCACGCCCAACCCCAGCGAGGCCGCCACGAGCTCCATATTCTGCGCCGCAAGCCCCGCATCATCAGCCCGCTCAGCCGCCACATACACTACCGCCGGCGCATTGCGGAAGAGAAAGTCCTGCGCCGAGTCCTTCTGTACCGCACGCAAGAACAGCTTATACAACTTCACCCATCGCGGCTTCTCCGCCGCCGGCTGCGCCAGCAACTCATCAATGCCGTCCCACACCAGCCGCTTGAGCTCGGGAAGTTCTTCTTGCACCACCACAAACCGACACGCCTGCGCATTCTTCGCCGTGGCCGTATAGCGTCCCGCCTCAAGCATCATCCGCAACGCCTCGGCCTCCACCGCACACGCTCGATAATCACGTACACTGCGTCGCGATTTAATAGCCAGGAGAAGCGCCTGCGAATCAATGGATTCACTCGCCGGAACAGCAGCTTCCACATCCGCCATGTCGAAGTCCGGAATAGCCACCGCCTCAGCAGGACAGACCGCCACGCAATGCCCGCACAGAATACAGCGCCCCAGCACCCGCGCCGCCCCATCCTCCACCACTACATTAGACCCCACACAGTCCGCCACACACCGCCCACACCCAATGCAGCGCTCACCATCAATCTCAATCACCCAACAACCTCTTCTCTCCCAAGTAATAGTTCGCCCCGTCTCCCCCAACAAGAAAGCGCCGCCCTCCAGCGACGCCTTCAAGTACCTCTCCACAAGTCTTTTCGCTATCGCCGCACGGGATCCTTCCCCTGCGGGACTAGCTTCGCGTCGCGACTCCGCGCCTACGGCGCTCCGCTCAGGATGACACAGGGAGCCAGTAACTCTACCATTGCTGCTCCAATTGATGAGCAGCCTGTTCAATCTAACTGGTGCCAGCCCCCATTAAACAAAGAACAGGGCTGAGTGGGGAGGTCGAATGGGTCGACGAACTTTCGCGAAGTGTGTGAGGAGGCCCATCCGGCCCCCCCGCTCAGCCCGCCCCGCAGGTTAGACCAAACTTCGCAAAAAAGGTCAACCTATTCCGGCAAATTCGCAAGTCCCGCTCGTACGCTTTCCGCCGAAGCCTGAAGCGCGGCAAGCTCATCGGCATTTAAGTCGAACTCAACAATTTCTTCGACACCATTCTTGCCCAAACGAACCGGTACATTCATGTAGAGGTCGTCGATGCCATACTGTCCGTCGATGTGAGCGCATACGCTCATGACCTCGTCAGAGCCCGTGAGAATGGCTTCCACCATCTTCGCAATGGAAGCGCCGGGGGCATAGTAAGCGCTGCCGGTTTTGAGGAAGGCCACCACTTCGGCACCGCCCTTGACGCAACGCTGCACCACCTCGGCGACCGCGGCCTCGTCCATGAGTTCGGTGATAGGCGTGCCGTTCACCGTGGTGAAGCGCGGCCAGCACACCATGCCCTCGCCGTGCGCGCCCACAGCCCATGCCGTGACATCGGCCGGCTCGCAGCCCAGCTTCTCGCACACCGCAAAGGCCAGACGCGAGGAGTCTAGCACGCCACCCATGCCCATGAGACGGTTCGCCGGCAGGCCGGATTCGCGGAAGGCAAGCGTAGTCATGACGTCGAGCGGGTTCGTCACGCAGATGAACACGGCGTTCGGGGAGGCTTCCAGGGCCTGGCCGATGACCGACTTCATGATGCCCGCGTTCACGCCAAGCAGGTCTTCGCGGGTCATGCCAGGCTTGCGGGCGATGCCGGCCGTGATAACCACCACGTCGGAGTCGCGCGTGTCGGCGTAGTCGTTCGTGCCGGTCACCTTCACCGTGAACTTTTCCACACTGCGCATGTGCATCATGTCGAGCGCCTTGCCCTGCGGCAGGCCCTCGGCCACGTCGATGAGCACGACGTCGGCCA
>DSLMC04103__coassemble_786_pt1 | contig 18601 bp, 15 predicted proteins | sample DSLMC04103__metabat2_high_PE_001 | metagenome-assembled genome bin DSLMC04103
CGATATCGCCGCTTCCAACGGCGCGAAGGGCATGGCCTGGATCGCGTTCACCACTGACGGCAAGGAGAAGAGCCCCATCATCAAGTTCTTCTCGGACGAGGAATTTGCCGCGCTGAAGGAAGCCATGGATGTGGAGCCGGGCGACCTGCTGCTGTTCGCGGCCGACAAGCCTGCGGTTGCCAACGCCGTGCTTTCCGCGCTACGTCTGCACATGGCCGAGGCGCTGAACGTGCCGCGCGAGGGTCACCAGCTGCTTTGGGTGGTGAACTTCCCCATGTTCAAGTACGACGAGGACGAGAAGAAGTATGCCGCCGAGCACCATCCCTTCACGCACGTGCTGGACGAGGACCTCGACAAGATTGAGAGCGCTCCGCTTGAGTGTGGTAGCTACTCGTATGACCTGGTCATGGATGGTTTCGAAGTGGGCGGCGGCACCATTCGTATCCATAACGCCGAAGAGCAGCGCCGCGTGCTGCGCGTGTGCGGCCTCACCGACGAGGAAATCGACGAGAAGTTCGGCCACCTCATTCATGCGCTTGAACTGGGCGCTCCGCCGCACGGCGGTATCGCGCTTGGTCTCGACCGTTTGGTCATGTTGCTAGGTGGCAAGGCGTCCATCCGCGACGTCATAGCCTTCCCGAAGACCAGCAGTGCGTCCGACCCCATGACCGGCGCCCCCAGCGCTGTGACGGGCCGCCAGCTCAAGGAAGTGAACCTGCGCACGCTGTAACCTCGCAGGTGGAATCGCATAAACATCAGGTAAAACAACAAGGAGCCCGCCAATTTCGGCGGGCTCCTTTTCTTCCTGCAACAAACACCACCGCTAAGCGGCGGACTCGTTTTCGTCCTTCGCTTCTACCGCCGTGCGCTCGCGGCCAAGCCGTTCGAATTTGTGCTTGTCGGTTTCGGCCATGCCCTGGCCCGGGTCGTGGCGCAGCTTGTACTGGGGGTCGGTGGGGTCGGTCCAAATGCGCTCAGCTACCGGCGCCCACTGCTCAACCGAGCGCGTGCACTTGTCGCACAACTCGCGCGCGCTTTCCTGTTTCTGCAGGTCGGTCGAGTGTGCTCCCGTTGCCTCCACCATATCGGCCAGAACACCCTGATTCTCCAAGAAGGGGCAGGGGCGCAGCAGGTTATCGTTGAAGGGCTGGCCCTCGTAGTAGGCCATAAAAAGCGGCGAGCGCAACGCGTCCAGCAGCGACACCTCGCGGATGTTCGCGTTCGCGTAATGCGCAAAAACGCACGGCTCCACGTCGCCGGCGGCGTTGATGTGCAGGTAGCGCCGCCCGCCGGCGATGCATCCGCCCACAAACTCGCCGTCATTTTGGAAATCAAGCGTGAAAAGCGGCTTCTTCCCGCGCATTTCGCGCACGAACCGGTACAGGTGCTCGCGCTGCTCCGGCCGCACCATAAGTTCCACCGGCGCGTCCACGCCAACGGGCATGTACGTGAAAATCCATGCGAACAGGGCGCCCTGGTCAATCATCCAGTCGAAAAATTCCTCAGACGCAATGGAATCGGCGTTGGCGCTGGTGAAGCAGCAGGACACGCCGAAAGGCAGCCCGTGCTGCTTGAGCAGCCGCATGGCCTGGCCCACCTTCGCATAGGTGCCCTCGCCGCGCCGTCCGTCGGTGGCTTCCTCGAACCCTTCCACGCTGATGGCGGGGATGAAGTTCTTCACACGCAGCATGTCCTGGCAAAACTCTTCGTCAATAAGTGTGGCGTTCGTAAACGACAAGAAAGCGCAGTCGGGGTGCTGCTCGCACAGTGCCATGAGGTCGCGTTTGCGCACGAGGGGCTCGCCACCAGTGTAAATGTACACGTGTGTGCCCAGCTCTTTGCCCTGATGGATGATGCTGTCTAGCTCATCGAGTGTCAGATTCAACTGGTGCCCATATTCGGCAGCCCAGCAGCCAGTGCAGTGCAAGTTGCAGGCGCTCGTCGGGTCCATGAGGATGGCCCACGGAATGTTACAGGCGTACTTATCGCGCATTTGCTCCTGCTTGGACCAGGCCATCATGTTCGCATCGACCACAAACGTCTTAAGCATGTCGTCGCGGAGGGCGGGATTCAGGTCAAGCACGCGCGTGATTAGCTGATACCAGTTATTCTGTTGCTCAATAGCGGTGCGGAAAGCAGCGCGCTGGCTGGGGAACAGGTTGGCCGGCGCGACCTTATCCAGCATGTCCATGATTTTCGTCAGGCGCGGTTCGGGGTCTTCCAGCAAATAGTCCATGGTTTTGTTAAGCGCAGCGCGTTTCACCTGCTCGGTTGCTTTCATGATGTGCCTCCCTTAGCTGCGTAAAATAGTAATCATCTGTTGAATAATTCTCTTTTGTTGATTATAGTGAGTAAGTGAGAGGCGGCAATTGCCAGTATGGTGTCAAATGCGGTGTATGCCACAGAACGCAAGAAGGTGGGGCGCACGTCATGAGCGATGTTCACGAAGGCAAGAGCCCGCTCCCTCAAAAGCCTGCTGCGCGCGACAAAACGCGTGATAGACGCTTTGTTCGTACGGAAAAAGCCATTCGCGATGCTTTCCTGCGCTTGATTGAAGAGCAGGACTTTCACAAAATCACCGTAACGGCTATAGCGCGCGAAGCTGATATTGATCGCAAAACGTTTTACCTACATTACGAAACCGTGGACGCCGTGGCAGATGCCATCGTGCGCGAAAAGGCCGAAACCTTCGTTCGTTTGCTGCGTGAAGGATCGTTTTTTGACCGCAACACGGTAGATGTGACCGATCTTTTCTTCAGTTTGAGCGCCGGCCCTGCGCCGGATTTGCTGCGCACGCGGAAGATGTATAAGCACATTACGGCCGAGGAAATGCTTGAGAAAATTGAGGCAGCGCTCACCGAAGCACTCATCGAAGAAGATCGGCTCGATCTGACGCATGCGAGGCCGTATGTCAGTTACTGCGTGTCATTTTTTGTCGCGGGGCTGTTTGCGATCTATCGGCGATGGCTTGCCAGCGATTCGGCTATTTCTTTGGATGAAATCTCAGCGGTTGCCAACATCGCAGCATCATCCGGCGTCAACGGCCTTCGCCAAAGCATCAGCCTTGAGCCGGGGGTTGCCGGGTCTTCCGAAGTGGGGGAGGAATAAGTATGCAGTTTCAGGGAACAGTTGACCGGGGGTGGATTGTTGTTGCGGTGGTGCTGGGGCTTCTCTGCGTAGTGAGCCTCATCCCCACGTTCGTGTTCGCGGCGCACGGGGCTGAGTCTGGCTGGCTTATTTTTGCCATTGTTGGCGGGATTGCCTTTGCGCTATTGCTTGGGCTTGAAGTATTTCTGCTGGCACCGTTCAAGCGCAGTTACGTTGAATTGCACGAACACGATCTGTGCGTCATTTTTGGCTTGCGCAAGCGCACGCTCGATTATCGTTTTATCACCGCGGTTTATCCCAAGCGCAACGCGCTCAATACGCAGGGCTGGGCCGGCTCGCTGCAGGGCGTCATGATAGAAAACGATGTGGAAGATTTTATGGTGTCTGTCGAAGATGAAGCGGTCTTTATCGCCGAACTTGCAAGCCGCTGTCCGCGTGCACGCGTGTAAAGCCTGCGTAAAATTTGACGGTTGACTGTGTGCTTTTGGTTGCCCGTGCGGGCGGGGTGGGGCATGAGAGGCCGGCATCGTCTATACTAATAATTCGCATGCGCGAACATGCACGATAAGTATCTCGGATGGGCCGGGGCGGCGCCATGTTCCGAACCTGGTCAGGTCCGGGAGGAAGCAGCCATAAGGGACCGCTGGCGAGCGCCCCTGCCTATCCGGGATACTTTTGTATTACAGGTCGGACCAAGGACACTATGGATATCATCAACTTCTTTGTTAACCTGCTTTCCGATCCGCGTGGGGCTATTGCGGGGTGGATTATTGCGCTCGGCCCGGTGTGGGTGTATTCACCATTGTTCCTTATTGTGTTCGTAGAAACCGGACTGGTCTTCTTCCCGTTTTTGCCGGGCGACTCGCTGCTGTTCGCGGCGGGCGTGTTCTCGGCCGATGGCGGCGGGCTCAACGTCTGGGCCACCCTCATCATCTTCTACGTGGCCGCCATCTTGGGAAATACGTCGAACTACTGGATCGCGCGGTTCTTTGGCGCGCGCATCATCGACTCGGGCCGCGTGAAGGCGCTCACGCCGGAGCGCATGGCCAAGCTCGACCACTTCTTCCAGAAATACGGTGGTCTCACCATTGTCATCACGCGCTTCATGCCGTTTTTCCGCACGTTTGCCCCGTTCATTGCTGGTACGGGCCATATGAACTTCGGCAAGTTCACGCTGTTTAACGTCATTGGTGGCGTGTCGTGGGTAAGCCTGTTTGTGCTGGTGGGTTACTTCTTTGGTGGCATCCCGTTCGTGCAGGATCACTTCGAAGTTATCGTGTTGGGCATTGTGGCGGTGTCCGTGGCGCCGGCCATCATAGGCGCAGTGAAAGCCGCCATGAATGCGCACAAAAACAAGCAGAACGCGTCGAACGACAGCGAGTCGAAGCGCGTGGAAGAATAACGCACCGGGTGGTCAGGCCTTTCTCGTTTGTAACCGCGACCGGTGTTGGCAACGATGCCGGTCGTAGTTTTTATGCGCCGTGTGCCGCGTAGAAGTTCTGCGCGGGTTGCGACGAGCCGCCCGCAGGCGCGCAAGGTGGGCTACACTATGCCAAGAAGAAATACGCCCTGGGGAAGAATAGGCGACTTGCATGTCAGAGGCACTTTATCGCAAATACCGGCCGCAGATATTCGAGGATGTCGTTGGCCAGGAGCATATCGAACGCACCATCAAAAACGCCATTGAGCAGGACAAGGTGAGTCACGCCTACCTGTTCACGGGCCCGCGCGGCACGGGCAAAACCACCACGGCACGCCTGCTGGCCAAGGCGCTTCTGTGCGAGCACGGCCCCACGCCCGAACCGGACGGCACGTGCGACGACTGCGTGATGATTGCCAACGGCGAGCATCCGGATGTTTACGAGCTGGACGCCGCGTCGCGCACCGGCGTGGAGAACGTGCGCGAGGAAATTATCGGCCGCGTGCAGTTCGCCCCCACGCGCGGGCGCTACAAGATTTATATCATCGACGAGGTTCACATGCTATCCACGGCGGCGTTCAATGCGCTGCTGAAAACGCTGGAAGAACCGCCGAGTCACGTGGTGTTCATCCTGGCCACCACCGATCCACAGAAGGTGCCCGAAACCATCCACTCGCGCTGCCAGCGCTTCGACTTCCGCCGCATTTCGGCCGAGGCTATTGTGTCGCGCCTGGGTGCCATTTGCGTGTCCGAGGACGTGGAATTCGAAGGCGAGGCGCTTGACCTGGTGGCGCACCGCGCTGAAGGTGGCATGCGCAATGCACTGACGTCGCTTGAGCAGCTTATCGCGTTCGGCGAGGGCAAGGTGACGCTGGAAGTGGCTGAGCGGCTGTTGGGCTCGCTCGACACCAACGACATGGCCGAAATCGTGCGCGCCGTGGGTACGCGCGATATTGCCACGTGCTTCCGCTGGACGGCCGAGTATGTGGAAACAGGCGCTGACCTGGCGCAATTCACGCGCGACTTAGCTGAACACATCCGTAATATGTATGTGCTGTCGCTTGCCGGCACCGACGTGGCGCTTGAGGTGAACGATGCCATGCGTCGCGAACTGGCACAGGAGATGGAATGGTTCGGACCTGACCGCCTAGCGCGGCTGTTGGGCGTGCTGGGCGATTTGTCGGCTGAGTTGAAGACGTCGACGAACCCACGTCTGTCGTTTGAGATTGCGCTTACGCGCATGGTGCGGCCCGACTCCGACTTGACGCTGGAATCGCTGGCCGAACGCGTGGAAGCGTTGGAAAGCGGCTATTCCGCCGTCGCGCATGTGACGGGTGGGGGAGCGCCGGCTGCGGTGGCCCCGGTGCCGGTTGCGGCTGGGGCGCCGGCTGCCGCGAGCGTGACGGTGGCTGCACCTGCGGCCAGTCCCGCCGCTGAACAGGCCGTACCAGTGGCTACTGCTCCCGTGGCAACTCCGCAATCCGCGCCTGCCGCTGAGCCGCGCCGCGAGGTTCCGGCTGCTGCTGCAACGCCAGTCGCCGAACCCGCACCCGCAATCCCTGTCGAAGCGCAGCCGGTTGTTGCCACAACCCCTGAACCTGCCCCCTCTGTTGCTGCGAGCACGGCGGCCCCCGCAGGCGGCATCACCGCCGAGCTTGCTGCCAGCTTGCAGAACCCGGCGGCGCTGCAGCGCATCTGGCAGGCGGCGCTCTCCACGCTCAAAAAGAACAAGGCCGCTTATGGCGTGCTGTTCCTCAACACGAAGGCTATCTTCGACGCGGGCAAGGGCGCGCTGCTCATTGAATTCCCTGCCGAGAATGCGTTTGCGTTCAAGGCCGTGCAAAAGCCCGACGTGCAGAATGCGGTGTCTGCGGCGCTTTCGCAGGCGTGCGGCGCAACGCTGCCGTTCTCGTACACACAAGGGGGCGCTGTTGCAGTGGCAACTGCTGTTCCGGCTGCTGCTCAAACGGCGGCAACGCCGGCTGCCGGCGCAGGAGTGAGTGCGAGTGCTGCATCTGCATCCGCTGCGGCCGCGGCCTCCGCTCCTGAGGTAGCTTCCGCCTCAGCGGCTTCCGCCCCCGCCGCTTCACCTGCGCCTGCCGCCGCCACGCCCATTTCCCAAGCGCCTGCGCCTGACCCAACTCCGGTCGACGCGTACGACATCCCGCCCTACGACGACGAAATCGTCCCCTACGACGACGAGCCCGCCCCGTCATCCGCGCCCGTCTACCCGGACGCTGACCTGGCCCCGGCTCCCAGCCCAACGCCCACGCGCGCGCAGCCGGCCGCTGTTTCCAGTCCCGCTCCCCAGGCGGTGCAGCCCACTGTCGCGGCCGACCGCGACCTGCCGCCCGAGCCGGACACGCGCACTTCAGCCACGCCCGACCCGACGGCTCCCGCGCAATCGCCCGAGGAAATAGAAGCCATCCTGGCCGCTGGCTTCGGCGAAGGCATTGTCGTCGAAGAGGTGCGGGAGTGATGTTCGTACTCGCACCCGCCATGCGCGCACTGCGCACCACCAAGCGTACTACCGCATGCCCTCCCGGCGTGCGCCCCAGATAATTCACCGGTAACGAAGAAGGAGACACGCTCATGGACATGAAGAAGATGATGAAGCAGGCTCAGCGCATGCAGGCTGAACTGGCCAAAGCTCAGGACGAAATCAAGGACATGGAGTTTGAGGCCACGGCTGGCGGCGGCATGGTGAAAGTGGTGGCCACGGGTGACATGGCCATCAAGAGCATTGTGATTGACCCCGAGGCCGTAGACCCGGAGGACGTGGACATGCTGCAGGACATGGTGCTGGCCGCCGTCAACGAGGCCCTGCGCGGCGTGTCGGACATCAGCGCCCAACGCCTGAACTCCGTTGCGGGTGGCATGAACATTCCCGGCTTGATGTAAGCGAGGCACAACACTATGTACGCGGCGCCGTCCATCCAGAAACTGCTCGATGAACTGGAACGACTTCCCGGCATTGGCCCGAAGTCGGCCCAGCGCATTGCGTACTGGATACTGAATGCCGACAAGGCGACGGCGCTGCGCCTGTCCGAGGCTATCGCCGAAGTGAAAGATCAGGTGCGGTTCTGCGCGCGCTGTTTCAACTACGCTGAACACGAGCTGTGCGAGATCTGCCAGTCGGCGAAGCGCGACGCGGGCATTATCTGTGTGGTCAGTGAGCCGCGCGACATTCCGCCCATCGAGCGCACCGGTGTGTACGGGGGCGTGTACCATGTGCTGGGCGGCGCGCTGTCGCCCATGGAGGGCATCGGCCCTGATGACTTGCGTATCGCAGAACTCATGAAGCGCCTGGCTTCGGAAGAGGTGCGCGAGGTGGTGTTAGCCACCAACCCCAACGTGGAAGGGGAGACCACGGCAGCGTATTTGGCCCGTCTCATCAAGCCGCTCGGTGTGAGTGTGACGCGGCCCGCAAGCGGTCTGCCCGTTGGCGGCGACTTGGAGTTCGCCGACGAGGTCACCCTCGGTCGCGCCATCGAAGCCCGCCGCCCGCTGTAGCGGCCGCGCGGCTCACGCCGCCGGCGCGCTCGCGACGTTACCCACGTCGTCCACGCTTTTACCCGCAGCCGCGCCACTTGGCACGAAAAGCGCAGGAGGCCGCCGCGCAAACGCGCGACGGCCTCCGTGCACCCAAGAAAGAAGAAGGGTTCTGCCCCCTCCAAAAAACAGAACCCCTTTCTTTACCGAAGCTACAAAGCCTTCGTAAATGCAGCATCTAGTATACCATCCTCCTCCACAAAATCACAACACTTTTTTTCGGCGAGGGCTGCACTCCCGCAAGGGCGGGCTGGCGAAGCCCAGACGAAAGCACCTTTGTCGACAGAGGTTTGGCTTCTGACAGATCGTTCGCGAGACGTCGGCGGGTCATGCGCGGGTCATGCTATACTGTGCGCCGAAAGGACGAGTGCATGATTATGGTGAATATTCCAAGCCCTGCCGTGTCCATTGTTGGACGCCACAATTCGGGAAAAACAACGCTGATCGAGCGCCTGATAGCCGAGTTGGTGGCGCGCGGCCACGATGTGGGCAGCGTGAAGCACCACAGCCACGTGGGCTTAGAAATTGACTACCCCGGCAAGGATTCCTTCCGCCACCGCGCCGCCGGTGCGAGCGAGACGGTTATCGCGGCTCCCGGGCAGTTGGCGCGCATCAAAACGCTGGAAGGCGAAGTGGAATGCTCCGACATTGTGCGCAGCATGCCGGGTCACGACATTGTGGTGGTGGAGGGCTATCGCAAAAGCGGTCTGCCCACCATTGAAATCATGCGCGCCGGCAACGAGGCTGACGCGCGCGTGGCCGAAGTGTTCGCCGAAGGGGCGCGCCGCGGCTGGCCGCTCGGCACCGACTTTACGCAGTTCACGCGCGGCACCGTGCCGCCAGCTGACGACGACGAGGCTCGTGAAGCCCTGCGTCGCGCGCAGGAGGAAGCCATCGCGGCCGAAAACGCGCACTTCAAGACGCAGCACCCCGACCACGTGGACATCTCCAACAAGTTGCCCACGAACAATACCGTGGCCATCGTTACGGATATCGAAGAGGCCCTGCGCGCCGCCGAGCTGTACAACGTTCCGGCGTTTGACCTGGACGACATCGCCGGTTTGGCAACCCTCATGGAGGAACGCTTCGTGCGCCCGCGCGTGACGGTGGTCATTCAGGCGGGTGGCGAGAGCCGCCGCATGGGCCGCAGCAAGGCTACGGTGCCCTTCGCGGGCCGCCCCCTTATTTGCCGGCTGGTGGAGCGCTTGGCTCCTGTGGCCGACGACTTGGTTATCACCACCAACGAGCCCGATAACCTGGCGTTTCTCCATACGGAATTCCCGCAGTACCGCGTGCAGTTGGTGTGTGATTCGTTCGATTATCGCGGCGCTTTGCCCGGCTTGTACACCGCGCTTCAGGCGGCACGCAACCCGTATGTGGCGGTGGTGGCGTGCGACATGGTGTTCGCCTCGGCGTCGCTCGTGGTGGCGGAGGCGCTTGCCATGAACGAAACGGGCGCCGACGTGGTAGTACCCGTGAACAAGCACGGCTTCGAGCCGTTCCACGCGATGTATCGGCGTATGGCCTGCCTGCCTGCGGTGCGTCGCGCGCTCGATCGCGGCGAGAAACGCGCCCAGGCGTTCTTCGACGACGTGGAGGTGCTGGAGTTTCCGCAGTCCGCGGTGCTGGAGGCCGAGCCCATGGGCGGCTGCTTCATCAATGCGAACACGCCCGAGGAACTGCACTCCCTGGAAGAATCGTTCTTGGAAGGCTAGGCATGCCGAACCTTATCGACATTGTGGAAGTGGCGCAGGCGCTTGAGAGCAAGGCGGTGTTTCTGGCGCCCGACCGCTGCGTGGCCGTGCGCAACCGCCACTCGTCGTGCACCAAGTGCTCCGACGCGTGTCCGACCGGGGCGGTGGGTGCGGCCGAAAACGTGCTGGCGCTCGATTCCGAACTCTGCGTAGCGTGCGGTGCCTGTACGACCGTTTGCCCTGTTGAGGCGCTTATCCCTTTGCAGCCGCTCGACGAGGATTTGGCATCCGCTGTTGCTGACGCCGTGGTGGCAACCGAAGGCACGGCTGCGTTTGCCTGTGCGCGCATCGCATCGAAGCGGGTGGGCGACCCCACCAAGTACGCCGAAGTGCCCTGCCTGGCGCGCATGGAGGAAAGCGTGCTGCTGGGCCTAGCCGCGCGCGGCGTGAGCGATATCGTGCTGGTGGATGGCACGTGCGCCACGTGCAAGTTCCGCGCGAACGTGCCCGGCATTGATACCACGGTGGCCTCGGCGAACAGCCTGCTGGCCGCTCAGGGCTCCGACGTGCGCATTCGCCGCGCGTCAGCATTTCCCGACGCGCTGCTGTTGCAGGATACGCGCAGCTTGCTGGGCGAGTCGCGCCGTGGCTTCTTCACGCAGGCCAAGGACGTGGCGAAGGACGCGGCCGAAAAGACCGTGGAAGTGGCATTCATCAAGAAGGGCGACGCGGCTGGTCCCTCGCTGCGCGAGCGGCTGCGCATGTCTGACGCGGGCACATTGCCGCAGTTCAACCCCACGCGACGCATGCACGTGCTCGACGCGATGGATCAGCTGGGGCCCTCGGTGGTGCCCGAGATCGACACGCGCCTGTTCGGCAGCGTGCACATCGACGTAGAAGCGTGCAGTTCGTGCGGCATGTGCGCCGTGTTCTGCCCGACGGGGGCCCTTGCGAAGAGCGACCTCAAACCCGCTGATGGCGAGGGTAGTTTCCTGGAATTCTCCGCGGCTGACTGCGTGCAGTGCAACCTCTGCGCCGACGCGTGCCTCAAGCAGTGCCTCGAAGTGAGCAGCGTTGTGTCCACCGATGAACTGTTCGACTTCGAGCCGCGTCTCATTCATCTGCCGAATCCGCCTGCGCGCCCGGGTGTCCTGTCCAGCTTGAAGCGCTAGCGCACCGGCGGATGGGCGTGTCTGCGAGGGCAGGGTGCCTTGCGCCCGCCCGCCGCCCCCCGTGCAGTTTGCGACTGTTTTTGCCCCATTTTCCGCACAAGGGTTCCCAAAGCGCGCGATATACTGTATAAAGAAAATGAACAGTTGAAAGAGTTGACATCCGTCAGCTCTCTGCGGAAGCGGGCGAGGGCAATGAACAGCGATTTTATTGTGGCAGTACACGCATTGGTGTTTTTGAATCACAAGCAGTCCGTCGTGTCGAGCGAGGCGTTGGCCGAGAACGTGTGCACGAACGCGGCGCGCGTACGCAAAGTGATGGCGCCGCTCAAGCGCGCGGGTCTTGTTGAGACGCGCGAGGGCAACGAGGGTGGCTACCGGTTTGTCGGCGATGCCGCTGCAATCGATCTCGCTTCCGTGGCCGATGCGCTTGACGTGCGCTTTGTCGAAGCGCGTTGGCACAGCGGTGACGTTCACAAAGAGTGTCTGGTGGCGTCCGGCATGGGAGGCATAATGGACGACCTCTTCGCCGACTTGGACGCCGAGTGCCGCGAACGCCTGAAACAGGTGACCATTGCCTCCATCGATCGGCGCATCTTTGGTGCGCAGACGGCTGAGGGCACGGCGGTTCTGCCCGCCGCTGGGTCACAACCCGCGGCATAGCGCACACGACGAGTTCCTCCGCAGCTGTCGAACGGCCGCCCATCAGCCTATTTCGCCCCTTTTGCCCTGACTGTTCTCTCCCGCGCCCGGGCGCACTGCGCCCACGACGACCGTAAGGAGTCACGCCATGGGTTTCTCGCTTGAAACCAGCATTCCTGCCTTTACCGTGTTCATCCAGGGGCTTTTGAGTTTCTTCTCGCCCTGCGTACTGCCGCTCATTCCGCTGTACGTGGGCTATCTGGCCGGCGGCGCAGCGAAGCGAAACGACGACGGCACCATTGAGTACCCGCGCAAGAAGGTGCTGATAAACACGCTATTTTTTGTGATTGGCGTCAGCTTCGCGTTCTTCTTGTTAGGCATTGGGTTTACGGCGCTCGGGCAATTCTTCACGGGTAATCAGCGGCTGTTCTCCGTCATTGCGGGCATCATTATGGTGGTGTTCGGTCTGTACATGCTGGGTGCGTTCGGCAAAACGCGCGCCATCGAAAAAGAGCGGCGTCTGCCGTTTAACCTGGGGCGTTTCGCCATGAACCCGCTCGTGGCGCTCGTACTGGGCTTCACGTTTAGCTTCGCGTGGACGCCGTGCGTGGGTCCGGTGCTGGCCAGCGTACTGCTGATGGCTTCGTCGAGCGCATCGGCCGCGACGGGCTTTTTCCTGGTGGGCGTTTACACGATTGGCTTCATCCTGCCGTTTCTGGCGGTGGGCCTGTTCACTGGCGAGGTGCTGCGCTTCTTCCGCACACACGGCAACGTGGTGAAATATACGGTGAAAGTGGGCGGCGCGCTGCTCATTGTGATGGGCATTATGACGGTGACCGGGTGGATGAATGGCGTGACCAGCTATTTGTCGTCGTTTGGCGGCGCGCCGGCTGCACAGGAGCAGACGGTTGACGGCGATGCGGCAAACGCGAAGGACGCGAAGACCACGCCCAAGGATAGCGAGGGCAAAGTTGCGGGTGATGAAGGCGCGTCCAACTCCACCGACAAAAAGGAAGGCGCTTCCTCGGATGAGGTGCCTACAACACGGATCGCTCCGCTTGCTGATAAGGTGCTACTCGATCAAAACGGCGTGGAACACCGGCTTTCGGACTACCGCGGCAAAACGATATTCCTCAACTTCTTCGCCACCTGGTGCGGGCCGTGCAAGCGCGAAATTCCCGACATCGAGAAGCTGTACCGCGACCGCGGCGAGAATGCGGATGACCTGGTGGTGCTGGCTGTGGCGAACCCCAAAACGGCCGATCATCCTACAAACTCCGACGTGTCCGTCGAGGAAGTGAAGGCGTTCATCAAGGAGCAGAACATGACGTATCCCGTGCTCATGGACGAAACGGGAGAAGTGTTCGGCGCGTATGGCGTGATGTCGTTCCCCACCACGTTCATGATTGACAAGGACGGGAACGTGTTCGGCTACGCGGCGGGCATGCTTACTCCCGATGTGATGGATAACATCATCGAGCAGACCATGAGCGGTAAGCGGAAGTAACTGCGGCGCGGAGCAAGCCCTGCGTTTGCCCGCGCTCGTTCGCGCCTCTCGCCCTGTGCCCCCTTCCGCCCCCTGATCGTTTCCCGGCATCGTGTCCATTGTGCTACACTTTCCAGCCGGAAAATCACGGCAAACGAAGGGCGGGGGACGAGGCATCTATGGCGTCAGGCGAATCCACAGCGAACGGCACGACGGCGGTTGACGAGGGACTTCACATCAACGAGGCCGAGCGCAAGGGGTGGGCGGATATCGCGTTCATCCGCGCAGGCGGCATGTTCAGCGCGCCGACGCTCATGGTGGGTGCGGCGCTGGGTACGGGCCTTGCGTTGTCGGGCGCGGCGCTCGCAACGCTTATGGGCTTTGGGTTCATTGTGGCCTACATGTGTTTCGTGTCCATGCAGGCGTCCGACCTGGGACTTCCCACGGCTTCGCTCGCAGCACCGGCGCTTGGGCGCACGGGTGCGCGCTATCTGGTATCGCTGATAGTGGGCGTGGTAACCATTGGGTGGTTCGGCGTGCAAACAGCCGTGTGCGGCGCGTCGCTCTCGCTCATGCTGGCCGACGTATTTGGGCTGGCCGCGCCCGTGTGGGCGTGCTCGGTGGCGCTTGGGGCGCTCATGTTGGCCACGGCGCTTGTGGGCTTCGACGGCCTGAAGTGGGTGAGCTCAATTGCCGCGCCGCTGCTGGTGCTCATCTGCCTCTACGGTGTGGGCGCGTCGGTGGCGCGCACGGGCAGCCTTGAGGGGCTGTTGGGCTACGTGCCACTGCCGGGCGACGCCATCGGGTTCATCGCTGGCGTGAACATGGCCGTGGGCCTGTTCGCGTTCGCGGGCGCGACGGCCGGCGACTTCGCCCGCTTCGCACGCACGCGCAAGGACGCGGTGCTTTCCTGCGTGGCGGGCGTAATCCCGGCCGCGCTCGTGGCGCTCATGGCGGGCGCGGCGCTGGCCATCGTTACCGGCGAGGGCGACATCGCCATTATCATGAACTCCATTGGCCTTCCGGCAGTGGGCCTGATCGCGCTCGTGTTGTCGGCCTGGACGGTGAACGCGAGCAACGTGTATTCGGCCGGCCTCGGCTTCGCCGTGATGCTCGGGCGTGACGAAGGCGGCTCCAAGTGGACCACGGCCGTGTCTGGCATCGCGGGTATCCTGCTTGCGGTAGGCGGTATTCTCGGGCAGTTCGAAGCGTTCCTCACCGTGCTTTCCGCGTGCGGCCCGGCGCTGGCCGGCGTTATGGTGGCCGACTACTGGGTGGTGCGGAAGGGCCGCCTGGCGAACCTGCGCACGGTTGAGGGTTTCTCGGTTGCGGGTGTGGTGGGGCTTGTGTGCGGCATTGCGGTAGCGCTCGTGACGGGCGGAACGTTCGCGCTGATCCCGGGCCTGGAACTGCTTGATGTGCCGTTCTTCATTGGGCCGGTGAATGGCATTGTGGTGGCTATGGTGGCCTATGTGGTGGCGTATCGCCTGGCGGGCGGCGAGCGCTTCAGCGGCCCCGTGGCGTGGGCGCGTCCTCGCGAAACTTCTGTGCCTTTTGATGAGACCGAGGGTGAACCTTCGGCGTTAGCCCAGTAGGGGCACTATACTAGGGAGGTCGCGCGCGGCGCGGCTTTCGGCATTCGGGGAAGGATGACTATGCGAAAAATCGGCATCCAGGAAATTGAGGACATCGCGCTCGGCGCGGCGCTTCTTGGTGCGGGCGGGGGCGGCGACCCCTATATTGGTAAACTTACGGCCATCGGTGCGGTGAAAGAATGCGGCGAAGTGGACCTCATCAGCGCTGATGAGGTGCCTGACGGCGCATTCATCATGCCAGCTGCGTCCATGGGCGCGCCCACCATTTTGGCCGAAAAGGGCGTGGGTGCGAACGAATTCGCGAAGCTCTTCGACATGGTGTCGCGCTACTACGGCAAGCCTGTGTACGCCACCATGCCCATGGAGGCCGGCGGCGTGAACTCCATGCTGCCTATTGCGGCGGCCGCGCGCCTGGGCATTCCCATGGTGGACGCCGACGGCATGGGTCGCGCGTTCCCTGAGCTGCAGATGGTCACGTTCACCATTGGGGGCGCATCTGCCACCCCCATGGCGTTTATCGACGAGAAGGGCAACTCGGGCATCCTGGACACCATCACGAACAAGTGGACCGAGGATATTGCGCGCGCCGCCACTATGACCATGGGCGGCACGCTGACCATTGCGCTGTTCTGCATGGATGCCGACACCTGCAAAAACTACGGCGTGCATGGCATTGTGACGCGCTCGGAGGAGCTGGGCCGCGCCATTCGCCTGGCGAAGGATGAGGCCGCGGCGGCAGGCCTCACGCCCGAAGAGTTCTTCCTGAAGTTCACAGGCGGGTACAAGCTGTTCAAGGGCAAGATTGTGGACGTGCTGCGCGAGACGCGCGGGGCGTTCAACTTCGGCAAGGTGGTGCTGGAAGGCATCGCCGAGAACCGCGGCAGCCAGGCCAGCGTGGAATTCCAGAACGAGAACCTGGCGTGCACGGTGGACGGCGAGATTGTGGCTACGGTGCCTGACCTCATTTGCCTGGTGGACCCCGACACGTTCATTCCCGTGCCCACTGACGCGCTCAAGTACGGCAAGCGCGTGCTGGTGGTGGGCCTGGAGTGCTTCGACATGTGGCGCTGCGAAAAGGGCCTGGAGCTGGTGGGGCCGCGTTACTTCGGCATTGACACCGACTACATTCCCGTGGAAGAGCGCTGCGTGCGGAAGGGGGCTTAAACCATGTATAAACTGGGCATTGACGTGGGCGGCACGAACACGGACGCCGTGCTGATTGACGAAAACTTAAACGTGGTGGCTGCGGTGAAGAACCCCACGTCAGACGATATTTATACCGGCATCATGGGCGCGGTTGACGCCGTCTTGGACGCCAGCGGCATCGACCGCGCGCTCATTGGGCAGGCCATGCTTGGCACCACGCAGTGCACGAACGCCATCGTGGAGCGCAAGGGCTTGGCACCCATCGCCGTGCTGCGCATTGGCGCGCCGGCAACGGTGGGCATCCCGCCCATGGTGGACTGGGCAGACGACATCGCGGCGGTATGCGTGGACTCCCGCATTATTGAGGGCGGCTTCGAGTATGACGGCAAGCGCCTGGCGGAATTTGACGAAGCCGGGTGCCGCGCGTTCTTCGAGGGCGTGCGCGGGCGCGTGGAGGCCGTGGCTATCTCGTGCGTGTTCTCCACGGTGCGTGCTGACGACGAGGTGCGCGCGGCTGAGATTGCGCGCGAGGTGCTGGGCGAGGGTGTGCACGTGTCCATTTCGAGCGAAATTGGCTCGATGGGCCTGATAGAGCGCGAGAACGCCACCATCTTGAACGCGGCGCTCTACGATGTGGCGCGCAAGTTTACCGAGGGCTTTGCGGCCAGCCTCGCCGACAAGGGCGTGACGAACGCGGAGGTGTACCTGTCACAGAACGACGGCACGCTCATGACCATGGAGCACGCGCGGCGCTATCCCATTCTGACCATTGCGTGCGGGCCGACGAACTCCATTCGCGGCGCGAGCTACCTATCGCGGCGCGACGACGCCATCGTGATTGACGTGGGTGGCACCACCACTGACCTGGGTGTACTTGCGCACGGCTTCCCGCGCGAGAGCGGCGTGGCGGTGACCATCGGCGGCGTGCGCACGAACTTCCGCATGCCCGACGTGGTGAGCATTGGCCTCGGTGGCGGCTCTATTGTGCGCGTGGCCGAGGACGGCTCGGGCGCGGTGACCGTGGGCCCGGATTCGGTGGGCTATGCCATCACCGAGCGCGCGCTCGTGTTTGGCGGTGACACGATGACCGCCACTGACGTGGCCGTGCGCCTGGGCATGGCTGAGGTGGGGGATGCGTCGCTTGTGGCCGATATCCCGCAGGAGGTGGCCGAGGGCGCGATGGCTGCCATCCGCACGCTGGTGGAGGATGCCATCGATGTGATGAAGGTGTCGAGCGACCCCATCGACGTGGTGCTGGTGGGCGGCGGCGCCATTGTGCTGCCGCAGGATCTGGCCGGCACGGCCAGCGTCGACAAGCCTGAGCACGCCGGCTGCGCAAACGCCATCGGTTCCGCTATTTCCAAGGTGAGCGGCGTATACGAGGCTCTGGTGGATTATGACGTAACCCCTCGCGACGAGGCCCTGGCCGCCGCCCGCGCCGCCGCCATCGAAGCCGCCGTAGAAGCAGGCGCCATCCGCGAAACGGTAGAAATCATCGACGCCGAGGACGTGCCGCTGGCCTACTACCCCGGCCACACCAACCGAGTAAAAGTAAAAGCCTCCGGCGACCTGGGATAACCCGCAGCAACAAAGCAATCAAGCACGCCAAAACCGGGCCATAAAACGGCCCGGTTTTCTTTTTGGCGGGTTTAGTGTTGTCGTAGTAACGGCATTCTCTCGGGCTTGTGGTGGGGGAGTGGGGTGGTCGGTGGCTGGGGGCTGACGAGGTTTGACGCTTGTGGGGTGAAGGTGCCGTTTGGCTGCGCGCCGCCTCCGGTCGTTGTGCGCGGTAGTAGGCGGTGTCGCGTTCGGTGTGCTATACTGGCGATCGCGCTTTAGCGCAGTAAAGTGAAAGAGCGGCTGAGGGGCGCATCATCAGGGGCTGGGCGTCGAGCCGCGGAGGCAATGGGAGGACGATTGATGAAGAAGAACCTCAAAGCGTTTGTCGCAGCGGCGGCAACGCTCGCGCTGTCGGCGGCGCTGCTGGCCGGCTGCTCCGGTGGTGGCGACGCAGAAAAGCCCGCGAACTCAGACAACGGTGGCGCTGCGGATGCGTTCACGCTGACAGTAGGCTTTGACCAGGGCTATCCACCCTACGGCTACGTGGGTGACGACGGCGAATTCACGGGCTTTGACCTGGAACTTGCCAAGGCCGTGTGCGAAAAGAACGGCTGGGGGCTAAAGCTCGAACCCATCGACTGGGATGCGAAGGACGCGCTTATCGCCAGCGGTTCAATCAACTGCATTTGGAACGGCTTCACCATGGAAAACCGCGAGGACGACTACACGTTCTCCGATCCGTATATGTACAACGAGCAGGTTGTCATTGTGAAGAAAGATGCCGGCATGAGTGCGCTTGAAGACTTAAGCGGCAAGATTGTTTTGACGCAGGTGGACTCGGCGGCGCTTCATGTGTTGGAAAGCAGCGAAGAGGGTGGTCAGGCTGAACTTGCCGCCACGTTCAAGGAGTTGCAGACCATCGGTGACTACAACAACGCCTTCATGCAGCTTGAGAGCGGCATCGTAGACGCCGTTGCCTGCGACCTGTCCATCGCGGCTTATCAGATGGCAGCCAAGCCGGATGCCTATGTGAAGCTTGGTGTGCTCGCTCCCGAGAACTACGCTGTCGGCTTCAAGAAGGGTGACACCGACCTGGCAAAACAGGTGACCGACGCCCTCAAGGCACTCGACGAAGATGGCACCGTGAAGCAACTCTGCGAGAAGTACAACGAGCAGGGAATCACCTACGACAACTGGGTTCTGTAAGGGTTTGGCGGCCGGGAGGCCGC
>DSLMC04103__coassemble_790_pt1 | contig 18527 bp, 14 predicted proteins | sample DSLMC04103__metabat2_high_PE_001 | metagenome-assembled genome bin DSLMC04103
TGGGTGTACACAGGCGTGACCTCGGCGACGGCCGACAACTCTATCGTGGGCTTCGTGCTGATCAACCAGCGCACGGCCGAGTCGCACTTCTACTCGGTGGCGGGCGCGACGGAGGAATCGGCCATGCAGTCGGCCGAGGGCCAGGTGCAGAACCTGCGCTACCAGGCCACCTTCCCGCTGCTCATTAACGTGTCGGGCCAGCCGACGTACTTCATGGCATTGAAGGACAACGCCGGCTTGGTGAAGCAGTTCGCCATGCTGGACATCCAGCGCTACCAGAATGTGGCCGTGGGCAATACGGTGGCCGAGTGTCAGAAGGCCTACCAGGCGCTGCTCGCCACCAACGGCGTGCTGGCCGAGGCGGGCGTGGACTCGGGCGCACTGGAGAAACAGGGCGTGATTGCTCACATGGCAACCGCCGTGGTTGAGGGTAACTCGCACTTCTACGTGAAGCTGGACGACGGTGCTACCATTTACGACTTCGCGCTGCCGGGCCTCATTGAGATTGTGGGCTACAAGGAGGGCGACACCATTACGTTCACCTACGTGGAAGCTGAGCCGACCAGCCCGGTTGAGGAAATCATCAGCGGATCTGCGGGAGATGCAAAGGATTCTTCTTCGAAGGAGGGCACCGCTGGCTCCGCTGAAGAGACTGCTAAGGGAGCCGACGCTACGGGCGATGCGGGCGGCAACGCTGCCTAAGCGCCTCAGTGGTGTAAATTGGTGGTGTAATTTCGGAAGTTGCTGTTGACAGGGCAGGAAACGGTACTAAACTGTAAAGGCTGCTTCGAAGAAGTGGCACGAAGCACAGGATAGTTCCGCTGCCCAAGACAGCAGGCACCGAAAGGTTTAATCGCGAGAGATCGCGGCCCGCCGAGGTGGTTGTATAAGTTTCGCGCTTAGACGACCCCTGCTGTCATGCGACGGCGGGGGTCGTTTCCTTTTCTCAGGCGACGATCCCACCCGCGAGGGGCGGAACCCGAGTTTGAGAAGAAGGAGGTGTACTGCATGCCCAACGTTCAGAATCAAGAAACGCTTGTCAAGATCAAGGAAGACCTCGACGGCATCTCTGCGATGTGGGTCGTGGATTACCGCGGCCTCACCGTGAAGCAGGTTCAGCAACTGCGTAACGACATCCGCGAAGCCGGTGGCAGCATGAAGGTGTACAAGAACACGCTCATGCACATCGCGCTGGAGGAGTCGAGCCTGCCCACGCTCGATGATTTGCTGGAGGGCCCGAGCGCATTCGTGTTCGCCGGTTCCGACGTGGCCGCTTCAGCGAAGGCTGTAAAGACGTTCGCGAAGGCCAACCAGGATCTGGAGATCAAGGGTGGTTTGATGGAAGGCGCTCAGGTGTCTGCCGCTCAGGTGGAGGCCATCGCTTCCCTGCCGTCCCGCGAGGAGCTCATGGCTCAGATCGCCGGCGCTATTTCCGGTGTTGCTCGCGGCCTCGCTGTCGCGCTCAACGGCGTGCCGAGTGGTTTGGCTCAGGTCACGAAGGCTGTGGCCGATCAAAAAGCTGCGTAGGCGCAGCGAGGGCGGCGTAAGATGCGCCGCTTGAACGAAGACACTGTACAGGCCGGAAAAGCCGGCCGTTTGAAAGGAAGCTATCATGGCTATTACGCGTGAAGAGATTATTGAGGCCCTGAAGGAGATGTCCCTGCTTGAGGCGTCTGAGCTGGTCAAGGACATCGAGGAAGCGTTTGGCGTGTCCGCTGCCGCTCCCGTGGCCGTGGCTGCTGCTGCTCCTGCTGAGGGTGGCGCTGCCGCCGAGGAGAAGTCTGACTTCGACGTCGTGCTCGAGGGCTTCGGCGACAACAAGATCGCCGTCATCAAGGTTGTCCGCGAGATCACCGGCCTGGGCCTGAAGGAGGCCAAGGAAGTGGTCGAGGGCGCTCCGAAGCCGATCCAGGAAGGCGTTGCCAAGGACAAGGCTGAGGAAATCAAGGCCAAGCTCGAAGAGGCTGGCGCTGCTGTCACCCTTAAGTAATCTGGTTCCGGCGGCCTCACGGCCGCCGGAATTGTTCGACGCTGCGGGGTGCGCTGGCACCCGATCTTGCCCCTTGTGCGCTTACCCTCACGTGCGAAGCACGCTCGGGCGCGCGGCGGGGCAATCTCGGGCACCAGCGCACCCCTCGCTGACTCTACGAACGACCTGTTTTACAAAACGCCTCCACCTGGGGGCGTTTTACTTTCTCGGGCATCGAGGAGCCTCGCTGTTTTACTACGCCAACCAGTGAGATAGTTTTCGCGCTGCGCGCGAATTGGTCGGACTTGGAAATTTCAAGTTGCTCATGCATCTGTTGAATCTACGAAACGCTGACGGAATGGCAACGAAACGTATGCGCGCGGTGACGTTCGCCTATAGTGAAATTCTTGGATTGTCGTATGCTGTTGCAAGAATTTTTGCGGTGGCTTTGAAGGGGGAGACCGTACCGATGGGATATTTCAACGCGGCGTGGCAGGATATTAAAAACTCGCCTGGGTGGTTTGGCAAGTTGGTGGTGCTGGGCCTGGTTAGTCTTATACCTATCTTTGGTTGGATTGTGGTGTACGGCTACCTCTATGGGTGGGGGCGTGATATTGCGTGGGGCGTTCATGCACCCTTGCCTGCGCATGTGTTTGGTAACGAGGATGGCCGGCTGTACAGCCGCGGGTTCTTTGTGATGGTTATTGGGCTGGTGTGTTCACTTGCACCCTGGCTTGTGGATGTGGTTGCCATGATGCTGACGGGCAGTTCCGCGTGGGGCTGGCACTACGGCGGCCACTTCTCCTTCCCGTTTGGTATGGCCTCGGGCGTGGTGGGGCTCGTGCTCTTCGCGCTTTCGCTGGCGGCCATGCTGTTCGCCGTGCTGTTTTTCTGGGCGGGGTCCATGCGCATGAGCATTTACGGACGACTCTCGGCGGGTTTTCAGTTGGGTCGCTTGTGGAGCATGCTGAGGCGCGACTTTAACGGCATGCTGCGTATTTTGGGGATGGCGGTGCTGCTGATGTTCTTCTTGTCGGTGGCGGTGACCATTTTTATCATAGTGGTAGTGGTCGTAGGGATGCTGGTTGGCTTCATTGCAACCGGAGGCAACCTGAACATCAACGCAAACCATCCGGGTGCGGCTATTATGGGTATGATCTTCACCATCGGCGGGGTTGCGGTTATCCTGGCGCTGCTGGCGGGCTTTGCCTCGTCGGTGATGACGGTGTTTATTACTGCTATGATCACCCGTGCGTTGGGGTACTGGACGCGCCAGTTCGACGTGCCGGCGTGGCGTGGGCAGGATGACCCTATGCCCTTTGAGTTGGCGGGTGCCGTTGGCAGCTTTGGTGGGCCGGGGCAGCAGCCTCCGTACGGGCAGCCGCCGCTGCGCTAAGACGCCACCGATCAGGGGAAACGGAGGGGGAAGACACCATGGATTACCAAGAATTGAAGCGGCAGATAGATGAGCTTGAGGGCGAACGCCGAGCGCAATGTCGCCAGGTGATGTCGTTGGCGGCGCTGGGCGGTAATGTGCGTCCGGAATTTCGCGCGCATCTTGAGGCCGCGAACGACTATCGCGCTTTCTTCGACGCGCTGTACGAGGACGATTCTCTGCGCTTCACGCGGGCCTGGGCTGCGTGGGCGAAGCTCGCGCGCAAGGATTGGCTAGGGCGGTTCCAGCCCGAACATGCCGTGGGGAATGTTGTTTTTGGCGGGCGTGGTCTGCCTGTGGAATTCGCTGGCGGCGGTACGCTGCTCGTGCCGACGGGCGGACGCGGCAAGACGGCGCGCGTGTACGTGTTCGACGATGGTGCGTTTAACGAAAGTGCCGCCACGTACTTCACCTCCCTGGATGGCGCTTTCACGTGTGCGCACATTGAGTTCGATGGCGTGTACGATGTCTTTGCTGGTGGCGGGGCGGTGGTGTTTGAGCGGTGGCGCTTTAACGAGAATGGCCAGCGGGCGAAGGCGGCCGATCTTGCGCGCGAGTATCGCCTCACTGGTTGAAAGTAAGGCGCGGGGCCGGTCGGCTCCAACGGAAAGAGTTGTAGCGGCGTGCGGGTTCCAACGAGCCCGCACGCTTTTTTGTGGGCGCGCATCGCCGGTGCGGGCGGCTTACAGCCCCCGGTTCCCGCCGAAGGCATCGCCGAGGCGATACGGCAGGTAGTCGAGGAAGGTTTTAACGGCAACCGAGGCGCTTTTGCGGTCGCGCAGCGCAATGCCAATGGCACGGCGCGCCTCCACGTCAAGGCTGCGCGTAACAATACGGTAGGGCGCGCGCTTCAAGATGAGGCGCGGCAGAATGCCCACACCAAGGCCGCTTTCCACCATGGACATGATTGCGTAGTCGTCCCAGGTGGTGAAGTGGACGTTTGGTTTGACATCGTAGCGCTCCAAGAGTTCCGACACCTCGGCTTTCGTGCCGCGCTCCAGAAGCATAAAGGGCTCGGCGCAGAGTTCAGCCAAAGGGACGGTGTCGCGCGTGGATAACGGGTGGCCGAGTGGCAACACGGCTACCAACTCATCGCCACCGAGCGGCAAAACGTCCAGGTCGGCGGAGGCGGGAAGCCTCAGGAAGCCGCAGTCCACGCGCCCCTTGGCAATCCACTCTTCAATTTCAGCGTATTCACCAATGAGCAGTTCGTAGTCGATGCGCGGATGGTCTTTCTGGAAGGCCTTCACCACGTTGGGCAACCAATGCGTAGCCACGCTGGAGAACGTGCCGATGCGGATGAGGCCTGCCTCAAGGCCATTCAGCTCGTCGACGCGGCGCTTGAGTTCGCCATGGGCAGCATACACCGCTTCGACGTGCGGAAGCAGGCGCAGTCCGTCCGAAGTGAGCCGCACGCCGCCGCGACCGCGCTCCAAAAGCGACACACCCCATTCGTGCTCGAGGTCGGCAACCATGCGGCTGATACCCGATTGCGAGTACGACAGCGCCTCAGCCGCCTTCGTGAAACTGCCGCATTCAGCCGTTTTGACGAAGGCGGCGAGCTTCTGTATTCCTCCATCCATGGCTCCTCCTGGCAGTATTCGGATTACTCATACATAGTATGATAAATATTCGCTTTTGTAATCAACAAATCCGGCGCATACTGCTTTCTGACGCAAAATAGGAAGAAAGGCGCAGAGCAGCGATGAACGCGTACAGCGCAGAGGCGCGCAAAGCACAAGCGACATACGAAGGCGCGTGCGGCGAGGGGAGCCGGCGATGAAGAGCGCCTACATTACCTATGTGGCCTCGTTGCTGCTGTTTGGTTCCAACGGCATTGTGGCAAGCCAGATTGGCCTGGCCAGCGGCCAGATTGTGCTCATGCGTACACTGATGGGTGCGCTCGCGCTGGGCACGGTTCTGCTGCTTGCTCGCCGGGGGACGTCCTTCTTACACAACCGTCGCTCCCTTGTGTGCTTGGTGGTGTCGGGTGCGGCACTCGGGGCGAGTTGGCTCTTTCTCTATGAAGCATATCGGCTGGTGGGCGTAGGGGTGGCGTCGCTTGCCTACTACTGCGGGCCGGTTATTGTGATGGCGCTTTCGCCGTTGCTGTTTGGTGAGCGCCTGACGAAGCAGAAGGTGATGGGCTTCGCGGCGGTACTCTGTGGCGTGGCGCTGGTCAGCGGTCGTGCGCTGCAAAGCGGCGGCGACGTGCGTGGTCTCGTGTTCGGCGGCGTGGCGGCGGTGCTCTTTGCCGTCATGGTGATCTTCAACAAGAAGGCCGTGGGCATTGGCGGGCTGGAGGGCTCGGCCGTGCAAATGACGTCGGCCTTTTTAGTGAGCGCGGTGGCGTTGGGGGCTCAGGGCGGCCTCTCGTTCGCGATTGCGCCTGGCGATTGGGCACCCCTTCTCATGCTGGGGTTGGTGAACACGGCGCTCGGGTTCTACTGGTACTTCTCAGCCATGGGCAAGCTTTCGATTCAGTCGGTGGCGCTCTGCGGCTATCTGGAGCCGCTTGCGGCCGTGGTGTTGTCCGTGTTGCTGCTGGGTGAAGCGGCTGGTCCTACGCAGATGCTTGGCGCTGCGCTGGTGATAGGGGGCGCGCTCTTTGGGGAATGCGTGGGTGGCCGTCGCGCACCGCAAGCCGCACGACCCGCCTTTGCGCCGCGCAGTGTGCGGATTTCTTCAGGCTTTGGCGGTGTATCGCGCTGATCTCAGGTATCCTGATCGTTCGCAGAAGAACCTTCGGGAGAACACGGCGGTGATACCGGCATCATGAAGATTAACCACGCAATACTGCACGTTTTCGACTTCGTTTCGTGCGTGAATGTGTACGCGCAAGAGGAACTGGACCTTTCGAGCAAAAACGCGAAGCGCTATGTGATGGGCCACGCGAAAAAGGCGCTCAACAACCTGGACAGCAAGCGCGGGTCGTTCGCCGACGATAGCCTGTTCGCCGAAGAGCTGCGTGGGTATTTCCGCGGCGAGCGCGACTTCGTGGGGTTGTCGACGCAGATTGCTGAGTTCATTGCCGGTGAACTGGGCCGCATGGAAAAGACTCCCTCCACCGACCTTCTGGTGGTCGACTTCGAAGACGAACCCGAAACCGTCGTCACCGAGCTGACCGAAGAGGAAGCGGCCGCCGCCTACGAAGGGCGCGGCAAGCGCTACTTCGCTTTCATGTTGCTGGAAAGCCGGCAGGCGTATATGCACGAGATCGGTCAGGGCGAGAGCGGCGGCACGTGCGTTGACGTGGCCCGCCATCACGCCATTCTGCCGAATCCCTCGCAAAAGGTGCAGTCGTTTGCCGTGGTGGAGTCGCGCACGCTGGCTGTGTCGTTTTGCGACAAGGCGCGCACCATCGCCGGCGAAGAGCGCTGGCTCATTCCCGATGGCCTTTTGCAATGCTCCATGGAAGCATCGAGCAAAGAGGTGTTCGACACAGTAGCGCGCATCGTGGAAGAGGTCGCCGAAGAGTACGGCGCCAACTCGGCGGTGGCGGTGTCGAAGGCCAAGGCGTACGTGAGTGAGGCCGTGGAGGAATCCGAGGAACTGGCCCCGTGGGAGCTGGGCGAAGAGGTGTTCGACGACGGGCCCTTGCAGAAGCGCTTTGAAGAAGCGCTGGCCGAAGAGGCGCTACCCGAGCGCCTGGTGGTGGAAAAGACCGTCGCAAAGCGCGTGGCGAAGCACCACAAGATTCGCACCGATACGGGCATCGAGGTGACCTTCCCGGCTGAACTGGGCGAGAACCCCGAATTCATCGAGTTCGCCAGTGCGCCGAACGGACTGATTTCCATCCAACTGAAGAACATCGGCAGCATTGAGAACCGCTAGCGGGTTCGCCTGCGCGGGAGGGCTGCCGCGCGCCGGTGCGGGCGCTTTCCCTGAGTGAACCCGTATGAGACAATAGCCGACACACGGCTTTCAAGCATAAGGAACAGGAGCACCATGGCTGAGTTTATCTACCAAATGTATCAGGCGCGCAAGGCGCATGGCGACAAGGTTATTCTTGACGATGTGTCGCTGTCGTTTTATCCCGGCGCGAAGATTGGCGTGGTGGGCCCGAACGGCATGGGCAAGTCGACGCTGCTCAAACTGATGGCGGGCCTTGAGGAAGTCTCGAACGGCGAGGCGCGCCTCACGCCCGGCTACACCGTGGGCATCCTGCAGCAGGAGCCGCCGCTTGAGGAAGATAAGACGGTGCTTGAGAACATCGAGCTGGCGTTTGGCGAGCTCAAGGCCAAGATCGACCGCTTCAACGCCATCGGTGCAGAGATGGCCGAGCCCGATGCCGATTTTGACGCGCTCATGGCCGAGATGGGCGAGCTGCAAGATGCCATCGACGCCGCAAACGGGTGGGACCTCGACAGCCAGCTTTCGCAGGCTATGGACGCGCTGCAGTGTCCCGACCCCGACATGCCGGTGAACGTGCTTTCCGGTGGCGAGCGCCGTCGCGTGGCGTTGTGCCGCCTGCTGCTGGAGGCACCCGACCTGCTGCTGCTCGACGAGCCAACGAACCACCTGGATGCGGAAAGCGTGCTCTGGCTTGAGCAGTTCCTGCGCCGCTACCCGGGCGCCGTGCTGGCCGTCACGCACGACCGTTACTTCCTGGACAACGTGGCCGAGTGGATTTGCGAGGTGGACCGCGGGCACCTCTACCCCTACAAGGGCAATTACTCCACCTACCTGGAGACGAAGGCCGCGCGTCTGGAGGGCCAAGGTCAGCGCGAAGAGAAGCTGGCGAAGCGCCTGCGTTCGGAGTTGGAGTGGGTGCGTTCGAGCCCGAAGGCGCGCCAGGCCAAGAGCAAGGCCCGCCTCGAGCGCTTCGAACAGATGGCGGCCGAGGCGCGCTCCTTCGAGAAGACGAGCGTATCCGACATTCAGATTCCCGTGCCGCCGCGCTTGGGCGCGAAGGTGATTGAGGCCTCGCATTTGCGCAAGTGCTTCGGTGACCGCGTGCTGATTGATGACTTGTCCTTCACGCTGCCGCAGGGTGGCATTGTGGGCGTGATCGGCCCGAACGGCGTGGGCAAGTCCACGTTGTTCAAGGCTATTGTGGGGCTTGAGCCACTCACGGGCGGCGAGCTTTCCATCGGCGAGACCGTGCAGATTTCCTACGTTGATCAGAACCGTTCAGGCATTGATCCGGACAAAAACGTGTGGGAAGTGGTGTCGGATGGCCTGGACTACATGAAGGTGGGGGAGAGCGAAATCCCCAGCCGCGCCTACGTGGCCAGCTTCGGCTTCAAGGGCCCCGACCAGCAGAAACCTGCTGGCGTGCTGTCGGGCGGCGAGCGCAACCGCCTGAATTTGGCGCTCACGCTCAAGCAGGGTGGCAACCTGCTGTTGCTTGACGAGCCCACGAACGACCTCGACGTGGAAACGCTGGAAAGCTTGGAAGAGGCCCTGATGGCGTTCCCGGGCTGCGTGGTGGTGACCAGCCACGACCGCTGGTTCCTCGACCGCATTGCCACGCACATCCTGGCGTGGGAAGGTACTGACGAGAACCCGGGCAACTGGTACTGGTTCGAGGGCAACTTCGACGACTACCAGAAGAACCGCATCGAACGCCTGGGCGAAGAAGCCGCCAAACCCCACCGCGTCCACCGCAAACTCACCCGCGACTAGAACTAACAGGGCCCCGCACAAACCAACGCGCGGGGCCCTTGTTTTTTTCAGGCGGATTCTTTCGCGCAGCTATTTCCAGCGTTTGAGGGTGGGAAGGACAGCTCCCATGAAGGAGACGGCTTCGTCGGTGGTAATGTGGCAGGTTTCGGCCATGCCGGGGGCGCAGCGCTCGATGAGTTCCTCGAGCGATTCGTCTTCAATAAATGCGCCGTCGTTGTAGCACCAGGAGCAAAATTCTTCGGACCGTGCGCCGTCAGCCTCGGTGCCGTGATCTTCCTGCTTGAAAAATGGCATGCCGCAGCTTTGGCAGTAGGGCGCGTCCGGCATTTCCAAAAGTTCGACAACGGGAACGTCGCAGGTGGCAGCAATGAGCTTGCACATGTCGATGCTCGGCGAGGTTTCGCCGTTTTCCCAGCGTGATACGGCCTGGCGAGTGACGAACAGCTTGCGCGCGAGGTCGTCTTGCGTGAGGCCCTGCTCCTTGCGGATGCGGACGAGCACGTCTCCAACACTCATGGTGAATCCTTTCATCGGCGGGCGGACGCTGCCATTGAACCATGCGGCTGCGCCTGCCGTAAAGAAACAAAACGTTGCGACGGGCGCGGCTCGTTGATTCCAGGTATTATATGCGGGAATGCGGCCAGTTCGCAGAAGGCGCGGCTAACGCTTGAAGGGAGAGGGTTGATGTATGTAGCGTGTTTGGATTTGGAGGGTGTACTGGTTCCGGAGATTTGGATTGCGTTTGCTGAGGCGAGCGGGATTCCGGAGCTGACGCGGACGACGCGCGACGAGCCTGATTACGGCAAGCTCATGGACTGGCGCTTGAACGTGCTGCGCGAGCATGGGCTGGGGCTTGCGGAAATTCAGCGCACTATTGCCACCATCGACCCCTTGCCCGGGGCGCGTGAGTTCTTAGACGAACTGCGCGCCACGACTCAAACCATCATCATTAGCGATACGTTTACCCAGTTCGCGAAGCCTTTGATGGAGAAGCTGGGGTGGCCGACGCTGTTCTGCAACGAACTTGAGGTGGCTGAGGATGGTGCCATTATCGGCTTTCGCATGCGCTGCCCCGAGTCGAAGCTGACGACGGTACGCGCGTTGCAGTCATGCGGGTTTGACACCATCGCGGCGGGGGATAGCCACAACGACCTGGGCATGATCCGCGCGAGCAAGGCGGGCTTTTTGTTCCGCAGCCCCGATTCCATTAAGGCTGAAAACCCTGACTTGTCGGCGTTTGAAAGCTACGATGACCTGCTAGCGGCCATCAAAAGGGAGCTGGCGTAGCGGAGCCGCGTGAAGTGACGGAGGCGTGTGATGGAAGAGCGTGAGCGTGTTGGCGCGGGCCTCATTGAAATGGACGAAGTGTTCTTCGAGTGCGTGTATGACCAGGTGAAAAATGTTCCCGCTGGCTCGGTGTGCACCTATGGAACCATTGCCGAGTTGGCGGGGTATCCCAAGGCCGCGCGCGAAGTGGGCCTGGCGATGAGTCGCGTACAGCGCGCGTGGAACCTGCCGTGTCATCGCATTGTGAACGCGCAGGGTACCTTGGCACCGACCTATGCGTTTGGCGGCAAGGACAAACAACGGGCGCTCTTGGAAGCAGAGGGTGTCGCATTCTTGGAGGATGGGGCCATTGACCTGGCCCACCATCGGTGGCCTCCCACTGGTGAACCCGAGCAGTTGGCGCTGCCTTTGTAGCGGAGCCTTCGCGGCCGGTGGTGCGCACGAAGGGTCTGTAACAAAGTTCGGCTCTTTGTGGGTTTTCCGTAGGGCAAGGGTTCTACCCTTGCCGCTCAACATTGATAAACCTGCAGGTTAGACGTGGTTGACGGCAAGGGCAGAGCCCTTGCCCTACGGAAAACCTGGTTGGTAGGGCACTTTTATTACAGCATCGTGCCGTTCCTGGTGATTCGACGAGGGGCCGTGTTGGCACTGGCGCCCGGCGGCCCCATCCCCTAGACTGGTGGTCATGGAACATGATGACGAAATTCCCGCGGACGCTTCTGCGGAAGGGGCTTTTGAGCCCGGATCACTCGGCCGGCTTTCGCCCACGTGGTGGGAGCCTGAAGACGACGACGCACCCGAACCCGAGCCGTGGCTTGATGCCGAGGCGGCGCTCGACCGCTTCCTCGAATGGACGGCGGCGCGCGGCATAGAATTGTGGCCTCACCAGGAGGAAGCGCTCATGGCGCTCATGATGGGCGACCACGTAATTTTGGGTACGCCCACCGGCTCCGGCAAGTCTATGGTGGCACTCGGCCTCTGCTTCATGGCAATGGCCACCGGGCAGCGCTCCTACTACACGGCGCCCATCAAGGCGCTGGTGAGCGAAAAGTTCTTTGACCTGGTGGACGTGCTGGGGCGTGAGAACGTGGGCATGGTGACGGGCGACGCGCACATCAACGCGGGCGCACCCGTGGTGTGCTGCACGGCCGAGATTCTCGCGAACCAGGCGCTGCGCGAGGGCGAGCACGCCGACGTGGGGTGCGTGGCCATGGACGAATTCCACTACTACGGCGACTACGACCGCGGCTGGGCGTGGCAGGTGCCGCTGCTCACGCTGCCGAAGACGCAGTTTCTGCTGATGAGCGCCACGCTTGGTGACGTGTCGAACATTGCGGCCTCGCTCAGTGAGCGCACGGGCCGCGATGTGGACGTGATTGCCGACGCGCCGCGCCCGGTGCCGCTTGCCTACGAGTACGTGGAAATGCCGCTTGAAGGCACGGTGGAGCTGGCGCTGCGCAAGGGCGAGGCGCCGCTCTACCTGGTGCACTTCTCGCAGGATGCAGCGCTGGCTACGGCGCAGTCGCTCTCAAGTTTTGGCGTGGCGTCGAAGGAGCAGCGCGAGGAAATCAAGGAATATGTAAAGGGCACGCGCTTCACCACGGCGTTCGGCAAAACGCTTAAGCGCCTGTTGCTGAGCGGTGTGGGCGTGCACCATGCGGGCATGCTGCCGCGCTATCGGCTGTTGGTGGAAAAGCTTGCTCAGCAGGGGCTTCTGCCGGTGATTTGCGGTACCGACACGCTGGGCGTGGGTATCAATGTGCCCATCCACACGGTGGTGCTGACCGCGCTTACGAAGTTCGACGGACGCAAGATGCGGCGTTTGCGCGCCCGCGAGTTTCACCAGATTGTCGGGCGGGCAGGACGAAGTGGCTTCGACACCGAGGGTATGGTGATGGCCCTCGCGCCCGAGCACGACATCGAGAACGCGAAACTCATTGCGAAGGCGGGCGACGACCCCAAGAAGCTGCGCAAAATCAAGAAGAAGCAGCCGCCCGAGGGCTTCGTCACCTGGAACAAGCAGACCTTCGAGCGCCTGATTGAAGCCGTGCCTGAAACGCTGAAGCCGCGCATGCGCATCACGCATTCGATGGTGCTTTCTGAAGTGGTGCAGGGTGGCGACGCGTACACGCGCGTGCGTACGCTCATAGCCGACTCGGCGCAGACTGACGAAGAGAAGGCGGCGCTTTACCTGCGCGCCGACGAGATATTCCAGACGCTCATTGACGCGGATGTGGTGGAGCGGTTGGAAGCCGAGGACGGCACCGTGGAGTACGTGACCACGGTGGACTTGCCTGAGGACTTCGCGCTTGACCAGCCGCTTTCGCCATTTTTACTGGCGGCGTTGGAGCTGCTTGACCCCGAGGACGAAGACTACGCGCTCGATGTCATCTCCATGGCGGAGGCCACACTGGAGGACCCGCGCCAGGTGCTGCGCGCGCAGGAGCGCATCGCGCGCGACAAGGCGATGGCCGAGATGAAGGCCGACGATGTGGAGTACGACGAGCGGATTGAGCGTCTGGCCGAGATCACGTACCCGCGCCCCCTGGAGGACCTGCTGCAGGCGGCGTTTGAGCGGTACTGCCAGGAGGTACCGTGGGCGCGCGACTTCGAGCTGGCGCCCAAGTCGGTGGTGCGCGATATGGTGGAGACCGCGTCGGACTTCAAGACGTACGTGGGTCGTTACAAAATTGCGCGCTCAGAGGGCACGCTGCTGCGCTACCTGGCCGATGCCTACCGCGTGCTCGACCGCACGGTGCCGGCCGAACGGCGCGACGAGCGGCTGCAAGACATTGTGTCGTGGCTGGGCTTCCTCGTGCGCTCGGTAGATTCAAGCCTGGTGGACGAGTGGGAGAATGCAGGCTCGATGTTCGACGCCGCGCCACCTGCGGCTGGCGACGAGGTGGTGGCCGACCGCCGCGGCCTCACGGTGCTCGTGCGGAATGCCCTGTTCGCGCGCGTGCGACTGGCTTCGCAAGGTCGCGTGGATGAGTTGGGTCGCCTTGATGCCGACTGGGGCTGCGGTGAGCCGCGCTGGCAGCGGGCGCTCGACGCGTACTACGAGGCGCACGAAAACATTGCCATTGATGCCGACGCGCGCTCGATGGCGTACCTGTCCATCGACGAGTCCGACGAGCGCACCGACCACGTGTGGCATGTTCGCCAAATCTTCAGCGACCCCGAAGCCGACCACGACTTTGCCATCGTCGCCGACGTGGACCTTGACGCCACCCAAGAAGAAGGTGAAGCCGTATTCATAAACTACCGCGTAGGCTTCTTCGAAGAGTTGTAGAGGCCTATTGATTGAAGAGAGTCGGAACGTTGAGGATTAACCGGGGTAACGCCCGGCTGCGTCCACTGTCCGCTCGTTGCCCTTGCTGTCAACCGGTCAATTATCGATTGAACCTGGTGGGTGTCGGGGGCTTCGGTCTTTTCGTTTGCCATACTTTTCCTTTTGAGGGCGTGCGCCTTGTAGTGGTGTGCGCTCGTTTGAGGGCGTGACGTCGAAGAGGAGAAGACGGATGGCAAAGGCACGGTGGGGAAGGCGTGCGGTGTGGGCGCTTGCGGCGGTGGCGCTGACCTGCGCGCTGGCGGCGCTTGCGGGGTGCGCAGGCGGCAGCGGTGCGCCCGCAGCGTCTGGCGAGGGCACTTTGCGCGTGGGTGTGCGCAGTGACGTGGTGGGCTTCGGCTACCTGAACAAGGACACCAACAAGCACTACGGTCTTGAGATTGACCTGGCCGAAGAGCTGGCGCGCCGCCTTGGTTACGCCGACGTGGAGTTCGTGGACGTGCTGCCCGAAACGCGCAAGGATATGCTTCTGAACGGCGAGGTGGATTGCCTCGTGGCGTGCTACTCCGTGTCCGAATCGCGCCAGAAGAACTTCGACTTCTCCCCGGTCTATTACGAGGACCGCTCCGTCATCATGGTGGAGGACAGCTCGCTCATCACCAGCCTTGATGGGTTGAAAGGCCGCACCTTCGGCACTATGTCTGGCTCGAATACGGCGCCGCAGCTGGTTATCAAACTCACAGAGGCGGGCTTCACGAACGGTGAGGCGCTTGAGGCCAACGCGGACAACTCCGACGTGCGCTTCGACACGTTCCATCTGGTGCAGGTGCCCTCTTACCAGGAGCTGAGCGACCGCTTGGAGGAAGGCTCCATCGATGCGGCATGCATGGACGCAAGCCTTGCGAACACGTTCAACGACTTCGACCGCAGCCTGCTTGACTTCCAGATTGATACCCAGAGTTACGCCGTTGCCACGCAGAAGGGCTCGGCCTTGAGCCAGCCGGTGGCCGAGGCCGTGCAGGTCATGCTGGACGACGGCACGGTGGCGCGCCTCATTGACAAGTGGAACTAGAGGGGGACGGATGTCGACGAAACTCAAAATCAAGATAGCCGTCCTGGTGGCAGTGGCGGCCGCAAGCATGGCCTGCATGGCGGGGCTGTTGTTCACGCTGCAAAGCAACCTGTCCATTGACAGTTACACGCAGGAGATGCGCCAGGAAGCCGCGGCGCTGCCCGACCTTCTGGCGACGGCCGACGAAAGCGCCACGCAGAACACCGAAACCCATGACGCCATCTTCCAGTCGAAAGCCGCAAGTGTGGCGTTCATGGCGAACAACAATGCCGGCTTTGAGGCCGCCGACGCGAAGATGGTGGAGTATAAAGATCTGCTCGGCGTGGACAACGTGCTGGTGGTAAGCCGCGATGGCGCGGTGGTGGCGAAGGCGCAGGACACGAAGGCGAACTTTACGTACTCGCGCTTCAACGAGCTGCGCACCGTGTTTGATGGCGGCGCGGCGTCGCTTCCTGTGGAGGTGGAACTGCCTGAGCAAGACTGGCTCATGCGCTACTACGCCGCGCGCATCGACGACAACACGATGGTAGTTATTGAGCAGCACCCCGCTGAACTGCGCGAACTCATTGCGGAAACGGGCTCAACCGCAAGCGCACTCAAGCACATTACCATCGGCGAGCAAGGCTTCATGTTCGCCGTGTCGGCCAAGGACTACCTCATTGAATACCACCCCGACACCCGCCTCGTGGGTGCCGACGCGCTTGAGGCCGGCATCGACGTGGCGGCCCTCGAAGACGGCGCGTTCTCCGAGATAACGCTGAGTGGCGAGCGGCTCTACGCTGGCGTGACCAAGATCGACGACACCTACTACGTAGCCGCCGTGCCCGAAGGCGACTTGGCTGCTACGCGCAACATCACCGTGGGCGTGATCCTGTTCATCTTCTTCGCGGTGATGACCGTGGTTATTATGTACGGCATCTTCGTCATGCGCGAGGACGAGCGGCGCGGCCACGACCCGGCGGACTTCCGCGCCGTGGGGCCCTTGCGTTATAACAAAACCATCGGCCGCAAGGCGGCGGTGTTCTCGTTTGTGGGCTTCATCGCCATTTTGGGTGTGTCGTTCTACATGCAGACGCTGTTTGCGCTGTCGTCTGAGTCGGTGGCGAACGACGAGCGCGCCGCAGAGGTGGAAGAAACCATCCAGCGCGCGACCGACCGCATGGACGCGCTTACGAACCAGTACAGCGAGCGCTACCTGAGCAAGGCGCGCGTGGCCGGCTACGTGCTTGACCACAATCCGGGGCTGGCGAACCGCGAAGACTTGCAGCGCCTCGCTGACGTGCTGCAAATCCAGTACGTGTACGTGCTGGACGCTACCGGTGCGCTGACGGCAACGAATTCCTCGTATGCGAACTTCACGCTGAGTGAAGACCCTGCCGACCAGTCGTTCGAGTTCAGGAAGCTGCTGCAGGGGGTCGACTCGGTGGTGCAGAAGCCGCAGACCGACGAGATTTCCGGCGAGCTGCGCCAGTATATTGGTGTGTCGCTGCACGACGACAAGGGCACTGTGAACGGCCTCGTGCAGATTGGCATCCGCCCGACGCGCCTTGAAAGTATGCTTGAAAGCGTGCAGATAGGAAGCGTGCTCGACGGCGTGAAGGCGGGCGCGGATGGCTTCGCCTTCGCGGTGAACAAGGCCGACAAAACGTTCGCATACTTCCCCGATGAGCGCCTGGCGGGCAAGCCGGTTTTGGAGCACGGCATGACGGAAGGCCAGTTGAAGGATGGGTACTGTGACTACCTGACCATCGACGGCGCAACCTACTACGCCTCGGCGGTGGAAACGGGCGACTACTACCTGTTCGTGGCGGGCACCGAAGGCGAGCTCATGGCTGAGCGCGTGCCGCTTACGTTGGCTACGGGTGGCGTAGCGGCGGTGTGCCTCGTGGTGATTTTCTTCCTATTGGCGTTTGACGTGCGCAAACGCGAGGGCGCGACGGCTGCGGCTGCAGCTGCGGTGGACGCGGGCGTGGCGAGCGCGGACGCGAGCGCGAGCACGGACGCGGCGAGCGCAGGCGCCAGCGGCGAAGAGGAAGACTCGCGCATGTTCGACGTCACCATGCCGAGCGGACGCACCGCCAAGACCGAGTCGGCGGCCAGCCGTTGGATTGCGAAGTCGTTCAAGTGGCACGAGAAGACCGCCGAGCAAAAGACCGCAACCATCGTGAAGTGGCTGGTAGCTGTTTCGGTGGTGGCCGTGTGCGTGGCCGTGGTGTTCCAAGACCGCATCTTCGGCAGCTCGTCCATCTTCTCCTACATCCTGGGCGGCGAATGGGAGCGCGGCCTGAACGTGTTCGCCATTACGGCGTGCATCATGTTTATTTGCGTGGCGCTGACGGCTGTTGCGGTGCTGCGCAAGGTGTTGGGCCTGCTGGCGAGCGTGCTGGGCGCGCGCGGCGAAACGGTGTGCCGCCTCTTGGGCAGCTTCATCAAATACGCCACCATCATCGGCATGGTGTACTACTGCCTCATGCTGGTGGGCGTGGACACCACCACGCTTCTGGCCAGCGCCGGCATTCTGTCCATCGCGATCAGCTTCGGCGCGAAAGAGCTGGTGGCGGACATACTGTCTGGCCTGTTCATCATCTTTGAGGGCGAGTTCCGCGTGGGCGACATCATCATGGTGGGCGATTGGCGCGGCACTGTGGTGGAAATTGGCGTGCGCACCACGAAGGTGGAGGACGGCGCGCAGAACATCAAGGTCATTCGCAACAGTGACATCAGCAACGTCATCAACATGACAAAGGAAACGTCGTACGCGTTCTGCGACGTGGGCATCGAGTACGGCGAATCGCTCGAGCGCGTGGAGAACATCCTGGCCGAAGAGCTGCCGAACATCCGCAAGCGTCTGCCTGCCATTATCGATGGCCCGTTCTACAAGGGTGTGGTGGCACTTGGCGACAACAGTGTGAGCATCCGCATTTTGGTGCAATGCTCCGAGAAGGATCGCATCCAGCTTGAGCGCGACCTGAAGCGCGAGATGAAGCTGCTGTTCGACAAACACGACATCAGCATTCCGTTCCCGCAGGTGGTTATCAACGAGCCGACCGAGTTCAAGAAGGCGACCTACGCCGAGAAGCTGAGCGCCGACCGCTTCAACGAGGAACAAAAGGCCGCGGCGAAAAAGCTTGGCAACGAGGACGAAGACGAAGAGGGGAAGCGCTAGCGCGCGTAATGTGTGGGTTGTGGCCGTAGGGCAAGAGCAGAACCCTTGCCCTACGTCCGTCGGGCGCGCTTGACGACTGTGGCATAATCGGGGGCGAGCAAGAAGAAAGGAACCCCGCATGTCACGTTCAGCTCGCGCGTCCACCACGCGTCGCACGCTTCATTACTTTTGGCTGGTTACGCGCCGGCATTTGGGGCTGTTTGTGGCCCTGATGGCGTCCACGTTCTTCTTCGTGGCGCTGCTGTCGTATGGCAACCCCTATGTGATGAGCCTCGTGGTGGACCGCGTGAGCGCGGGGTCGGTGGCGCCCGATGAGGTGTTTACGGTGTTCGGGCCCTACATTGCGGCGCTCATTGGCATCAACGTGGCTGGTCAGGCGGCCAGCAAGCTGCAGGACTACACGATGTATCGGCTCCAGATTGCGGCATCCTACGACTTGGCTACCATGTCGTTCGATGCGCTGTCGAACCAGTCGATGTCGTTTCACTCCAACCGTTTCGGCGGCACGCTGGTGAGCCAAACCACCAAGTTCATGAGCGCGTATCAGCTGCTGCTGGAAACCATCACGTTCCCGTTTCTGCCGGTCATTTGCTCGGTGGTGTTCACGTGCGCCATCCTGGCGCCCCGCGTGCCGGTGTACGTGGCCATCCTCATGGTGCTGCTGGCAGTGTACGCGGGCGT
>DSLMC04103__coassemble_793_pt1 | contig 18412 bp, 13 predicted proteins | sample DSLMC04103__metabat2_high_PE_001 | metagenome-assembled genome bin DSLMC04103
GAGGGGTGTTATTGGGAATGAATCCTAGTAATAGCAATAATTTTTTCGTTTTTTATTGTTTCACGTGAAACATACGTGACAGGTGTTCAGCGGGGTTACATTTTGAGAGTGAGTGTGGGGTATACTCCGGGGTGAGATATGAGTGCTAGTGAAAGTGAGACGTAGCGTGAAGTATGACGAGCTGAAAGACGAGATCAAGGCCGCAATGAAGGCGAAGGATAAGCCGCGGCTGTCCATCTTGCGCCAGGTGCATGGCGAGATTAAAAACATCGAAGTGAACGAGCGCCGCGACATCACGGACGCCGACGTGGACGCCATGCTCAAGCGCCTCATCAAGCAAACGAAGGAAACGCTCGACGGCTCCATCAAGGCCGGCAACGACCAGGAGCGCACGGACATGCTCACCGAGCAGGTGGCTATCTTGGAAGGTTATCTGCCCAAGCAAGTTTCGGGCGATGAACTGGTCGCCCTCATTGGGGAAGTGCTGGCGGAAACGGGCGCGTCTTCCAAAAAGGACATGGGGCGCGTCATGGGTGCGCTCACGCAGAAGACGTCCGGCAACTTCGACAAGGCTGCCGCAGCACAAGAGCTGGGCACCCGCCTCTCATAAGATGAAACGAATTCCCGCGCTCGTCAGCTTTTCTTGCGGGCGCGCGGAGCCCCTATAGTGCACACGACATCGTCGTCGGTGAGGTCTTCAGCCTTCTTAAACACAATCAAATCGCCCGGTTGGCACTGCAAATGCTCGCACAACGGAACAAGCGTCGAAAAACGGATTGACTTGGACTTTCCCACTTTCAGGCGCGAGAGATTCGGCGGCGTTATACCCACCAACCGCGAAAGCTCGTTCAGACTGAGTCCGTGCTTTCGCATGAGTTTGTCCATCCTGATTACGAGGGGCATTGTGTTGTCGCCATCCCCTTCCTCAACTGCGGATTCACCTGGTTTGACAGCACGTGACTGGAGGTACACATACCGCCAAAGTTCGCTAAGCATATCATAATCTTGATGAATGCAGCCCGACACTACATTCATCCCAACCTCTGAAACCAGAATCAACATTGGTAGGCGCATCCGCATGTATCGAACGCGGCAAGGCCTGTCGGTTCGCATGCTAGCCCGCATGACGGGCGTCGACCGCACTAACATCGCCGATATCGAAAGCGGCCTTCAGAACGCCACCGTTGATACCCTTACGCGCCTTGCCGACGGACTGGGCATTGAGCTGGGACTATTCTTCTTCGACGAGGATCGCATCATTCCGAACGATGCCAATTAGCCCTTCACTCGATCGTCTTTCTTCATCGGGAAAACCGGGAAGGCGAGCCGCGTGACCCGCCTTCCATAACGTACTCGCATCGCTTGCTCGAATCATGTCCGCGCAAGCGATACTTTAGATACCGAAAAGGTAGCTGACCTGTTCATCCCAGCTGTCCTGGTCAACAGCCCAGGTGTCGCCCGTCTTTTTCAACTCCAAGCTGATGTACTGGTCGGTCATATCGGCCGTCTTTTCCATCGCGGCGTTGAAAATTTCGCCGAGACGCGCCTTCGCGGTAGCTTCGTCCATCTGCTCGCCAGAGTTTGCAAATTCCGTCGCATCGTTCAGGAAAGCGCTCAGGAACGCGTACCCGTCGCGCAGCGTGACATCGGCGTAAGCGCTGCCCGTGCCATCACTGAACGCGTAGACGCCGTCCAGTTTGTAATCGAAGTCGGCCACCAGCCACTCCGCGAACGCCATCGGCTCAACGCCCAGCTCGGTAAGGCTATAGCCCGATGAAGTGGAGAACTCGTCATCGAGTTCGGCCGCCAGCTTCTGCATGAATGCGGCGTCCTTGTTCTTGATCTTGTCGAGCTCAGTCTGAACCACGGTCTGGACCTTTTGCTCTTCTTCCGTCAGAGTCACGCTGGAATCGTTCGTCGAAGAGGACGAGACGGGCGTCCGGTCGATCGCGTCGGACTGCGAAGCCACGTACGCAAGCACACCCATACTCAGCACGATATACAGGATGAACGCAATCACCGACAGCACAATGCCGATGATGCCGCACACCTTGCCACCCGTTGTTTTGCCGTCCTTGCCCGATTCCTTCACGGCCTTACCCGCCATCACGATGGCAATAATGCCCAGGATGATGCCCACAAGCGGCAACCCCGCGAACAGGATAGCGAGAACACCGCACACGAGCGCGCCTGTGGCTTTGCCGCTCTTCTGCATGGGCTGCTGGTAGTAGGGCTGAGCCGGCTGACCGTAGGGATTCACCGGCTGACCAGGTGCGGGCTGCTGGCCGTAAGGCATCGGCTGACTCGGCTGCGGCGCATACGGCTGCGTTGGCGGCTGCTGGTAGGGCTGCGTGCCGGGCGCGGGCGGCTGTGGTGCGGGTGCAGCGACGGGCTGAGGCACGGGTGCGGACTCGGGAGCGGCCGTGGGCTCAGCTTCGGGAACCGGTTCGCTAGCGGCAGGCGCGGGATCGGCTGCCGGAGCAGGCTCGGGCACTGGCGCGGGCTCGGCAGGTTCAGGCTTCTGCGGCTCCTTGTCAAAATCATCTGCCATTATGGCTCTCCTCTCGTTCAGGCGCGGGCCATTCCCTGTGGCCATCGAACCAGGAGCTTCTCCCCCCGGTTGTCCCCTCGCGCGTACTATAATCAATTTTGTTACTATACTATAGGATGACGAAGGCCGATTCGAAAAACGAACCGGCCTTCAAGATTTTTGATCTAATTACTTACATAACGGCGCGCGGGTGCCCTTCGCGCACACCTTCCCCAGGCACTTAGTAATGCGCCAGGTCATCGTCCTTCACGCGGCCGCGGAACGTACGGTAGATAATCACGTGGTACACCAGCACCAACGGCAGACCCACGCACGTGATAATGGTCATCCACATGAGCGACAGCTCCGAGGACGCGGCGCTCATCAGCGTAATGGACGGGCCAATGCTGTCGGCCGATGCCACTACCAAGTTGGGGAACATCGACGCAGCCAAAAGGCCCACCAGGGAAAACGCCGATACGGACTGCGCCAAAAACGCGCCGAGGTCGCTTTCCTTCTTCCGCGCCAGCACCACGGAGGCCACAATACCTGCCACAAAAACAAGCGCGAACACCCAGCGCAGCGCACCAAGCGCCGGATCCATAGCCGGCTGAATGCCGAAGTGGCCGTACACCGACACCACTACAAACAGCACAAGCGCCGCCATCTGCAAGGGCAAACGCAGCTTCGCCGCGCGCGCCTGCATGTCGGAGGGCTTCGGCGCTTTCAACGCCAACCAGGACGCACCGGCCGCCATAAACATGGCCAAACCCAACAGCCCACACAGAAGCGTGAAGGGCGTAATCAGGCCCAACAGCGGCATACCGATGTAGTCGCCCGCCTCGCTCATGGGAATGCCCGCGTAAATGTTGCCCACCGCAACGCCCAGAAGCAGCGCCGGCAGCAGCGACCCCACGAAGAAGCAGCCGTCCCATGCACGGCCCCACTGCGGGTCATGCCCGCGGAATTCCACGGCCACGGCGCGCACAATCAGGCCAAACAGCACCAGCATCACCGCCAGATAGAACCCGGAAAACGTGGTGGCGTATGCCGGCGCAAACGCCGCGAACAGCGCACCGCCCGCCGTAAGCAGCCACACCTCATTGCCGTCCCACACCGGCCCGATGCTGCGGCGCACGACGGCCTTGTCGTGGTCGTTCTTCGCCACGAACGGATACAGCACACCCGCGCCCAGATCGAACCCGTCAAGGACAAAGTACCCGCCTATCAGCACAAAGATCAGAAAGAACCACAGCACGTTGAAGAACGTCATCTCCACGGCTACTCACCGCCTTTCACAACCGCGGGTTCGTCGACCGGCGCGAAACCGGGAACGACGTCCGCCTGACGAGCGCCCGACGCACCCGTGCCCGCACCCGCGGCCTCAGCCGCCTCGCTTGAGTCAGCCGCGCTCACCACCGGGCCTTCCTTGATGAAGCGACCCATGACGCGCGCCCACGCCACAATAAGGAACACGTACACCAGGAAGAACAGCAGCATGGTAATCATAAGCTCCGGCGCCGACACCGACGCGGAAGCTGCCTGGTCAGTGGCCAGGGCCACGCCGTCGGGGCCGGTGGTTGACGGATACACTACCCACGGTTGGCGTCCCATTTCAGCGGTGAACCAACCCGTCTGGATAGCAATCAAAGGGAACACCGGCGAAATAAGCACAAGGCGCTGCAGCCACTTCATGTTCTGAATCTTGCCTTTACGCAGGGTAAACACAATAGCGAGGATAGCCGTGATCATGATGAGGCCGTACATGGCCACCATAATATGGTAGGTCTGGAACACGAAGTTCACGGGCGCCGTCTCGGGGTCGAGCGCGCCGTACTTTTCCGTTTCGGACAGCGAGTTCAGGCCCTGATATTCGGTATCCCAGGTGCCGGTGGCCAAGAAGCTGGTGCCGCCGGGGATGGCAAACGGCGTGATGACCTCCTGGTTCTCTTCGTCCACCCAACCGAACAGGTAGAGCGGCGGAACCTCGTCGTCGTACATGCCTTCCATCATGGCCAGTTTCGTGGGCTGCTCTTCGGCCACCACCACGGCGGAGGCGTGCGCAGTGAAAATCATGACGCAGCTGACCATGATGCCCACCACGGCGCCGATGCGCATGGTTTTCATGGCGAAGTCGGTGTGGCGCTTCTTCAGCAGATACCACGCCGACACGGCCATAGCCACGAACGCACCCATAATGAGCAGGGCAATTACCACGTGACTGTAGCGCGCCAGCAGCGACGGGTTCGTGGCCGCAGCCAAAAAGTCAGTGATGACGGCCTTCGAGCCATCGGCTGCCAGCTCGGCGCCGGCGGGCGTTTGCATCCACGAGTTAGCGATAAGGATCCAAAGCGCGCTCAGGCACGAGCCAAACCACACGAGCCACGCCGACACCAGGTAAAACTTCGGCGAAACCGTCTTGCGGCCGAACAGCAGAATGCCCAGGAAAACCGACTCCAGGAAGAACGCCAGCAGCGCTTCGGCCGCCAGCGGCGCGCCGAAGATGTCGCCCACAAAGCGCGAGTAGTCGGCCCAGTTCGTTCCGAATGAGAACTCCATCGTGATGCCCGTGGCAACACCTATCGCGAACGTCGCGGTAAAGATCTTCACCCAAAAACGGGAGGCCGCCGCGTCTTTTTCGTCGCGCGAGCGGTAGTACCGGGTTTCGTTGATGGCTAGGATCAACCCCAGGCCGATGGTTAGCGGCACGAAGAAGAAGTGATAGGCCGCCGTCAAGGCGAACTGCACTCGTGCCAGCATCACGGGATCGGAGAAGAAATCCATTGCGCACCCCCTTCTTGTCCTTGGAACTTGCGATTCCGAGGGGGAAGCGTCCTCGCAGCGCTTTCCCCTCGGATCCTAATTGCTACCATAGTAGCACCAATTATGAAGGAATACTACGCGTTGAAGGATTTTTTTGCGAAGGGTAATGTTGGTCGTGGTTGGGTTCTCCGCCTTTGGCGGAGAGGGCGCTTCGTGAAGCGCCCCTACGAAGGTTATCGTTTTAGTTATGTTTATGGTACATGGAAGAGCCCTCGTCATAGTGGTAGGGAAGGCAATCATCTCTTGGCGTAATCAGTAGCGCGAAGCGCGTCACACTTCTCTGAAGCAGGTCTTGTTGCAACCCCTAACCAGCCGTTCCACTATCGATCCTCCCCCTCTTCGCCGGAAAGCAGAAGATCAAACATTTCCTGACGGCCATGTACACCCAACTTCGTATAAATATGAGAGATATGCGTTTTAACCGTGCCTTCCGATACCACCAACTCATCACTAATATAAGTGCGGGAACGCCCCTGCGCCAGCATCATAAACACTTCCGTTTCGCGTGGAGAAAGTCCGTGAGCTTTCGCTATTTCCGCACGTCGATCAACCATAAGATCGGGCGGCACAACTTCACTTGACTCCTGATCGTTTCTATCCGTCAGCCACACCACTAACATGACAATAACGAACGCAACCACAATTATTACCGCATTGTTCACCACGCCCAAGCTGAAGAAAAACACCACCCAAATAATTGAAATGGCGTCGTAGAGACCAGCCGCCAACCCCACCACACGAAACGGCGATGCTTCCTTGAGACGAATAGTAGTTACCATTATCGTCCAGAACAGTGCATGAGAAAGCGCTTCAATCGCCGTGATGAATACCTCGGTTGTTGCCGCAAGCATCCCCTGATATGAAGCACTTGTAGCTGACAGAAAATAAGCGAAGATAATAACAAGAAATGCGGGCATAAACCGCTTGCTCAAACGCGATTTTGTGCGCTTCTCAAGCAGCACATACGAAAGCGCCACCAGCACGGCGCCCACACCCACAGACCCCACCGCCGCAGAGAACGCTCCCGAAAACAAGTTGAGCGGATCGCCGAAAAACCCGAGGGGCGTCATAACGCGCGTAGTTGCTACAACCAACACCGCTACAATAATTTGCGGAACAATTGAGCGATAAGCAGTCGAGCCATCTTCCATTGGCCTCCATTCATCTTTATCAGTACGCGTTTCTTCCCCACGCTCCGCCACAAATGCGAACCCGGTAATAATAAGAGGAAGCGCAATGGCGAGACCAACTTGTGCCGAGGCGCTTAACACCCCGGTGAAGAGCTGCACTAAAACCGTTTTGAGCGCCAGGCTTGCTACGATGCTGCCTATGGCATACCGCATGCACTGCGTCTGCGCCAACATGCCGCAGAACAGGCACGTAAACCACGTATAGCCTGCTCCCGCAACAATAATGCCTGATAAAGCCACTACTTCTGGTGGGAAAAACGTCTGCTGACATGCCACGGCGAAAGCCATGGTTCCAAATGATGCCACCAAAGGCAAGCAGAAGAACAGATAGCGCTTTACACGCTCAAACCAACGAGGCAAAGCTGCCATGCTTATCGCGAGAACCAGCAGGCCAACAAGCCAATACACTCTCATGTTTCCCAAGCCTATCAACCCTGAATAGGGAATAGCGAACCCTGGCGAATGACCAAACAAATCGGCCCACACCGCAAGTAATGCCCAGCCCAATGCCACGCAGAGGGTAGTTTGATACTTTTTCATGCTATTAATGGTCATCCTCCCGACGCATGGAAACTCACTTCTGAAAACCGCTCAAGAAGGGGGCTTCTATTACCTCATCATACGACCGCGATAAATCCAACGCAATATCGTCCGTTTTGGGGATGGCCTTCACCTGCGGAAATCTCCCTTTCCGGCGATGTTCAAAGTCTTCTCGTTAGGGCATGGTGATAGCGTCGCTACAACAAAAGCAACAAGGAGGGAATTATGGACAATTCTCAAAAGTACGCAAAGGGGCCGGAGCAGTCTCGTCGAGGGTTCGTGAAAACCGCTGGCGTAGCACTGGCTGGAGCGGGAATGGCCGCCATGGGACTTGCGGGGTGCGCGCCTTCCGCGCAAAACGCGGATAAGACTTCTTCCGCAAACAACGGAACCTGGGACGAGGAATTCGACGTCATTGTTGTTGGCGCTGGCATTGCAGGCAACGCCGCAGCTTTGACAGTGGCCACTGAAGGAAACGGAGCCTCATGCCTGCTTATGGAAAAGGGTTCCGCACCCAGCGGCAACAGCCCGTTTTGCAAGGGCGATGCCATTTGGACCAAAGAACCTGAAAAGCTGGCATCTTATTTGAAGACACTAGCCCACGGCACAACACCTGATGACGTGCTCGACGCCTACGCTCAGGGATGTGCCGAAATTTTCGACTGGGTGATTGAAAATGGTGCTATCAAAGAAGAGATGAGCATCACCGAGCCCGCCACGGACCCTGAAGAGCGCAACGCAGAATACCATGAGTATGAAAATTCTTACGCGTTTGGTTACTTCGCCGTTGGCAAGAACAGCAAAGTGGAGGTCAAAGGCCCGAATCACATTCAGGTTTTCCTGGAACAAGCAGTGGCTCAGCACTCCGACATAGTGGACTACCGCACCTCGACGCCGCTTGTCGACCTCGTGCAAGATGCCGATACGGGAGCAGTGCTCGGTGTGGTTGCTGGCGAGAAGAACCCGAAGCGCATCAAGGCAAAACGAGGCGTCATCATGTGCTGCGGAGGATTTGAGCACAGCCCCGAAATGATGCAGAACTATCTGGGCCAAGGTGCAGCTGTTCCTGCCGCCGGGTCTCTGAACACGGGCGACGGCCATCGCATCTGCGCAAAACTGGGTGCAGATTTTTGGCACATGAACAATGTTGCGGGCTTCTGGATGGCTGGCCGCGACCTTCAGAATACCGCCTATACCAACCCGCCCATCTTCAAGCCCGCGCCGAAGGGTTTCGGTATCACGGTGGGTGTTAACGGACGGCGCTTCTACATGGATTGGGACGGCTACAACGTTCGTGAGAAGTACCCTTATATGTCCGACCTTAGCCTTCATGTAGGTTCACGTCACGGCCATATGCAATTTGGTGGCGAATGGCCGCATTTGCCCATGCCTTCGAAAGCGTGGTTTGTGTTCGATAAAAACGGGCTTGAGCAGGGAGCCATCCCGCCGTCAGAGGATGGATCAACGCCCGATGCAAAGGGCTACGCCTACGCTGCAAACACCATCGAGGAACTTGCAATGCAGATGAAGGTGCCGGTTGAAGAGTTGGTGACTACGGTAAACCAGTGGAACGAATGCTGCGCTTCTGGCAAAGATGTGTACTTCCACCGTCCGGAAAGTACTCTTGTGCCGGTACAGGAACCGCCCTTCTATGCTCAGCTGTGCGCTCCGTCGTTCCTCAACACCGACGGCGGCCCCGTCCGCGCTGCTGACGGCTCTATTCTTGACTACGACGGCAATCCTATTAAGGGGCTGTATTCCGCTGGAGAGTTTGGCTCCATTTGGGGTCACTACTATGAGGGCGGCGGCAATGTGGCTGAATGCCTCATCTTTGGCCGCATTTCCGCAAAGAGCGCTTTGGCGAATACTGAAGCATAGGCTTTTGTTGCACGGCTGATTCCGCACCGCCTTCCCCTCCCAGGCGGCGCTTATCACGACGGCCCGAAGTTGACTTCGGGCCGTCGTATGCTTTTGGGGGCACTTGCTTGGCGGTGCGGGGAAGTTTTTTGTCCGTCGCACCGCCGTTTGTGGGTTATCAATAGTACCGGTAGTACGCGGCGCAGCTGCCTTCGCTGGAGACCATGCAGGGGCCCACCGGGTTTTCGGGGGTACAGACTTTGCGGAACAGGGGGCACTCGCTGGGAGCCATGATGCCGCGGAGGACGTCGCCACAGCGGCAGCCTTTGGGGTCCTGCGTGGGTTCGACCTCGGGGTTGAAGCGGCGCACAGCGTCGAACTGGGCAAACTCTTCGCGAATGCGATAGCCGGAACCGGGGATTTCGCCCAGGCCGCGCCACAGAGCGGGGCACGTTTCGAACACCTCGTTGATGGCGGCGAGCGCCACGGAGTTGCCCTCGGGCATAACGCCGCGCGCGTAAGCAATCTCAATTTCCGCGCGGCCCTCGTGTAGCTGACGCATGATCATGGCGATGCCCTGCAGCACATCCACCGGCTCGAAACCAGTGATGACACCAGGGATGCCGTACTTTTCCGCCAGGAATTGATAGGGCTTCGCACCGATAATAGTGCTCACATGACCAGGCAAAATGAGCGCGTCCAACTGGAGTTGCGGGTCGTTGATGATGGCTTCCAACGCGCCCGGCATGTTTTTGTGCGCGCCGAACACGCTGAAGTTGGTGAGTCCCGCTTCGGCTGCGCGCTTGATGGCCATGGCCACCAGCGGCGTGGTAGTTTCGAAACCCACGCCCACGAACACCACTTCGCGGCTGGGGTTTTCTTGGGCGAGGCGCAGCGCGTCGAGCGGCGAGTACACTATCTGGATGGAGCGCCCCGCCGCCTGCTCTTTGAGCAGGCTGGACGTGGAGCCCGGCACGCGCGTCATGTCGCCGAACGTGGCAATGGTAACGCCGGGCACGCGCGCGAGCGCAATAACCGTGTCGATGTCGTGGTTCGAAGTGACACATACCGGGCAGCCGGGGCCAGACGCAAGCTTGATGCTCTCCGGCATGAGGTTGCGAATGCCGTTGCGCGCGATGGCCACCGTGTGGGTGCCGCACACTTCCATGAGCGTGGCTCCGCCGGCGGGCGCCAGCTTCTGGATGGATTCAATGAGACCGCGCGCCAGTTTCGGGTCCTTAAAAGCGGCGAGTTCGGCCTCCATGGTGGCAGCGTCGGAGGCGCTCATCGGGCGGCCTCGGTTTCCACCACGTCGGGGATATCCTCACCGGCCAGTTCAGGGAACTGCTTGATGAGGTCGATGGTTTCCTGAGCGTAGTCCGGGTCCACCACTTCAATGGCGAAGCCGGCGTGCACGAGCACGAAATCGCCCACGCCAGCCTGCGGCGTGAGGTCGAGCGCGATGTCGCGCGTGACCCCTAAAATGTCCACCGTGGCCAGGCGATTCTCTTTCAGTTCGGTCACTTTTGCGGGTATGGCCAAGCACATGATACATGCCTTCTTTCTCTTGGTGCCGGCGCGCCGCAGGGCGCGGGCCTGCGGGCGGCGCTACGAAGAAGCGCCCTCTGTGTTCGAGGCCCATGCTACCACAGCCTGACCGAACGAAATGCAGCCGTCGTTAGGCGGTAGATCGCGGTTGACGGCGACCGTGAATCCGGCCGCTTCGAGCGCCGCCAGCGCGTGCTCCACCAGGTAGCGGTTCATGAACACGCCGCCGGAAAGCGCCACGGTGTTGATGTCGTACATCGCGCGCACCAGCTCGGCCGCCGTAACGATGACCTGCACAAACGCGTCGTGGAAGCGCCGCGCGATGATGCCCGTGGGCACGCCGGCCGCCTTGTCTTCCAGCAGGGCACGGAAGGTGGGCGCGGCGTCGAAGAGCACGACGGAGGTGTCTTGGGCGGTGCTTTCAGGGGTGGCGGTGTTTTTTACGACTTCGAGGGTGTAGCGGGCGGTGGCGTCGGGGTCGGGGTCGGCGGCGGTACTGCCGGCTGGCGCGGCGGCATCAATGGCGGCTTCCAGGAGAATGGCCGGCTCGCCTTCGTACGTGGGCTCGGTGCAGATGCCCAGAAGCGCGCTGGCGGCGTCGAACAGGCGACCAACCGACGAGGTCATGGGCGTGTTGAGGCCGCGCTCAATCATCTGGTCGCACACTTCTGCCTGCTCACCCAGCGCGGCGAGTGCATCGGCGGCACCTGGGTGTTCCAGCAGGTCAAACGCCCAAAGCGCGCCATAGGCCATACGCAGCGGATGCTTCACGGCTGCCGCGCCACCGGGCATGGGCACGTAGGCAAAGTTCGCAAACCGCTCAAACGCGGTGAGGTTGCTCAGCAGCACTTCGCCGCCCCAGATGGCGCCGTCCTCGCCGTAGCCCGTGCCGTCGAAGGCGATGCCGCACACGGGGCCTTCCAGACCGTGCTCGGCTAGCACCGACACGATGTGCGCGTGGTGATGCTGCACTTCCGTCACGGGCACGCCGGACGATCGTTCCTGCTCATGCGCCCATTTCGACGCCAGGTACTCGGGATGACGGTCGCACGCGATGCGCTGCGGCGCTATTTCGAACAGCGTCTCGTAGCGGTCTTTCGCCTGCAGCCACGCGTCAAACGTCTCGGCGTTTTCCATGTCGCCGATATGCTGCGAAACAAACGCCTCACTGTCGCGCGTGAGCGTGAAGGTGTTCTTCTGCTCCGGCCCCGTGGCGAAGATCGAGAATGTTTCAGCCTGTTCTGCCGGCTGGCCACCTGGCATCGTCAACGGCAGAGGGGCGTAGCCGCGGGCGCGGCGGACGAATTGGACGGCTTCGCCAGCACTGCCGGCGCTGATGACACGCACGACCGAGTCGTCGTAGCGCGCGCGGATGGCGCGGTTGTGGCCCATGAACGCATCGGCCACGGCGAACAGCTTCTCATAAGCGTCCGCGTCGTCAATGACGATGGGCTCATCATGAATGTTTCCCGAGGTCATAACCAGCATGGGAACCACGTTCCCCTCGGTTGCTTCCGCGAAATCGTGCAGCAGGAGGTGTTGCACGGGGGTGTAGGGCAGCATGACGCCCAGTTCGGGGAGGGCATCAGCCAGCGCGGGAGCGAAGGTGGCATCGGGGCGCTTCTTCAGCAGCACGATGGGGCGTTGCGAGCCGGAAAGTACAGCAGCCTCGGCATCGTTTACCTGGCACACGCGGCGCACGGCGTCCAGATCGGGCATCATGACCGCGAACGCTTTGCCCTCGCGGTGCTTGCGCGCGCGCAAAAGCGCCACGGCATCTGCGTTGTTTGCGTCGCACACCAGGTGAAACCCGCCAAGGCCCTTCACGGCCAGAATCTTGCCGGCGCGCAACTGCTCCACGGCGCGGGCGAAAAGGGCGTCGCTTTCCTCGCGCGTGGTTCCCCAGGTCACCGGGCCCAGCGGCGCGTCGATGCTCCCGTCCTCGTGCTCGCGCCAACTCACGTGCGGCCCGCACTCGAAGCACGCGTCGGGCTGGGCGTGAAAGCGGCGGTCGAGCGGGTCGCCATACTCGGTGGCGCAGCGCTCGCACATGGGAAATTCCTTCATTGACGTGCTCTTACGGTCGTACGGAAGCTTCTCAATAATAGTGAAGCGCGGCCCGCAGTTCGTGCAGTTGATGAAGGGGTAGCGAAAGCGACGGTCGTTGGGGTTGAACAGCTCGCGCGCGCAGTCGTCGCACGTGGCCAGATCGGGCGACACGAGCGTCGTTTTTTCCACGGCACCGGCATCCGAAAAGCGAATCTCGAAGGTGTCGAAGTCTTCCAGCGGCACTTCCTTGAGCTCGATCTCGTCCACCTGCGAGGCGGCTGGCGGGTTCTCGGACAGCTCCAGCACGAATTCGTCAAGCAGCTTCGACTCGGCCTCCGCGTGGATGAACACGCCGTCCGCCGCGTTGAGCACCCACCCATTCACCAGGTACTTCTTCGCCAAACGATACACAAAGGGGCGGAACCCCACCCCTTGCACAATACCCTTCACCTGTATATCAAGCGCCTCAATCATAATCCGCCCCCAATCAATTCACACAAAGCACGAACGTTTACCTTACCGGTCCGTATGCCAAACCGCCCCGGTTGGCGTAGTAAGTCAGCGAGGCCCCCTGTGGTGCCTGAGATCGTGGGAATCGCACAAGCGACGCGTACTTCGTTACGCGAGCTTGCGGGATCGCCGCGAGATCAGGTGCCACAGGGGGCCGCAGCGTCGGCATGTTCCGACAGCCGTTAGGCTGTCGGAACATCAAGAGTTTCCAAAACTTCCGTAATCGCTTGCGCCAGCGCACGCAGGGTTACGCCGGAGTTGTCGGGGAGGTGCAGGTGGACACAGCGGCGACCGCGGTCGGCGAGCGTCACCAGGTCGCCGGAGGCCTGCGCCTTCGCCAGCATTCCCAGGCTCTCGGCCTCGCGCGTGAGCGGAATGTCCTTCAACTCGTCGGCCGACAGAATCAAAAACACGCCGTTGTTCGGGCCGCCCTTTTGCAGCTGGCCCGTGGAGTGCAGGTAGCGCGGGCCCACCTCAAGGCACGACACCACGCGGCGCTTGTCGGCCACGCTGTGGCGAATAGCTTCCAGCGCTTCACGCCGCCACTCGCCCGTGAACGGCAGAAACGCGTTCAGTGCGAAGTAATCGCCCGGCTGAATGCTGCCCAGCAGCGCGCGCAGGGCGCTCTGCACGTCGGTGCAATCCTTGAAGCACGGCGCCAGACGCACCTCCACTTCGCCCATGTTCACGTCACCGATAAAGTCCTGCACGAAGTCAGGCGCGGGCTGACCTTCGTTCAAAATATCCAGCACCACGGCCTTCGCCGACGCCACGTCGGGCTGGTCAAACGGGCACACCTTCATCAGGAAACCGCACATGGCAATGGCGTATTCCCACATGACAAAGTGTTCGGCCAGTTCTTCCACGGTGTCAATCTTGAAGTTCGCGCGCGGGATGGTGGGGTCGATGTAGGATAGGCTCATCTCGAAGTTCTTGCGCTCGTCCCACAGGTCGGTCTTCGTTTGGTACACAATAATAGTGCGGTCGCCGGGGTCGCGCTTCAGCACCAGCGAGTCAATCTCAATGTTCGGCAGGATGCCCTGGCCCTCTTTGCCCAGGCTTTCGGCCACCAGCTGCTCAATCCACAGGCCCAGTACGCGGCCGCGTTTCGGCGTGAGGAACGAGAACTTGTTGCGTCCTTGCAGGTAGTTGTCGTAGAGGAAGGCGGCTAGGCCAATGGCGGGGTTGTCGATGGCGTCTTCGCTGCACTTTTGCTCGGCCTCGACGGCGCGCGCCATGAGTTCTTCCAGGTCAATGCCTACCAGCGCGGCAGGCAGAAGGCCAAACACCGACAGCGCGGAGAAGCGGCCACCCACGGAGGGTTCGCCGGAAAACACGGCGGCCCAGCCTTCTTCGCGTGCCTGTCGCTCCAGGTCAGAACCCGGGTCGGTGATTGCCACCAGGTGGCCAGCCAACTCCTCAGGCGGCATGGAGTCGGCCACGGCATCGCGCACGGCGCTCAGCGCCAGGCGCGGCTCAATGGTGCCGCCGCTTTTCGACGACAGTATAAATAAGGTAGTGTGCGGGTCGGCTTCCGCCAGGATGGCGCGCACGCGCACGGGCGAGTCGGAGTCCAGCGTTTTGAACGAAATGCGGGCGGAGTCCGGCTTGTTGTACTTGGTGATGGTCATGGGGGCCTGCGTGGAGCCGCCCTGGCCAATGAGCACGACAGTCTTCAGCCCCTGCGCAATGATGGAATCGGCAAATTCCTGAATCTCGCGCAGCGCGCACGGCGGGTTGCTGGCAAGATCGGTCCAGCCCATGAATTCCTGGGCGCACGCCTGAGCGCCTTCGGAGAAATCGTACAGCGTCGCGTCCTTCGCGTGGACGCGGCTGGCAACACATTCCTTCACGAGCGTTTTCGCGGAAGGATACAGTTTTTCCATGTCACCGGAGATCATGAAACCTTCTTTCAGCGGAGTTCCGCTCATTCTAGCAAACGCAACGCGTTCGCGCGCGCTGGGCCTGCGCTTGTGATGCAGTTGTGAATACGAGCGGCGAAAACACGGCGGGCGGCGCGGCATCGGGCGGCGCGGGTTTAAGACTTTTTGACGACGGAAAGGTCCGAGACGCTGGCTCGCAGGGCGCGTTCATACTGGTCACGGTCGAGTTTGTTCGAACCAACATCAATGAGCGCCGTCACGCGCGTGCCGTCAACCTTGCCATCGAGAAACGCGGTGCCGTAATCGCGCTTGAGCGTGTCGAGGAAGTCGGCGGCCTCGGCTTCGTCGTTGAACGTTATTTCCAGGCTTGACGTGCGGCAGAGGCCGTCTTCGCCGAATGTGGTGCGCTCCACGGTGGAGGGCGCGTCGGGGCCCGCGGTCTGGCGGTAGCGGTAGACCACGGTGCCGGATAAATCTTGCTCTGACGTGGTGTTTTGCGAGTCGTCGGCGGGTGTTTTCTTCGCGTCGTCGTTAGGCTTTTGCGCGTCGTTATCCTGCTGCTGCGCGTCGGCGGCGGGGGTGTCGCTGTCCTGCGGCACGGCCGGGGTCCCCGACTGTGAGAGCTGGAACACGGCACCAAGGAACAGGGCCACCACCACCAGCACGCCCGTCACGCCGAGCGCAATTTTCATGCGCAGGTGGCGAACGTGGCTGCCCGCTCCCTCACGCAATCCGTCGGCAAGCGACGCAGGTGCGGTATTGAACAGGGGGCTGTCGGGAATGGGGCGCTCGCCGAGCAGGGGCTCTTCCTTTTCGTTGGGTGGCGTGGGCGAGAGTGACGAGCGCGTGGCCGGAGGCTTCCCTTTGGCGGCCGGCGGGAACAGCGCGCTGGTGGGAACGGGCGCCCATTCGGTGTTTTGCGCAGGGGGCTGCGCGGGGTGAACCTGGGACTTGGCCTTGGGTTGGGGTTGGGGTTGGGGTTGGGGTTGGGTCTGCTGCGGCTTGGCCTGGGGCTGAGGCTTTTGGACAGGTTGCGCCTGGGGTTTGACCTGCTGCTTTGGTGCCGCTTGGGACTGGGAGCGCTGAGTCCCGGTCTGGGGATGCGGCTGCTGTTGACGTTGCTGCTGAACCTGCGCGACAGGTTTGGAAGCGCCTTGTGCCGCCATAGGTTGAGCGGCCGCGCGTTGAACAACTGCCTGCTGAACAGCGCTTTGCCGGGGCATCGCTTGGCGGGGTTGCTGGCGAGTCACCGTTTGCTGAACAGGTGTCTGGTGAGGCGCAGCCGACTGGGCTGCCGCCTGGTGCGCAACAGCCTGACGAGGCTGTTGAGGCGATGCCTGCTGAACGGGCACTTGGTGGCCGCGCGCCTGCTGGGAAGCGGGGGCTTTCTGCGCAGCGGCCGCCATACGGTCAAGTTCTAGAATCTCGGCTTCCAACTTGCTGCGAACAGCGCGCAGCATCTCAAGACGCGTGAGGTCATCGAGTTCCGAGCGATCGAGCGCCAGCCACGCGGAAGTCACCGCATCGGAGCCGGTCACAGCCGCATCCGCCACCCCATCTGCTTGGACGGAAGAAGCAGGCTGGGCCGAGCGCTCCGCCGCGACGGGCCTTTGCACCACCGGGCCGGACGTCGCCGATGCCGAGGCCGCAGCCGCAACCGCCGACGCGGCGTTCTGCCGCAGAACCGACTCCGACACGATGGGCGCGAATGGCACAGTGTACGCAGCGGATTTCCACGACGAGGCATCCCTGCTTTCAGCAGGCGCTACCGACGCTGCGGAAGCGGCCATTTGGGGCGCTGGTCCGGCTGAAACAGGAGTAGGCGCAGGAGTTGCCACGGCCGCTTCTGCCGGCGCAGCAACGGGAGCGGTCGTTTCCGCTGCCGGACGTTGTACCTGTTCAATAGCCTTTTCAAGCTGTGGCATCGCCTGCGAAGGCACCTGTTCTGCCGGTGAACTTTGCTGCTGCGGACGGGGATCTTCTACGGGGGCTGCGTCTTTTTCGGTAGCGTGCTTGCCCTTGGCCGCGCGACGATCTTTGCGACTGCCGGCGTGCTTGCCCTTCTTCGAGAACAATCCCGTCGGGGGTTCTTCCTGCTCAGCCAACTGTGGTTTCTCAGCCGCTTCGTTCGAGGGCTGCGAAGCGGGCTGAGCAGGGGCGGAAGTTGCAGGGATAGCACTCCCCTGATCGGCAGCCGCTGGGGCGGCGGCGTGCAGAGGGACAGCTGGCATCGCAGGCAGGAACTCAGCCGCCGATGGAGCGGGAGTTACCGACTCAGCAGAAACTGACGATTGAGTAGGCGTTATAGGTGTTGCTGGAACTGCCGGTTCAGCACCGGGAGCTTGCGATGAAGCAGGAGCGACAGTCTCTTCGGGTGCCGCAGGTGAGGCAGCAGCAGCCGGCTCTACGGGCGGTGGAGTTGGAGCCGTTTTCACGATGGGGAGCGACGCGATTGCCAACAACTCCGCCAAAAAATCCAACTCGGCTTCGTTCTGCTGGGCCACGGCCTCCACTTGAAGCGCGGTCGACGCCTCGGGCACGGGTGCACCCTGCGATGCAGGCGCTGAAGACGCCATAGGCGAAGGAGTATACGTGGCTACCGGCAGTTCCTCAGCTGCACGCGCAGAAGCAGCAACGGCTTCCTGAGCAGGGGCGGACCCGCCCGCAAACGGCACGCGCGGCAGCGGCGGAACGTATTCTGTCACCACACCTGTCATGACCCGTTCAACATGGCCGGCGGATGCAACCTCAGCAACCACTTGGTCAGTGACGGGTTGCGTCGGCACCTGCTCAACAACGGCCTCCTGCTGCGCGTCTTTCCTCGGAAGCGGTTCAGCCGGAGCCTTCGAAGTTTCGCCGCCCAACAGGTTCAGCAGCAGGTCAATCGACGGCTCGGAGGGCGGCTCTGGCGCGGCGACTTCTTCCTGTTCCAAGGCGCGCTCGGGCGTACCGGACCCAAGGCCCAGCAAATCGTTTAACGAAAGTGAGTGTTCCGAACCTGCCATGCCCACCGTGCTAAGGCCTCAGCTGCGCCATTGTGTCGCGCCGCGCACCCATGCACCCGCTTCCTTCCCCGCCTCGAAGAGCGCGCACTTTTTCCAACCGCCCATTATACGTGTTTCCGTTCTCCGCCTTAAGCCAGGCCGCTCCTCAAACAACGAATGACGTCGCTGCTGACCAGCACCTACTGCGTTGAACTTCAATGCTCACAAGGCGCGCCCCAGCGCCCCGGCACCTTTCGTCTTGCGCTCGTTGGTTGGCGCAGCGCTACGGAGTTTATCCCACCCCCGAGGCGCGTTGTTTAACCAGCAAAACAAGCGCATGCTGAATATATTCGACATTATACCGATGATCTGGCACGACAACCGCCAAACAATAATAAATATGGCAAACGAAAGAAAAAGTTACCCCGTTAACGTATTTTCCAAATTCCAAAAAGGTCCAGCAAGGTTCAAACAATGTTTCACGTGAAACATTGCAAC
>DSLMC04103__coassemble_798_pt1 | contig 18366 bp, 16 predicted proteins | sample DSLMC04103__metabat2_high_PE_001 | metagenome-assembled genome bin DSLMC04103
AACATGTTCGGTGAGGCTCGCTTCAAGGCCGAGATCACCCCGGTCATGAAGCCTGGCATCCTGAACTGCGCTCATGGTTGGTGGTTCCCCGAGCAGGACGGCGAAGAGCCCAACCTGTTCGGCGTGTGGAAGTCCAACTTCAACAGCCTGGTGCCGCACTTCAACGTTGGCAAGCTGGGCTTTGGCGCCCCGTACAAGGGTGTTATGTGCAACGTCCGCCGCGTCCGTAGCCTTGACCAAGACTAACTCGAAAGGAAGTGGCGTAAATGGCTGATCAGAAATACGCTCTGCTCGTTGACTACACGTACTTCTCCGGCAACCATGCCGCCGAGATCGCCTGCAAGGAAGAGCTGGGTCTGCCCATCGACCAGTTCGGCATCAAGGAGGTCGAGGTCGGCCCCTTCAAGAAGGGCGAAGGCAACGACGGCGACGCGTGGGAGTGGTTCTACATTCCCTGCCCGACGTCCATCTTCTCCGATCACTGGGGAACGAACGGCGACAAGGCCGGTCAGCGTCCGCTGGCTGTGCAGGTTGAAGAGTCTGCTTCCATGTACTACGGTACGCTGGAAGAGATGCAGGCCAAGATGGCTGAATTCGACCGCCCGATGGTTTTGTTCCAGCTGTAAGGTAATGCTATGATGGCTGCGGTCACCGACCCACACGGTCGATGACCGCAGTACCGTGACGACGATTTGACAAGGAGGGCATCATGACACACGATGAGTTCATGGATCTCGATGCTCAGACGGCGGCTGATAAGCTGAACGCTCTCATCGACGAGGGCAAGAGCAAGGATGAGGCCGAGGCCGCGTTCGAGCTCACCAAGCCGGACCTTCTGAAGCTCAACGTCTTTTTCGTGAAGGGTAAGTATATCGCTCGCGCTTGGGGCGGTTACACCTCCACGAAGGCCACCGGCAACGAGGGTGCTGGCGAATTGGGTCTCGGCGGCAGCTTTAAGGACATCAAGCCGGTGAGCTAAGCTTACACTCTAAGCTTTGTGCAGAGGCAAATAAGAGGACTCGCTTTACGATGTAAGTGGGTCCTCTTTTGGAATAGTGAGCACTACTGTGCCTGGAATGCTTTCGTGGCGAAAAGCCTTACGGGCACCGTATTGGGAGCTAGGGAAATTAGTAGTGGACACCGAACCGCACAAGGAGACGAATGCTAATGGGAGCTGAGGAAGCCATCAAGGCTGAGATCGAAGAATTGGGCCGTTTGAACCCGCAGCAGGAAGACATCCTGTATAACATTTCCCTCAAGCAGGACGAACTGGGCCGCGAGTCCACGAACCTGCTGCTGGAGAAAGTGAAGGATAGTCCCCTCTACCAGCCGATGATTGACCGCGAACTGCTGACCTACGAGGTGTTCAACCACGGCAGCAAGCACGAAATTGCCAGCCTCTATGTCACGCTGAAGGGCCTGCGCTACTGCATCATGTTCGCCGACGAACTTTCACAGCGCCGCAAGCTGAACCCCGCTGGTGCACCTTGGCAGCAGACCGCCTAGCCCAGCTGGACGTCTGCTTCGGAGGGTTTACTCCCGTGGCGCTGAGCGATGGAACTGCGTCGCGTGATCAGGTGCAGGAAGCGCAGCGGCGGGCGCAGGCGCGGCGCACCTCGCTTGAACGCGCGGCTGTCGTGGAGGCGGCGCGCGCAAGTGAGGTGCGTCTTTGGGACGATGGCGCGCAGGCGACGTGGCACTACGTGGTGCTTGACGACGCCGAGGTGCGCATCGAGTGCTGCGTGGCGCGCTGCGGCTGTGTGCATATTCCCGCTGAGATTGAGGGCAAGCCGGTGGTGGCGCTGGCTGCCGAGGCTTGCGCACGCCTGCCAGGGGTTGAAAAGATTGTTTGCCCCGATTCCCTTATGTCGGTGGGCCTGTGCGCTTTTCGGGATAACCGCGCGCTGCGCTCGGTGGTGCTTCCGGCGGAGTTGGCCTCATTTGATTCTGACTGGTTCCGGGGAAGCCCGGCCGTTACTCATCTGGTGCTTCCGGGGCGCCTTGCCCGATTGGACGCGCGTATATTCGACTTGCCACAGCTCTCGGTGCTGGTGGTGGGTGCGGAAACGGCGGAGGTTGAGCCGGGCGCGTTTGCGAAGAGCGCGCTCACGGCTATCGAAGTAGACGCGGCGAACCCCTTTTTGACCACCGACGGCATTGCCCTGTATCGCCGCGAAGGTGGCGTACTGCTGGCGCTTGCCGTGCCGGTGGAGGAATACGCCATCCATCCGGGGTGCACGGCGGTTGCGGAAAAGGGCTTGAGCACGTGCGCACGGGTGCGCCGTATCGAGGTGCCCGAGGGCCTAAAGGAACTGGGAAGCTTCGCCCTTGCGCGCACGGGTATTCGCTCGTTTGAGGCCCCGGCCTCGCTCAAACGCATCGGGGAGAAGGCGTTTTTCAACTGCGCCGACCTTGAGGAGGTGCGCCTGCGCGAGGGCCTGGTTTCGGTGGGGGCCAACGCGTTTACCGGCACGCGTCTGTGCGAACTGCGCCTGCCTGCTTCTGTTGAGGAACTGGGAAACCCGCTGGCGGCAAAGACGGGGCTCACGTTTGCAGGCCCGGACGCGACGTGCACGCTTGCGGCGGGCTCGCGCCATTTGATCTTGGACGCGGCGGGTGGGTTGTACCGCGTGCTTGACCAGGGCGTGTGCCTCGTGCGCATGATGGATCCTGAGGCGCGCAGCTACGAGGTGCGGCCGGACACGGTGGCGGTGGGCGACGAGGCGTTTGCGAACCACGCGTGCATCGCGGATGTGGTGCTTCCCGAGGGTGTGGAAGAGCTGGGTCGCGCGGCGTTTAAGGCGTGCCGCCATTTGGTGCGCGTGAACATCCCCAGCAGCATGCGGCGCATCGGTGACGAGGCGTTTCTTGACACGAATCTGACGAGCATGCGCATACCGGCGGCGCTTGAGCACCTTGGGCACAACGCGCTGGTCACGCAGGGCGCGCACCACGGCGACGGGGAACCGTCGCTTGTTGACGTGCGCGTTGATGCGGGGAACGTCCGGTTCTACACTGCACCCGGCCTACTGCTGGAGCGCAAGGACGAGGGGCACGCGCGGGTGGTGCTGTGCATGGGCGGCGTGGACGTGGTGCGCATTCCGGCTGAGGTGGATGAGATTGCCCCCTACGCGCTGAACGACGTGCGCGGGATTCGCGAGCTGTATCTGTCGGACCGCATTACGAAGGTGGGCATGCGCGGGTTGGGTATTGATGGCCTGGCAGAACTCATTCATGTTGACCTGGAGAGGCCGATTGAGGGCCACACGAGCTTCGACCTTCGTTTCCCGGTGACTGATCGCGGCGCGCAGCAGATGATGCTGGCGCTGTCGGTGCCTGACCGCGTGGATGTGGCGGCGCTGTTCGAGCACTATGACAACGCCATCATCAATGCGAGCAGTTTTGACCCGAGACATGAGCGGGGGCTTGACCCCTACGAGCAGCTGGTGCGCCTGGTGGCGCGGCTGCAAGACCCGGTGTTTATGACGGCCGTGAATCGCAGTATGAGCGAGAAGGTGCTGCGGGAAGGCGTGGCCGACTTTTGTGTGGCCGCCGCCCGCCACGACGACCGGCGCGTGGTAGACGCGTTGCTTGACCTGGGATTTCTGAATGCCGATAACCTGAATGCGGTCATCGACCGCGTGGGTGCGCTCAAAGATGCCGCCATGACGGCGTATCTGCTTGAGGCGAAGCGTGTGCGCTTCCAGTGCGCCGCGCTCGATTTCGAGTTGTAGGGGGTGCGCTGATGACTGAAGCTGCTCCGCCGGATGCCAAGCTTGCGCGCCGTGCCCAAGAGGATCGCCTTGCTGCCGACATTGTTGATGAGTGCCGCGTGCAGCTCATGTTGAAGTTCCGCTTCTTGGATGCGGCGCTTTGGCGTATGGAGGTGCGGCCGCTGCGCGCGGGCGCGCGCTACCCGCTGGCGACCGATGCCACGCAGGTGGTGTGCGACCCGCCACGCGTGATTGCGCGGTTCCAGGAGTCGTTCGAGGAATCGGTGCGCGACTATCTGCACCTGGTGCTGCACTGCATCTTTCGGCATCCGTTCGACCGCGATCACAGCAATCGTGAGGCGTGGGATTTGACATGCGATATTGTGACGGAGGGGGCGGCGCTCGACTTGTGCGGTGAGCGCTTTGCGAGCGCGGATGATGCTGCGCGGCGCGAGGTGTTGGGGACGATAGCCATGCTGGTGGGCAACCTGCGGCCTAATAAGGTATATGGCCTGGTAAAGGGCCTCGTGCAGACACCCGATGGCCAGCAGTACCGCGGGTTGGGGCGCAGTACGCTCAGTGAGTGGCATGCGCTGTTTGAGCGCGACGACCACGGCGCGTGGCCGTCCCACAACGCGGGAAAAAGTGACGAGGTTGATCAGAACGCCTCCGAGGACGTGACGGAGGACGACGAAAACCCCGAGGCGCAGGCCGACCCCCTGCGTACCGATTCGTCCGACACGGCGGCGGCGGACGCCCAAGGCAGTGAGGCGGATGAGTCTCAGTCCGAAGATGAAACGGCAGCCGAGGAAGAGGCGGATGGTGTCGCGGGTGAGCCCGACGAAGGTGCTGATGAGGCCACTGACGCAGACACCGACACCGAGCGCCAGGAGCGTGAGTGGGAAGACCTCGCGAAGCAGATTGAGATGAACCTGGAAACCTTCTCCCAAGAGTGGGGGAAGGAAGCCGCGAGCCTGGTAGCGAATCTCGCCTTTGCCAATCGCCCACTGTGTAGCTACACCGACTTCCTGCGGCGGTTCATGACGCTCTCCGAAGAGATGCGCCTCAACATGGACGAGTTCGACTACGTGTATTACACGTTTGGCCTGGACTTATACGGCGATATGCCGCTCGTCGAGCCGCTTGAGTACAAGGAAACCGAGCGCGTGCGCGACTTCGTCATTGTGATTGATACCTCGGAGTCAGTGCGCGGAGACCTCGTGAAACGGTTTGTGGGTCACACGTTCGACATCCTCAAAAGTTCCGAGGACTTTGCGAGCGAGGTGAACATTCACCTGATCCAGTGCGACGCGAAGGTGCAATCCGACACGGTGATCACCTTGCTGGCGGACGTTGACAAGCTGACGGAGGGCCTTCAGATACGCGGCTTTGGTGGCACGGATTTCCGCCCCGCGTTCGACTACGTGGATATGCTGCGCAAACGCGGCGAGCTGGCCAACATGAAAGGCCTCATCTACTTTACCGACGGCCTGGGCACCTTCCCGGAGAAGCCGCCCGCCTTTGAGGCGGCGTTCGTGTTCCTGGACGAAGAGGGCGTGAAGCATCCGCCGGTGCCACCGTGGGCCTGCAAGATACTGATTGACGAAGCTGGCATCGGCCGGCTGCGGACGGGGTCGCGCGCCAGCGAGCGGCCGTTGAAAGGGGATCGTGCGCTATGAACATTGCATCGGCGAAGCAGCAGATAAAAGATGCCGTGGAGGCGTATTTGGAGCGGGACGACGCGGGTTTGCCCCTCATTGCGCCCGTGAACCAGCGCCCGCTGTTCTTGCTGGGTGCGCCCGGCATTGGCAAGACGGCCATCATGGAGCAGGTGGCCCGTGAGCTGGGCATTGGCATTGTGTCGTACTCGATGACGCACCACACCCGCCAAAGCGCCCTCGGTCTGCCGCGCATCGTTTCGCGCGAATTCGAAGGGTTCGCATACGAGGCCTCCGAGTACACGATGTCGGAGATTGTGGCTGCGCTCTACGACTACATGGAGCGCACGGGGCTGCGCCAGGGCATTCTGTTTTTGGACGAAATCAACTGTGTGTCCGAGACGCTGTACCCGTCCATGTTGCAGTTTCTCCAGTTCAAGACCTTCGGCAAGCATCGGGTGCCCGACGGCTGGGTGGTGGTGTGTGCCGGCAATCCGCCGGAATATAACCGCTCGGTGCACGAGTTCGACATTGTGACGCTTGACCGTCTGCGCGAAATTGACGTGGAACCCGACTACGCTTCCTGGAAAAGTTACGCGACGGAGTGCGGGCTGCACCCGGCCGTCACCACGTTTTTGGAGACGAAGCGCGAGTGCTTTTATAAGGTAGAGGCGAAGCCCGGCGGCGGTAAGGCGTTCGTGACGGCGCGCGGTTGGGAGGACTTGGCGCACATCATTGCCGTGCACGAGGAACGGGGCAAGCCGGTGAATCGGGAACTGGTGGCCCAGTTTGTGCGCGACGACGAAATTGCCGACCAGTTTGCCGTGTACTATGCGCTGTTCGAGAAGTATCGTTCGGACTATCAAGTGGATGCCATTCTCGCCGGTGAGGTGGGCGAGGCGGTGAAGAACCGCGCGCGGCAGGCGCCGTTTGACGAGCGCATTGCGCTGGTGAGTTTGGTGCTGGATGTGCTCGCGCGGGAGTGCGCGCAGGTGCTCGACCGCGAAGCGGTGGTGCTGGCCGTGCGCGATGAGTTGCGCGCGTGCAAGGCTGACCTTGTGGGTGGCGCGTCGGTGCAGGACGTGCTGGTTCCACGCATTGCCGAGCGTGAGGCGGCTCTCGCGCGCAAGGTGGCTTCGGGTACGGCGGCTGAATCGGTCGTGCGCACGGAGCGGCTGGTGGTGGCGCTGCTGAAAGAGTTCGCGTCTGCGTGCACGCTTGCGCGTACCGAGGCGGGTGCGGCGGCGTTCGACACCATTCAGCAGGCGTACAAGACTGAGGTGGCAGGGCTTGAGCCGGCGGCCGCGGCAGCCAGCGCAAAGATGGACAACGCCTTCACCTTTGTTGACGAGTGTTTTGGCGACCGCGAGATGCTGGTGTTCATGGCCGAGCTGGCCACGCGCCGCCCGACCACCCAGTTTGTCGCGCACTACGGCAACGAGTCGTACTACGCGCACAACCAGGAGTTACAGGTGGACTCGGCGCGCATGGGGCTGGCCGAGCGCGCCAGCATGCTGGAAGATTTGAACGAGAACATCAAGCTGGCCGAGGGCCGCACGAGTGAGGCGCGGGCCGCCGTAGGGCTGTCGGTGGGCATGCGCGCGACGGCCGAGCGCGCGAACGGGGCTGACGAAACGGCCCTACGCGAGCACTACCAGGGCAAACAGTTCGAATACGGCTTCACCAGTGTGTGCAAGATGCTGCTGCCGGTGTCTGAGCTCAAGGGTAAGACGGTGCTCGACGTATGTTGTCGGCGCGGCCGCGGCGTGTACAAGCTGGGTGCCATGGTGGGCAATGACGGCACGGCCTGGGGCATCGACTGGAACGCCGCCTACATTGAAGAGGCGAAAGACGGGATGGAGCGTGCGTGGCGCGAGAGCGGGCTTGCGCGCAACAACATGGAGTTTCGCGTGGCCTGCCCCGAGGACCTCATTGCCGCCGGTATTGGCTCGGGTACCATGGATGTAGTGTACGTGAACAACGTCATCACGCTGTTCTACGACCAGGAACGTGCCCTTGCGGAATGCGCACGTGTGCTGAAGCCAGGCGGGCTGCTCATCCTGGAGACTATTTTCGCCGATCAACCGCGCAATGAAGACGTGGTCACGCGTGCCCGAGCGCTCGGCAACAGTATCCAAGCCGCCCGCACCAAGGAAGAAAACTACGCCTGGCTGACTGCCGCCGGTTTTGACGAACCATCGGTCGAAGATGAATATGAGGTAGAGGCAAGCCGCGGCTACAAAGCCGACCATGCGGTAGCCATCGTAGAAGGCGACGAGGACGTGCACTACCGCGCCGTATCCCTCTACATCCGCAAGCCGCAGCAGGGAGGAAGGGCGTGAGCCACCCCGTTGTCATACATAGTGCGCAAATGTGTTCTACAACCGGTGAGCAGGGGCTTTCGGGGAGCGATTGCACCCGCTGTACAGGCAGTTTGTTTTTTATACTCGTAAGCGATAGTGAAACCAGATAATCGCTTGGAGGCTTGCCTATGCAGACACAACGACACTCACTCATTGAGATACTGGGAACACCCGACGTTCGCTTCGTGGTTCCCGCGTACCAGCGCCGCTATTCGTGGGGGCTTCGCCAGTGCCGGGAGCTGTGGCTTGATGTGCAGCGCGCCGCGCGGGCGCAGGCGCCGCACTTTGTAGGCACGTTGCTGTATGCGCGGGAAGCGAGCGACACGGACGGCCTGGAGCGACGCTCCATCATCGACGGTCAGCAGCGGCTGACCACGCTCACGCTTCTTATGGTGGCGCTCGTGCGTTACCTGGAAGCGCGGGGGAGCGCGCTTGCTGATGGGGATGCGCATGCGCTGCGCGACTGCTACTTGCGCGTGGGTGCGGGGAAGCGGGCGGCAGGCAAACTAGTGTTGTCGCGCAACGACCGCGACACCCTGTTTGCGGTTGTTGCGGGCGCGGCGCTGCCGGAGAATCCCGCGGAAAACATCATGCAGAACCTGGCGTTTTTTCAGGAGCAGATGGAGGCCGAGGGCTTTGACGCCACCTATGCGTGGAGTGGTGTGAAGCAGCTCTTCGTCATTGGGGCTGAGACAGGTGGGGCTGACAACGCCCAGCTCATCTTCGAAAGCTTGAACTCGAAGGGCGTGCCGCTGACCACGGCCGACCTCGTGCGGAACTATCTACTGCTTGCGGAAAGCCACGAAGAACAGGCGCGACTCTACGACGAATACTGGGGCCCCATTGAGGGCATGTTCCAGCCCGACCCCGGCTCGTTGCGGTTGGACAATGCCATTCAGGGATGGCTCAGCGTGCGCTTCCGCAAGGTGCGCGCCAAAGGGCCTGATGAGGTGTACAGCGTATTCAAGCAGTACGTGGAGGATGAGTTTGATGGCACAACGGAGGGGCTTTTGCGCGAGTTGCGCAACTTCTGCCTCGTGTGGGCCGAGAACTACCGCTATCACGCCGTGAAGAAGTACAAGTCGGCCTTCAGCTGGGCAACGAATGGGGCCGCAACGTTGGTGTCGGGTCGTCCGCTGAAGAAAAGCGACGACGAAGCCTATGCCGAGAAGGTCCGCGCGGATCTTCAGGCTGTCGACGAGTCACTGTGAGGTGAGAAGCTATGATTATTAAACAACAGATGCTTCTCGATTTTTTGGGGACACCTGACGTGCAGTTGATTATTCCCGTGTATCAGCGTGTGTATGCGTGGGGCGCGCGCCAGTGTGACGGCTTATTTGATGACATCATGCGCGCCGGGCGCGCTGAGCGCACGCACTTTGTGGGCACCGTGTTGTACGTGCCCGAGCTCGGGGCTGCTGGCGTGGGAACGCGCTTTGATGTGATTGACGGGCAGCAGCGCCTGGCCACGCTCACGCTGTTGCTTGCGGCGTTGCGCGACTACGTGCGTGATGCGGGGTATGCGCTTGAGGGTGTTGATGCTGCAGGCATTGACCAGCGCTTTCTTCATGTCGATGGGGTGGAAGGCGTGGGCAAGCTGGTGTTGTCGCGTGCCGATCGCGCCACGTTGGAGGCAGTTATTGCGGGTGCGGAACTTCCCGGCGAAGATGACGTGTCGGCGAATGTGGTGGCGAACTACGAGCACTTCCGCGCACGGATGCGCGAGGGCTTTGCGGCTGATGAGGCGCAGGTGCTCTGGCGTGGCATGCAGCAGCTGCTGGTGATAACCGCCGAGCTTGATGGCGAGGATCGCCCGCAGGTGGTGTTCGAGAGCCTGAACTCCAAGGGCATGCCGCTGACCACGGCCGACCTCGTGCGCAATCTTATGCTGGTGAGCGTGGGTTACGACGAGCAAACGCGCCTCTACGAGCGCTACTGGGCACCCATCGAGCGGCTGTTCGGCGACGACCCGGGTGGCGTGCGGTTGAACGCCGCGCTGCACGGATGGCTCGCGGTGACGGCGCCGCGGCTGCATGTGGGTAGCGCTGATGAGGTGTACGGCGCCTTCAAAACCTACTTGGAGGACCTGCACACGGGCACGCTTGAAGAGTTGCTGATTGGCTTGAAGGGCTTTTGCGAGACCTTCGCCGCCAAGTCGCAGGACTCCGGTGCGGCGCGCGCCACGGCGCATGCGACATGGGGAAACGGCAAGGTGGAAGGCATCATCTCAGAAAGGAAGCTCTTCGGCGACTAGGGGCGGAAGAGGGAGAAGATAGATGACGACGAACGGAGCAGGAATGGGTAACGAGGCAGTGGAGCGAGCGCTGGCGGAGTACGCGGCGGTGGGGGAGCGCTACGTGCGGGAACTTGAGCGCAAGGGGCTTGTGTTCGCCGAGGCGAATGCGGGGGCGTCACGCTGCGCTGAGTTGCGGGCCGAGTTGGCGGCGCGCGGCGTTCAGGTGCGCAACGCCGGGGCCAGCCTGAGTGTGGGGCACCTGTCGCCGGCGTGCGTGGAGTGCACGGGCAACCGCGGGTCGGAGACGTTTTCCACCACGTTCAAGTGCCACCGCGATTGCTACTTCTGCTTCAACCACAACCAGCCCGACTACGAGAAGTTCTTCCGCGAGGGTTGCCCCTGGGAGGAAACGCTGGCGCGCTCGGCGGCTGAAAACGAGTCGCTTGCCTGTGTGGGCTTGACCGGCGGCGAGCCGCTGCTTGACCTGGAGAACGCCCTGCGGCTGCTGAAGCGCACGGATGAGGTGTGGCCCGACGCGCACACGCGCCTGTACACCTCGGGTGATTTGCTTACCGAAGAGAGCGCCACGCTGTTGCAGGCGGCGGGCCTCGACGAAATCCGCTTCAGCGTGAAGGACGATGACGCCCCTGATCAGCAGGATCGCGTGATTGCCGCGCTGCGCCTCGCGAAGCGCTTCATTCCCTCTGTCATGGTGGAGATGCCCGTCATCCCGGGCGCGAAGGAGCACATGCAAGACCTCTTCCGCCGCTTTCAAGAGGTGGGCATCGACGGCATTAACCTGCTGGAGTTCTGCTTCCCGTTTTGTAACTGGGACGAATTCGCGCGCCGCGGTTTCGTGCTGAAGAACCCGCCGTTTGAGGTGATGTATGACTACGGCTACTCGGGCGGATTGGCGGTGGACGGCAGCGAGGAACTTATTCTGGAGCTGATGCAGTGGGCGCTCGACGAAGGGCTCACGTTTGGCATGCACTACTGCTCGCTTGAGAACAAGCACCGCAGCGAGATTCGCCAGAAAAACGAGCCGGCCGCCCATGCGCACCCGTGCCTTACGTTTGATGAGAGCGACTTCTTCCTGAAAACGGCGAAGGTGTTCGGGCCGGACATTCCGGTGGCGCGTCCCGTGCTTGAGGCGGCGGGCTGCACCGACTTCATGGAGGATACTGACGAAGATTCGCTCGCCTTTCCGCTGCGCTTCCTGGACGTGCTGCGCGACCTTACGCGCCCCGATGACACGCCCCTCACGCCCATGACCTGCTTCTTCGTACACGAGCACGACGAAGGCGGCAGCTACCTGATAGACGTCGCACTGCGCCCGGCACCCGAGCATGCAGGTTAGATGAGGGGATGCGGATGAAGCGGTTTTCGCCTGACTGAGGGGCGCTTATGACGAGGGGTTTCGATGCTGGTATGGTACAATGATCATCCCCCTTTTTACCAGGAACTATCGCTTGCGCTTGCGCGCGAGCGTTTCAGTAATCACGCAGGACATCGAAGGAGAATCCACATGCAACTTGGTTCCACGGTCACACTTATTTACACGGGCACGCTTGAAGACGGCACGGTGTTTGGTCACGCCACCAAAGAGGAACCCATGAAGTTCCAAACCGGCATGGACATGACCATCGACGGCTTTGAGGCCGCCATCCTTGAGATGAACGAGGTGGGCGAAAAGAAGACGTTCGTGGTTGATCAGTACGCCGGATATGGCGAGTACCTGGACGACTACACTACGAAGATTCCGCTGGAGCAAATTCCCGTGGATAACATCAAGGTAGGCAGGCGCATTTGGCTGTCGAGCAGCGAGGACGGCGCGCCCATGCCGGCCACCGTGTTGGCCGTGGAAGGCGGCGTGGCCACGTTCGATTTGAACCACCCCCTCGCGGGCAAAGACCTCACGTTTGAGGTGGAACTGCTGGAGATTGAGGACGCTCCCGAGGACTTCGTTTCCGCAGCTGAGAAGGCCAAGCACCTGAAGGAGCAGTCGAAGCTTCTGGGCGGCGACCAGGCCTCGGACTTCCGCTAGGAGTTTTGAGCATGTGCTGGTCATGCAATCCCATCTGCGGTGGCTGCCGACCGCCGCGCAAGCGCCCGGTGAAGTGTCCCGAGTGCGGCATGTTTAATGCCGTTGACCTGGAGCATTTCTCGGAACCCAACCCGTGTTCCAAGTGCGGTGCCGATCTGACAGAGCTGGCGCTGCCTGAACCGGTGGTGTGTACCATCTGCGGCGAGGTGTGTTACAACTCCTGTCGCAAGGGGCGCACGGAGCAGCCGGATGACGCGCGCGGCACGTGTCAGGTGCGCGTAGCGAAACCGTTCAGGCCGCAAGATGCGGTGTAGAAGCGGCGCGGTAACAGTAACAAACATTTTTTGCCTGCCAGGTTGACCGTAGGGCAAGGGCTTTGCCCTTGCCGCCAACTACGTTGACCTGGCAGGTTTATTTTTGTTGAGTAGCAAGGGAAACCTTGTCCAGCGAACTACCTGCCTGCGCTTTGCGGCGTGCTAGGCGCGGGCGGCGCACCAGGCGCAGGCGCTCGGGGCGGCGGCGATGCCACCAAGCGCGCTTTCGCGCAGTTCGAAGGGGAGTGCGCGGCCGACTGCGTCAAGCGCGGCCACCGTTTCGTCGAAGCCTACGAGGTTGTTCACGCCAGCGAGGGCAATTTGGGCGCTGATAAGAGCCACGCCCGTCGCGGCGGCGTTGCGCTTCTGGCAGGGCACTTCCACGAGGCCGCCCACCGGATCACACACAAGCCCCATGAGCGAAGTGAGCGCGTTCGCGGCGGCATTGAGGGCTGCGGCGGGCGAGCCGCCGGCCATCTCTACCGCGGCTGCAGCGGCCATGGCGGCCGCCGCGCCAATTTCCGCCTGACAGCCTCCTTCAGCGCCCGACACCGTGGCGTTGCGGGCGATGAGTAGGCCGACTGCTCCTGCAGCCAGAAGGCCGCGGCGCAAGGTGGTTGCGTCGAAGCCGCGCGTTTCTTCCAGCGCCAGCAGCACGCCGGGTACCACGCCCGCCGAGCCCGCCGTGGGTGCGGCCACAATTACACCCATGGAGGCGTTCGTTTCCAACACGGCCAGGGCATACTCGGCCGCGCGGGCGGCAGTGCCATCGAGCACGGCCACGCCCCGCTCGCGCGCACGATGCACGTCACGGGCTTCGCCGCCGATGAGGCCACCCATGGAGGGCGTGGGCTCCGTGAGGGGCTGGACGGCTGAGGCGCGCATGACAGCAAGCGCCCGATCGGCGTAGGCCAGCGTGCCGCAGGTGTGTCCATCCAGCGCAGCAAGCGCTTCCTCGCGCGCAAGCAGCGCATCGGCCAGGCCGCCGCCCTGGTGTGCGCAGCGTTCCAGCAACTCAGCGCCTGAAGTGAAGTCGCAGGCGACGAAGCGCTCTTCCGCGCCTTCGGCCGGCACGGTTGCGCCGGGAGCATGTGCGCCGTGGGGCGTGTCGGCGGGCACCACGCGCACGTCACGCACGGCGGCGCAGCGCTCGATGGCATCCTTCACCTGGGGCGGCACCTCGCCGTCCAACTCCATGATGGTGAACGCCTCCAAGCCGCGGCGCGTGCGATACACGCGCGTGGTGGCAATGTTCACGTCGTGCTCCGAGAGGCTGCTGGCAATGTGCGCGAGCACGCCGGTCACGTCGCGCTGACGCACCACGAGGCTGGTGCGTTCGCCCGTGAGATCGACGTCGATGCCGTCGATGCGCCTGATGACAGCCGCCCCGCCGCCCACGCTGACGCCGCGCACCTCAAGGATGGCGCCCTCTTCGGCTTCAAGATGGATGTCCACGGTGTTGGGGTGATCGACCTCCGTTTCGCGATCACACGTAAACGAAAACGTGAGGCCCGCCGCGCGTGCCCGCTCGAAGGAATCGCGTACGCCCAGGTCATCGGGCGCGAGTCCCATAAGGCCCGCCACGAGCGCCTTGTCGGTGCCATGTCCCGTGCGCGTGTGGGCGAACGAGCCGTAGAGCGTGAACGCGGCGCGCACGGGAGGTGCGGCCAGAAGGCTGCGCGCCATGCGGGCGATGCGCAGCGCGCCCGCCGTGTGCGAGCTGGAGGGCCCCACCATGAGCGGGCCTATGATGTCGGAGAACCCGAATGTTTCCATGCGTGTCCTTTCGCGTGGTGAATCTGGCGGTACCCGCGCGCTGCGGCGCGGGGCTGCGGCGCTATCGTAGCGCACTCGCGTCTGTTCGGGCCCGTCGGCCGACCGAATCTTGAGATTCCGCGACGAATCGGCCGCGCGCCGGGTCAAGCGCGGCGGCATCGCTATACTGGTCGCATCAGCGCCGCGAGCCCGCAGGCCGCGGCAGAATTTTCCACAAGGCAGACGATACCTGCACGGCGCCCCGCCCGGGGTTGCGTGCGGCAAAGGAGCGATACCATGTCCACAGCGGCGCCCGTCATTGTGGTGGGCCACAAGAACCCCGACAACGATTCCATTTGTGCGGCGGTGGCATACGCCTATTTGAAGAATGAACTCGCGAAACGCGCGGCCAGCAAGGGTGCGACCCCCGTTCGCTATGTGCCCGCGCGCCTGGGCCCCCTTCCGCCCGAGAGCGCATGGATTTTGGAGAAGAACGGCATCGCGGCGCCCGAGGTGGTGAGCCATGTGCACGCGCGCGTGGCGGATGTGATGACGCCGAACCCCATTTCCATCGCGCGCGATGCCACGCTGCTGGAGGCCGGGCGGCTGCTGCGCCAACACAATGTGCGCGCGCTCGTGGTGACGAACGACGACGGCCGGTATCGCGGCCTCATCACCACGCGCATGATTGCCGAGCGCTACATTTCGGCCACTGACGTGCTGGAAGAGGGCGGCGCGAATGAGATGGCCGTGGCGGGCGACCTCATTGCCTCGCTCGGTCAGAAGGTGGAAGACATCACCGAGACCGATGTGCTGGTGCTGGACAAGGATGGCCTTTTGGGTGAAGCCATTGAGGATTTGATGGCGAGCGCGCTGCGCGAGGCCGTGGTGCTTGATGACCAGGGCATGGCTATTGGCATTGTGACCCGCTCCGACGTGGCCGTGCGCCCGCGGCGCAAGGTGATTCTCGTCGACCACAACGAAACGCGCCAGGCGGCGAATGGCATTGAGGAAGCCGACGTGGTGGAGATTGTGGACCACCACCGCATTGCCGATGTGTCCACGGCGAACCCCATCCTGTTCCTCAACCTGCCCGTGGGCTCCACCGCCACTATTGTGGCGACCGAGTTCGAGCGCCACGGCGTGGAGATTCCGCCGGCCATTGCCGAGGTGTTGCTGTCGGCTATTATGACCGACACGGTTATATTGAAGTCACCGACCGCCACCGTGATTGACCATGAGCAGGTGGAGCACCTGGCTGCCATCGCGGGTGTGGATGCCACCGAGTTTGGCCTGGCGGTGTTCAAGTGCCGCGGCGGCGAGGACGACATGCCGGTGGAGAAGCTGGTCGGCGCCGACTCGAAGGAATTCCAGCTGGGAGATTCCACCGTGCTTATCGCGCAGCACGAGACGGTGGACTTGTCGTCGGTCATGAAGCGCGAGGACGAGATTCGCGCGCACATGCGCCGCCTGAAAGACGACCACCACTATGAGTTTGTGCTGCTCATGGTGACCGACATTCTGGCCGAGGGCAGCCAGTTCATCTGCGAAGGCAACTGCCGCACCGTGAACCGCGTATTCGGCATAGAATGCGCCCCCGGCGGCACCTGGATGCCCGGAGTGTTGAGCCGTAAAAAACAAGTAGCCGCCAAAATATTGGGTGCGTAAAGAAAGAAGTTACTCATGTCTCGTGTGCTTGATTTGTTTTGTGAGCTTGCTCGGATTGAGAGTCCTTCGCGCTCTGAGGGGGTTATGGCGGCGCGTTGTGCTGATGAGTTGCGTGATCTGGGGTTCTCGGTGCGCTTCGACGATTCAGCTGCGCAGACGGGGTCGGATACGGGAAACCTCATTGCGCATCTGCCGGGTACGGCGGCGGGGCACGTGGTGCTGTCGGCGCATATGGATACCGTGCGGCCGTGCGCGGGCATCGAGCCCGTTGTCATGGACGGGGTGGTGCGCTCGGCTGGCGATACTATTCTTTCCGCCGATGACAAAGCGGGCGTGGCGGCCATTCTGGAAGGCGTGCGCTCGGTGGTGGAATCGGGCGTGCCGCGGCCCGATGTCACCGTGCTGTTCACCACGTGCGAAGAGCTGCATCTGTTGGGTTCCGGGGCGTTGGCCGCTGACGCGCTGCCTGCTGGCGCACCGTGTTACGTGCTGGATGCCGACGGCGCGCCAGGCACCGTGGTGACGGGCGCGCCCTGCCACTGGGGGCTTGAGGCGGCGTTCGCTGGCCGCGCCTCGCACGCGGGCGTGGTGCCCGAGGCGGGCGTGTCGGCCATCCAGATGGCGGCGGCCGCCATTGAAGCCATGCCACTTGGCCGCATCGACGAGGCCACCACGGCAAACATCGGCGTTATTGCGGGTGGCTGCGAGACCAACGTCGTGCCGGACGCCTGCACACTGGCAGGCGAGTGTCGCTCGCTCTACCCCGAGCGCGTCGAGGCGCAGAACGCAGCGATGACGTCCGCGCTGGAAGAGGCCGCCGCCCGCTTCGGCGGTACGGTGGACGTGTGCTGGACAAAAAGCTACGACGCGGTACTTTATAGCGAGGACGACGCGGTGGTGCAAGCAGCCGCCCGTGCGGCACGCGCTGCGGGTCTTGAGCCGGCGTTTCGCCACGACGGCGGCGGTGCCGATGCCAACATCCTCGCTGCTCGCGGTGTGCGCGCCGTCACCCTCGGCGTTGGCATGACCGCCTTCCACTCCACCGACGAGCATATAACAGTAGCCGACCTTGAAAACTCCGCCCGCCTCGCCGCAGCTCTCATCCAAGAAAGCGTGGAAGCCTAAGCGCCAGCATACGTTCTTCGTGCGTGGACAGGGGTGCTTCTGCTGGCATCCCTGCACGCCCGAGCAAGAGTTTTCACCGTGAGCAAATAAATTTGAGATTACGTGGAGGCGCGGACTCACATAGCGCAACGGTATGCCTTTCATCAGGCGAAACGCAATAAAAGAAGATGGATACTCCCGGATGCGTGGCGTTTGACAAGCTGCGGAGGCGATGATAAAGTTCTCCGTCGCGCCTCATATCGGTGCGCGTTTTCGTGTGCGAATCAGCTGAGCGCACAGGAAGACATCCGTTGGTCCCGTATCAACAAAGGTAGTAACAGGCGTTTTATGTGAATGGTCAAACGATTCACCATAAAACACCGTCAGGTAGAAAAAGGAGAAGAGTTTTGCCTACCATCAACCAGCTGGTCCGCAAGGGCCGCAAGAAGACGGTCGAAAAGAAGAAGACGCCGGCTCTCAAGGGCAACCCGCAGAAGCGTGGCGTGTGCACGCGTGTGTACACCACTACGCCGAAAAAGCCGAACTCGGCTCTGCGTAAGGTGTGCCGTGTGCGCCTCGTCAACGGCATGGAAGTGACCGCCTACATCCCGGGCATCGGCCACAACCTGCAGGAGCACTCCATGGTGCTCATCCGCGGTGGTCGTGTTAGGGACCTCCCCGGTGTGCGCTACAAGGTCATCCGTGCCGCGCTCGACTGCTCGGCCGTCGACAACCGCAAGCAGGCTCGCAGCCGCTACGGCGCCAAGCGCCCGAAGTAACCACTAAGACGCGCGGGCCACACAACCGCCGCCGCCCAAGAGGGGCGTCGCGCGGGGCCTAATGGGCGAAGGAAACGCCCCGAAGCGCGCAGGAAGAAGAAGGAGATACAATGCCGCGTCGTGCAGCAGCAGTCCGTCGTGAAGTTCAGCCGGACGCACAGTACAACAACCGTCTTGTCACGCAGCTTATCAATAAGGTACTGCTTGATGGCAAGAAATCCGTCGCCGAAGGCATCGTTTACGGCGCTTTCGACATCATTGAGAAGAAGACCGGCGGCGACCCGCTGGCCGTGTTCAAGAAGGCCATGGACAACGTCCGCCCGACGCTTGAGGTTAAGCCCAAGCGCGTTGGTGGCCAACATTGGCACAGAGATGGTGCAGATCGTGACGGGCGCGCCCAATGTAAAAGAGGGAGATAAAGTTCCGGTCGTCTTAGACGGAGGCCGCGTGGCGGGCGGACACGAGCCGGGTCAGAGAGTGGCAGGCGGCGTTAAGATCAAGAAAGGAAAGCTGCGCGGTGTGGAGAGCTGCGGTATGATGTGTTCGATCGAAGAGCTGGGCTCCACAAGAGAGATGTATCCCGAAGCGCCGGAGTACGGCATCTACATTTTCCCGGAGGACGCGGAAGTAGGAGCGAGTGCCATCGAAGCGCTGGGATTAAATGATTCTGTGTTTGAGTATGAGGTGACCTCCAACCGTGTGGACTGCTTCAGCGTTATCGGTATCGCGAGA
>DSLMC04103__coassemble_800_pt1 | contig 18357 bp, 14 predicted proteins | sample DSLMC04103__metabat2_high_PE_001 | metagenome-assembled genome bin DSLMC04103
CTTCCTCCAGAATTTTTATACCCATCGCCGTTCGCCATTGGAAAAAGAGAAGAAATAATTGGTCTTGCGGAAAAAATTGGACCGCTATTGCCAGCTAAAATGGGCGAACCAATTGAAGAGATAATTAAAGAGGATGCTCTGCTATGGCAACAGGCAGCAAGCGACCTTGCTTTTGCAATCAAATGTATTGGTGTTGTAGATGGAAGGGCTAAAGTAAATGTACTTGACTCTGATATTTTTATTTCAGTAGCTCTTAGGGAGAAAAAGGATCAACTGTTTAGAGTCACCAGGCCTTGGCTGGGTGGGATGCATAAAGGGTATTCTGAACACCTTGGAAGCTCAGCGCATACTTTTTCTCCGGAAGCGATGTATGAAGAAACTCCAGATGAATATTGGAACTCTTTTTGGCTGAAGAAGTCTTACGGAAAGAGCGAGGTGCAGTGTCTTGTAGTTGACTTACGTATCGAAGATATAAAACCGACACATAGTGAGTACTACCATCTTCGTCCAAGCCTTTTTTGGAAATTTTCTAAAGAGGATTGCTTGAAAATGATATCTGAAACCTTTAGGGCGATGACAAGCTGGTACACTCGCGGGATCAGATTCGACTGGTCGACTCCTTCCTATAGAAGCAAAGAAGCAATGGATGAACTCCATACCAAGATATTTGCTCCCGTTTTCAGAAATCCTCTTGAAAGATTTTGGTTCGATCTTAGTCAAGATGCTTCACGAGGTAAGCTGGGGGTATGTGCTCGTTGTGGACGCTATTTCTCTGCCGAGAACGAAAGAAAAGATAAGAAAAAGTACTGTTCCAAGGATTGCCAAGAACGAGCCAAAAGTGCCCGACAATATCGACGAAAAAAGGCTTTAAAATAGCCCACCCCCTTCTAAAATCGAAGCGTTAGCAACATTGTACCGTTCGATTTTCGTCACGTATTCCTCATGTCTCTTTGGTAGAATTATCTTGATACGAAGTGAGGAAAAATGACTGATCAACAAATGGAAACTCACATCAAAGAAGCCTCAAGCTCACTCGAAGTTGAGGGACTTTATATGACAGATGTTGAAAAAGATAATCTGCGGAAGGTTCTTTCTGGTGAGTTTTCCTTTTCTGATCTGGTGTCACGCTATGTGACGGACGCCAAAAAGCTAGGCCGCAAGTATGCCTGACCGAGAGTACGATTACTCTTATGATAAGGATGATTCCTATCTCTATTCTGGAACCGATATCCTTGTCAACAATTTCGGGATTAGAGATCGTAAAGAATTATCCGACGTTGAGCGAGCAATCACCGGCGCAAAGCTTGTCGAGCTTGACATTCACCCTATTCCCGGAAGCTTTGATCTCAATCACCTCTGCGCGATTCATGAAGCTCTTTTTATAGAGATTTATCCATGGGTGGGTAAAGTGCGAGCAAAGGGCTTTATTTCAAAGGGAAACAGCTTGTTTTGCGCCCCGGAGTTCATCGTCCCGTACTCCGATGAATTGTTCGGCAAACTTAAAGCTGACCGATATCTCAAAGAACTTACCAGGGAAGAATTCATTAGAAAAATGGCTTACTACTGCGCCGAGATCAATGCCCTTCATCCTTTTCGGGAGGGCAACGGGAGAGCGCAGCGCGTTTTCGCTAACCAGCTAGCAAGAAACGCTGGTTGGGACCTGCACCTCTACGACATAGATCCTGATGAATTATGCGAAGCCTATATAGAATCCATGCATGTAAGCACAAGTCATTTAGAACAGTTACTAGATCTCGTTATTCAAAAACGCTGAAATTATTTTGCTAGCACCGCTCACGCCTGTCTCGCCTCATGGGCTCTTTGTTGTGGAGCGCTTTGGTGTTTAATAAAGCGTGGGAGGGTTGATGCTACGGCGGTGCCTATGAGGGCGGCGGCGAGGCACAGGGTGAATACGGCAGGTGCGCTGTCGACAAACGAGGTGCCAGCTGCGGCACCGCAGGCGGCTGAGCCTACCGTGCCGCCTACACCGCGGAAGAACAGAGCGAGTGACGTCGCCTTTCCCCTGTCGCGCGGCTCGACTGCCGTTTGGGCTGCGATGTTCGTCATGGGCATATTCATGCCAATGCCAAGCCCCAGCACGGCCGACGAACAGGCAAGCTGCACCATCCCGGTGGATGGCCCCACGAGACACAAAAGCACCGCACCAACACCCAGCACGAGAAACCCGACGCGGCTGATGGCGCGCATTCTCCCACACGCGCCGAACACGCGGCCCGCCGAGGCGCTCGCAATCACCAGTGCAAGCGTCATGGGGATGGTGGCCAGCGCCGACGTGGTCGACGACATCCCCATCCCCTCCTGTACAAACCGCGGCATGAACATAACCCCCACCAGCAAGGCGAACTGCGAGCAGAAGCTCAACACGAGCGCGCCGTTCATCTGCGCGTGACGGAAGAACCGCAGAGGCACAATGGCATGCTCGCGTCGGCGCTCTACCAACACAAGAAGCGCGCACATCACGCCCGCAAGCGCGAGCAGCCCAAAAAACGGTACAGACCACCAGGAAAACACGCTTCCCGTCAGGCTAAATGCCAACGTAAGCGGCACTACTGCGCCTGTTGCGCACAGTGCTCCAGGAAGATCGAAGGCGTGCGCTTTATAGACCTGTTTGCCCGGGAGAAACCGCACCACCAGCACGAGTGCCACCACGCTAAGCGGCACATTGACCAGGAAGATCCAGTGCCAACCCATCACATCGGCTATCAGTCCGCCTGCAAGGGGTCCGGCAATGCTGGCCAGGCCGTACATGGACGAAATGATGCCCATGTACTTTCCACGCACGCGCGGCTCAAACAGTTCGGCCATCGCGATGAACACGCCCGCCTCCACCAGGCCGCCCCCCGCGCCCTGCACCGCGCGCCACAGCGTGAGCGTATCGAGGTTCGGCGACAGCGCGCAGCCCACCGACGCGAGCGCGAACACTGCAATGCCACTAGCGAACACCCGCTTGTGCCCGAAGCACGCGGCGCAAGCGCCACATAAGAGCGTCGCCAGCGTACAGGTGAGCAAATACGAGGTGAACGGCCACGTGTAGTGATCGAAACTGCCCAGGGTGCCAGCAATTTTCGGCATGGCGGTGCTCACAATGGTGGCGTCAAGCGCGGCCATAAACAAGCTGAGGCCCAACCCCGCAAGCACCGCGACGGTGGATCCTGCGGGTGCGGTTTTTTGGTGGTGCGAATGTTCCATGAACTTTCTCCTATCGTTTATACTACTATCAGTGATAGTTACTATCTGAAAAAGAAGCCGGGAGAAATCCGGCTTGTCTCTGAAATTGTCATCCTGAGCGGAGCGAACGTAGTGAGCGTAGTCGAAGGATCCCGAGCGGTGCCAATCGGGAGACTTCCTGCTGGCGCCGCACGGGATCCTTCGACTATGCGCCTTCGGCGCTCCGCTCAGGATGACAACAGGTAGCGACTACGGTGCTCAGACAAAGGATTGTGGTTCATCTAAACGGTCCGAATGTTTCACGTGAAACATTCGTTCGGGCTAGGGAGTGCCGTACAGGTCTTTCTTGAAGTGCTCAAGGTGTTCGGCAACGAGACGGTAGGTCGCCGAACACAACTCCATGGTGGCGCGGGCTTCTAAACGGTCGTACGAGGGAATGAGGCCATCGACCCGCTCGGCGGTGGCGCGGTGCGTCTCAATCAGTTCGTCGATGAGTGCCCGACCGGTCTTCTCGTCCACCAGAGAGATATTCGCCAACACGGGCAAAAAGCCGAAGTCAACGCGCGCGGGAAGGGCCGCCGTTTCCTCCATCAGCACAGCAAAGCGCTCTCGGCCTTTGTCCGTGATGGTGTACACCGTTTTTTCGGGCATCTCCCCCTCTTTGACCAGGGTACCTTCCGTGTACCCTTCCTCACAGAGGCGAATGACGTTGCGATACACCGACGGCGAACTAATGCGAATCCAACGGCGAATATTGCGCTCTTCAAGCACCTTATCCATCTCATATGCGCTCATCGGCCGCTCAATGAGCGCGCCTAAAATCATTATTTCAATTGACGTACTCGCCATAAGCAGTCTCCTTTCTCTTGTAATACTATCACTGATAGTAGCGCATGAAAAGGGGCTTTCTTTCTACACTGCCAGCAGCGACCACCTCCGCGCTCGCTTTCTTCTCCCGGCAAAACTTTTTATGTGCGGGGCTTGTTCCCTCTTTTAGTTGAGTGATGAGCTACTATAAACGAGAAAGATACGCTCAAGTGAGCGAAGCAGTACCGAGGAGCTATGCGCTATGACGAATATGAATTTGTGGCTGGTTCAGCCGCAGCGGCGGTTGGGGCCAGCAGGGCTTATTGCGCTTCTGGTGATTACGGGCCTGGTCACTCCCCTGTCGCTTGATATGTACACCCCTGCCATTCCCCATATGACCGAGCATTTCAACGCCGATGCGGGCACGGTGAACCTCACGCTCGTGGGCTATTTCCTGTTTTTCGCCGTGGGGCTACTTTTGTTTGGGCCGGTAAGCGACCGCTTGGGGCGCAAACCCGTGTTGCTCGCCGGCGTGGCCACCTACGCAGCAGCGAGCGCACTGTGTGCCCTCGCGCCCACCATTTGGGCACTCATTGCGTTTCGCGTGGCGCAGGCCCTCGGCGCAGGAGCAGTTGGCGCCGTGTCTACCGCCGTAGTCAAAGACGCCGTGGTGCCAGAAAAGCGCGAAACGGTGCTCTCGGTTGTGCAGGTCATGTTTGTGGTGGGCCCCGTGCTCGCGCCCGTGCTGGGGGCGCTCGTACTGCAGGTGGCCGACTGGCGCATGACGTTTTGGCTGCTCAGCCTTGTGGGAGTATTCTGCGGCGTCATGGCGCTGCTGTTTGAAGAAACCCTGCCACCCCATGAGTGCTTGCACGGCTCGGTGGCCTCAAGCCTCATCCACTTGGGCACCGTGGCGAAAAACCGCGGATTCACCTGGTTTCTGCTGGTGGCAGGCCTCTTTAACCTACCCTTCATGGCCTACATCGCCGTGGGGTCTTATGTCTACATTTCCTTTTTCGGGCTGAGCGAGTTGGAATACAGCGCCTATTTCGCGGTGGCGGCACTGTTCACCGCAACCGGGCCGCTCATCTGGATGTTCGCCTCAAAGTTTGTGAGTGCGCGGAAGTTCACCTCCCTTGCTTTGGGTGTGGCCCTCGCGACCGGCATCAGTATGCTGGCAGTGGGCGAAGCCTCGCCGGTGGCGTTCTGCATCATAATGCTGGCGTTTGCGCTGTGCGAATCGGCCATACGACCCTACAGCACCAACATTCTGCTATCCCAGCAGGAGGGCGACACGGGAGCGGCATCCTCGCTCATTAACTTTGCCAATACGGCCGTCGGTAGCGTCGGCATGGCACTCGCGGTGCTGCCGTGGCCGAACTTCGTAGTGGGAATAGGTGCCATTATTACGGGCACCATGGTGGTGGCCGGTGTGCTGTGGGTAACACTACTGAAGTCGAAGGTACCGCTTGTTGGCATCAAAGAGGCGACGACCCCGGGGAGCCCCAGGGTCGTCGCAAATGGAGAAGCTATAGAAGCAGGCGAGATCGCGTCGAAGGGCCGCTAGTTAGCGCACGACGCGGACGCGGCGGACGCCTTCGATGGCGGAGAGGCGGTCGATGGCGTCGTCGGGGTGGCCGGGGGTGCCGGCGTCCAGATCGAGCATCGTGTAGGCGTTTTCGCCACGCGCCTTGTTCGTCATGTTCTCGATGTTCACACCCGCATCACCAAACACGTTTGTGACCTGGGCAATGACCGACGGTACGTTCGCGTGCAGCACGGCTACGCGGCGCAGGCCCTCCGGCACCGGGCCCATGTCGCAGGCCGGGTAGTTCACGGAGTTCTTGATAGTGCCATTTTCCAGATAGTCCATCGTCTGGCGCACGGCCATGGCGGCGCAGTTGTCCTCGGCCTCGGCCGTGGAAGCACCCAGGTGAGGTAACACAATGGTGCGCTCCATCTGCATGACCGCGGGCACAGCGAAGTCGGTCACGTACGCACCCACCTTGCCCGACGCCAGTGCGGCGGCCATTGCGTCGTTGTTCACCAGCGTATCGCGCGAGAAGTTCAGCAGCACCGCGCCTTCCTTCATGAGGTCGCAAGCGCGCTCGTCAATCATGCCGATGGTGCCTTCTACGGCCGGCACGTGAATGGTGAGGTAGTCGCAGGTGCGCAGCAAGTCATCCAGGTTCGTGACGTGATGCACGGCGCTTGAGAGCCGCCAGGCTGCGCCCACCGACACGTACGGGTCGTAACCATACACGTCCATACCCAGGTCAAGGGCCGTGTTGGCCACCTCGGCACCGATGGCACCCAGGCCAATGACGCCCAGCTTCTTGCCCATGATCTCGCGGCCCGCAAAAGCCTTCTTCGCCTTCTCGGCCGCCTTCGCGATGTTTTCGTCCTCGGCGTTCGCGCGGCACCACTCGATGCCCTCCACAATGCCGCGGCTGGCCAGCAGCAACGCGCACAAGACAATTTCCTTTACGGCATTCGCGTTCGCGCCAGGGGTGTTGAACACCACAATGCCTTCCTCGGCGCAGCGGTCGAGCGGGATGTTGTTCACGCCGGCGCCCGCACGCGCAATGGCCAGCAGCTCATCGCCAAATTCCATGTCGTGCATGGCGGCGCTGCGCACCAGAATAGCGGAGGCGTTCGCGGGGTCGTCGGTGAGTTCGTAGGCGTCTGTGAGCAAATCGGTGCCGTGCGAGGAAATGTTGTTCAGGCAGTGAACGAAGCGCATGGTGTTTTCTCCTTCTCGAAGTCTGCGGCAGCGCGGGCGCGGGGCGCGGGCACAGGGCGAATGACGCGCGGCGCTTTAGTCTGCTAGAGCAGTATACCCCCTCCCCTTCCCGCGCGCGACCAGCAACAGCCACGAGCGCGCGAGCGCACGCCCACCGGGAGTGGGCGGAGGCGGCACCGCCGCAGGCTCGCCCCGCGTCGCGTGCGCGATTTACAAATTCCCGCGCCGGGCGAAGGGGGCCGCGCTACAATCTTTCAGCAGAGACCGCTCACCACAAGGAGGCTTGGCATGGGGAAGAATGTGTTGGTGCTGAACGGAAGCCCACGAAAACACGGCAACACGGCGGCGCTCGTCGAGGCGTTTTCGAAGGGGGCCGAACAGACGGGCAGCACCGTCGTGCGCTTTGACGTGGCGCTGATGGACATTGCGCCGTGTCGCGGCTGCTTGGGTGGCGGCGCCGACGTGAACAGCCCCTGCGTGCAGAAGGACGACATGGACGCCATCTATGCCGCCTACCGCGCGGCTGACGTGGTGGTGTTGGCCTCGCCGATGTACTGCTGGAGCTTCACCGCGCAGGAGAAGGCCGTGCTCGACCGCCTGTTCGCGCTCATGGAAGCCAGCATGTGCGCCGCGGCAGCCGGCGGTGCCGAAGCGGCAGCGGCAGCCGCTGAGTCGGGCGGCAAAGAGTGCGTGCTTATCATGCCCGCTGAGGAAAACACCGAGCGCAACTTCGCGCCCATCATTTCCTACTACGTCACGCTGTGCGAGCGCATGGGCTGGCGCGACCGAGGGCGCGTGCTGGTGGGCGGCGTGTACGAAGCCGGCGCCATCGCCGGCAACCCCGCGCTTGACGAGGCCTTCCAGTTGGGAGCCTCGCTCGCGTAGTTTCGCTTGCTTCAAAATTCTTTTCTGCTCCTGCAACAATCGGGCGCGCTTCTCCGTGTTGAGGGCAGGAATGGAGGAGAATATGTACGACACGGACACAACCGGCGAGCCATCGGCGCGCCGTCAGCTCGCCGGGGCCGACGCGCGCGCCGAGCTGCTTGAAGCCTCCCTCAGCCGGTGGGGCGACACCGTGCTGCGGCTGGCGGTGAACCGCACGGACAACCGATCCGACGCTGAAGACGTGTTCCAAACCGTGTTCATGCGCCTGTATCAGGCGGCCCCGCGCTTCACCGACGACGAGCACGAGAAGGCGTGGCTGTTGCGCGTGACCATGAATTGCTGCGCTGACCTCCACCGCAGCCCTTGGCGCAAGCAGCGCGCTGTCTACGACGACGAAACCGCCGCCGCACTTCCCGCCCCGCCAGCGCCAAACGCGGGCGACTTGGCCAACGCCGCGCTGGCGCAGGCACTGACCCGCCTCTCAGGTAAGCAGCGCGCCGCCGTGCATCTGCATTACTACGAAGGCTACTCAACCGACGAAATAGCCCAGATCACCGGCGAACAACCCGCCACCGTCCGCTCGCACCTCCACCGCGCACGCAAAGCTCTCCGACTCGACTTAGGAGCGCACGAATGAACGAACAAGACTTCCGCAAACAGTATGCAGCCCTCCAAGAAAGCATCGTTGCCACACCGGAGTTGAAAGAACGCGCATACAATGCTGCGCAACAAACCGGTTCGCAACAGCATCGCAAGGCCTCAACGCCAACCAAGCGCCCAACTCGGCGAGAATCCCAGCTTGTTCGTACCCGTCGCTGGATTCCTTCGCTTGCTGCTTGCCTTGTGGTTGGCGCTCTTATCGCTGCTGGTACACCCCTCGTTTCCTCACTCAACAACTCCCCTACCATTGCGCTGGATGAGGCGACTGAACGTTGCGGCTTCGCAGTGCGCGCCTACGCAGCCGACGGAAGCGCGCCCCTCAACCCTGGCACCGACAACATCGTGGCATTCGACCGAGATTTGGGCTACCGATTCCAAGGCGGCGACGATTATCAAATGAGTGGCTTTTTCACAGGCTGTCTCTTCCACGTGGAAGGAGAGGGAATCGCACGCGTACAGGCAAACCTGTCGAGCGGAGCACTTTATCGTGTCACGTATGAGGATGTTCCAACCGACCCTGACGATCCTCGCAGAGGGGAATTGGCAAGCTGGAAACCCCACGCACGTGGTACTGGTGAATATTATGCGAACTACGACTTTGTTGCCCAGAAGCAGGTGAACGGCGTACCCAAAATAAGCCTTGCAAAGCTTATGGGTTCAACCATCGACATCCCAGCAAGCGATGATCCCGGCATTACAACGGGCGCGACAAATTTCGGGTTTTGGACAAATGAGGGCGAAGTCCCCGCTAATTCCGGTGATGACCCCTTGTCGCCGCTCATTGATCTTTTCGACGGAGAAAAACTTACCGTAACCGTCACGTTTAATGATGGAAGCGTTTCAACCCAAGTCATCGTTCTTCATGCCGCCAATTTTGAAACTTTAACATACGAAAACGGCGTTTGCTTGACTACTCAGATTGCCCCGTCTGATGAAGCGGAAGGTTTATCGACAGCGAGGTCGCTCTACGGAATTATAGTTGAGGCTGATGATAGCCCTTTCCCCCTCCCACTCGATAACGCAAACGATCGCGCCGATGAAGTATTACCCGCCATGGTTTCCCCGCGCATGAATGATACCTTTCATGCAACAACCGAGGTAGATGGGGAGCGTGTCGACACAATTCTGCCCAAAGAAGTGCTCGTCACGCCGAATAACGAGATATCTTTCACCTATCGCTACGAGGACCCGAATTATTCAGGTGGAAAGCTTGACATATTATCAGCCGAGCTAACTATGAAAGAAGCGTCCCTCGTGCTTTCTGATACGATTCCAAACGATAAGGCACTTAAAGACTGCACTTCCGTGATTCATAGGTGGCTTAACGGCCTTGCTTATATGAATAAGTGCTCGCAAGAGGTGTTCGGATATGGCTACAACGAAGACGGCACACTCACAAGCGCAGACCATCGTTATACCTCAACAACAATAACAGTAACCAACCACAGTAATGCGGCAGTTCCGCTGTCACCAGATGCGCTTTACTCATTCGTCATACGGAACAACGATGGAACAATTGAAATTGTGCATACTGGTTATGATTTAGATTTCGAAGCAACGGGTGATGTTTTGCCGTCCGAAAATCCTCTTCGCGTCACCATTGCGCCAGGTGGCACAGTAGAACTGACCATATTGCGCGTTTTGCCAAACTATATTCTCGCCAATGAAAACCTTATTCTCATGCCGAACAGTTCAGATCCGGATACCCAAGCCTTTTTACTTGGCAGCCAATGAGGCGCAATAGATAGCGCGAAGCGCGTCACCTATTGTAGGGCGAAGGCGGGGCTCTTTGTGAGAGGCCCGCCTTCGTTGTCATTACTTTTCTGCCGCTACCCTCGTGCTAGTTTGCGGGCTCCTAGGTAGGTTATGGCGAAGTAGGCGCCGTAGACTATGAGGAAGCAGGCGGCGCACATGAGGGCCATTTCGGTGATGTCGAGGTGGCCGAACACCGCCACCACATCGGTCACCACCACAAGCGCGCAGCAGGAGTGCGCCACGGCCAGGGCCAGCGGGAACAGGAAGTACACAAGCACCTGCACGAAGATGGACCCGGAAATCATGCCCTCAGGCGCGCCGAGTTTGCGCAGCAGCGCGTAGCGGGGCGCGCTGTCGGAGGCGTCGGAGAGCTGCTGGATGGCGAGGATAGCCGCACACGCCACCACCAACACGAAGCCCAGGTAGATGGCCAGGTACGACACCACCGTGGACAGGCCGATGCTCTGGTCGTACACGTCGGCGCGGGTGAACGCCATGGTGATGGGCCAGGTGTTCGGCTCGTTCGTGTCGGACACGGCGGTCATCATCTCGCCGAACGCCGTCATGTCCTCGTCATTCGCACACTGCACATTCAGCATGGTCTGGATGAGAGCCGCGTCGGCAGGTATGGCATCGTCGGGCACCACGACCGCGCCCGTATTCATGGGAATCGGCGTGGTTTGCAGCGTGTCACCATGGAAGGACGCAAGCGCGAACGCGTGACCGCTCACGTCAAGGGACGTACCGCGCTCGATGGCCTGCTCATAAAACCCGCGTGTGAGGTCGGAGTCGCTAAACACCGCACACTCCCCCGCGCCCAGCGTGAGCGCAGGCTTGCCAGCCAGTTCCAACGCGGCGTTTACCTGCGAGAGCTTCATCACGTATACGGGAAACTTCTCGTAGCCGCTATTCACAGCCGATCCGGCGTAGTCGGCGAGCTTGAGGCCGCTCGCCGCCTCCACATCGCCCATGGTCAGGCCATCCTGCGGGTCTACCAGCAAATCCACCTGCGCGGCGCCTTCCACCAGCGCGTCGAAGTCGCCCAGCCCGAGGGTTTGCGCACTGGCGCGCAAACCGACCACCGCGTCATAGTCTTGCTGCTTGGCGAACTCACCAAATTCGCCCAGGTCGGAGGGCACAAAGCCAGTTTCGTCGTTGTAGCTGCCGAAGTTCGTGGACACCGTGGCACTGTAGGCCGTACTCGCGTCGATCGAACTCACCAGCGCATTTCTAATGCCAATGCCACCGCACACGCTCGTAATGGCCAAAAACAGCACCAGGCACACGATAGAAAGCGACGCAAACGTGGTATTCACCTTGGCATTCAACTGGCGCAGCGTGAACATGTTGAGACCGCTCAGGTAAAGCGGGCGCGCCAGCTGCACCAGCTTCAGCAGAAAGCCCGACAGCGCGTAGAAGAACAGCACTGTACCAACGCACACAAGCACGGTGGCGGCCGCGAACTGGGGCGACGGTTCCATAAGGCCATTGTCGATGAGCAGCTTGTACGACACGCCAATGATGACAAGCGACATAGCGAACAGCACGAGCGAAAGCGGCAGGCTGGTCAGCTTCATGTCCTCGCTCTTGCCTGCGGCGTGCATGAGGTCGATGAGCTTCGCCTTCGCCACGGTGCGCGCGTTTAGCACGGCCGCAATCACGAAAATGACAGCGAACACGGCCACCGTCTGCACGAGCGCGTCGGCCGAGAACACGAACGCGAACCCGGCGGCGTCGGCTACGTCGGCCTGGAACAGGGCCGAGGTCACGTACAGCAAAAGCTGCGACAGCCCAAAGCCCACAAGCAAGCCCACCACAAGCGATGCCGCACCCACGATGAGCGACTCAAGAGCGACAATTTTCACCACGTCGCCCGTGCGCATACCCATCATAAGGTACAGGCCAAATTCCTTCTTGCGCCGCCGAATGAGAAAGCGGTTCGCGTACACCACGAGAAACACCAGCACAAACGCAATAAACAGCGACACGCCACCAATGACCATGCCCAGCAAGCTGAACATTTTGTCCTGCGTCTCGGAAAACGCAAGCACGCCTTGCTGCGCGGTCATGGAGTTGAACGCATAAAATACCGCCACGCCCAACATGATAGTAAGGAAGTAAATACCGAAGTCCGCCACCGACTTGCGGACGTTGCCAAGGGCCAGCTTAGCAAGCATGAGCCGCCACCTCCTCGCCCTCGGCGTCGCTCATGTCGGTGACTACGCCCACAATGTGGTGGTGGAACGTCGCGCGGTCGGCACCCTGGCGGCGTAGCTCGCCATAGAGGCGGCCGTCCTTGATGAAAATGATGCGCCCGCAGTAGCTTGCCGACATTGAATCGTGCGTGACCATGAGGATGGTGGCACCCTGCGCGTTCAGACGCTCAAGCGATTCCAGCAGCTGGCGAGCCGATTTCGAGTCGAGCGCGCCCGTGGGTTCGTCGGCCAACACCAGGTGCGGACGCGTGACCGTGGCGCGCGCGGCCGCCACGCGCTGGCGCTGGCCGCCCGACATTTGGAAGGGGTGCTTTTCCAGCACATCTTCAATGCCGAGGGTGCGTGCCGCCTCGCGCACGCGAGTGTCGATCTCACGCGCGGGCGTCTTTTGGATGGTGAGCGCAAGCGCAATGTTTTCGTAAGCCGTGAGCGTATCAAGCAGGTTCGCGTCTTGGAAGATGAAGCCCAGGTCGTTGCGGCGGAAGTCGCTCAGCTCCTTGCCGCGCATATCGGTGATGGTGCGCCCACCGATGACAATTTGGCCACTTGACGGCGTGTCAATGGTGGCCAGGCAGTTGAGCAGCGTAGACTTACCCGAGCCCGACGGCCCCATGATGCCCACAAACTCACCCGTCGCCACCGTGAAGCTCACACGGTCGAGCGCTTGCGTGACGTTCGCCTCCGCGCGCTTGCGCGCCTCCGTGCCATAGCGCTTGCTAATGCTGCGCACCTCAACCACGGTCGTCGCGCCGTGTTTGCCGTTGCTCATGTTCGCTCCTCTCTCGTCGGCGCGCCGCCGGGGCGCACTCGTCTTGTTCGTCGCACCCCAGTCTACGAAGCCGTCCTTACACCCCACCCGCGCCCACCTTGCGTTTTCCTTACAAGGGAGCGCAACCTTGCGGCTGCCTTACACGTGGGGGCGTGGCATGCGGAGCGGGGCGAAGGTGTGGCATACTAGTGGACATGAGAGAAGGAGGCTGCGGATGACAGCGGGTGGGTTTGGCATGGTGGACGCGCATTTGCGCGACAAGCGCATTCTCATTGTGGATGACGAGCGCGAACTGGCAGACATGGTGGCTGCCATCCTGCACGGCGCGGGCTTCACCTGCGTGAGCGTGGCCCACTCGGGCGCGGAAGCGCTCGCGGCCGTTGACGCATGCGCAGCTGATGCGGAGCGCGCCTTCCAACTATTTATACTCGATGTAATGATGCCACACATGGATGGCTTCGAACTACTCTCCCACCTGCGGCAACGCACTGCCTGCGCGCGCGTGCCCGCAGTGTTTCTCACGGCGAAGGACGAGCCTTTCGACCGCGTGAGCGGCCTTTCCCTGGGCGCGGACGATTACATCGCCAAGCCGTTCCTACCCCAGGAACTCGTGCTGCGCATCGCCGCTGTGCTGCGTCGCTGCTACGCGGAGGAAAGCCCCCTGCTTGAACTGGACGCCAGCCGCGTAAACTTCGCCACGGCCGAGGTGGAGCGCGCCGACGGCGAAACGGTGCTGCTCACGGCCAAAGAACACGAAATCTTAAGCGTACTCGCGCGCAACGCCGGGCGCATTGTGACCATCGACGCGCTCTGCGAGGCGTGCTGGGGTACGTCGTTTGGCTACGAGAACTCGCTCATGGCGCACATCCGGCGGCTGCGCGAAAAGATTGAGGCGAACCCGTCGAAGCCCGTCTCGCTCGTTACCGTGAAGGGCCTCGGCTACAAGCTGGTAAAACGAGGCTAGTCATGATGCGGGCGAACCAGAAACAGCGACGCGGCGCGGCACCCAACCTCGCGCGGTTTTTCACGAAGCAGCTGCTACTGTTTATGGCGCTCGCGTTTCTCATTGTGGTGGTGGACTTTTTCCTGTATGCCCTCATTGCCTACCGGGAATCGAACGAACACTACAACGACGGCACGCCCGTCACCACGGTGCGCGCCGTGGATGCGGCGCTTTCGCGTGACGAAGGCGGCGCGTGGATATTCGCTCCGAAGGGCCTCGAAACACTCGCTGAACAGGACGCCTGGGCGCTGCTGGTGGATGGCGACGGGAATGTGGCCTGGTCCCACGGCGTGCCGACCGAGGTGCCGCGCGTCTTTACACCCAACGACATCGCCATGGCCGCGCACTACGCCGATCTCGCTGGCTACCCCACCTTTTTCTGGAACCGCGACGATGGGTTGTTGGTGGTGGGCTTTCCCAAGGGCGAATACTGGCACGAAAGCCTGACCTTCCCCACCTCCACCATTACGAATCTGCCGCTGTACGTGCTGCTCATATTCAGCGTTGATCTGGCTATTCTGTTTGTGATGTACGTGGTGTCGCGGTGGCGCACGCAAAATGCGGTGGGGCCCATCGCCGAAGCGCTCGACGCGCTGTCAGAGGGCCGCGCGGCCGAACTGCACCTGAAAGGCGACCTACGCGACATCGGCCAGCAAATCACCGAGACAAGCGGCATCATCGAACAGAAGGACGCCGCACGCGCGAACTGGATTCGCGGCATCTCGCACGATATCCGCACGCCGCTCTCCATGATTCTAGGCTACGCAGACGCCATTGCTTCCAGCGAGGCCACAAGCGACGAAGCGCGTGCAAGCGCCCAGGTCATCCGCGCACAGGGACTCAAGATCAAAGACCTCGTGACCGATCTTAACACCGCCTCGAAACTCGACTACGACTTGCAGCCTCTCCACCTTGAGCGCGTGCACCTGCCGCGCCTTCTGCGCACCGTGGTGGCCGGGCACGTGAACAGTGGACTGGACGAGCTGCACCCCCTTGAGCTGGATGTGGCCGAAGATGCGGCTGAGGCCGTGGTGCTTGGCGACGAGCGCCTGCTCACGCGCGCGGTAGAAAACGCCATCGCGAACGCGCGGGTGCACAACGAGACAGGCTGCACGGTGGCGGTGTCGCTACACGTTGCGGACGGCCACGCTCTTGTGCGCGTGGCCGACGACGGTGCTGGCGCCACACCTGAGGAACTGGCCGCCCTCGAAGCGCGCCTTGCCCGTGCCCGCACGGCCCGCAGCGCCGCCGGCTCCTACGGCGAAGAACATGGCTTGGGCCTGGTGCTGGTCGATCGCATCGCGCGCGTCCACGACGGCGCACTCAAGCTGGAAAGCAAGCCAAACTACGGCTTCACGGTGGAACTTTCCTTGCCCCTGGTATAGCGCCTGCTGCCTCTGGCGTTGACATTCTACCTCTATGTAACCGTCGCGAAACTTCCCTCTTCGAAGCCTCTTAAAGAGGGCTTGTCAAGTACAATAGCAATGTCCGCGTTGTACGCAGGCCTCCCCCGCATCGCCCAAGCCTTAAGGCAGGAGGTAGAACCCTATGGAAGCACTTGTGCTTGCTCTTCTTTTACTGGCAGCCGTTTTGGTGTCTTCCGTCATCGACCAGTTGGTGCCGAAAATTTCCTCCCCCCTCATCCAAATTGGTCTGGGCCTGCTTATTGCGTTGCTCGCACCCGCACAAATCAACATCACCCTTGACCCCGAACTGTTCTTGGTCCTGTTCATCGCGCCACTTCTGTTTGATGAGGCAAAAAACGTCGACAAGGGCGCGCTCTGGAAGAACCGCTGGCCGGTGGTATCGCTGGCTATTGGACTGGTGATTGTGACGGCACTCATCATTGGCGTGGTGGTGAACAAGCTGGAACCCTCTATCGAATTGGCCGCCGCCATCGCACTTGGTGCCGCACTCGGTCCCACCGATGCGGTAGCCGTGGCGTCGCTTTCGCGCGACACCGACATTGGCGCACGCAACAAGAGCATCCTCGAAGGCGAATCGCTCATCAACGACGCATCCGGCATCGTGATCTTCCAGTTCGCCATTGCCGCCGCGGCAGGCACGGCGTTTTCGCTCGCAGACGCTGCGGCCGATTTTGCCGTGAGCTTCTTTGGCGGCATCCTCGTAGGACTTCTTCTAAGCTGGGTCGGTAAAGCGTTCGTGCAGCGCGTGCGCTCCTGGGGCTTGGAGAACACGACGTTTCACGTGCTGTTTGAGGTGTTCACGCCGTTCATTGTATTTCTGGTAGCTGACGCGCTGGGCACGAGCGGCATCTTGGCCGTGGTGGCAGCGGGGCTCGTGAATATCATTTCGCCGCGCGCCATTGGGCCTTCCATATCCCGCATGAACATTGTTTCATCAAGCGTGTGGCGCGTGCTGGCCTTTGCGCTCAATGGCGTGGTGTTTGTGCTGCTGGGGACACAGTTGCCGAAAGCCATGCAGAGCACCTGGGACGACGTGAGCATTCACAACGCGGTACTCATCGGGTACGTACTGCTGATCACACTCATCTATGTAGTCGTGCGCTTCGGGTGGATTTTCAGTATGGAGCGCATTCGTGCACGTCGCCGGCCGGCCGCTGAGCGTCCCAGTTGGCACACCGACGTGCGCTCGGCACTGGTCATGACGCTGGGCGGGCCGAAGGGCACCATCACGCTGGCCGTGGTGCTCACCATTCCCCTCTACATTGCGACGAATGAGCAAATGGTGGGCGATGTGGTGGCATCATTCCCCCAGCGCGAACTTATCATTTTCTTGGCCTGCGGTGTTATCGTGGTCACGCTGCTGTTGGCCACGTTTGTCGTACCTCTATTGGCACCAAAAAAACCCGCAACTGACGAGGAACTACGCTGCGATGAAACGCAGGTGAATCTTGAGATTTTGCGCGCCGTCATCGAAGAGCTGGCCGCGCGCCAAACCGCTGAGACGCGCGTAGCCACACAAACGGTCATCCACTCGTACAACGAGCGTATCGCACGCATTAAGGACAGCAACGACCTGGACGACGAACCCAACACGGCACTGCGTCTGCGCGCGCTCGCCTGGGAACAAGCCTACGTGCTGGACTTAATCGAAAAAGAGGAAATCTACCCCATTGTGGGCTATCAGTACTTGAGCCGCCTCTCGCGCGTGGAAGATCTACTGAAGCATCACGCCGGGCGCTGGACGATACAAAACGCGTACCTGCGCCTGCGCGCCCTCGTACGTGCAGGGTGGCACCGCCTGCTGAGCGACCTGCCGGGAGTAAGCCCCACCGAGCGCACCCAGGCCATCCGCGCCTTGCAGCTGCAAGCGGCAGAATACCTGGTAGGCAAGCTACAAGCCATGCTCACCTCTCCCGAGTGCGACGAGCCGGCCGAAGATGTAAGCGCGCTCATCATGGAATACCAGCGCACGATAACGCTCATGCGAAACCAGAACCCCTCCATCACCGCACTTACGCGCACCGCCGACAAAACTGTCGATATCGTACGCCAGGGCCTGCGCCTTGAACTGGAGTTCATCCAAACCCGCTACGAGGAAGGCGACCTCTGCCGCTCCTCCGCCAAACGCCTCCGCGAAAACGTCTACCTCATGCAGGTAGACTTGGAGGACAACGTATAAAAAAGTTCCGCCAGTCGTGAAACCGGCGGAACCTGAAATTCTTCGAAACCGGTAACTACATTTTTGCGGGCGCGCTCACACCTAGCAGGTTCAGCGTGGTGGCCAGCACGATGCGAGCGGCGTCCACCAGGGCCAGACGCGCGTTCTTCACGGACTCTTCCTCGCCAATAACATGGCAGTTCGTGTAGAAGGAGTGGAACAGGCTCGCGAGGTCCTGCGCGTAGTGCGTCAGGCGGAACGCGGCGCGGTCGCGCGCGGCTTGCGCCACGAGCGGGCCAAAGTCGTCCATCTTGCGCATGAGGGCCAGTTCGCTCTCGTGCGTAAGCGGGGACAGATCCACGTTGGCCGGAATCACCTTCGCTGCCAGCTCATCCATGGAAAGCGTGCCGTTCTCGGCAGCCTCGGCGTCGGCCGGATTGGCAGCCTTGCGCAGGATGGAGCAAATGCGGGCGTGCGCGTACTGCACGTAGTACACCGGGTTCGAGGCGTCCTTCTTCTTCGCCACCTCAATGTCGAAGTCGATGGGCTGGTCGGAGGACTTCGCCAGCATGAGGTAGCGCGTGGCGTCCACGCCCACCTCGTCGATGAGTTCCTCAAACGTGATCATCTCACCGGTGCGCTTCGACATACGCACGGCCTCGCCGTCGCGGAACAGGTTCACCAGCTGGCCAAGCATGATTTCCAGCGCACCGGGCCAGCCCCATGCGGCCAGCATGGCCTCGCA
>DSLMC04103__coassemble_806_pt1 | contig 18202 bp, 11 predicted proteins | sample DSLMC04103__metabat2_high_PE_001 | metagenome-assembled genome bin DSLMC04103
GGGCATTCACTGACTCTTCTGTAGAATCTCTTTCTCTTCCTGAAACAATCAAAGCTATTGACGACGAGGCCCTTAAAGGTTGCCCGTCGCTCAAGCATGTCCAGATAAGCCCCCGCAATGAGGGCTTTTCGTCGTTTGATGACATGGTATTCACCAAAGACTATTCGAAGCTCCTGCTCGTTCCCGAGGGCAAGGAGGGCGCCGCCCATATCCCCGATGAGACGAACTCTGTCCCTGCCTTGGGCATTTCCCGATGCCCCGGGCTCCTCGCCGTCGAAGTTGGGGAGGGCGGCGCCGCATTCTCGTCATACAATGGGATGCTGTTTTCGAAAGATATGAAAATGCTGGTTGCTGTTCCTGCAGGTAGGGGAACTTCGGTAGCAATTCCGGCAGAAGTGGAAACAATTGCTGCTGGTGCTCTGGCTGGGATCAAAAACCTTGCATCAATTACTGCTCTCGGTACCGTACATGACATTGACCCAAGCGCCTTTGTTGACGAAGTTAAAGCGAAAGCAGTTGTAGCAATTCCCGCAGGACGGGACTATGACATCCGCAAGGCTGTCTGGGAACAAGCTGGCTTTCAGAACTTCGCTGAGCCAGCCAAACCTGGCGCAACGGTGCAGCCTGACCTTACAGCGAATCCTGATGCTACCAGTGGGTTTGCTTTTACCCTGCTTGAAGACTTCACCCTTTCCGTCTCCTGGCAAGGCAAAGAAGATCCATCGGCCGACCTCGATATTCCGGCATTTGCTGAGGTTAACGGCGTACCTTATGGCGTAAGTACCATTGCTGAAAACGCCTTTGCTAACCGCGGCTCGCTCACCAGCGTTAAACTTCCCACAACCATCACCTCCATCAGCACTGCAGCCTTTGCTGGTTGTGCCAACCTCGCTACCATCGAGTTTCCCAACTCCTTGCGTAGCATCGGGGAGCGCGCTTTTGAAGCTACCTCTCTCAGGGACATTTGGCTTCCCACCTGCATTGAATCTATAGGCGCTCGTTGTTTTGCCTTCTGTGAATCCCTTGAGCGCATAGTAGCTTTCGGCATCCCCGAAGTTGCAAACGATGTCTTTACAGGGTGCTCGAATGTTTCGATGTATGTTCCCACCGGTTCTGAAAATTCATGGAACCCAGGTCTCCCTTCCGAGAGCAACCACCTTCTGCCCTACGGCATTGCGCTTTCAGAAGAGCCTCTTACCATCGAAGCCGGCCAAGAAGCTGACTTGCTCGAAGGCGGCAACCTTCAAGCTCCCAACCCTGTAAAGGCCTCCTATTCCTACGCTGCCGCACCCTTGTCAGTAGATGCCGGTCGTGTGAGTGCTAAGAAAAAAGGCACCACCGATGTTACGACTGTCCTTACTCTTGATAATGTTGAACTCACGCGCGCAAGCCGCACGGTTGATGTGTCCCCGAATCCTGAGGGTGAACCCGACATTGCTCTTCTCAATTCAGAGGTGCCTCTACCTTCTGTTTATCTTTCCGATGCGGGTGCAACGCAGATCAGCGTTGTCGCTCCTTTTGCTGTCACCTTCGGCCAAGATGCCCCTTATGACGTAGTGAAAAATCCAACTTCTATTGAATCAACCGCCTTGTTCAAAAATAACTCAGAAGCTCCCGTGAGGCTCGCTCAGGTTGACTGCGGTCACCTCGCAGCAAGTACCTACCTTCTTGCGAACGATGGTGCTGAAAGTCTCGACAAGCAAAAGCTCTTTAGTCTTTATCCGCAAGGTGCTCCGGGTGAGGCTTTAGATTTCGGCTATGGAGCTAATATAAGTACGTTGTCTCCCACTAACAAAGATGCCTTTTTGATTCCGTCTGGCACTTCAGCCTCTTACTGTTTTCGCTTGAATCTCGAAGACGCCACGGTGAATCCTGGCGCCGCCGACAATGGCACCACGACGCGTCCGCTGGCCTCAGTGATATGTACCTTCGAGCGCTACACCGAGTCTTTCTATCTGAAAGACAACAACACGGGCACTATCTATACCCTTGCACAAGTCAAAGAACACGCCAACGACCTAGCAGAAAATCAGAGCGCCTCTCCCTATTGGAACCAGTATATGGGATACATCAACAATGATAATTCCTATGTTTGCCAGACTGTTTGGGATGATTCCACTTACGACGTTCGTGTTATCGGCATCAATCATGATGAGCTTTCTGAGCCGATCGGCGGTCGTACTGTAGCGGGCCTTACCTTCCAATTCAAGAATCTCCTTAATGAATCCTATGCGATGAATAGTGAATTAGATGGAGAAAACCCCACTAATGCTGGTGGCTGGGGTGCGAGTGAACTTCGTGCAAGGATGAATCCAGGTATTGATGAAAACATTGCCTATGGCTCCGATGATAATGCCATCTGGAGACAAGTTCCAATCGACCTGCAAGACAATATTGTAAAGGTTAAAAAGAAATTCAGCAGGAGTTCGGCTGGGGGTGCGGGCGATGTTGCCATCTCTGACGACAAACTCTTTCTTGCAACGCATTATGAGTATTCAGGAACGGTGTATAAAGACTGGGGAGGCTATTCGTGGCTTTTTCAGGAAGGGCCGCGTTATGAGTATTACACGACTTTGGGAGTCGTTGATGACTGGGATGGGGACGATCGCCTCAAAAAGCAGAGTCAAAAGAATGTTGCAATAACCCCATCGGCAGGCGTTATTTGGTGGGAGCGTTCTGTGTATCCAGGCTTCTCTACACGCTTTCTCTGCGTAAATTCGTTTGGCGGTCCTAGTGGTGGTAAGGGCGCTTCTACTTCTTATGGCGTGTGTCCTTGTTTCTGCCTCTGATCTGGTATTTGAACCTGCCGGGGCGACATATCCGGCAGGTTCTTTGCGGCAAAACTAAGCGAGTAATAAAGGACTTGTACGATTTGCCGCCTTCCACGCCTTGTACATCAGTATGTGTTTCCGCGGCCTTACGTCGGTTGTGGGATTGGAAGAAAGGAACGTGCCAGCTATGCCGAGCACGAGATATATAGTAAAGGTAAGCGCGCGGCAAACAGTACTTGCGCTCGTGTTCTTGCTTGTTCTCTCAGTATGTTTGGTGGCAGTAGTGCCCACTGCAAAAGCTAGTGCTGCGAGCGCCGAAGGCACCACCCTCGGCATTGTGGTTATTGATTCAAGTGGCACCCAAGGCGGACCTGATACGGGTAAGACAAAACTCGGTATTCGTGTAACTGACTCCGAAAATCCTATCAAAACAAATTATCTTATTACGCTGGATAGAAACGATGGCACGGATATTACTTCAACCGTAAACGTTACCTACAATTTGCCCTTGCCAAAGGTTGAACCGCCGACGCGAGAAGGGCATACCTTCCAAGGATACTATGACAATAAGTCTATGTATGGCATTAAATATTACGATTCCAACGGCGAGGGGGTTCGTGTCTGGGATAAAACTACCGCTGCCCCTCTTTATGCGCATTGGTCTGCTGACATGTACCACATTAGCTTTGATCCTTGTAATGGCGATTTTATTGAAGTGGTTCCAACTTACTATGGAGCCCAGCTATCTAAGCCTTCTCGCGACCCGGAGCGAATTGGCTATACCTTTGACGGTTGGTATGTCGATGGTAAAGATGGTGTGAAATGGGATTTTTCTTTGCCTGTCACATCGTTTTTCTCATTGTCTGCTCATTGGATTCCTGATTCTTACGACATCTCTTATGATCTTGCGGGAGGTACTGCCACTGGTAGCAATCCCGAAACGTACACTATTGAAACAGATGACTTCACCTTGTCGGAGCCCAAGAAAACCGGCTACACGTTCGACGGATGGTCGGGCACTGATCTTTCAGGAGTTCAGAAAAGCGTCACGGTAACTAAGGGCTCTACCGGTAAAAGGAATTACACCGCTCAATGGACTGCCAAAAGCTATCGGGTTACGCTCGACCGAGATGGTGGCAAGGACGGCGACTTTTCAACCACTGCTACGTACGATTCCGCCATGCAGCAGGTGGCGGTTCCAAATAAGGATGGCTACACCTTCGCCGGTTATTTCGATAACAAGGGCAAACAGTACTACGACGAGGAAGGAAAGAGCAAAGCTAATTGGGATAAGGATGCTGAAAACGTTACGCTTAAGGCTCGCTGGACTTTGCAGATAAACTGTACGTTCCCAAGCAATGCTCTTGTTCAAGTGGATGCCTCGGGTAAGGTTACGGGGCAAAATCTTGAGTTCTCTTCCTCTACGGTTGAGGATCTTAAAGTAACGACGATAGCAAGCGTGCAAGATGCAAAGGCACCTTCTCTGTTCGCAAACGGAGTTATTCCTGCTGATCTTCGCATTGTGCTCACTCCTTCAAAGAACCTTGGAAATGAGGTAAAAGTTCCGCTCACCTCAACGGGGGAGGTCATTTCCCAGGGAGGTTGGACTATTGCTGCTGGGAGCACGAGTACGCCGACCAAATTCGCAGTGGCTTTTAGCCTTTTTCTTCCAAGTAGTACTCAGTTGAACTACTTCCCTGATAGTCAGGTTTCTCTCGCGAGTCTCTCTTACGAGGTAGTTGCTGCCAACGCTTCGTAAGTTCACCATTTTAACTGCGGCAGGGGTGCATGCTAGCCGTGCTTTCGCAGGCGCGCCTTCTATTTGGGGGCGCGCCTGCTGGCTTTCGCAACACCCCCGCTGCGGTGGGCGAATTTCGTGCTTCGCGCGAAGGGGCTGCGCTGGGGGGCGCTCTCTGATATCATGAACCAGTTACCCTAATTGCGCGCGAGAATTGTCACGGAGGATACTCCCATGCAGGAAACGGACATGCGAGAGAAGCTTGAGAAAATCATCCAGGCCTACGAGGACCTTCAGGCTCGGATGGGCGACCCGGCCGTGCTGGCCGACCAAAAAGAATACAACCGCCTGGCCAAAGAGTACGCGAGCCAAGGTTCGCTTGCGAAGCGGGCGCAGGAATATGTGCAGGCGGCCGACGACTTGGCCGCGGCTAAGGAGATGCTTTCGGACCCCGATATGAAGGAGTTCGCTCAGGAGGAAATCGCCGAGATTGAGGCGAAGCTTCCCGCGCTTGAAGAGGACATCAAGTTCATGCTGATCCCGGCCGACCCGGCCGATGACAAGGACATTATCGTGGAAATCCGCGCGGCAGCCGGCGGCGACGAGGCGGCCATCTTTGCGGGCGACCTCTATAAAATGTACGAGCGTTTCGCCGCGTCGCAGGGCTGGAAGACTGAGACCATGGACGTGTCGGCCTCCGAAGCGGGCGGCTTCAAGGAAATCCAGTTCAAGGTGAAGGGCGACCACGTGTACTCGGTCATGAAGTTTGAGAGCGGCGTGCACCGCGTGCAGCGTGTTCCCAAGACCGAGAGCCAGGGCCGCATACACACCTCCACTGCCACGGTGGCGGTGCTGCCCGAGGCCGACGAGGTGGAAGTGGAAATCAACGAGAACGACCTGCGCATTGACGTGTATCGCGCTGGCGGCCCGGGTGGTCAGTGCGTGAACACCACCGACTCGGCCGTGCGCATCACGCACCTGCCCTCTGGCCTGGTGGTTCAGTCGCAGGATCAGAAGTCGCAGCTGCAGAACAAGATTGCTGCTATGGCCGTGTTGCGCGCGCGCCTGTACGAGAAGATGCTCGCCGAGCAGCAGGCTGCCGAAGGTGCCAAGCGCCTGGCGCAGATCGGCTCGGGCGACCGCTCGGAGAAGATTCGCACCTACAACGGCCCGCAAGACCGCGTGACCGACCACCGCATCGGCTACAACGGCACCTACAACGGCGTCCTGTTGGGCGACGGCCTCAGCGACGTAGTAACCGCCCTGCAAGCCGCCGACCGCGCCGCAAAACTTGAGGCGGCGGTGTAGGTTTCGGCGATTTACTACGCCAACCTGTGAGGTTTTTTACTGTGGCTGAAACTGACATCTGGACTATTCGGGCTGCCCTGGAGTGGACGGTGGGGTATCTTGAGCGCAAGGGGGACGAGAGTCCGCGGCTTTCGGCGCAGTGGTTGCTGTCCGAGGCGTGCGGGCTTTCGCGCATTGAGCTGTATGCGAACTTCGATCAACCCCTGTCGCTCGAAGAGCGCGACGTGCTGCGCGGTTTTGTGACGCGGCGCGGCAAGGGGGAGCCGCTGCAATACATCACAGGGGAGACGGGTTTTCGTCATATCACCGTGAAGGTGCGCCCGGGCGTGCTTATCCCGCGCCCTGAGACTGAGGTGCTGGTAAGCGAGGCGCTGGCGCTGCTGCCCGCCGCTCCGCGTCCGCGGGCGCGCGACGAGGAAGTGGAGGCGTTAGCTTCTGAGGAAGCGCCTGAACATGAGGGGGCGGAAGAGGTCGCCGAGGCGGATGCCTCCGCTGCTGCCCCTGGTTCCGTGCCTGAGCCCGACCCCCTGCTGGTGGCCGATATCTGCACGGGTTCCGGCTGCATTGCTTGTTCCATTGCCTACGAACACCCGCTTGCACGCGTGGTGGCCACCGATCTCGCGCCCGAGGCGGTGGCGCTTGCGCGCGAAAACGCGACCGCGCTCGGACTGGAAGAGCGTATCGACGTGTTGGCGTGTGACCTGGGCGAAGGCATTGATGCCGCGCTGCTGGGAACCTTCGACCTCATTGTGTCGAACCCGCCCTATGTTCCCACGGCGGTGCTCGCCGACGTGCCGCGCGAAGTGGCCGACTTCGAGCCGGCGCTCGCCCTCGACGGCGGTGCCGACGGCCTTGCTATCTTCCGCCGCCTTCTGCCGTTTTGTGCCCGCGCGCTCAAGCCGGGCGGCGCCTTCGCGTTCGAGCTGCACGAAACCTGCCTTGACGACGCGGCTGCCCTCGCCACCGCTGCGGGTTTTGATCACGTACGCGTGGTGGCCGACCTCGCGGGCCGTCCCCGGGTGCTTGTTGGCCGGCGCGCGGCGTGCTAGCGCTTGCGCTACAATAGCAACTATGAGATATCGTCTACTGTTTCAAGGAGCGAAGCATGCCCGAACATAACGTGCTGAAAGAAAACCTGGCCGCCTCCGCCCGCGTCCTGCGCGAGCGCTTGGGTGCGCGCCAGCCGGAAATCGGCCTCATTCTGGGTTCGGGCCTGGGCCCCTTGGCCGAGCGCATCGAAGATGCCGTGTACGTACCTTTCGGCGAGGTTCCCCACATGAAAACAAGCACGGCCACCAGCCATGTTGGCCGTTTCGTGTGCGGCACGCTTGCCGGCAAGACGGTGCTCGCGCTGCAGGGTCGCCTGCACGGCTACGAGGGCAACACCGCGCAAGAGGTGGCGTATCCCGTGTGGCTCATACACGAACTGGGCGTGGGCACGCTCATCACCACGAATGCCGCCGGCGCCATCAACGAGAGCTACCAGGTGGGCGATTTCTGCCTCATGGTGGACCATATTAACTTCACGGGCCGCAACCCCGTGGCGGGCACCGAGCCCGATGGCCTAGCGTTCCGCTTCTTCTCCATGCTTGATGCCTATGACCCCACGCTGCGCCAGCTTGCGCGCAAAGTAGCCGATGAACTGGGCGTACGTGTGCAGGAGGGCGTGTATCTGGGGCTGCTGGGCCCCAGCTTTGAGACGCCGGCCGAGATTCGCGCGTTTCGCGCGTGGGGTGCCGACACGGTGGCCATGAGCGTGTGCGAGGAAGTGATCGCCGCGCGCCACGTGGGTATGCGCGTGCTGGGCATGTCGCTTGTGAGCAACATGGCGTGCGGCATTGAGGGCGCCTCGCCCACCGACGAAGAAGTGCTCGACGTGGCGAAAACGCGCGAAGAGGACTTCGCCCGCCTGGTCACCGGCATAGTTGAGCGCCTGTAGGCGCGGAAAGTGGGGAAGTGGTAGTGCGCGTAGCATTCAAAGAGGTGTCTGAAGGTGCGGGCTAACGGGTTGCACATGCAGCCTGAGGTGGCTGCGGACGTGGCGCGCCTTGAGCCAGCCGCGTCCGTCGCGCCTGGTCACACGCTGCGTTTGCACGTGTTCGCCAGCGGAAGCCGCGGCAACGCCACCGTGGTGGAAGATGCCACTACGGGCGCGGGTGTGCTTGTAGACTGTGGCATTTGCAAGCGCGACTTCTTCACCCGCTGCGACGAAGCGGGCTTTGACCCGGCGCACCTTGCGGCCATCCTGGTGACGCACGACCACACCGACCACACGAAGGGCCTCGGCGTGGTGCTGCGTGGCCTGGCAAAAGAGGGTGTGGAACCCGTCGTGTACGTGGACGATGCCGTGCGCGCGGCCAGCAGCGAGTTGAACACGCTGGAGGGCAAGCACGACCTGCGCCCGCTGCATGCGGGCGACGCGCTTTCGCTCGCCGGTATGAGCGTACACGCGTTTCGCACCTCGCACGATGCCGCGTCGTCGTGCGGCTTTCGCTTCGAAGCGGCCGATGGCGACGTGGTGGGTTTCGTCACCGACACCGGCATTGTGACGGGCGAGGCGCACGAGGGCCTTACCGGCGCGCGCCTGCTGGCGCTCGAAAGCAACCATGATGTGCAAATGCTTAAGGACGGCCCCTATCCCTATCCTGTGAAGCGCCGCGTGGGTTCGGACGTGGGTCACCTGTCAAACGTCCAGGCCGCCGAGGAACTGGCCGCGCTTCTCAGTGCCAAGCTGGAACAGGTGGTTGCCATGCACATTTCCCAAAACAACAACACCTACCGTCTGCCCGTTGACACGCTGTCCGCCGTCATCAAACGCGAAGGCCATACCGCCTGCGTGCAAGCCGCCTACCAGTCAATGCTGGTCAGCGTCAGCTAACGCACACCCTTCAGTAATTTCGCCGGCACAGCGCCTCAATCACTCCCAACCATGACCTGTTTTCCCTGTTGAACCGCCGGGCGCGCTCGCGTACCATGGCGTCCTCCCGCTGTAGCGTTTTGTTTACAGCGGCTGGCAGAAAATGCGACGGCCTGCGTGGCGCTTCGGTTGTTAAGATGCAGAGGGAGAGGGGCCGTGGTTCTAAGGGGGAACCCATGCTGTTGGACGATATTGAGATTTTCTTAGCGCTGTCAGAAACAAAAAGCCTCTCGCAGGCGGCCGAGCGGCTGTACATGTCGCGTCCGGGCCTGTCGCAGAAGCTGGCGAACATTGAATCCCGCTATGGCGCAAAGCTCTATGAGCGCACGTCATCGGGTGTAGTACCCACGCCGGCGGGCCAGATTGTCACAAAGTTCGCCAAGAAAATATCCGTCTTGGAAAGCGCACTCGCCGCTGAGTTGGCGGCGGCCGACGAACACTTCGACAGCACCATTGAGGTGGGCATGAGCTTCGCTGACGGCGTGACGTTGCTCCCCGCACTGGTGCGCAAGTTCCACGACGTGCACCCCGAGGCGCTTGTGCACCTGGACGCCGGCTACGAGCCCGAACTCATGAAGAAGCTCAAAGAAGGCAAGCTCGACTTCGCCCTCTTGGAAAACCAGCCCATCGAAGACGAGATATCGCGCGAGACGCTGGGCTACAAACGCCTGCGCTTTTGCGCGCCCGACAAGCCTCCCTACAACTCCACGCCTCAGCCGGTGAAGGTGGAAACTCTGCTCGAATGGCCCATGATCATTTATGAGTGGAACTCGGGGCGTCATATGGTGGGTAACCGTCACTTCCGCGAGCGTTACGGCATCTCGCTCACCGACCACAATATGGTGGCGCGTTTCGACACCCACGAGGCCATGATGAACGGCGCGAAGGCGGGGCTGGGGTGGGCCACGGTGCCCGACTGTATCTACGAGCGCTATCGCAACGAACCGGGCCTCATCTGGTTCAAAGTAGATACCGACCCGATGCGCTATCCGGTGGATTTGGCGTGGCACACCGGGCGGCTCATGTCGCCGCTTGCGCTGGAATTCAAGGACTTCATCCGTGACAACGTGCCGAAAGGCTACTTCGGCACAAACGAGTGAGATGCCGCGCCTGCGCATTCCCATGGACACTGCCGCCGTCAACGCAACTTGACGGCGGCAGTGTCTTTTCTCTTCCTGTACATCCTTCTTACACCACCTGTAAGCAATCGTTTCAGCGAATCCGCAGATGAGAGCCTTGCGCGCTCGGGCGGCGCTCTATGCTTGCCCCACAGTCCAAGCCAAGGTACAAGGAGGAGCGATGGACAAGCAAGGCATCATTGATGCAAGCAAGAAGCGGCGCGAGGGCGAGCGCATCTTCTACACGTCATGCCCGGCAAATGGGTGCTGGGATTCCGCCTGCGTTCTGAAATGCCACGTGAAGGATGGCGCCATCAGCGCAATCGAACCCGACGACTCCGTCAATGCGAACGACAGCCGCGAAGATTGCGGTTGGGAAAACATCTGGAAGGGCAACGTGCAGATGCGCCCTTGCGCCATGGGTCATTCCTGGAAGAAGGAACTCTACGCCGAGACGCGCCTTCTGTATCCCATGAAGCGTGTGGGCGAAAAGGGTGCGGGCAAGGGCTACTTCGTGCCCATCAGCTGGGAAGAAGCGCTCGACACTATCGCGGAGAAGATGGTGGAGATTCGCGAGAAGTATGGCCCCTACGGCATCTTCCACTCGCAGTATCCCAGCTTCGAGAAGAACGGCTTCCCGCTGGCTCCCTGGTGGGAGGCAGGCTTTGGCGCGTGGGGCGAGCACTCCACGTCGGGACATGCCGCTGGCGAGATGCTGCACCTCGGCGTCGACCTGTCGAAAACGGCCAAGGGCCTTTCCGACGCGTTGCCGGGCTTTGAGGCAAGCGACCTTTTCAACTCCAAGCTCTTTATTATGTGGGGCATGGATCCGGTGGTGGCGTGGTTTGGCCCCACGTCGTACTACATGCAGCTGGCGCACGAGTACGGCTGCAAGACCATTGTCATCGACCCGCGCTACACCCAGTCGGCTGAAATTCTGGCTGACCAGTGGATTCCCATTCGCCCCGGCACCGACCTTGCCATGATGCTGGCCGTGGCGCAGGTGCTCTACGAGGAAGACCTGATTGACCATGAATTCGTGGACGCGTGGGTTGACCCGGAGGGCTTCGAAGAGTGGCGCGCCTACTGCATGGGTGAGGGCGAAGACGGCATCAAGAAGACGCCTGAGTGGGCGGCTCCCATCTGCGCCGTTCCGGCCGAGACCATTCGCGAGTTCGCGCGGCTCTATGGCACCACCAAACCGGTCCATTTGCAGTACTTCTATTCCTGCGCCAAGCGCCACATGGGCGACTACAGCGCTACTGCCTCCATGTTGTTGCAGGCCATGACCGGCAACATCGCGTGCGCAGGTGGCTGCCAGACGGGCGCCTGCCTGCCTACGCCGGGTCGCGTGCCCGCGCCGCTTGCCGACTTCGGTCGCAATCCTGGCAATTACAAGGTGCCCGTGCTGTTCAACAACAACTGCCTTACGGAGATTTTGGCCTGCCAGAAGGACTACTGGGAAGGCCGCATGAGCGAAAGCGAATTCCGTCATCGCATTGGTTCACCCACCAACGACGCGCCGCTGCCGAACGTCCAGATGATCATCTTCGAAAACAATTACGCCAACAACCACTCCAACGTGAACAAGCGCTTTGCGGGCATGGCCTCCACGGAGTTCAACTGGGGTTTCCAGTGGCACCTGAACCAGCCTACGGCGGAACTCTGCGACATCATTTTGCCCGCCCCGGTGTGGCAGTTCGAAGGCATGGATGAGTATATGTACGGCCACCAGCGCTTCGTGAGCGGCCCCAACGGCATGCGCAACTACTTCACGTTCTGCGCGCGCGGCGTCGAGTTCCCGGGCGAGGTGCGCTCGAAGGAGTGGGTGTGGACCCAAATTGCCAAGCGCCTGGGCGACGACGTGGTCAAAGGCTACAACCCGCGCATGGCCGACGTGGACGTGGAGCACTGGGTGGACGCGCAGGAGGCAATTTATAAGGAAGCGTTCGAGAAGTGGGCCAGCAACGAAACGCTGATGGCGTATCTCGGCTACGACAAGCCGCCCACCTGGGAAGAATTCAACGCGAGCCCCGTTGTGCGCACCGAGATTGACGTGCCGTACTACCCGTTTAAGACCACGCTTGAGCGCGGTGCGAGCCCCTTCGACACGCCGACCGGCAAGATTGAGTTCTCTTCCAATTATGTGAAAACCCACGACATGACCGAATCGCGCTGGCGCGGCCAGATTGAGCCCATGCCCGTGTGGAGTCCCAGCTACGTGGAGGGCGACATCGGCTCGGCATCCAACGACGGCTTCTACAACCCGAAGGTGAAGGACTACCCGCTGTCGCTCGTGTCGCCGGTGTCCATCTATCGCCAGCATTCGAGCAACGACAACAACCCCTTCATGCGCGAGGATTGCTACCGCCACGCCGTGTGGATCTCGGGCGTGGACGCCCAGGCGCGCGGTATCAAGGACGGCGATATCTGTCGCGTGAGCAGCGACCGCGGCGAAGTGGTGCTGACGGCTTACGTCACAAACCGCATGATGCCCGGCACGGCGGCCGTTCACCACGGTGCGTGGTATCAGACCGACGGCACATCCGCCGAGATGAACACCTATGGCCAAGACATGCGCGGCACGCCGAACATTCTGCTTGACGACAGCCATCTGCCCCACATTCTGGGCGCGCTAATTACGGCCGGCCTGGTGGAAGTGGAGAAGATTGCCGACGGCGACGCGGAGGGCTTCGGTGGAGAAGCCGAGCGCGGTGGCATGCGCGGTGCGCAGGTGGCGTTGAAGCTGCGCCAGGCGCTCGGTGAGGGGAAGGAGTAGCACCATGACCCAGTACGGATTCTTTTTCGACATGAATCGCTGCTATGCCTGCCAGGCGTGCAGCATTGCGTGCAAGGACTGGAACGGCCTTGAGCCGGGCGCGGAGAAATGGATGACCGTGTATGAATGGGAAAGCGGCACGTTTCCCAACCTGCGGTTGCATTCGCTTGCGTTTCCCTGTGCGCACTGCGAGGACCCGACGTGCGTGAAGGTGTGCCCGACGGGTGCGCTCTACAAGGAAGATGAGTTCGGTGCAGTGCTGGTTGATCAGGATAAATGCGAAGGCTGCCGGGCGTGCTACGATGCGTGTCCCTACGGCGCGCCGCGCTTTGTCACCGATGAGCCTAACTGCAAGATGAGCAAGTGCACCATGTGTGTCGACCGTTTGGCGGAAGGTCAGCAGCCCGCGTGCACGATGAGCTGCCCGCTGCGTGCGTTTGATTTCGGCCCACTTGATGAACTTATTGAAAAGTATGGCGACGTGCGCTACTGCGAAGGCATGCCCTCGCCCGATACCACGCACCCGGCGTTTCTCATTTGGAACCCGCGGGAGAAGCAGCCGCTCGTGCCCTACAACGTGGACGAGGCTATCGCGCTTAACCAGCAGCGTGGTGACTTGGGCACGCTGTTCGAAAGCGAGGAAGACCTGCACACCTTCGACGAGGGAACCATTCGCCGCAACGAGCTGCGCATGAAGCACGCATCAACCATCGAACTCATGCGCGCCTCGCGAAACGATATGGCATAGGTTGGGGAATAATCAAATGAAAGGGGAAGTGTTATGGAGTGGATAGGGGTTGCCGGCATCGTTGTCGGTCTCGTATTCTTCGTTGTTGCGGCCATGAAGGGGTGGAACGTCCTTGTTACGTCCATTGTGACCGCCATCATTATCGCGCTCACCAACGGCATGGACATTGCCGCGGCTATGGTGGGCGGGGAGTCGTCCTACGTCACGGGCCTTGCGGGCTTCGTGCAGAAAAACCTGCTCATCTTCATGGGCGCCGCCATTCTGGGCGAATATATCGACAAGTCGGGTGCGGCGCGCTCCATCGCCACCGCCATCATGAATAAGGTCGGCACCAAAAGCCCGTATCTGGTGCTGCTGGGTATTGCCGCGGTGGGCGCCATTCTCACGTACACCGGTATCTCTATGTTCGTGGCAATGTTCGCGCTCATTCCGCTGGCGCGTCCGCTGTTCAAGGAATGCAACATTCCGTGGCATCTGTTCTGCGCGGCGTGGTCGCTGGCGGCGTGCTCGTTCACCATGGCTATGATTCCGGGTGTGCCTGCCATCGCCTGGATCAACGCTGCCAACGGCTGCGGTGTGTCCCTCACGGCGGCTCCCATCATGGGTATCGTGGGTTCGCTTATCGCCATTGTGGTGTCGTGCATCTACATCAAGTTCGCGCTCAAGCGTGCTCAGGCGCGCGGCGAGGTGTACGAGGCTCCCGCTGGTGAGGTTGCTGTGGACGAAGGGAAGGCCACGCCGAACCTGTTCGTTGCGCTGCTGCCGCTTATTCTGCTGATTGTCATTATCATTGGCGGTTCGCAGCTGGGTATGGCGAACGTGGTGTACATCGCCATGATTGTTGCCGTGGTTGCTTCCATGATTGTGTTTAACAAGTACATCGACAGCCAGCGCGACGTCATGGGTACGGGCGCCAAGAACTCCCTTGGGCCAGCGCTGTTCACCTCCGCTGCTGTTGGCGTGGGTACTGTGGCTGCTGCTTCTGTGGGCTTTACGGTCATCTATGAGGCCATTTTCAACATGCCGGGCGGCACATATGTGTCTGCTGCCACGATGGCTGCGGCGCTCGGCGGCATCATGGGCTCCGGCTCGGGTGCGGTGGGCATCATCGCGGGTAACTTCCTCGATCCCTACCTGGCCACGGGCGTTGACCCGGCGGCGCTCGCCAAGATCATCGCCACGTCGGCCACCATCGGCGGTGCACTGCCCAACTCGGGCGCGATGTTCGGCATGCTGGCTGCCATGGGGCTCAATCATAAGAACTCCTACAAGCACATTGCCGCCATCTCTATCGGAGCAGGTCTGTGCGCCCTCGTTGTCATGATTGTAATGGCGAATCTGGGGATTGTTTAAGTTCCGCCGGCCTGCCGGCCTGCGGAACTGCTCGACGCTGCGGCCACCCGTGGCACCCGATCTTCGCGCGATCCCGGGGACTCACGTACAAAGTACGCTTCGTCCCCGCGATCCCACGAACCTCGGGCACCACGGGTGCCCTCGCTGACTTACTGGCGCCAACAAGGTAGTACTTGCGTCAAGTAAAGGGGAAAAGGGGAATCTTATGAAGGAATCGCTGTTCGAGCGTGTGCCGGAGAGTGAGCGGCTGGCGTGGCCCGACATTGCGTCCATCTTGTCCGGGGTGGTGTCGAGCCTTTCCAAGCTGATGGGCGGCGGCATCGTGGCGTTCTACGCGGGGTGTGCGCTCGGCGGGGTGGCTATGGCTATCACGTTCGTGCTGAGTTTCGTGCTGACCTATCTGGTGGGTAAGATCACCTTTCGCGAGGGGTTGCCGAACAACGTGGTGTCGCGGCTCTACATCTTTGGAACGAAGGGCTCAGCTGCAGGCTCGCTCGTGTGGATATTTCTGCTGGTAGGTGTCCTGGCGGTGGGTACTGTGCAGCTGGGCAACGCCATCTTGTTCGCATTCGGCTGGAGCGAGGACTGGATGCGTTGGGCGCTGTTTATTGGTATCTCGTGCGTGTGGGTGTTCATGGCGCTGTTTGGTACGAAGGTTATCGCGCGCATGAACGCGGTGTTTGTGGTGGCGCTCTTCTGCGTTATGGGGTATGTGGTGTATCTCATTGCAGCGAATGGCCAGATGGGAGACGCCCTCACGCATGGCGTGCTCATTCCGGGCGTGGGGGAAGGCGAGGGGTTTGCCTACGGGGTGAACTACGCCATCATGACAAGTGGCCTTTTGGCCCTGTTCGCCGCCGACTTCACGCGCTTTGCCCGCCGCGAGCGCGACCTTGTGCCCATCTCACTGGTGGGAAGCCTCTTCGCCGTAATTACTTACCTGTTTGGTGCGCTCATCACGTATTTTGGGTTCGAAAAGTCCGTCGAATACTTTTCGGGGATGGGCTACGACGCCACTGGTGCGGCGCATGCGGCCATCACGAATCCCGGTGTGTCGCTGGTGCTGGCGGCGGGCGGCGTGGGGCTTGCGATCATTTGCCTGTCGCAGATGAAGGTGGAAACCTCCAATTCTATCGGCGGTGCGAACGCGGTGTCGAATTTGTTTGACTCGCTCTTTGGCGTGAAGCTGAAGTGGCCCGTTGCTGTGGTCATTGCCAATGCGGTGGGGCTTGTGTTCATTTTGGGCGGCATCCTCGATCAGGTGAACGCGTTCATGAGCTTCGGCAGCATTCTGACTATCAGTTGGTGTGTGTTGCTGATAACCGACTACTACCTGGTGCGCGGGCCGCTGCATATCGGCGCGCGCGGCATTCCGCTTGAGGCTGTTGAGCGCGTGAACTGGCGCGGCGTGACCACGCTTGCCCTGGTGAGCGTTGTGAATGGTGTGCTGTACGCGACGGGTGTGGTGGCTGTGCCGTTTCTGACGACGGTGCCTTTGACGGTAGTGGTGTATGTGACGCTCAGTTGGTGTGCGCGCGATAAGGTTCGCGCCGCCGACGCTGAGCGCCTGGCGGATTTTGTAAAACAGGGCGAAGTTTTGGAAAGCGCGACGGATGAGGTTGCTGAAACGGCTTGATGCGAAAGCGTGTACGGTTTCTTTCTACTGCACTTGCGCCGTGCTGTAGGCCCAGAGGTTGGAGCTGACTGAGAGGACTTCGTCGAAGGTCCAGTGGCGTTCGGTGCGTTCGATGCTGCCAGGGTCGTTCACGATGAGTTTGCCGTGGCGGTCGATGTCAGTGATCACAATGCAGCACGGGTGGCTGCCGAACGCGCCGCCGCTCACTACGCAGATGATGGGGTGGCCGGTGTTTATCTGCCGGCGTACCGCCTGCTCAGAGGCTTCCACCGGGCGTGCGGCCAGGCCGAGTGAGACGGCACCGTCGGTGAGAAGACGCGTGGGGTCGGGCTCGTCGGCAAACCCAGCGCTTTGGACAAAGGAGGCCACTTCCACAGGCCCCGTCGCGCGGTCACCCGTTACGGCGATGCGCGTCATGGCCAGCGCGAGCGGCGCGGAACCAGCGGCTCCCAGCGTGCTTTCGGCGTAGGGACGGTCGGCCCACTGGGGGTCTACCTGGTAGAGCTGGGGCACGGTGCCCTGCTCCCAGGCCGATGAGGGGGTGCTGTGTACCACGACATCATCCGAGCGCGCCTGCAGCACGCCACCTTCGGCAAGTGCTTCATCAACGCTTCCGGTAAAGCGCTCGGCTATGCCAATCCCCGCGAACGCGGCAGCGAGCGCTACCACTGCCATAAGCATAACTGCCACCAGGATGCGCAGCGGCTCGACCTCGGAGAGGGTGGGCGTGTCATCAGGGGAGGGAACGTCATGAGCATGCGCAGGGGCCACAGTGCCACTCGTGGGGTAGGGTGCCACACGCCTGCGGGGGGAGTGCGGCTCGGCTGAGTAGCGCACGCCGCCTACACGGTCGGGCAGTACGTGGCGCTCGGAGGCGTACGGGTCGTGGCGGCTGCCGGAATTGGCGCGCTGGGCCACAAAGTAGGGAAGCCCTCGGTAGGTCACGCCCCGCCTCCTTTCTCGCTGTGATGGGTGGCGCGTCGCGGGAGTTCGCGCGGCGCGGTGGTTTATGGGGTGCGAGATGGGAGTGTATGCGTTGGCGAGGCGCGCCCCATCGGAGCGGGGCTAACCGTTTCCCGGGCATGTCCGACTAGTCAGCGAAACGACACGCGCGACGACGGGCCGTCATCTTCGGGCCGTCCGCTGATCTTTTTACGCGCCGCCGCGCAGGAGGGCTGCGCGCATAGTACAATGCGTCCCACGAACAGTCTCAACAGCCGACGACCGCGCACCCTTGGTGGCGCGCGCCGGGCACGCGGGGCACCGCACGAGAAGAAGGAGCGCGCATGGCCAGGGTGTACAACTTTTCAGCAGGTCCCGCCGTCTTGCCCGAGGAGGTGCTGGCTGAGGCCGCGTCCGAAATGCTCGACTACGCGGGTACGGGCATGTCCGTCATGGAGATGAGCCACCGCTCCAAGGCGTTCGGCGAGATTATCCAGAACGCTGAGGCTGACCTGCGTGAACTCGTGGGTATCCCCGACAACTATAAGGTGCTGTTCTTGCAAGGTGGTGCCTCGCAGCAGTTCGCCGCCGTGCCGATGAACCTCATGAAGAACCGCGTGGCTGACTACCTCATCACGGGTTCGTGGGCGAAGAAGGCCTTCAAGGAGGCCAAGATCTACGGCGACGCCCGCGCCATCGCCAGCAGCGAGGACGAGACGTTCTCCTACATTCCCGACTGCTCTGACCTGGACGTGTCGCCCGACGCCGACTACGTTTACATTTGCGAAAATAACACCATCTACGGCACGAAGTTTCACACACTGCCGAACACCAAGGGCAAGGACCTCGTGGCCGACGTGTCGTCGTGCTTCCTTTCCGAGCCGGTTGACAT
>DSLMC04103__coassemble_811_pt1 | contig 18000 bp, 16 predicted proteins | sample DSLMC04103__metabat2_high_PE_001 | metagenome-assembled genome bin DSLMC04103
AGATGTTTTTGAGATCGGTGGCGTGGATGCCAACAAGAGCGACTGTGGTGCCGTCTTCGTTCACTTCGAAAACGAGACCTTCGGACACGAAGGTTCCGAGGGTTGCTTTGGGAGTTCCTTGGACTAAGGGAAGTGATCCGGTTGTTTGGGATTCAAGAAGGGTGACCGTAGTCGCGAGAGGTTCAGGGCTTGAGGTTCCTGGGGTGTCGCCTGGAGCGGCTAAAGGCTCAGAAAGCCCCCCCCCCCCCGAGATTTTCGGATTCAGAGGCCAGAGCGGGGGCTGCTGGCCCAACCGCGAGGCTGCACGACAGTGCGAGCATGCACGCTGTTCTGCCGTACCGTGACATTCGGTTTCGCATGGTTATCCCTTGTCCTTTTGTAGTGCTTCTTCCCGTTCTTGCCGCGCGACATCGTTTCCCGGTCCGTCGCTTAGTGCGGCATATAGTCGGCATAGTAGCACGCGATGAGGGATTGTGAAGAGTGGTTTTCCTTCGCTATCGCAAAGACAACTCCAGTCTCAAGACCCTATTACCGCAGGTAGGCAATATTTCGAACCCCACCACAGGAGCCATCACTAAAACCTCTTTGCCTACACATTTTCTCCATATTATGCGGCATGCTTACGGAGATTCCAGTTACGCCGGATCACACTGGGTCTTCGATTTTTGAGAAAGATTTCGTATTTTGACTGAGATTTACAGGTATGGCAGATGGACTTCGCCTCGTTAAGTCTTAGTACAAAGGGTGCGTGTTAACGACCTGGGCTTTTACGTACTGGGCTTCCGAGTGCTATTTCCACAATGCGATTAGTTCTGCCATACCCGTCAATCTCAGCCGTTATTCGAAATACTGGCCAAATAGGTAGCGCGAAAGCGCGTCACACTTTTTGGGCGGGTGCGCGCAGGCGAATGGCATCTCTCTACTTGTGGTACGGCTCGCCGCGGGAGATTTTTTGGGCTCGGTACAACTGCTCCAACAAGACTACCCTCGCGAGGTTGTGGGGCAGGGTGATTTTCCCGAATGAGAGCGTCTCGTTGGCGCGGGCGCGGACGGCGTCGCTTACGCCGTCGGAGCCGCCAATCACGAACGCGATGTCGCCCGTGCCTCCCAGCGCCAGCGCATCCAAGCGCTGCGACAGCCCCGTGCTGGAACGTTCCACACCCTCAATCGCCAGCAGCACCACGTGGGCCGATGCGGGCAGGGCCGCCAGGATGGCGGCCCCTTCGCGCTCGCGAGCCGGGGCCACTCCCCCCGCCCGACCAGGGTCAACGTCAGCGACTTCCTTCACACTGGTGCGCGCATACGGCTGCAGACGCTTCAGGTACTCGGCACACGCGTCCGCCCAAAACCGCTCCTTCAGCTTCCCCACCGCCACCACGGTGAACCTCATGCGCTCCCCTTTCGCCACCTTCGCCGCTTGTTTGCTCACCGCATGATACCGCACACAGCGCCGGCGCAGCGCGGGTAGCGGCTATGCGGGCAGTTCAATCCCAAAATGCTCGGACAAGAGCGCGCGGAATTCGTCGTCGGACTCGACGCGCTTCGTTTCCTTGCCTTCGGGGGTCACGCGCGTAAACGCGTCGTCGGTGATGGAGATGTTGCCGTCGTCGGTGCGCAGGTTCACCATGCGCCACTGCGTGAACACGGAATCGGGGTGCGTGGAGCAGAAGTACGACAGCGGCACAAAGTCGGTGAGGGCCGCGGGCACATCCAGAATGGCGTATGCGGGCGTGGGCGGCACCTCTTCGCCGCGCTCGGCGGCGGCGTTTAGCTTGGCGATGCTGCCCAGGTAGATGAGGTGCCACCAACCGTTTTCATGCAACTCTACGCGGAAGCGCTGACCGCGCGAGTCCAACTCCGCGCCATCCACCAGGGGGATGGCGCATGCGGGCGTGGGTCCGCCGTAGCCGACCTCGGCCAGGTAGCGCTCGCCGTCCAGGTTCACCATGATGCCGCGATGCAAAATGGGATACACGTAGCCACGATCCTTCAGGCTGCGGCCCAAACACGGCATGGTTTTGAAGCCGGTTTCCTGCAGCAGCGCGTCGAACAGCGAATTCAACTCAAAGCAGTAACCGCCGCGCTTGTCAACGATCACCTTTTGGAAGATGTCCGGGATGCCCAGCGAGATGGGGCGGCGGAAATCGCACGCGTCTAGGTTCTCGAAGGGAATACGACACTGGTGCGCCAGAATCATGCGATCGAGCAGTTCGCGGGTGGGCTCGCCCGTGGGCGGCTCCATGCCCAGGCGCTCCCAATAGAGGTTCCGGTCGGGCAGCGGCGCGTAAAGTTCCTCGTACATGGCGAATTCCCTTCCTCGTTTCCGTCGGATGGGAACGATTCTACGAGGACGCGCGGGCGGGCGCTTCCCTCCCCAAGAGGGAAAAAGCGCGGGCGCTCGTGCTGCAGGGATGAATTACGCGAAAAAGGTGGGCGCGCGGGTCATACTAGGCGGAAGAGGTTGGGTTGCGGAGGGCTGGCGACACGCGGGGTGCACGGGGGCGCGGGGTGCGACCCCGCTCGCGGCGCGCGTCCCACCTACCCCTGCCAGTCGGCGCCCAGCACCACCAGGAAGTCGCCTTCGAACGCGTAGTCACCGTTGTTGAGTTGCGCCTTGCCCACGCCGATGGCGTTCGCAATCTCCTTGGCCTCGGTGGCTTGGTCGTCGCGCTCGTACACCACGATGGTCTGCGAGTAATCGAAACTCTCGGCGTTACCGGTTTCCACCGTGTAGCCGCGTTCCTCCAGCTTGGAGGCAGCCTCGGCGCCGGCGCCGGTCAGGCCGTTGCCGTTGCGTACCAGCACCGTGCCGGACCTCTTATTCGACTGACCAGCGCTGCCGGGCTTCTTCCCAGAGCTTCCGGAGGTATCGGAATTCGCCTCGCCGGAGCCAGTGGTGGCCAGCACCGTGCCGGATGTAGCGTCAATTTCGTCCTCTTCCGTAGGCGAAAGTCCCTGGTCAACGCGCGACATCATGGTCTTCCACGCCTTCGCGTCCAGATACTCGTACCAGCCGCCGTTGATGTAGGCGGAGGTGGTGGGCTCCATGGCCGTGTAGAAATCCTTCGCCGGATCCAGCCCGCGCAGGCTGAGCGCGATGGACAAGATGTCGGAGATTTCGAAGTCGGTGGTGACGTAGCGCGAAAGCGCCTGCACCGAACTCACCATGGTGGCAGGGTCGGCCGAAAGGATTTTCTTCGCGATGGCGGACAGCACGAGACGCTGATTGGCTGCGCGATAGCGGTCGCCGTCGCCGAACTCGTCGTAGGCGTGGCGCGCGCGACACAAGATAAGGGCCTGGTCACCGCTGAGCGTTTGCAGCCCGGCGTCCAGGTGGCCGCCGGCATCTTCGTCGTCGATGGTCATGGGCACGTCAACTTCCACGCCGCCCAGCGCGTCCACGATGTCCTTGAACCCGTCGAAGTTGATTTCGGCATAATGCGTGATGGGAACGCCCGCCAGCTTCGACACCGTTTCCACCGTGTAGGCCGCGCCGCCGATGGAGTGCGCGGCGTTGAGCTTCTGCTGGCCGTTTTCGCCCATGTCAACCAGCGTGTCGCGGTGCAGCGACACCAGCGTAACCTTCTTGCCTTGCGGATCGATACGCGCCAGCATCATAGAGTCAGAACGAAACTGGTCGCCGGCGTATTCCGCAGACGCCTCGCGGTCGGACGAGCCATCCGTACCCATAAGCAGCATGTAGAACGGGCCGCCCTCGTAGGGCTGACCGTTGTCTGCTATATCGAGCGCGCGGCGAAGGTCGTCGTCAATGCCGTCGTGCAGGTTGCTGGAAAGCGTTTGGTAGTAGGCGAACGCAGCACCGGCTCCCACCAGGCACACCACCAGCGCAACAGCGAGAACGATAAGCGCGGTCTTCTTGCGCTTGGCGCGCTTGCGGCGTTGCGCGTATTCGGCTTGCGAGATGCGGCGATTGTAGGGGGCGTCGCGGGAATCGCGCTCGGGACGCGCGTCGCGCAGTGCGCGTGGGTCGCGCGGTTCGCGTTCAAGGCGGTCGGCGGGCGCGGGGCGCGCCTGGTCACCGCCGCGGGTGCGCGTGGACGCTCGCCCGTGCGCCGGGCTGGAAGCGCCACGACGCTCGGCTGCGTCGCGCGATGAGCCACCCGACCGGGCATCAATTCCAGCGGAATCGGACGGTCGACGGGTGGAACGGCGTTGGCTGCTTTTTCTGCTCATAACAGATTATTGTGACGCGGCCGACGGGTGTCGGCAAGGGAACGCGGCCGTTTCCCGGAAAAAGCCACACCCATTTTTCTTGGGGTTTTGCGCCTTAACTCACGTTGAGACGACGAACCACCCAGTCGTTTGCCGCCTGTTCTGCGGCATCATCAAGTGCGGTGAGCTGCGGCGCGAGGGTGCCGGTGCGCTGGGCGCGGCGTGCGAGTGCGCGGCGCAAAAGTTCGTCGGCAACCTGGGGGTTTTTCGGCAGAAGCGGGCCGTGCAAATAGGTTCCCACCACGTTTTTGTAGCGCACGCCGTCGCTCTTGTCCGTGTCGTTGTTGCCGTGGCCGCCCGACGACACCACGTCGCCGAACGCCTCCACGCCATCCGCCAGGTGCGTGCGCCCCGCGTGGTTCTCGTAGCCCACGACGGGGGCCGATGCCAGCGGCGAGCGCAGCGCAATGTTGCCGATAAGCCGGTTGCCCGACCCGCCGGACGCGCGCTCGGTGGTCATGTTCACCAGGCCGAGGCCCTCCACCACCTCGTCGCCCAAAAGCCACTCGCGCCCGAGAATTTGGAAGCCGCCGCAGATGGCCAGCAGCACGCCGTCGTCTTCCACAAATACGTGTAGGTCGTCGCGCAGGCTCATGAGTTCGGCTGACGCCAAGCGTTGCTCACGGTCGGGGCCGCCGCCGAGGAACACCAGGTCGGCCTCGGCAAGGTTCGTGTGCTGGCCGTGTTCCACGCGGCGCACTTCAACGGGAATACCCCGGTCACGGGCGCGGCGCTCCAACACCTTCACGTTGCCACCATCGCCATAGAGGTTCAGCAGGTCGGGGAAGAGGTGCGCTATCACGAGCGGAGGCTCGTCCGCTGACGCGGGCGGCGTCCAGGGGAGGCGGAGTTCGGCGGAGGCGGCGGCTGACGTGGCGGCTCCGGACGTGGGCGCGCCCCCAGCCTCGCCTTCCACGCGCGCGTCCAGCACGGCCTTCACCACGGGAAGAGCCGTGTAGTTCGCAATAAAGTACGCGTTCACGTCCGCGGGTAGGGCGGCAATGCGCGCCAACAGTTCGTCGGTATCGGCCACCACGTCCGACGAAATACCCGCGTACTTCAAGCGCACCTGCACGTCGTTCGCACGAATACCTCCCGCGAACACCGCAAGTTGCCCCTGATCAGCCAGTTCTTCGAAGTCGACATCCCAGAGCCACGACACGTCGCGCCCATCGCCCTCCTTGTCGTTCACGAAAAACGCCACTATTTTGGGGTTCGGATCCTGCGCTACTATTTTAAGGTTCTGGTTGAAGCCGGTGGGGTTCTTCGCCAAGTTCAGCAGAATGCGGCGGCCGCTCAGCGTGAACGTTTGCAGGCGTCCGTTTTGCGGGTCGAACGCGTCGATGGCACCCTGCAGCGCCTCGCCCGGGCACCCAAGCAGCACCGATGCGGCGGACACGGCGGCCAGGTTGTACACCATATACGCCCCTTTGAACGGCGCGCTCACCTGTCGGTCAGCGCCCGGCACGCCCGACGCGCTCGCGACACCCGCGACACCCGCATCCCGTCCCCGCACGCTAAACGACAGCCCCTCGCTCCCCAGTTCCACCTGCTCAACCGCGAAATCCAACGCCGGTCGTGCAAACCCGCAGTTCGGACAAACATACGCCCCCAGCTGACCGTACTGGCGATACGCGTACTCCAGCATAGTGGAGCACTGCTGGCACATTTGCGCGTCGGCCACCGTGTTCTGCGGCAGACCCATGTCTTCGTTCACGCCAAACGCGATGGACGGCGTGCTCTCGCGCCCGGGCAGTTGCGCAGCGCGCACAGCGATGGCGGCGCACAACGGGTCGTCGGCGTTGTACACCAACACAGTGGAGGGCGACGCGCCCAGCGTGTTCGCAATGCTTTCCTGAATGCGGTCGATTTCCCCCACGCGGTCCAACTGGTCGCGGAACAGGTTCAACAGCACCACGTAATCCGACTTCAAGAACGGCAGGATCTTCGCCAGCCATAGCTCGTCGCACTCAAACACGCCCCAGTCGGCGCGGCCGCCATGCAGAAGCGCTGTGGCAACACCGGAATCCAGGTTCGCGCCCGTGCGGTTGCACACCACGCGCTCACCCGCGCGTTCCAGCACGTCAGCCAGAAGATTCGTCACCGTGGTCTTTCCGTTGGTGCCCACCACGCACACCGAACCCTTCTGCAAACGCGGCGCCAGGTGCTCGATGAGGCGCGGGTCGGCGTACAGGCCAATTTTGCCGGGGAAGTTCGCGGCGGGGCGATGGAAGACGTGCTTCAAACCCCAGGTAGACACGGCGCCAACAGCGCGCGCGGAGGCGAATCGCAAGCCCATGGAAGTCCTTTCCGTTCGGAGTGCGCCCAGTATAACCCTTCCGCGCCGCCGCCCCGGCCCTTCCACGCGCGGGCGCCGCCTTACCTCCATACAAATTTCAGTAGAAAGCCGCGCAGGAATCACTGATGGCGTTTTGATGGTGATATGGTGTTACTTTGGCTGAACTGGAACAGCTGTGCGAATTCGATGCCTAAAGCGCAAAAGGCTAACGAATTACGATAAAATGGGACACGCGACAGAGGCAGAACACCTGCTTTTCGATTGCACTAGGGGACGGGTATGCACGAGAACTACGACGACTACTCCGCGCGGCGCGCTGGTGCCAACCGGGCGCCTCGGCCCGGCGAGAGAGCGCGCTCCGACACACGCCGTTCCTCGGCCTCTGATCAGGTGGAACGCGAGCGACGCGGCGCTACCGGCCGCACGCGATTCATCGACGATGACGACCTTTCCACCACCAACAGACGGGCTTCAAGTCGCCCGGTTTCGCACCCCTCTTCGCGCTCGAACGCACGGCCCTCGCATTCGGGACGTATTCCCGCGCAGCGCGAAAGCGGCGCGGCAGCACGACCGCGACGCGCGACTACTGCGGCGAGCAGCTACGGACGCGACACCTACAACGCCTACGATGAACAGGCAATTCCTGCAACACCCGCTTCGCCTGCAACGTATCGCGACCGCGAACGCTACCGCCGAACTTCACCCCAGCAGAAAAGCGGCCTGCGCCGTTATGCCGGGCTGTTCGTTAGCATTGGCGTGGTGGCCGCCGTGGCGCTGGGCATCTTCTTTTTTATACAAAGCCTGCCCGTTAGCATTACGCTGAACGGGGCTCCCGCCGACGTGCGCGGCGCAAAAACGCTGGAAGATGCGCTGAAGGCCAGCGGCATCAAGCCGAAGCCGGGCGACCTTGTGGCCGTGGACGGCAGCGTGCTGGAAGCAGGCAAGGGCGAGCCGTTCCACGCCACCGTAAACGGCACCCAAGTGAGCGAGCTGACTACCAAGCTTTCCGCAGGTGACGTGGTGGAAATTGGCAACGGCGGGCCCATCGAGGAACCGTGCGATTCCGTGGAGGAAGCCATTCCTTGGGAGATTACCGAGGAAGGCAACGGTGCCATCCACCTCATTGAGGGCGAGGGCACCGACGGCGTGAAGGCCACGAAGACCGGCCACATTTCCCAGATCACGGCGCAGCAGATCACGCGCGAGCCGAGCCACATCAAGCGGCGCAACGTCTCGGCCGACACCGGCGGCGACAAGGTAATTGCGCTCACATTCGACGATGGCCCCTGGTCAGACCAGACGGATAAGGTGCTAGACGTGCTGGCGGAACACGGCGCGAAGGCCACCTTCTTCACCGTGGGCGACCGCATCGAGCAGAACGACGGCGCTTCCCGCATTCAGCGCGCCGCCTCCGAGGGGCATCAAATTTGCACGCACTCCTACGATCACGCCTCGGGCAGCGGTCAAGGCGTAAACCTGGGTTACATGACTCCCGAAGAGCAGCGCGCCGAAATTGAGAAGGGCTACGCCGCCATCGAGGCTGTCACGGGCGGCGAGGCCAGCCGCGTGATTCGCACGCCCGGCGGCAACTTCGGCGAGGACGTGGTGAAGAATATTGGGCCGCTGATTACCGCTGAAATTGGTTGGGATATCGATTCACGCGACTGGGAAAAGCCCGGCGCCGACGCCATTGTGGAGCAGCTAGAAAATGCCTGGTCGGGAGCCATTATCCTCATGCACGATGGAGGCGGCGACCGCTCTCAAACCATCGAGGCCTTAAAGATTGCCCTACCGCGTTTGAAGGAGCAGGGGTACAAGTTCGTAACGATTGACGAATTGATGAAGTACCCGCTGGCATAGGGCTTCCCCTTCCTCGTCACCCCGCTGACGTGCGGGCATGTTGATTTTCCCTTCTTCTCCCCGCTTGATATTGGTATAGTGATGCGGTTGGATATGGCCGCGCGCAGGCGGCCGAAAATGCAGCGGAAGGGGATGCGGTGAGCATCGCACAGTTCGATTCGCGGGGAGCGCAGCGCCATGGACGTTAGTCAGATTGTGTCTGTTGCCGTGTTCGCGGTGTGCATGCTGGCCATCATGACCGAGAAACTGCACCGCTCGCTTGCCGCTATTGTGGGTGCCATGGTGCTGCTGGCGCTGCACGTGCTGCCGTTCGATGCCGCCATGGAGCACATTGATTTCAACACGCTGGGCGTGCTTCTGGGCATGATGCTATTCGTGAGCGTGGTGAAACTATCGGGCGTATTCGAGTTCCTGGCCATCAAGTGCGCGCGACTGGCCAAGGGCGACCCGTGGAAAATCATGCTGCTATTTGTGCTGCTCACGGCTGTGCTTTCGGCATTTCTGGACAATGTGACCACCGTGCTGCTTATCGGACCGATGACGCTCACCGTGTGTCGGCTGCTGGACATCAACCCCATTCCGTTCTTCATGACCGAAATTTTGGCATCGAACATTGGCGGCACGGCCACGCTCATTGGCGACCCGCCGAACATCATGATTGGCTCGGCCGCCGGGTTTACCTTCTTCGACTTCATTCTGTACGACGCGCCCGCCGTGGTGGTTATTTTGGCCGCAGTGCTGGGGGTGTTTTACCTGATGTACGGCCGCAAGATGCACGTAAGCGAGGAACATCGCGCTCGCGTCATGGAGCTAGACGAGCACGCGCAGATCAAAGACCGCCGACTGCTGAAGCAGAGCGTGGTGATGGTGGCGCTGGTGGTAGTGGGCTTCATGGCCCACGGCGCGCTGGGGCTGGAGTCGAGCGTGATTGCGCTTGGCGCCGCCGGCATTATCCTGCTGATTTCGGGCGAGAGCATTGAGGAAGCGTTGTCGCAGGTAGAATGGACGACGCTGGCGTTTTTCGCCGGCCTGTTCATCATTGTGGGCGCCATGGCCGAGACGGGCGTCATCGAAATGCTGGCACGCGCCCTTATCGACGCGACGGGCGGCAACGTGTTCATCACGATGTTGGTGCTGCTGGTGGGCTCGGCCGTTATTTCCAGCTTCCTGGACAACATCCCGTTTGTGGCCACGATGATCCCCATTCTGCTGGCGATGGAATCCACCGGCATGGACGTGACCCCGCTGTGGTGGGCCGTATCCCTTGGCGCCTGCCTCGGCGGCAACGGCACCCTGATCGGCGCCAGCGCGAACGTGGTCCTGTCCGACATCAGCAAAAAACACGGCTACGAGATTACGTTCGTCCAATTCTTGAAGACAGGCTTCCCCATCATGCTGTTGACGGTAGCGATCGCAGGCCTGTACCTAGTAGTGCGGTTCCCGCCAGCGTAGGGTTTGAGGGTGAGCGCGAGTAGTGCGAGAAGCGTCGGGGGGATGCCGCAGGCCGCTTGAAGCCTCGGCCGCGCGAAGCCATTGAATTCGCGCATATTTGCGGCTTGGACCCCTTGCGGGGTGGGCGAGCTTTCGGTATACTACCGATTCGCGCTTCTTAGTGAAGCCGTTTGCCAACGTGGCTCAGCTGGTAGAGCAACGCACTCGTAATGCGTAGGTCAGCGGTTCGAATCCGCTCGTTGGCTCCAGAAAAAGCGCAGGTCATCGGGGAAACCCGGTGACCTGTTTCTTTTCCTCAGCCAGAAAACACCCCCGTGAGTTAACGGGATGAACGTGTCCGTCGTGCGCCTTGGTGCACCTTCGAATTGTTTTACCACGTAGACGCACCTTCAAGACAAACTCAGCGAACTCGCCGGCGAAGGGTGTACCCGAATGGATACTCAATCCCGCAAAGCACTGCTCGGATCGCGCATCAGGAAGTATCGCGAGGCCGAAAACATTACCCAAAAACGCTTCGCAAGCATGGTTGGCACCGCCCAGTCGTACCTAAGCGACATCGAAGCCGGCCGCGTCAACATAGGCTTCGACCTCCTCTGCCGCATAGCCGAAGGCCTCGACATATCAATAGGCGCCCTAGGCGACCCAGACCCCGACCGCTGGCAAACCCCCAACCAAAAGCGCAAGTGACATGCTAAAATAAACAACGAAAGCGCCCGAACGGTGCGTATTGTACCTACCTCCGGCGCTTTCTTTGCATTTGTTGTGCTTGATCGCCCGCTTTTTGTGCGCGAGATGAGGGGTTTTCAGCGATGCTACGAAACGCATCCTTTAGCTAAAGTCATCCTATGGGATGACCATCACATGATTCTAGCGCATATGCTCGGCGAATGGGAATCGATCAGAGAAAAATACTTGGCAGCAGCATTCGGAGACTCCGCGACGAGCAGGGTTTGACTCAAGAGCAGCTTGCAAGCATGATCGGTAATGGAAGTAAGCAATACATTTCCGCCATCGAAAACGGCTCAAAGAATGTCACCATAGATGTGTTGTGCCGAATAGCTGAAGCGTTTGGCATAAAGGTGAAAGACCTCATAGATTTCTAGACAAGAAACCTGATAAGAAAGATCATATTTCTTCGCTTTCTAACCATATTTAGCCGTATAATGGCCCCATGAAGAATAAAAGGGGAAAGATCATCATTGCGCCAGACCTTAACGTTTGGCCTCACGAGTATGAAACCGCCAAGGCACTTGCAATGGCAGGCATGACCGTAGAATTCATCCGAAGAAGCGAAGAATACCGAACGACCTCGGCAGATGTGATTATCAATGGGCTGGCATGGGAAATTAAAGCACCTGAATCAGAGAAGGCAAAAGTTATTGAAAAGAACCTACGTAAAGCGTTGCATCAGTCAGAAAACGTGATCTTTGATTCGAGGAGAATGAAAAAGTTACCCGATATAGCAATCGAACGCGAAGTTCGGAAATGGTGCTGCGAACTGCGAACCATGAAGCATCTGATCTATGTGAATCGCCACGGCAAAGTTTGCATCTTTAAGTGACGCGTGATAGACTCTCAATCAGCAAAGCGCCCGAATGGTGAGCATTTCACTTCCTCCGGCGCTTTCTTTCTTTTCTACGCCAAGCCTCAATCCTATATATAGAGCACATGGGTTTACTTCATAGCGTAACGCATGGAAAGTACAAACTGCAAAGCGCCCGAACGGTGAGTATATCACCTACCTCCGGCGCTTTTTTATCTCCGCTCCAAGCCTTCCATACAACATGGACGAGTTCAATCCTGTCGTGTTACAATGTCATACGGAATGGGTAGAGGGAAAAGGAGTCGTTATGCTTGAGTCGACGATGACTGTTCGATTGGATGAGAACGAGAAGTCGCTCATTTCCAACTATGCCCGCATGTTTGGCATGAGCGCATCACAATTCGTGCGTCGCTGTGCTCTTGAACGCATCGAAGATGAAATTGATATCGAAGCATATAAAGCGGCAAAGGCGGAGTACGATGCCAACCCCACGTCTTACAGCCTTTCCGAAGTTAAAGAGATGCTCGGTTTATGAGCGCCTGGAGGCTCAAATTCGCGCCAAAGGCAGTCAAGCAGCTCGCTAAACTTGATAAGCCAACAACAGCACTCATTCTCGCCTGGCTCGAGAAGAACATTGACGGCTGCGCAAATCCAAGACAGCGGGGCAAAGCGCTCGTCGTAAATCTTGCCGGATCATGGCGTTACCGAATTGGCGACTACCGAGTACTGTGCGAACTTCGTGACACCGAGTTGGTAGTACTCGCCGTCGAAATAGCGCACCGCCGAGAGGCGTACAAGAAAAAGTAAATCACACACCCTAGTTGCGCGTGTAGCTTCCTACGCCTTCTAGTAATTCTGATGGGGTCATGTTGAGGCCGGCGGCTATTCTTTCTATGGTGTCGAGGGAGATGTTGCGGTTGCCGTGTTCTATCTGAATGATATACGGCTTGCTGAGGCCTACCATCAGCGCAAATTTCTTCGTCGACAGGCCCGTTTGTTCTCGGAGTGCCCTCACGCGGGTTCCGAAGTCTTTTTTGATCAGCTCGCTCATAGTAAAAGGATATACGCTCAGGAGGTCAGGCAGATAAACTGTCGTTAACCACTCTACGCAAAGTTTTGACTCTCTCAACGTGTTAAGAAGGGCAGAAGAGGAAAAGTGCGCCGCCGCACTCTCTTCCACATGCCACGTACGAACGCGCATCGCCTCGCCAACAACGCGGGCGGGCCAGTACGCAGCGCCGCCGCTCGATGCTATCATCGGCCGCCAACGCCGATGCGAGCCCCCAGCGAGGTGCCTATGAAACCGTATTACGAAGGCTGGTACATGAAACAGCAGAAGGGCGACGACGTGCTCGCCCTCATTCCCGGTCGCGCGCAGGACTCCGCGTTCATCCAGGTGGTGACACAGCAGGGCGCGCGTTTCCTCGAATTTCCCCTGGAGGACTTCAGTCAAGGGAAGGGGTTTCTGCGCGTCGGCGAAAGCTTGTTCACGCCGCGCGGGATGTTCCTGGACGTGCACACCCCCGACTGCACGCTCACCGGCCGACTGCGCTATCACGAGGTCACGCCCCTGCGCTCGGACATCATGGGGCCGTTCGCGCTTCTGCCCATGGAAACGAAACACACCGTGTTCAGCATGCGCCACCGAGTGGAAGGCGACGTGGTGCTGGACGGGCGCGCGCTCACTTTCGACGGCGGCCTCGGCTACATGGAGGGCGACCGCGGGCACAGTTTCCCGCGCGGCTACACGTGGGTGCAGAGTCTGGATTTTGGGTGCGCGGCCTCGGTCATGGTGGCCATCGCCGAGATTCCCCTGGCCGGACTGCGATTCACGGGCTGCATCGCCGTGGTGCTGCTGGCGGGCACCGAGCACCGCTTCGCCACGTATCGTGGCGTGCACATTGTGGAATCGACCGAGCACACGGTGGAACTACGGCAAGGCGACATGAGCCTGCGCGTGGAGGTTCCGGAAACGCACGGGCATCGTCTGCAAGCGCCGCACGAGGGTGCCATGGAACGCCCCATCCACGAAAGTCCGTCGGTGCCGGGGCGCTTTCGTTTCGTGAAAGATGGCCACACGCTGCTGGAAAGCGACGGGGCGAATACGAGCTTCGAGTACGTGTCGCCGGAACCGGTGGACGCGCGTGCGTAGGGGCGCAGCGCTCCGGTGCGCGATGATTTACGCAGGTCGGTAGCTTGTTCGTGCCCGCCGGCGCCCTTCCCCACCTTCCCAACCTTGCCCCGCCTGTCCGCCGAGCCAGCCCACGCCCGCCCCTTCCCTGCGGCTGCTATACTTGAGGCGACGCGATGCGCGCCCGCGGGAGGGCGCGGAGGGAGGAGGCGGCCATGCTTTACGACAACATCATGGTTCCGTACGACGGCTCAGCATCGGCGCGGGCGGCACTGACGGAGGCGGTGCGCTATGCGCGCGAGGACCCGGGGCTTTCGCTGCGCATCGTGCAGATTTTCGACCTAAAACAGCTGGTCATCGAGCGGATGGAAGCCGAAGGGCGCGACGGCGCCGAGGAACTTTCGCCCCAACTTCTGCACTCGTATTACGAAGTGGCCACCGAGGAAGCCCTCGCGGCGCTACACCGTCAGGTTGACGGGGTGGTGAAGGGGCTCATGAACGAGGTCACGGTAGAAATTCTCGAAGAAACGCTGCCGGGCGAGCAAATTGTGAGCTACGCGACCGAGCGCGCGTGCGACCTCATTGTCATGGGCTCGCGCGGCCTGGGCGCGCTGCGCGGTATGCTGGGCAGCGTGAGCAGCTACGTGTTGCGCAACGCCGAGATTCCCGTGCTAGTGGTGAAGCAGCGTAACGACGACTGACCTGGTGGCTGCGCGGCCGTTGACCGTTTGTAGAGTTTTGGGTGGTAGGATCGGCGAGCGCGCGGGGCGCGAGACGCGAAGCTAGCGGGCGCGCGAGCACAAGGAGAAGCGAACGGAGGAACGCACGGCATGGATGAGCAGGAACGCAAGCAGCAGACGACGCTGCTTGTGGTGGACGACGAGCCCGGCATTGTCGAAATGCTGGACGAATACTTCTCTGGCCAGGGCTTTCGCGTGCTCACGGCCAGCGACGGCCCCACCGCGCTCAAGCGTGCCGAGCAGAACCCCGACCTCATTGTGCTGGACGTGGGTATGCCGCTCATGGATGGCTACGCCGTGTGCCGTCGCCTCCGCGAGCATCTGACCTGCCCTATTGTGTTTCTGACCGCGCGCGTGGAAGATGTCGACGCACTTGAGGGCTTCGAGGCCGGCGCGGATGACTACGTACTGAAACCCTTCTCGCTGGCGGTGCTCGGCGCGCGCGTGAGGGCACACCTGGCGCGCGAGACACGTCAGCAAGCGAAGGCCGAAGTGCGCTTCGACGGCGACTTGGCCATCGACTACCGCGCGCGCACCGTCACGGTGGCGGGCGCGGCGGTGGACTTCACGCGGCGCGAGTTCGACATAGTGGCGTTTCTCTCCAAACACGCAGGTCAGGTGTTTGAGCGCGAGCGCATCCACGAGCGCGTAGGCGGCTGGGAAAGCGAAAGCGACCCGCAGGTGGTGACCGAGCACATTCGTCGCATTCGCAAAAAGCTGGCCGCTGCGGGCGCTGCGCCCGACCCAATCGAGACGGTGTGGGGCATGGGATACAAATGGCGCGCGTAAAACGCACGCTGCGCGAGCGGTGGCGCAACGCGTCGCTCAAAACCTCATTTATGGTGTATATGCTAGGATTTTTGGTGGCGGCGCTCGTGCTGTCCACCGTGACCGGCAGCATGTTCGCCACTTTGCAGAACCAAGCAACCGAAGATGCCTCCGAAGGCACCGGGCTGTTTATATACGACGCCAACGCGGGCTTGCTGCAACCGGCGCGATCGGTGCAACTGGACGAGCAGGGTTCAACACTGTATGTACAAACCGCGTCCGACTACCGCAACCCACTAACCGTGAGCCAGCTGAACGAGAGCACGCACATCAGCGACGCGAGCGGACACACCTACACGACGTATTCTGCCGCCGAAAGCCCTGATGGCGAAGGTAGCGGCGAAAGCGTCGAAGGCGACAACTCTTTCGAATTCGCCCTCGCGAGCGACAGCGACCTCGCGTTGTTCTGGAACGATGAGGGCTACCTTCCGCCCGCCAACCTGGCCGCTTACGACGCGGCTGCGCGCTTGCTTTTCGCGGAATGGGCGGCGGCGCACCCGGACGATCCGCTGGCCGACTTTGCGCGCGCGAGCACGTCGCGCATGCCTGCCTCGCCGGTGGGCTACTACGTGTACTCGCTACCCAGCCCCGAGGCACGGGCGCTGTCCGGGCTGTTTGGCCTGCTCACCTTTCTGATGTTCCCGTTGTGGTTTGGCGTGTGCATCTTTGCGGCGGCGCGGCGGTTCTTCCGCATGCGGCTTGAGCCGGGGCTGGCCGTGCTGGACGAGGCGGCAACGAAGATTGGCAACCAGGACCTTAACTTCCACGTGGCGTACAACCGCAACGACGAACTGGGGCATTTGGCCACGTCATTCGAGACCATGCGCGCATCGCTGGCCGATTCGCAGCGGGCGCTCTGGCGCACGGCCGAGGAACGCAAGCGCCTGAACGCCGCGTTCGCGCACGATTTGCGCACACCGCTTACTATATTAAAGGGGAAGATTGAGCTGCTGGATGCGCACGTGCAGGCGGGCAACGCTTCGCGCGAACAGCTGGAGGCATCGTCCGCGGCACTCGCTCACCAGGTGGAACGCCTTGAGCGCTACGTGGCGGCCATGAGCGGGCTACAGAAGTTGGAAGACCGCACGGCCACGCCCGAGACGCTGGCGTTTGACACAGTGGCGGCGGGCCTCGACGACATCGGGCGCGGGCTGGCCACTGCGGCGCACAAGCAGTTCGCGCTGTCGCTGAGCCCCGGCTGCGACGTTGCGCGACCTGCGCTGCACGTCGATCGCACCATTGTGGGCGAGGTGGCGGAAAACCTTATTAACAACGCGCTGCGCTTCGCGCACTCCCGCGTGGACGCGCGGCTCGACGTGAGCGAAGGCGCGCTCACCCTGGTGGTGGACGACGACGGCCCCGGCTTTTCAGCTGCGGCGCTCGACCACGGCTGCGCCCCCTTCTTCAGCGAAACGCCCTCGGAAAACCACTTTGGCCTGGGGCTCAACATTGCCTCGCTCCTGTGCGAGCGCCACGGCGGCACCCTTTCGCTCGAAAACCGCCCCAGCGGCGGCGCGCGGGCAATCGCGCGTTTTGCCATGACTTTCCCGGACGTTGACCGCCCGTAGATATTTGCTCCGTACTATCGAATCGCACCCAACGAATCGAGAAACGGAGCCCCCATGGAAAAGTCCGCGACCTGTTCGCCGTCGCCCGCTCAGACAAGTTTGTCCAGCGAGCGTCGCATCCTCATGCGTAAGCGCATTGCGGTGGTGGTGGCGCTTGTCGCACTCACGGCGGGGATCGGCGCGTTCTGGGTGCTCTACGGGCCCGAGCTTTTGGCCTTCGTGTCTGACGCGCCGCGCTTCCGCGCGTGGGTGGATGAAACCGGCGCGCTCGCTCGCGTCGCGTTCGTTGCGGCGAATATGGCGCAGGTGGTGCTCGCCTTTCTCCCTGGTGAGCCGCTGGAATTGGCGGCGGGCTACGCGTTTGGCTTTTGGGAGGGCACGCTCTGGTGTCTCGTGGCCAGCGCGCTCGGAACAACCCTGGTGATGCTGCTGGTGCGCAGCTTTGGCATGCGCATCGTCGGGCTGTTCTTCCCGCCCGAAAAGCTGGCCTCGGTGGAGTGGCTGCGCGACTCGCGCCGTTTCGAGTTGCTGCTGTTCGTGGTGTTCCTCATCCCCGGCACACCGAAAGACCTGCTCACCTACGTGGCCGGCCTCGGCACAAGCCCCGTGTGGCGCATCGTCGCCCTCACCACGGTAGGACGCATCCCCTCCATTGTGTCCTCCACCCTGGCTGCTGGCACTTTCGGCGACGGAAACTACCTGGCCACCGCCCTCATCGTCGCACTCACGCTGATTTTGGCGGCCCTTGGCGTGGTGGCCTACCGCAAACTCGCCCGCACGCAAAGCGCCAAAACGCAGTAATTATTTCGCCACGTTCCCCCCTCTTCCCCACCGCTCGCTGGCGAAACGTGGTTATTGAGAGGAATTCTCAATAAGCCCAACGATTTTTCGAGACAAAAGGCGACAAGCAGAGTAGTATATCTTTCAAGGTTAGAGGAAAGGCCGCCCCGACGCGGCACCATTGAAAGAGAGGGATCATATGCCCAGTTTCGCCAATCCGTTCGCCGGAAATGTTGAGCGCAAGATGACCAACGCCGAGCTCATGCAGGCGCTGCGCCTGGACATCGCCGGCGAGCTTGAAGCCATTTACCTGTACGAATCGCACTACCTGGCCACCGACGATCCGGCCGCGAAGGCCGTGCTCGCCGACATCCGCGACGAGGAAAAGGCCCACATGGGCGAACTCATCACGCTGATGCGCCACCTCGACCCCAAGGAAACCGAGTTCTTCCTGGAGGGCGAAGGCGAAGTGCAGGAGCACCTGGCCGAGCTTGGCATCATCACCGACGGCGAGATTGCCCCCGCCCCGGCCGAGCCCGCCCCCGCCCCCACCGTGGGCGACCTGT
>DSLMC04103__coassemble_849_pt1 | contig 17193 bp, 14 predicted proteins | sample DSLMC04103__metabat2_high_PE_001 | metagenome-assembled genome bin DSLMC04103
ACCTGCGTAGCAGGCTTCGATATCTTTTCTGTGGTTCGCGTGCATCTGCAGGATACGGCCAATTCTTTCGGCATGGCCCTTGGTTGCGTTGAGGACGGTGTCGCCGTTGGCCGTCGGGTCGAAGCCGAGAGCGTGCAGCGGAGAGGTCTCCACGCCGAGCATCTTGCCGAGCATCTCGTCAGAGAGGTTCCACATGCCGCAGCCATAGGAGTCAGGAATGTCGTAAGCGCAACGCGGGATCATCATGCCGCCGGGCACGTCGATGTCGCCGCAGATGGCGCCGAGGGAGAGCAGAGCCTGGGCCAGCGGAATGCCGCAGACGGTCTGGTCAACCTTGAGGCCCCACTGAATCGTGGAGGGGTTGCCGGAAGCATAGAGGCGAGCAGCCTTGCGGATGTCCTCAGCGTCAACGCCAGCGATCTCAGCGGCACGCTCGGGCGGGTACTCGCGGCAGCGCTCGGCCAGCTCTTCGAAGCCGTAGCACCAGTTCTCAACGAAGTCATGATCGTACAGATCCTCTTCGATGACAACGTTCAGCATAGCGATAACAACAGCAGCGTCGGTACCAGGACGCACCGGCAGCCACACCTCAGCCTTAGAGGCCAACCACGTGCAGGACGGGTCGAGGACGAGCAGCTTGGTGCCGCCTTCCTTCATGACGTCGACGATCCAGTGACCGAAGAAGCCGTCGCCGTTGGAGATGAGGGCGTTGTTGCCGACGTTCAGGATGTAGTCGGGGAACACGTACTCGGGGTCAGCGTAGCGCTTCTCGAGGTGCTGCGAGCAGTCAGCCACGAAGAAGTCGCCCATGAAGCAGTGACCGATGGTCGTACGGGGCAGGTAGCACGCGTCGCCGGAGAGGAAGCCGAGCACGAAGTTCGGGCTGCCGAACGCGGCATAGCTCAGGTACGGGGTCTGCCAGCAGATGTTACGGCCGGTGCCCTGCATGGACACGATGGACTCGGGGCCGTAGTCTTCCCAGATAGCACGCACATGCTCGGCGATGTCGTCGATAGCCTCATCCCACGTGATGCGCTCCCACTTGTTCTCGCCGCGCTCGCCTACGCGCTTCAGGGGGTACTTCAAACGATCCTTGTGATAGAACGTCTCGACAACGTCGAGGCAACGCATGCACAGACGACCCTGGTTGTAGGGGGACAGCGGGTCGCCCTCAATCTTCTCAACCTTGTTGTCCTTGGTGTAATAGAGAACGGAGCAACCGTTGTGGCAACCAGGAGCGGTCCACATGTTGGTGCGGGTAACCGTGTACTCGCCCTCCTGCCACTGCCAGTCGGTTTTATAGACGTCTTTGTTGACGCCCTCAAGCTCGTTGGTAAGCATACCTTGAATCCCTTCTGTTCGTCTTTAAGAATCGGTTCTCGAATTCTTTAGACTTCCCCGTCTTTCAGCTGCGGACGGAACGGTTTCGTCCAGTCGCGCCCGGAAGCATCCTGCGCCTTCTGGTTCCATGCCTGCTTGTTCTTCTCCGGATCCTTCAGGTGTTCCTTGATACGCTTCTCCTGATACTCTGGATCCTTGTGCTTGTCTTCCGCCATCTGTAAAGCCTCCTCTCCGTTTTTGACTCGCCATGCGACATGGCCTTCTCTGAGATCGTGAACATCCCCCGTTTCTCACGAAACTCGTTCACGCTTGCCCCTATAGATGCATGTACTGTGCCAGTTTTGCCAAAAATATCGAAAAAAGTTTTGTATTCCCTGGTCAATATACCTAACAAGAATTGGGAGAAGAATTTGGAGCACCGATAGCCCGTGGTACGAAATTGAAAAAGAGACGTTGAATTCTCGTTTTTGAACTGTTTCTTGGCTGAAATGCTCATTTTGAGACAGATTGCTGAGAACGGTTCGGACGGCGGTCAAAAATGAGCATCGAGCGGTGAGGCCGTGCGGGGGACGGCAGAAATGGGGGAATGAGCGGTTGGATGGCGGCGCGGGCGCTGGATGAAAATGAGAAAGCGGGGGGCGCTAGCCGCGACGGCGGGCGGCGCGGGCGGGAATGCCCAACTCTCCGCGATACTTATTAACCGTGCGGCGCGACAGCACGATGCCGGTAGCCGCGAGCGCGTCCACGATGGCTTGGTCGCTCAGCGGGTGCGCGGAATCTTCGGCAGCCACGAGTTCACTTATCTTGTGGCGCACGCTGGTGGAGGACACCGCCGCCTCCGACGCATTGCTGGCAGCGGAGCTAAAGAAGAAGCGCAGTTCGAAAGTGCCCACCGGCGTCTGGATGTAGTTGCCGTTCACCAGGCGACTGACGGTGGACTCAGAGACACCGGTTGCTTGCGCCACCTGGGCCATGGTAAGCGGGCGAAGGTAATCGTAGCCTTTGGCGAAGAAGTCAACCTGCATGTCGGCGATGCAACACGCTACCTTATATAAGGTAGTCTTGCGATACGTGATGTTGCTCATGAGGGTTTCGGCCTCTTTGAGCTTTTCCTTCAAATAGGTTTGCGTGCCGGGCTCCTTCACGCTGGACGCGAGCGTGCGGTACTGTTCGTTGATGCGCAAATGCGGCAGGTAGAAATCCTGGAGGTGCACGCGGAAGCCACCTTCTTCTGCCTGTTCTATCACCACTTCAGGCCACACGGGTTCAGAGGGGCTACCGAACTGGCCAGCCGGTCGCGGGTTGCAGGCGCGCACGACATCGAGCGCTTCGCTGAGTTCACGCAGCGTGATACCCATGTCATGAGCAATAGCTGCGGGCGTACGCGATTCAAATTCGGTGATATGTTCGATGAGCTGCTTCACCAACGGCGTCATGCGACCGGCAGCTTCCAGCTGGAGCGTGAGGCACTCGGATAAGTTGCGGGCGCCAATTCCCGGAGGGTCAAACTTCTGAATAATGCCAAGGATGTCTAGCACCTCATCGACGCTGGCACCCACGGCCTCGGCCACCGACTCCACGGGTGTGCGCAGATAGCCGCTTGAATCGATGTTACCAATAAGGTATTCGCCCACCGCTTGGGAGCGCTTATCGCTCACCTGCATGTGCAGCTGTTCCAGCAGATATTCTTCCAGCGAAGCATCGTCCACGAGAAAGCGGTCGAACGAGAAGCTGCGCTGCGACATGCTGGAGCGCTCGTTGTCGAAGTTTTCCGGACTGCCGTGACCGCGCCTATCCAGCAGCGCATCAGCGCTTTCGGCCCGCTTGAAGCGGTCGACCTCATAGGGATGCAGGGGCTCAACCCAGTCATCATCGAAGAAGGGATTTTCCTCAACGCACGTCTTCACGTACTCGCTCAAGTCCGACGCGTTCATTTGCAGCACGGAGATACCCTGCTTAATCTCCGTGGTCAAGTGCAAACCGTGATGCTGAGAAAGACCAGGTGCGTGGCCTATTTCCATTTCAGTCCCCCTGTCGACACGGTTGGGCCTGACACTCCCTTGCCACGCTGTACCGTTGGGTCATGATTATAGCCACTCGCAGGAAGGGCGCAAGCAGAGGGCGCACTCCTTCTGCGTAAATTCGCAACCCGTCCGTCTGGCCGCTTTCGGCCGCGGTGCTTCAACGTTTGGAGAAGTCGCGAGGGATTCGTTACCGAACGGTGACGGAATGCACCTGCGGTGGCGGGAGCGCCAAGGCGGGAGTGGCGGGTCGGTATAATCGAAGAGAGATAGGCACGAGAAGCACACCCCGATAAGCGAGGTAGAAAGCATGAGCAAGCACGAGCCACCCATCGACGTTGAACCCCTTGCAAGCGCACGCGACAAGGCAAAGGGTGCCGCGAAGGCGGCTACAAATGCGGCCTCTGAGGCGGGCTTTAGCGCACCATCTTACGGGCGCAAGGCAGCCAAGGCGGGAGCAGCGGGCGCGGCAGTGGCTGGTGGTGTTGCGAAAAAGGCAGGTGAAGCGGCGAAAGCCACGGTGGTCGACGGCAAGGGCGGCGGCGCATCTCGCCGCGTGGCGGGTGCGGTGCAGACGGTGGTGGGCGGTGCCATCATGGCGGTAGGAGTACCCATGCTCATTCTGCCGGGCCCCGGCCTACTCGCCATCGGCGGCGGAGCCGTGGTAGCCGCAGGCGGCGTAAAGAAGCTGCTGGGTAAGTAGCATTCGCGCTGGTCAAAGGCCGAGGAAGCGCGCGACTTCCGCATCGTGCATTTGGTCGAAAAGTTCAGCAGCGGGCACCACGGCGCACAAGCGGCCACCGAGGATCACCGCCACTCTATCGGCAAGGCGACGAGCTTCCTCGAAATCATGGGTCACGAAAACAATCGTACAGTCAAAGCGCTCGTGCACGTCACGCAAAGTGGCATAGAGACGCTCTTTCGTAGCGGGATCGAGCGCCGAAAACGGCTCGTCGAGCAAGAGGATATCAGGCTCCAACACCAATGCCCGCGAAAGCGCAACGCGTTGCGATTCGCCCCCGCTGATAATTCCCGGGTAGCTTTCGGCAATGCGCTCAATGGAGAACAATTCCAAAACCGCGCCAACCCTCTGATCGATTTCCGACGGCGGGCAACCGTTCATGCGCAGCCCGTAGGCAACGTTTTCGTACACCGTCATGTGGGGAAACAACGCGTAGTCTTGGTAGACTATTCCCAGGTGCCGCTGTTGAATAGGCAGCGTTTCCACGTCTTTGCCATCAAGCAAGATGTGCCCAGCACTGAAAGGAAAGGCACCAGCTATTGATTCAAGCAGCACCGTTTTTCCCGCGCCGGTTTCCCCTAAAATGGCAAACACCTCGCGCGGTTCCACGGACAACTTATCTACTTCCAGCGAGAACGAACCGCGCTTTACACGCAGGCCTTCAACGTCTATGCGTCCAGCCACGGAAAGTCCTCCTTCCCCGCTTCGCCTCCGCGCCAACGCGCGAGGCACCCACGGGACGGTTCAGCACATTCGCCACAACGAGCGTGGCGGCCGACAGTAGAAGCATAATCATGGCCGTTGCCATGGCGGTGTCGGTGTTGCCGGTAGAGATACTGAGGTAGATGCTGCCTGGCAGCGTCTCGGTTTTCATGCGCGTGACACCTACCAGCATGAGCGTAGCACCAAACTCGCCCATACCACGCGCCCACGTAAGCACGAAGGTGCTGATGAGCGAGTTGCGACACAGAGGCAAAATAACAGTACGAAATACGTCTCCCGGCATGGCCCCCAACGTCTGCGCCACAAACTCCATGCGAGGATTCACCTCGGCAAACGCCGTGCGCACCATGCGTATAGCGAACGGGAGATTCACGATAAGCTGGGCAAACACGATGCCAGCTGGTTCAAATACCACCGCGAATCCCACGTCCTTGAGCATTTTGCCTACCGGAGAAGAGAAGATGAGCAAAAGCGCGAACCCCAACAAAATATAAGGAAGCGAAAGGGTGAGCTCCATCAGCACCTCGGCAGCGCGCTTGAAGGGCATAAAGGTACGCGACAAAGCGTATGCCGTCGGCAGTGCCAAAACCAGACAAAGCGCAGTTGAAATGGTGGAGGTAATCACGCTCATGCGAAGCGAAAACAGCACTTCTGCCGAGGTGATGGCTTCACCAAAGTGCGTAATACCACCAGCCACAATGGCAACGATGGCGCTTCCCACGAACAAGAGCACCACACCAGCCACGGCAATGGACACGCCCGAAAAGACGTCACGCCGTCTGCCGCGGTGCTTACGACGCGCTGCCGCGTCGGTGCGTTTCAGACGAAAGCTGCGCGCCCTGCTACACGGGGCAGCAGCACAGGGGATGTTTGCTACAGGAGCAGCCCCCTCACCTACTGCCCCGCCCTCGATTTCGCCTTCTTTGGGCGTGGGCCTGTCTAAAACCGTGGCGCCCGCGTTAACAGGCGCGGTGGTTGTCATACTTAAACCTGTTCGTAGCCGAATTCAGCCCAAATGCTCTGAGCGGCATCCGTCAGCAAGAATTCACTGAATGCTTTCACAGCATCGGCATCGGCCGCGCACGAGAGTTCGGCAGCAGGCACCGTTTTCACGAAATCGTCGAGGTCAGACGTATCGACAATCGCAACGCCAGTAACCTTCGCATTTTCTTTCCATACGATACCTGCGTCACCTTCGCCATTGACAAGGGCCGTGGCAATTTGCGGAGCGGTTGTCGTGGTTGTGATGACATTTGCAGACATAAGTTGATCCCAAAGACCCGCCTGCGAAAGCGCTTTTTGAGCAATCTTGCCGATAGGCGTTGACTCGGGGTCGCCCGTCAGCAGCCGGTCGACACCAGCAAGATCAGCCAAACCAGAAACAGCTTTTGGATTGTCGGAAGGCACCGCCAGCACCGGGATATGCTTCACAAGATCGGTGCTTGAAGCAACATACGCTTCGACGGGCTTAAGTTCGTCTGCCGAGCCAGCAATGAAGAAATCACCCTGCTGAGTGGTGTTGATCTGGGTTTGTATTTGGGCGGCATTCGCAAACGTCACATTCATCTTGCAGCCAGTCTCCTCGGCAAACGCATCGGAGATTTTCTGAAACGGGTCGGTCATGCCAGCACCGCAATAGATGTTGAGTTCCTTACCCTCAAGCTGGCGTTCGACTGCTGGCTCTGAAGGAGCGGCGTTCTGGTCGGAGGTACTTTCTATCGAAGCTGATGAGCAGCCCGCGAAAAGCGTGCACGCGAGTGCCGTGGCCAGCGCAAGAGCAGCCAGTCCAACCGCTCGGTGCGCCGTGATCTTGTGCATAAACTGAAGACTCATCGAAATATCCTCCTTCTCTTAGATGCGGCGCACTTCTGAGGCGACGCATCAAGCGACATCAATAACAAGGGCTGCCGCTTATTATTCCCATTTAGTAATAATATCATATAGATATATTTCCACTTTGCAATATTCTAGAATGAAATATATTTGCAAATGGGTATAAAAGATGGTGGGCTAACGCAGGGGTGACGCTGCTGGGGAGGTATAGCAAAGCTGTACTTGAAGCGTGGCGAAAGCCAGGTTAGGCCTTCGCCACAACTGTTTCAACTTCGATGGCCGGCTTAGCAAGCGCGCATGCGTACGCTCATGTCGAGGGGCTTGGCGGCGAAGGGGGCGGTGGTGGCTAGGCCATCTACGCCGGTGGCCGCGTAGGCGGCGGCGTTATTGGGGTTCACCCCACCTGCCGCAATAAGCGTGAGGTGCGGATAGGTGACGCGCAGTTCCGCCACCAGCGGCGTAAGTTCATCCACCGGTATCTTGTCGAACTGGATACCGTCCACGCCAGCGCGCGCGAGAATGCGAGCACGCTCAGGATCCGCCTCCACAATCAGCTTCTTTTCGATGCAGCGCGCTTTGATAGCGGGCAGGTTCTCCACGAACGCATCAAAGCCGCCGCAGAACGTGAAATGGTGGTCGAACACGAGCACCGTCTCGGACAACCCCAATCGATGCGGGAACGCACCGCCCGCCATAACCGCAAGTGTGAACAGGTCTTTCGCACCCGGCTGGCTCTTGCGCGTGGTGAGCACTTCACAATGCGGGTTAACCGCATGTGCCGCATCCACCATGGCGCGCGTCTTCGTGGCCACGGCCGAGCAGTGGTCGAACACGTTCAGGCACACCTTCCACGCCGCATGCAAATCGGCCGCCGCCCCGCGCAGGCGGAAGAACGTCTCGCCCGCCGCCACACGCTCCCCATCACGACGCGCCTCTACCACTTCACAACCAAGCTTGCTCGCCATGCGCCGCGCAACGTCGGTGCCCGCCAGCACACACTCTTCACGCGTGAAGTAGTCCATCTCCCCTGGCGCATCGCCAATACCCAACACCTCGCACGTCAAGTCTATATAGGGCACGTCTTCAGTAATGAATTCCTCAATACGCGCATCCGAAATCCGCAACATGTTCTCCCCTTTTCTTCCTTGATCCCCTGAAAGTTCGCCCAAGTGCAGCAACCCGTGAGCACCTACACCTCAGCGATTATACGTTTCGTACGCGTTGCTACTTCGGCCTTGGCGCGTTCCACATCCACCGTGGGGAAGGTGCCGTCGCGGTAAACCACCGTGCCGTCGCTCATGGTGAGACAGACATCGGAGCCGTGACCTGCGTAGACAAGGTTTACCAGCGGGTCGGTCATGGGTGCCCAGGAGGGACCGGACACGTCGAGCACGGCAAGGTCGGCGCGCATGCCTTCCTTCACCATGCCGCAATCCTCGCGACCCTGCGACAGCGCACCCATGCGCGTGGCGGCCGAGAAGGCCTGCTTCGGCGTGACCACGGACGGGTCGTTCGTCGAGCCTTTATATAATAGTGCGAGCAGATACAAATCCTGCATCATGTCGTGGTTGTTGTTCGACGCCATGCCGTCGGTGCCCAGGCACACGTTCACGCCGCGTTCAAGCATGGCCGGGATGGGCGCGTATCCGCTGCCCAGCTTCATGTTGGAGGCGGGGTTCGCCGCCACAAACACCCCACGCTCGGCAAGGATATCCCAGTCGGCCGGCTCGCACCACACGCAGTGGGCAGCCGTGGTGGGCGAATCAAGCACGCCGATGCTTTCGAAATACTGGATGGGCGTCATACCGTTGTGGCGCTGCTTGCATTCCTCGTGTTCGCTTTTCGTCTCCGAAGCGTGCAGGTGCATGCGCAGCCCCTTCTCCTTCGTGACAGCGGCAATGTCGGCGCAGGTCTGCGGGTTGGACGTGTACTCGGCGTGGATGTTGTAGTCAATGAGGATGCGCCCGTTCGCGGCACCGTGATACTTCTTCACGTATTCCTCGCACTTGGCGGCGCACGCGTACTCGCTGAAGGGCTTCGGCTCGAAGTAGAGTTCGCTCTCGCAGATGTTGGCCTTGAGGCCGCTTTCCACCACGGCGCGCACGCGCTCGTCGGTGTGGTAGTACATGTCCGAGAAGCTTACCACGCCGTAGCGCGCCATTTCGGCGCAGGCCAGAAGCGTGGCCCAGTAGTTGTCCTCGCCCGTCATCTTCGCCTCAAACGGCCACACCATGTCGTTCAGCCACGCCTGCAACGGCAGATTCTCGGCGTAGCCGCGCAACAGCGTCATGGGTGCGTGGGCGTGCGCGTTGTAGAACGCGGGTACCAGCAACTTGCCCGCGCCGTAGTAGGTTTCGCCAAACGCTGCCGCCAGCCCACCCTCCGGCGCGTGGTCGCCCACGTAGGCAATGAGGCCATCCTCGGTTGTGCCAACCCAGCGATGGGTTTGATAGTCCAGGTTTTCGTCCAGCAGGTTGATATCTGCGAACAGCATGGTTTCTCCTTCTCTGGCGTTTCTCTGCCTTCGGCGCGCGGTGTGCGAGGCGCGTGTCATATGCATGTTGGCTATTATAGGACTATATCTAGTAATAGCCAGATGCGATTCTTTCACCCGGCAGCCGTATTCGTCTATCTGCCGTCAACATATATGCTATCATGCCGGAGAGACGAGACGACGGGTCGCGCCACGAAGCCGCGGCCCCTCGAGAAAGAAGGAGTCATGGCTGAAGAAGAATGCACGCACGAGTGCGGCAGCTGCGGCGTCGCCGGATGCGGCGACCGCGCTGACGCGGGTCCGTCCACGTTCCCGGTGAACTCCCGCACGAAAATCAAGCACGTCATTGGCGTGGTTTCCGGCAAAGGCGGCGTGGGCAAATCGCTCGTGACCAGCCTGTTGGCCAGCGAAATGCAGAAGAAGGGCCTGAAGGTGGGCATCCTGGACGCCGACGTGACCGGCCCGTCCATCCCCAAGACGTTCGGCGTGACGAACCCGCTCACGGCCGACGCCGACGGCATTATTCCCGCCTCCACCCAAAGCGGCATCAAGGTGATGTCGGTCAACCTCATGCTGCCGAAGGATGACATCCCCGTGGCATGGCGTGGCCCGGTGGTAAGTGGCATCATCAAGCAGTTCTGGGGCGAAACCAGCTGGGGCGACATCGACTACCTGTTCGTGGACATGCCTCCGGGAACCTCCGACGTGTTCCTGACCGTGTTCCAGTCGCTTCCGGTGGACGGCATTGTGACCGTGTCGGCACCGCAAGAGCTGGTGGCCATGATTGTGGGCAAGGCCGTGAACCTGGCGCACGACCTTGAAGTGCCGGTCATTGGCCTGGTGGAGAACATGGCGTACTTCAAGTGCGACGAGTGCGGCAAGGAGCACCACATCTTCGGCGAGCCTCAGGGCGAAGCCGTTGCGAAGAAATACGACATCCCCGCATTCGCCACGCTGCCCATCGACCCGTCGTTCGCGCGCCTGTGCGACGAGGGCAAGGTGGAAGAGTACGACGTGGACGGCGCGCTTGACACCATCATCACCCAGATCGAGGCAAGCGGCAAACCGGAAGCAACCGCCTAGGCACAACCGCTGACGTAGCGTGAAAGCCTCCGGCAGTGCCCGGGGGCTTTTCTATGGGCTTTGAGGCGCCGGTTATCCCGATCACGCGCAACCCCCGTTCGCAAGCGGCACAAAACTTGGTGAATTTCTCAAAAATGGTGCTTGACCCTTAGCTTGCTTCCGTTATACTAGGTTTCGCACTTTTTCGGGGCCTTAGCTCAGCTGGGAGAGCGCATGGCTGGCAGCCATGAGGTCAGGGGTTCGATCCCCCTAGGCTCCACCATCTACTTCATAACGAATGCAACACCGCATTCGTTATTTTTTTGTCTTAACACCCGTCATTCTCCCTACTTGCCGATCATTTGGCAGGTGCGCCCGGCTTCTGCAGCAGGCTCCGCACAGGGGGTGGCGTATTGTGGTATGGTGCTGCGTTGTACTGCTGTGCGAGATCAACACACCCGCAGACGGAGGGCACCATAGCGCCATTCACAACATCTTTCTCTCTTCGAAGACTGAAGGCGGCGCTGTTCGGTGCGCTGCTTATTGTTGCTTTCGCTGTTCTTATGGGCGGAAGCGCCGTGCCCTCGGCCCTCGCTGAAGATGGCGCTGCGAGTACGGATAAGCGCGTCGTACGCGTGGCCTTTTACGAAAACGGCGACTATCAGTACACCAAAAACGAAGGCACCCACGGGGGTTTCACGGTAGACTACCTGAACGAGGTGGGACGCTATGCCGACTGGACCTACAACTTCGTAAGCTATCCGAATTGGGAAAGTGCCTTCGCCGCCGTGCAAGCGGGCGAAGCCGACCTGCTGCCCCTCGTGTATTTCTCCGAAGAACGTGCACGTCAGGTGCGCTTCTCGTCGTCGCCGCTGTGCGATTTGTATTCCACGCTCAACGTGCGCGAAAATGACAAGCGCTTTGCCTACGAAGATTTCGCCGCCTTTACCGGTATGCGCGTGGGCGTGATAGCGGGCAGCGAGGACGCGCGGTCGTTTACCGCCTACGCTGCGGAGCACGGGTTCACTCCCGAACTTGTATCCTATGAGACAACGGAAGCATTGTTTGACGCACTCAACAACGGAACGCTTGATGCCATCGCCATGACGCATTTGGGCAGCAACTCGCCCTTTCGCATAGTTGCGCAGTTTGACCCTGCCCCGCTCTTCGCCATCTTCCCACTCGACCGCGCAGACGTAGCGGCGGAGTTTGACAAGGCCACGGACGAGCTGATGCTGCGCGACCCCGATTTCGCCACGCTGCTGTGCGACCGCTACTTCGGTATTAACACCGACCAAGACCCCGTGTTCACCGCCGACGAGTATGCCTACCTGGCCTCGGCACCCACGCTGCGTGTGGCCTACGACGCACACCGCGCGCCGCTCGCCTACACCGATCCCGAGACCGGCGCGTTTGCCGGCGTGGGCGCGCGACTGTTCGAAGACATCAGCCGCATCACCGGGCTGTCCTTCGAATTCGTTCCCACTGAAGTGCATGCTGAGGTCATGTCACTGCTCGCAGAGGGTGAGGTTGACATCGGCTGCGGCGTTGCACGCGACCTCGATCACGAATCGAAGGGGCTCATCACCACAACGGGACCTTATCTGCGCGACCCGCTGGCCGTTGTGGTGGGGGCAAACTCCGACGGCAACCGCGTGGGGGTTCCGCAAGGCTTTATGAGCGATGATGTGGCGGGGAACCTGCGCGATACCGACGAGATCACGCGCTTGGACACCCCCAAGGCGTGCTTTGACGCCCTGCTGGCAGACGAGGTGGATCGCGTGTACGTTGACACGCACGTAGCGAGTTACCTTATGGCCGAACCGCAGTATTCCCCGCTGAGCATGGCCACGTTGACCAACTACGCCAACGATTTGAGCCTGGGTGTGACCGCCAGCGCCGACCCGCGGCTTGTGCGCATTCTCGACCGCTGCGTGCAGTACACCTCCGAAAGCAAGATGACCACCTGGCTTTCGGAAAGTTCGCTCAGCGTGCATCCCACCAGCTTGATGGACATTCTGCGGCAGTATCCGCTGGAGATTATCCTCGGTCTGTTCCTGCTGTTTTGCTGCGTGAGTGCGGTGGGCTATTACTTGAGCCGCACGAAGGTGCGGACGGCGCGGCGCATTGAGGAACTGTCGTTCACCGACCCTTTGACGGGTGGCTGGAGCCTTGCGCGCTTCCGTTCGCTGGTGAGCGAGCAGTTGCGCGAAGCGCCTGATGGCCGCTATGCGCTGCTGTACCTGGATATTAAGCGCTTCAAGAGCTTTAACGCCGCCTTCGGCTACACCGCGGGCGATGAGTTGCTGAAAGACCTCGCCCGCACACTGCACGATCTGTCGCGCGAGGACGAGCATTTCGCCCGCATTACCGCAGATGAGTTTGCCGTACTGGTGCGGTGGGATGGTTGGGACGACTTCATCACGCACTTTGCCGAACTTGACCGCCGCTTCAACGAGCTGCCGGTACTCACGGAGCTTTCGCACCGGTTGTCGCTGCAGGCGGGTGTGTGCCTGGTCGATCGCACGCATGGGGTGGAGCGCATCGACGCGCAAACCATCATGGAGTTCATGGATTGCGCCCGCTACGCGCGCGACAGCATTGGTGAGACATCGCAGAGCACAGCGGTGCTGTACAACGATGGCATGAAGGAGCGCGATATTGCCGAGCGCGCCTTGGTGGCGGCGGCGCACGACGCCCTCGCGGGCGGGGAATTCACGGCGTTTTACCAGCCCAAGGTGGAACTGGCCACGAACCGCATCGTCGGGTTCGAGGCGCTTGCCCGCTGGGAATCGCCCGAACGGGGGCTCGTGCCGCCCGACGAGTTCATTCCCCTGTTTGAGAAGACGGGCCTGGTGAAGGAGCTCGATCTGCAAGTGTTCAAGCAGGCCTGCGCCCGCATTCACGAGCGGCTGGAAGCAGGTGCCCCTATGGCGCGCATTGCTTGCAACTTCTCGCGGCTGCATCTGCTGGACGACGGGTTCCCCGACCACCTGAAGGCGCTCGTCGACAGCTACGGCGTGCCGGTGGAACTGCTTGAGCTGGAACTGACGGAGAACATTGTGATGGAGGACCTCGACCGCGCTGAAAGCGTGTGTCGACGCCTGAAGGATTTGGGATTCCGTATTTCCATTGACGACTTCGGCAGCGGGTACTCGTCGCTTGGCACGCTGCAGGATTTGCCCATCGACGTGCTGAAACTCGACCGCACGTTCCTCATGAGCAGCGAGAGTGGCGAGCGCAGCAAAACCATTCTTGAAGGCGTGGTGGGCATTGCCGAGAGGCTGCACGTCACCATTGTGGTGGAGGGTGTGGAAACCTGCGAGCAGGCGGCCATGCTGTTGCAGCTGGACGATGGGATTATCGCGCAGGGATTTTTGTACTCGCGGCCGGTGCCGCGCGCCGCGTCTGACCAGCAGATGGACGCGGGGGTGCTGGAGCCGGGGGCGTAGGGCGCGGTAGAAGCGCGTGGCGCGGTGCGGTGCGCGGCGCGGCGCCTACTCCTTGGCGTGCGCCTGGCGAAGCGAGGCGATTTCTTCGCCGTAGCCGGCAAGCGTGGGGTTCGGCGTTTCCAGATAGAACGGCATGTCGCGCAGCTTGGGGTGGTTCGTAACTGCAGCGAGCGCTTCGAAGCCGATTTCGCCTTCGCCGATGCGGGCGTGGCGGTCTTTGTGCGAGCCGCGCGCGTTTTGGGAGTCATTCAGGTGGATGGCACGCAGGCGATCGAGGCCGAGCACGCGGTCGAACTCGTCGATGACGCCGTCGAGGTCGCCCACGATGTCGTAACCGGCGTCCCACACGTGGCAGGTGTCCAGGCACACACCCACATGATCGGCCAGGTCAACCTGCGCAATAATAGCGGCAAGTTCCTCGAACGTGCCGCCGACTTCGCTTCCCTTTCCGGACATGGTTTCCAAAAGCAGCGTGGTGGTTTGCACCGGGAGCAGTGATTCATTCAGCGCCTCAGCAATTTTGGCTATGGCCGCCTCTTTCGGCTGACCGACGGCGCTGCCGGGATGCATGTTGTACAGCTGGTGCGGCGTTTCCTCCATGCGGCCGAGATCTTCGGCCAGCACCATGAGCGCGAAGTCGCGCGTCTGCTGCTTGTCGGAAGCCGGGTTCAGCGTGTAGGGCGCGTGCGCGAGGATGCGCGTGATGTTGTGATCGGCCGCGAAGGCGGTGTAAGCCGCCACGTCTTTCGGGTCAATCTCCTTCGCGCGGCCACCGCGCGGGTTGCGCGTGAAGAACTGGAACGTGTTCGCATCGATGGACACGGCGTCCTTCGCCATATGCAGGTAACCCTTAGCGCTTGAGAGGTGGCAGCCGATGGTAAACATATATGCATCCTTCCCAGTAACATTTCGCAAGATGCCATCATACCAAAGCCCTGCCACCTGCACGCACCGCGCGGCGAACCATCACGAAATTGTTGCCACTGCGTGCTAGGCTGCGATCTTACACGCGGTCGTAGGCTTCGAGTACGGGGGCGAGGGCTTCTACGGCGCGCATGCCAACCAGCGGCAGGCCCACGAGGGTGGCGCTTGCTACCTCGTCGCGCGTGGCACCGGCCTCCTTCGCCGCTTTCACATGGAAGTCCAGGCCGCCTTCCATGCCTTGCGCCACCAGCACCGAGAGATAGGCCAGCTGATGGGTCTTGTGCTCAAGCGCGCTTGTCTGCGCGAGCGCCGCCACCATGCCGCCGTACGCCTTTGCCACTTCGGGTGCTTCCTTCATGAAGGTTTCGAATGCCTGCGCCATGTTTGGCCTCCTTGTTCTGTGTGCCTGCGTTCCTTGGCGCAAGTATACGCCGCGGCAAGGCCGCAACTGAGCGCAGCCGTCATGGCGCACGGAACTGTTGCCCCCGCCTTTCGCGCGCGCTATGAACGCTTCTTGCGACGAGCGGCTTTGCCGACGATGGACTCGGGTTCAATGACCCACACATCGGTATCGGCAATTTCGCTCTCGATGGCGGCGCCGATTTTGTCCTTGTGTTCCGGCAGGTACTTCATGCAGAGCGCCACAAGCGCATGGCGCACCTCGATGTCCTGCTCCACGCGGCGAATGCGCCCGGTCACAAGCGCCGACCCGTAGCGGCTGGTCATGAACCCATCCTCGTAGCAGGCCTCCACGTCCACCACCGCCACCGCACTCACGCGCGCATCGCGGCGGAAGTCGTCCAGCTTGCGCCCGTATGTGTTCGTGGTATGCACATACAACTTGCCATCCATCAGCACAAACGACATCGGCACGCCGTAGGGTGCCCCGTCCGCGTCCACCGTCGATATCACGCAGTACGCAGCCTCTTCAAGAATGCCCAGCGCCTCCTCAAGCGACGTCTCACGATCGGCAACACGCATACGATACTCGGTCATAGTGCATTCCTTTCCGCTCATCAGATACGGTCATTGTATCTCACCGGGCATCCCACTCATCTCTTCGCGAAGGTGACAGAACTTCACTGGCATGAGGAAGCGGGTGTCACAATACCTTCGCTTACAACACCATGCTAAGGGTGATTGCTAGGGCGACGAGTAGGGCGGTGCCGAGTAGAGCGATTATGTCTAACGGGGTGAAGGGGTATTCTTTGTAGCCGCTGGTGGGGGTGCGGAGGTTGAAGCCGCGGACTTCGGCGGCTATGGCGGCGCTGTTCGTTTTGCGCACCGATGACACCAGCAGCGGGACACACAGTGGCACCATAAGGCGCACTTTCTTCACGATGCCTCCCGCGTCGAACTCCACGCCGCGCGCGGTCTGCGCCTCCATGATACCGGCCATATCGTTCATGAACACGGGAATGAAATGGATGGTGGAGGTGAACGTGAACGCGTACTTGTACGGCACATGTAGTACCTTGACCACAGCGTTTGTGATGTCATTCATCTTGGTGACGTAGAACACGAGGAAGAGCGGGATGGCCGCTGCCACGAGGCGCACCACCGTGGTGAGCGCCGCGAGCAGGCCTCCCGTGCCGATATAGCCCCAGGGCAGCACTACGAGCACGGCACCGCTCGGCGTGGTGAGCACCTGCACAAGGGCCAGGATCAGCGAAAACGCGAACACCGCTTTCGCCAGCCCGAGGGTTTGACGCACCATGCCACACGATGCTGCCAGCGTGAACGCTGCCACCAACAGCACCGCCAAAAACACCAGATTACTAGAGCAGAAGCACGCGATGGCGAAGAGTGCAGCGGCGCCCAACTTGGCCACCGGGTTCATGCGATGGAGCGGACTTGCGCCCGGCACATATTCCAAAAACGCGCTCATTGCGCACTCCTTTCGTCCACGATGGCGGCTGCCATCTCTTCCACCGTGTTGGCGCACCCCACCGGCCTGCTCGCCAGCCGGGGAACGGCGCACGCAAGCTCCATCGACACGGCCACAATCTGCGGCGGCACGAGCGAGGCGCGCTCAAGCGTGTCGCTGTTGCGCAACACTTCGAAGGTGGGGCCGTCGTCCACCACCTGGCCGTCACTCATGACGATGCAGCGGCTTGCGTAATCGGCAACCACCTCCATGTCGTGGCACACCATGATGACCGTAGTGCCGCCCTCGTGCAGCTGGCGCACGATGTCCATCACTTTGACGCACTCGCGGTAGTCAAGGCCGGTCGTGGGCTCGTCGAGCACCACCACCGGGGGCGCCAGCACCACGATAGACGCGAGTGCCAACAGCTGCCGCGCACCGCGGTTCATGAGGAAGGGGTCCTCGTCGGGGTCAAAGCCGAACTCGCTGATGAGCGCATCCACGCGCGCGTCGGCCTCAGGGCCTGCCAGGCCAAGCGCCTTAAAGCCAAACAGCAGTTCCTCGCGGACGGTATTGCAGCAAATTTGCCGATCGGGGTTCTGGAAGAGGAAACCCACGGTGCGCGCGAGCTGACTCGTCTTGAGTTCGGTCGTGGACATCCCGTCGATGAGCACCTCGCCCGCATCGGGCTTCAGCAGGCCGTTCACCAGGCGCATCGTGGTGGACTTCCCCGC